>Ga0208717_1000884_pt1 | contig 9960 bp, 10 predicted proteins | sample NGESurF53shallow_FD_184489 | JGI IMG/M metagenome (GOLD analysis project Ga0208717, IMG submission 184489) | Arctic peat soil microbial communities from Barrow, Alaska - NGEE Surface sample F53-3 shallow (SPAdes) | ecosystem: Environmental > Terrestrial > Soil > Wetlands > Peat ... | reverse complement strand
CAGCGACACGGTGACGGCGGAGGTAGATCATGGTCATCGGGCCGCCGGCCGGGATGCGAATACCCCGGCTGGCCGGGGGTAACGCGTAGTAGCAAAGGAAGGCAGGAACCCTAGTATGACGCAGCGAAGCCTTGAGGATCTGCTGCAGACGGCCAACCCCGTTGAGCTGCTGCGGAACTCCCAGGAGGGCGCTTACGTCTATCCGGTCGTCCCGACCGAGTTCTCCAACTGGAAGGCAGAGCAGGTCGCCTGGCAGCAGGCCGCGGTGCTGTTCGACCAGAGCCACCACATGGCGAACCTCTACATCAAGGGTCCGGACGCCCTCAAGCTGATCTCATACATCGGCTTCAATACGTTCAAGAACTTCCCCACGAACATGGCCAAGCAGCTCGTGCCCGTCACCTACGACGGCTACGTGATCGGCGACGGCATCCTGTTCCACCTCGAGGAGGACGTCTACGAGTTCGTCGGCCGGGTGCCGAGCGTGAACTGGATCCAGTTCCACGCCGAGACCGGCGACTGGGACGTCGAGCTCGTCCGCGACGACCGCTCGCCGTCGCGCCCGCTGGGCAAGGCCGTCACCCGGACGCAGTACCGGTTCCAGATTCAGGGGCCCAACGCCTCCAAGGTGATCGAGAAGCTCAACGGCGGGCCGATCGCGGACATCAAGTTCTTCCGCACCGACTTCATCAACATCAAGGGCAGGAAGGTCGCCGCGCTCAGGCACGGCATGTCCGGCCAGCCCGGGCTGGAGGTCTTCGGCCCCTATGAGCAGTACTTCGAGATCCGGGACGCGATCCTGGAGGCGGGCGAGGAGTTCGGCTTGACCCCGGTCGGCTCCCGCGCCTACGCGTCCAACACGCTGGAATCGGGCTGGATCCCGTCGCCGCTGCCCGCCATCTACACCGGCGAGAAGCTGAAGGCGTACCGCGAATGGCTCCCGGCCGGCGGCTACGAGGGCTTCGCGGGCACGCTCGGCGGCAGCTTCGTGTCGGAGAGCATCGAGGACTACTACCTCACCCCCTACGAGCTCGGCTACGGGCACATGGTCCGCTTCGACCACGACTTCATCGGCCGCGAGGCGCTGGAGGCGATGGACAAGCCGTCGCAGCGCCGGAAGGTGACGCTCGCCTGGAACAAGGAGGACGCGGGCAAGATCGCGGCCTCGCTGTTCACCGACGAGATCCCGGCCAAGGGCCTCGACGTGCCGATCTCGAACTACTCCTCGTCCAACTACGACACGGTGCTGCTCGGCGGCAGGAACGTCGGCCTGTCGCTGTTCACCGGCTACAGCCACAACGAGCGTCTCGAGCTCTCGCTCGGCGTCATCGACCCGGCCATCGAGGTCGGCACCGAGGTGACGCTGATCTGGGGCGAGCCGGACGGCGGCTCGCTCAAGGGCTCCGTCGAGCGGCCGCACAAGCAGGTCGAGGTGCGCGCCACCGTCTCGCCGGTGCCGTTCTCGGCCGAGGCCCGCGAGCACTACGCGGAGGGCTGGCGCCTCACCGGCAAGGCCTGAGCCTATTGACGGGCCCGCAACGGCCGTAAAAAGGCTGAAATTCCCAGCAGGCATTCGCCCCGGTACCCGATAGCAGGTACCGGGGCGGACGTCGTGTTCATAGGAAACTAAAATTATTTTCCTAGCCTCAATCCGATGCCGGGCCGGAACCGTATAAGGGGTACCGGGTTATCGAGGCGAATGCGTCGCGGCCAGTGATGAGGCAGGGGAGGCGGATGTGTCCAGCAAGGTGGACGTGCCGGGCAAGACGGTCGCTGCGGGCAGGCCGTGGTGGCTCGAACTGCTGCTGCACCGCCCGGCTCCGTTGCGATCGAACCCGGCCGGGATAGCGCTCACGGCGCTGATCGCCGCGGGCGCGGGGCTGGCAATCTACTCGGGCTACATCCACCTGTACCTGTGGGGAAGGCAGCCCTACCCCTACAGCGCGATCCCGACCATCGGCCCGCTCTTCCTCGTCCAGGGCATCGCCGCGATCCTGATCGGCCTGCTCGTCATCATCAGCCGCCAGCTCTACGCGGTCCTGCTCGGCGCCGGCCTGATGGTCGTGTCGGTGGCCGCGCTGGTGATCGACGTCGAGGTCGGCATGTTCGGCTTCCAGGACAGCTGGTCGGTCCCGTACGCGACCAGCACGCTCTACTGGGAAATCGTCGGGGCGGTGGTGCTGCTGATCGCCGCGGGCCTGCTCGCCTGGCCCGCGGTCGCGGCCCGGTCCTGGCGCGGCCGGTAGCTCCGCCGGAACTGCCCGTCGCTGACCGGCCAGCGTTCGCCGCCCGGTCCCTCGACCACCCAGTCGCCCGGCCGTGCGGTGGCGCTGCCCTCCTTCGTCCTCAGCACCACCGCCTCCTCGACCTGCCAGGCCCGGAAGACGCCGACGCGCTGCCAGCGCCCGTCGTCGAGCCGGCAGTGACTTGACCGGAACTCCGAGTCGGACACGGTCCTGGCGGTGCCGCTGCCGTCGACGACGTGCCAGTCCCCGGCGTCGCCGAGCAGCTCCTCGCCCGAGGGCAGCGTCCAGTGCAGCCGGAAGGCCAGCCGGGTGGCCCGCACCACCCCGACGCGCTCGAAGCTGGCCGCCGCCTGCGGCCCGCCGGCCGGCACAATCGGCAGGAAGCCGGCCTCCTCGAGCCGCGCCAGCTGCCTGCTCACATCGGCCACGGGGGCGTGCTCGGCCGTCGCCACCCGCTCAAGATCGGCCCCGCTGAGCTCGATGAAGCTGCCGGCCGGCACCCGCCGGACCGGCGCCCACTGACGGCCGAGGCCGGCCACCCGGGCCAGCACCGAGCGCCGGCGCGCGACGACGAGGATGCGGCGGGGGGACCGCGCGTCGCGGGCCAGCAGCCGCAGCAGCGGCAGCGCCGCCTGCCCGCGGCTCACCGGCTGCCGTCGCCGGTGGATCTCGGTCGGTTCAAGGTCTCCCCAGCCCGCGCGTGCTGCGATGAGTTCTCTACCAATCATCGGCACTCGCCCAGGTCTTTGCAACGAGCCGGGAAAGGCCTGGGGTTAAGGCGAAGCCAGGGTCCGTTCGGGATAAAAGATTTGAAATCATCATCTCGAACGGACCCTGGTTCCACCTCTCACGCCACCGATGAGGCCCAGAGCGCGGCCGGGCCAAGCCGGGTGGCGGGGTCGTACCTGAGCGGGGCGTAGCCGGTGTAGTTCTCGGCCAGCATGGTGGCGGCGGCGCGCGAGGTCACCAGGTTGCGGAGCTGGGCGAGCTGCAACTCCGACTCGAACTCGTCCTGCCCGGGGACCACGTGCAGCATCGTCGTCATCCAGCAGGCCAGGTGGGTGGCCCGCCAGACCCGCTCGAGGCAGTGGTCGGAGTACGCGTCTGCCAGCTCCGGGCGGTCGTCGCGGACCAGCCTGACCAGCGCGGTCGCGAGCGCGGCGACGTCGGCGACGGCCAGGTTGAGGCCCTTGGCCCCGGTCGGCGGCACGATGTGGGCCGCGTCGCCCGCCAGGAACAGCCGCCGGTACCGCATCGGGGCGGCCACGAACGAGCGCATCGGGGTGATGCCCTTCTCCAGGATCGGGCCGGTCGTCAGCTCCCAGCCCGGTACCGCCATCCGGTGCCTGAGCTCGTCCCAGATCCGGTCGTCGGGCCAGCGCTCGATGTCCTCGTCCGCGGGCACCTGGAGGTACAGGCGGCCGATTTCCGGCGTGCGCATGCTGTGCAGCGCGAAGCCGTTCTCGTGACGGCAGTAGATGACCTCGTCGGTCGACGGCGGCGCCTGCGCGAGGATGCCGAGCCAGCCGTAGGGATACGTGCGCTCGGTCGCCGTCAGCAGGCTGCGGCTCGGAATCGACCGGCGGGTGACGCCGTGGAAGCCGTCGCAGCCGGCGATGGCGTCGCACGCGACCTCGTGCCGCTGCCCGGCCTCGTCGGTGTAGCTGAGTATCGGGCGGTCGGTGTCGAGCTCGCTCACGCTGGTCTCGGTGACGTTGAACTCAAGCTCGGCGCCGTCGGCGGTGCGGGCCGCGATCAGGTCCTTGACGATCTCGGTCTGCGCGTAGATGGTGACCCAGCGGCCGCCCGTGAGCTCGCGGAAGTTCACGTGGTGCCGTTCGCCGGCGAACTGAAGGTAGATCCCGTCGTGCTCGAGCCCCTCCGCGTCCAGCCTGCGCCCGAGGCCGACGTCGCGCAGGAGCTCGACCGTGGTCGATTCGAGCATCCCGGCCCGCTGCCGCGCCTCGCAGTGGGAGCGGCTGCGGTTCTCGACCACGATTGAGTCGATCCCGGCCAGGGCGAGCAGGTGGGACAGGAGCAGGCCGGCCGGTCCTGCGCCGACGATGCCGACTCGGGTTCGCTGCCTGATGGTCATGATGGCACCGTCAATCGTTACATTTTGTGTTCGGCCCTAATCCAAGGGTAACTATACTTAGAGTTGCCGACAAGTACTGAAATGTAACCACGGGCATGACAAGGCGACCCGGGGGCCCGCACCCCCCGGGTCGCCGTCGGCGGGCCGCCTAGTGCAGCCGGTCCAGCGTGTTGGTCGCGTCGTCGACGAAGTAGACGCCGTCGCCCTGCGGCGCGACGGCCAGGCCGAACAGCGCCCCGGCGCCGGCCGGGGAACCGGAGGTGTCGAGCTTCTTGACGGCGACCTGCCTGCCGTCGGGCTTGATCTCCACCAGGTTGCCATTAGCGGAGTTGACGGCGAGGATGTCGCCGTTCGGCGCGATGGCCACGCCAAGCGGGCCCTTAAGGGCGCCGTTCCGGCTAACCGTCAGGCCCGTTCCCCCGCTGTGCCTGCGGAACAGCGCGTTCGGTATGGCGGCGATCCTGTTGTTGAGAGTGTCCGCGACGAACAGCGTCCCGTTCCGGCCGAGGCCGACACCGGTCGGGCCGATGACGAGCGCCGAGGAATTGGTCTGCTCGGGGAACCCGGAGCCTATCGTGGCGACCGCTATCAGCCTGGGCAGCCCGTGCGCCGGCGTGGTGACGATCAGCCGCAGTACCGTGCCGCGGTGGACCGTCTTGCCGTTGCCCGCGACGGTGCCGTTGAGCACGTTGGTGACGAACAGGGCCGAGACCCCCCGGCCGCTGACCGCCGTCATGTCCCAGGGTCCGTTGATGCCGTGCCCGTGGAACGTCTCCACGACGCGGCCGTCGCTGTTGAGCACCAGCAGGCAGCCGGCCTTGGAGGTCGCCGGGTCCCCCCCGACGGTGGGCAGGCTGCCGACGACCACCCAGCCATTGCCGAGGATCGACAGGGCCGTGGTGAGGCCGATCCCGCCGGGGCACGCCCCGGGCAGGCGCGCCGCGTCGATCTGGGCGAACACGCGCACGGTATGGTTCGGGGCAACCTCGACGATCGTCGTCCCCGTCCCCTGCGTATTCGCCTTGTTGTTGAAGTTGCTGACCAGGACATCGCCCTTGTGGAGCCTGTCCTTGCTGTGCGTGACCACGGCCACGCCGTACGGGTTAACGTCCCCGTTCTTCGGAACCGTCGAGGCGACCGTGGTGATGGTCTTGAAGCCGCCCACGAACGATGAGAGCGTGCTTGCCCCCGCCGCGGGGGCGACCGCCACCGCCCCGGCCGCCGCGACGGCGACCACCGCCCCGACCGCCGCCGCCCGCATGATCCGTTGTCTCACCCACATGGCTCTGCACTCCTTCCCGGTTTTCCGGGATTCCTGGGTTTACCGCTGCCAGGATTACGAGTGCCGTGCGCTATTGGATTGAATTTCGCGGCGGCCAGATTTTCTCGCGCCGCAATTCACTCGAAAATGGACGTGTCGCCTGCCCCGCGACGCGCGATCTCCGGCTCCTCCCCGGAGAAGTCGATCACCGTCGTCGGCTCGGTGCCGCAGTCGCCCGAGTCGATGACCGCGTCCAGCGCCTGGCCCAGCTGCTCGTTGATCTCCCATCCCTGGGTCATCGGCTCCTCCTCGCCCGGCAGCAGCAGGGTGCTCGAGACGAGGGGCTCGCCGAGCTCGGCCAGCAGCGCCTGGGTTGCCGTGTGGTGGGGGATCCGCACCCCGACGGTCTTCTTCCCGGGGTGCTGCAGCCGCCTCGGCACCTCCTTGGTCGCGGGCAGTATGAACGTGTAGCTGCCGGGGGTGGCCGCCTTGATGGCGCGGAATATCCGGTTGGGAACCTGCGCGAACTGGCCCAGCTGGGCGAAGTCCCGGCACATCAGCGTCAGGTGGTGCCGGTCGTCGAGCTGGCGGATCGACCTGATCCTGGCGATGCCGTCGGTGTTGCCGAGCTGGCAGCCGAGCGCATAGCAGGAGTCGGTGGGATAGGCGATCACGCCGTTGGCGCGGACAATATCGGCGATCGCGGCGATCAGGCGCGGCTGCGGGTTGTCCGGGTGAATGTCGAAGTAACGGGCCATGTGACGAGCGTAGTCGCGGCAGCACCGGTGAGGCGGGGCAAGCCCGGGCTCGGATGATCCGTGGACCATCAGCGGCGGCAGGGCGACCGTCGGTGCGGGTGCAAGATGGTCGCGGCGATTTCCCTGCTAGCTAATTTCCTTGGCGTAGACGACCGTGTTGCTGAGATAGGACCTGGTCGCGTAGTCGAAGGTGCCGCCGCAGGTGATGAGCCGCAGTTCCGGGTCGGGAACGGCGCCGTACACGGCCGTGGTGGGAAAGGCGTCCTTCGCGTAGCTCTGCACGTGGGTCACCGCGAAGACCGCGAGCGTCCCGTCCGCGCGTCGCACGTAGACCCGGTCCCCGTGCTGGAGCTGGGAGAGCCGGAAGAAAACCCCGGGCCCGGAGACGGAGTCGATGTGGCCCGCGATCACCGCCGAACCGATGGCGCCCGGGCGCGGGCTGCCCGCGTACCAGCCTGCCACCGCGGTGGTCGGCGGCACCTGGAGCGCGCCGCCGCTGGTCAGGCCGAGGTGGACGAGCGAGGTGCTCACCCCGATGGACGGGATGACGAGCGATGCGGGCTCGGCGACCTGGGCCGCGCCGCTCGGCGGGGCGGCCTCGATCGGGCCGGTCGGCACGGGCAGCGCCTGCAGCAAGGCCGCCTGCGGCGCGTCCGGGTGACGGGTCAGCACCAGGCCGACGGCGCCGGCCCCGGCCGCGGCCAGGCCGGCCGCGACCAGGAGCGCGGCCGTCCGCCGGCCCGCTGACATCCCCTTGCGGCGGGCATGCCTGCCGCCGCCCTTCATCCGCGACGACTCATCCGGTAGGGCTCATCCGCTACGACCGCGCGGCGGGAACCCGGTGCTTCCCGCCGGCCGCCGGGGCGGGAACGCGGCGGGCGCGAACGCGCAGTCCGCCGGCCGCCGCCAGCAGCAGCCCGGCGCCGATCGCCGCCAGCCACGGCAGCGGGGAGGACGGGCCGCGCGGCGCCATCCCGCCGAACCCGGTCGCGGCCCCGCCGGCCGGGTCGGTGCCGCTGCCGGCCGCGTCAAGCAGGTCGTCGATCTGCAGGCCCTTCGCGCCGTCGAGAACCACCAGCGTGTGCACCGTGCCGGCCGCGAGCGGGACGCTGGCGGTCGCCTGCTCGCCCCCGCCGCTGACGGTCAGGGTGGCGGTGCCCGCCGACACCGTCTGGTACGAGCTCACCGACCCGAACTTCAGGCTGCCGTCCAGCACCTGGCCGCCCCAGTTGACCGAGACCGCGCTCTGCTTGAGCGAGGCCTGGATAACCCGCACCAGCGCCTCGCCCGACGGCGTGGTCAGCTGGTCATCGAGGACCTGCAGCCGCAGCCCGGACTCCGGCCCGAGGCCGGCCACCGTGTAGGCGCTCCCCGGCGCCACGTCAACGCTGGCCGAGAGCACCGGCGCGCTGGTGGCGGCCGCGCCCGCGGCGCGCATGGCCACGGTGTAGTCGCCGGCCGGGACCTGCTCGTACGGTGACACCGTGCCGTAGGCGACGTGGTGCAGCACGATCTGGGCGGACGAGTCGCCAAACGAGTAAAGGTAGACGTCCACCGCGGGCGTGTTCGGCGACAGGTGGGCCAGCCTGACCCACCCGGTGCCGGTGGCCGCGCTGGCGGTGGCGGCCGAGACGGCGGGAACGGCGAGCAGCAACAGCGGCAAGGCCGCCAGCAGGACTATCCGGCGGACGAATCTCGTGAATCTCATGGGTCCCCTCCCCTTAACCCGGAGCTCAAGCAGAGCCCGGGGTCGTCCTCAGTTCCCGCTCAGCAGTCCGAGCGGGCTAGGCGCGGCGTACTCGACGCTCAGCGCGGATCCGTGCACGAGCGCCGCCGCCGTCGGCAGGAACGGCAGCTGCTGCGCCCGCAGGAACGAGAGCATTGCCCCCAGCCGGGCGGCGGCGTGGGTCCCGGCCTGGGCCGGGGCCAGCTCGACGCTGCGCAGCGGGATGGCGGCGCTCGCGCCCGGCGACGGATCGCCGAACGCGAGTATCCGCAGCGGCTGCTGGGCGGCCAGCGCGGCCAGCATGGCGAGCAGTCGCGGGTCGACCCGCCCGGCCCGCAGCACCGCCCCGGCCGCCGCCGCCACTGCAATGCGGTGGTTGCCGATGAGCTGCGCGCCCGCTGCGATCCGGGCGCTGCGGTCGGCCGCCAGGGCTGAGTCGTAGGCCGCCGTCCCGTCGGCGGCGACCGCGCGGATGTCGATCCGGGCGGGTCCGGAGCCGAAGCTCGCGATGACCACGGGCGCGTACACGCTCGCCAGCCGGGCGCCGAACTGGCTGCGCAGGGCCGGCGTCGCGACCACCAGGTCAGACCCGAGCGGGTCGGACGCCGATGGGCCCAGGGCCAGCAGCCTGCCCGCGCCGACGCCGCTGGCCTGCAGGGCGGCGCACATCGCGGGGTCGCAGGCCACGATCGCGCTGGGGCTGACCTGCCCGGCGATCCACCGGGCGGCGGTGGCGCGACTCGCCGTCGCCGCCTGCAGCGAGAGCGAGATCTGCGAGCCGGCCGACGTCGCGCGGCTCGGCGGCCGGGCGGGCGAGGTGGCCGTGGTCCCGACGACGACCGCCGCCACCGCGGCCGAGACCGCGAGCACGGCGCAGCCGACGAGCGCGAGCAGCCGCCACCCGGTGACCTTGAGGCCGGCGACCGGGTGCCTGCCCACCCACAACCGGACCGTGGTCGCGATGACCGTGGGCCATGACGGCTCGGACCGCCGCGCCCCTGCGTGCGGCCAGGCACTGTTATCAGCCATCTCCGCCCCCCAACCCTGCCACCAGGCAAGATGCGGCTTTGACGCTATGACAGCACACTAACTGCGACATTTCAGTTGATACGAGGATTTAGGTATTGCCGGGGGCGGAACTGCGGTGATCGTTATGCCAGATCAGGCTCCGGGGAGGGGAGCGTCGACGGCGGCGGCGACGAGCTTCATCTCGGTCTGGACGGCGGCGTTCGCGAGCTGGACCTGGTGACTGAACGACCGCAGGCGGGTCAGCGAGGTCGACCGGGCCTGCTCGGCGGTCACCGTGATGCGGGCCTGATTGGCCTGGATCAGCCTTTTGCGACCGGGGCGATGCCGGGCGGGAACGAGAACGCCGCCAGGCTCCGGCCGAGCGCGCGCTCGGCCGCGACCTCCGACGTCAGCGCCGCCTCGGCGACGGCGGCCCCGGTCCCCAGCGTGTCGTCGACCGACACCGCGAAGGTGTTGCTGTTCAGCGTAAGGAGCGCGGGCAGCATGAAGAACAGCGGGACCGGCGCCGGGAGGCCTAGGAGGACGAGCGCGACGGCCTTCCGCTTGATCCGGGAGCCGCCGAACTTGAAATCGACGTCCATCCACTCGTCGACGCGGCTCTTGGCGGTGCGCCGCTGCGTCGGGGGGGCGGCGGCCGTCTTCCCGGCCGTCTTCCCGGCCGGCTTGGCCGCCCTCGGCGGGGTCGCGGGCGGGGCTGCGGGCGGGGCCGGCCATGTGCCCGCAGGGGACGTCGGCTGGTAGTAGTAATCCTGGGCCCACGACTGGTCTGGTTGGGGGCCGACGCTGTTCCTGGGCATCGCGTGAGCTCCTTCCCCTCCCCGCTATGGCTTCTGCAGTTGCTGGTG
>Ga0208717_1000883_pt1 | contig 9962 bp, 9 predicted proteins | sample NGESurF53shallow_FD_184489 | JGI IMG/M metagenome (GOLD analysis project Ga0208717, IMG submission 184489) | Arctic peat soil microbial communities from Barrow, Alaska - NGEE Surface sample F53-3 shallow (SPAdes) | ecosystem: Environmental > Terrestrial > Soil > Wetlands > Peat ... | reverse complement strand
GCCGATGCCCTGGCGGGCGATCAGGTTAGCGCGCAGCCCGGCGATGTTCTTGCCGCGCCAGTTTATCGTGCCCTGGGGCTCAACGAGGCCGATGATCGCCTTGCAGGTGGTGGAGCGGCCGACGCCGTTGCGCCCCAGCAGGCTGACGATCTCGCCCTCGCCGACGTTCAGCGTGACGCCGTGCAGGATGTGGCTCTTGCCGTAATAGGCGTGCAGGTCGACGACTTCGAGTGTCATGCGCGACCTCTCACTGTCATGCTCGCGCTTGTCGCGAGCATCCACGCCTTTGCGAGCACGGTCCAAAGGCGTGAATGGTCGGCCTTCGCCGACCATGACGGGGGGTGGCAAAGGCTCATGCGGCGGCCGCGCCGAGATAGGCTTCCTGGACCGCGCGATCGGCGCGGATCGCCGCCGGCGGACCGGAGGCGATCACGCGGCCGTAGACCAGCACGGTGATGGTGTCGGCGAGGTCGAACACCACGCGCATGTCGTGCTCCACCATCAACAGGGTCTTGCCCTCGGTGACGCGGCGGATCAGGGCGATGGCGTATTCGGTTTCGGTGTTGCTCATGCCGGCGGTGGGCTCGTCGAGCAGGATGGCGGTTGCGCCACCCGCGATGGTCATGCCGATCTCGAGCGCGCGCTGCTCGGCGTAGGACAGCAGCCCCGCCTGCACGTCGCGGCGGTTGGCGAGGTTGATCTCCTCAAGCACCCGCTCGGCGGCGTCGTTCAGCCGCGGCTGACGGGCGAGCGTGTGCCAGAACGAGTAGCGATAGCCGCGGCTCCAGAGCAGCGCGCAGCGCAGGTTCTCGAACACGCTGAGGCGGTGGAAGATCGAGGTGATCTGGAAGCTGCGCGACAGGCCGAGGCGGTTGATGCGGTGTGGCGGCAACGTGTCGAGGCGGGTGTCGTCGAGGCGGATTTCACCGCTGGTCAGGCCGAAGCGGCCGCTGATGAGGTTGAACAGCGTAGTCTTGCCGGCCCCGTTCGGGCCGATCAGCGCGTGCCGCTCTCCGGCTTCGATGTCGAGGGTGACGCCGCGGATGATCTCGGTCGCGCCGAAATTCTTGCGGACGTCGCGCAAATGCAGCGCCGGCACGCTCATCGCATGGTGGCCGGGGCAAGGCCGGTCATCAGTGCGTCCCAGACGACGAAGAAGCGGCGCGCTTCGAGGCGCAGCCAGGCGATGGCGATCGCGGTGCCGGCGAGCGTCGCGAGCCAGGGGGTCGGCGTATAGACGTCGGGGACGATGCCGAAGAGGTTGAGCGTCTTGCCCTCGGCCGCGCCGATGGTCGCGAAGGACAGCATCTCCACCAGGAAGACGAAGCCCAGCAATACCGCCAGGCAGGGCAGCAGGAGGCGCAGATACGGGATGGTCAGCGCGCCCAGCCGCCCGGCCCGCACGATCGGGGCGTGCGCGCCCAGGATGCCGGTGATGCCGGTGGGCGCGAACGTCACCATTGCGATGAACAGCATCCCGACATAGACCAGCCAGGAGTTCGATATCAGGCTGAGGCCGCTTTGCAGGGCGGTGATCAGGATGGCGCCGATGATCGGGCCGGCGAAGCTGCCGACGCCGCCGATATAGGCCATCAGCAGCGCGTTGCCCGACAGCGGCGCGTTGACGGCATCGTAGGTGACGATCTCGTAGGTGATGCAGTAGAGGCCGCCGGCAATGCCGGCGAACACGCCGGACAGGGCGAATTGCAGGAAGCGCACCATGCGCGGGTCGTAGCCGACGAACTGCGCGCGCTCGTAATTGTCGCGACACGCATTGGCCATCCGCCCGAGCGGGGTGCCGCGCAGATAGTACATCCCCAGCCCGGCGATCAGCGTCCAGGCGATGATGAGGTAGTAGACTTGCAGTCCGTGCGCGTAGTTGACGCCGAACAGGCTCCAGGCGTTCTGCCGATCCGTGGTAATGCCGCTCTCGCCGCCGAAGAAATGCTTGAACATGATCGCCGCGGTGACCGCGAGTTCGCCGATCCCGAAGGTGATCATGGCGAAGGCCATCGTGCGCTGCTTGGTCGCCATCGCGCCGAACACAAGGGCGAGCGCCCCGCCGCAGATGCCGCCCGCCAACGGCAGCAGCTCAAGCGGGGCCACGACGGTCGCGGCGTTGAGGAAATGCGCCACGCAATAGCCGCCGAAGCCGAAGAAGACGGCGTGGCAAAAGGACAGCAGCCCGGCCTCGCCCATCAGCATGTTGTAGGACAGCGCGAAGATGACCATCATGCCCATCTGGCTGAACATCGCCGTCATGAAGCCGTTGTCGCGCCCATGCGCGTAGTCGCGGAACAGCCAGGGCAGGACAAGGGCGACCAGCAACGTCGCGATCCACGGACAGGCCGCGCGGAGCCGTCCGCGCCGGCTTGGCGCGCTGATCGCGAGTTCGGGGGCGGCAGTCGAGCTCATGATTCGCGCGTCCCCATCAGTCCGCGCGGACGGAAGAACAGCATCAGGATCATCAGCACGTAGGGCAGCAGCGGCGCGACGCGGGCGACCGGGATGGTCAGGATTTCGCCCAACAGGTCGTTGCCGCCGATGGGGATGTTAAGCGGGAAGCCAAGCGCGCCGAACAGATTGGCGGCCGACCCGTTCACCATCACCGCCGCGGTCTGCACGATGCCGAGGAAGATCGAGGCGACGAAGCAGCCGGCGAGCGAACCGAGGCCGCCGAACACCACGACGACGAAGACGATCGGCCCCATCGCGTCGGCCATGCCGGAATCGGTCGAGAAATAGTTGCCGCCAATCACCCCGGCAAGGCCCGCCAACATGCAGCCACCGGCGAAGACGATGGTGAACACGCGCGGCACGTCATGGCCGAGCGCGCTCACCATGTTGGGATGCGTGAGCGCCGCCTGGATGATGAGGCCGATGCGCGTCTTCTTCAGCAGCAGCCAGATGGCGAGCAACATCCCGACGCTGATCAGCAGCATGAAGGCGCGATAGGCCGGGAAATTCTGGCCGTAGAGGCGAAACAGCGGGAAGTCGAGGCTCGCCGGCACCTGGTAGGGCACCGTCAGCGTGCCCCAGACCATCATCACCGCGCGTTGGAAGATGAACACCAGGCCGAAGGTGAACAGCAATTCGGCGATATGGCCGTTGACATGGCAGCGGCGCAGCCCCCAGACCTCGATCGCCGCGCCGATCAGCCCGCAAGCAAGCGGTGCGAGGATCAGCGCCGCCCAGAAATCCACATATTTGCTGACGGTGTAGGCGAAATAGGCGCCCAGCATGTAGATGCTGGCGTGCGCGAAGTTGAGCACGCCCATCATCGAGAAGATGAGGGTGAGCCCGCTCGCCAGCATGAACAGGAGCATCCCGTAGACGAGGCCGCTGAGCAGCGTGTTGAGCAGGAGCTGCATGGGGGTTAGTGAGCGGGGCTGTGACGCCCCCCTCCCCCTGCCCCCTCCCGCAAGGGGAGGGGGGACTCCCATTTGCAGTCCCCCCTCCCCTCGCGGAAGGGGGTTAGGGGGAGGGGTGGGCCTCGACGGAGGGCGCGGCCGGTGGTCATCGTCCTACGAAGACGGACGCTTCATGTCGCAGGTCGTCGGCATCACCTCGTCCTCGGCGGGAACCGTGTAGATCGTTTTGAAGCCAAGACCGGTTCCCTCGGTATCGTATTTCACGTTCTTGGTCAGCAGGCCCTCGTAGTAGGGCAGGATGAGCTGGTGATCCTGCTTGCGCATGGTCTCGGTCTTGCCGAGCAAATCCTTCTGCTGCATCCCTTCCAGGTTCTGGGCGATCTTGAGCACGTCGACCGAGCCCGCCTTGTCGATGGCGCGCGACAGCATCTCGAACATCACGACCCAGTTCTGCGCCACGAAGTCGAATTTGTGGTCCTTGCGGAAGGCGAGGTCGAATTTCTCGGCCGATGGGATGTTCAGCTCGACCGGCAGATTCTCGTTATACTCCATGATCACCGTCAGGCGGTCCGCCCCGACCGGCCCGATCGCCGTCACCGCGCCGGTCAGATAGGCGAGGTAGGTGTCGAAGCGAACCGGCAACCCGGCATCGGCGGCGGCCTTCATCAGCAGGTTGAGGTCAGGCCCGTAATTGCCGGTGATGACGGACTGGGCGCTGGAGTTCTTGATCTTGGTGACGTAGGGCGAGAAGTCCTTCACCTGGCCGAGCGGTACGAACTCGTCGCCGACGATCTGGATGTCAGGGCGCAGCTTCGCGAGGAACTCCTTGGTGTCATGCTCGATCGAGTGCCCGAACACGTAATCCTGGTTGATCAGGTACACCTTCTTGACGTCGGCCGGCAGCGACTTGATGCGCGCGTAGGCTCGCTGCTGCACCGAGCCGCTGAACCGGAACTGCCAGAAATTGCAGAGCGGCGCATTGGTGAGTTCCGTCGCGAGGGCGCCGCAGTTGAGGTAGATCACCCGGTGGTCGGGGTTGCGCGCGTTGTTCTTCTCGACCCCACCGATCAGGGCGGTGGCGACGTTGGAGCCGACGCACTGCATCACGAACGGCATGTTCTGATCGGTGACGCGCTTGAGCGCGATCAGCGCCTCGGACGGCTGCAGCTTGTCGTCGAAGGTGACGATCTCGAACTTCTTGTGCAGCGGCGGCATCCGCGCGTTCACGTCATTGATGACAAACTGCATCACCTGGAGGAACTGGTCACCACTCTGCGCGAACGGGCCCGAGAATGGGTCGATGTAGCCGATCTTGATCGTGTCGTCGGCGGCGCGCGCCATCGGCACGGCGGCGATGAGACCCAGCAAGGCACCGCAGAACGCGGCGCGAAGCGTCCGAATTGTCATGGTTCCCCCTTGTTGCCCGCGCTTGCCGGCGGGTACTGCTGCAAACGCGAAAGCGTAGGCGGGCGGGCGCGGCGAAGTCAAACCGCGGCGAGGCGCGATGGCGCCGCCGCTCACTCGCGAGGCGGTTGCGGAGTCATGGCAAATGCAAGGACGTGGCGGGCGCGCATGGTCCTATTTCGCGACCATCACGTCCGACGCCTTGATCACCGCGATCGCCTCGTCGCCGACCTTGAGCGCCAATTCGTCGATCGCCTCGTTGGTGATGGAGGACGTGACGACGACGCCGTTGCCGATGTCGATCCGCACGTGGCCCGTCGTCTGGCCCTTCTGCACGGATATGACTTTACCCTTGATCTGGTTGCGCGCGCTGAGCTTCATCCTGCGGGTTCCTTTCGATTGAAGCGGCAGGATAGGCCGTAACGCCGGCCCAGACACTCCCCGTCCGCGCCGCCGCGGCAGGCCGATCCCGGCTATGCTCGTCAGCAGCGAGGCGTGTGGGACAGCGGCGATGTCCCGGGTCGCGCTGCTGCCCCGCCCGTCGCATCAGGCCGTCTTGATCCACACCGCCTTCACGTTGAGGTATTCCTCGACGTGCTGCTTGCCACTCTCGCGCCCGTAGCCGCTCATCTTGTAGCCACCGAACGGCACGGCGGGATCCATCGCCTGATAGCAGTTGATCCAGACGGAACCGGCGCGGATGCCGCGTGCGAGCTTGTGGGCCTTGCTCACGTCGCGCGTCCACAATCCGCTGCCCAGGCCGAAATTGGTCTTGTTCGCGCGCTCGATCACCTCGTCGATGTCGGTGAATGGGATCGCCGAGATGACCGGGCCGAAGATCTCCTCCTGGGCGATCCGCATGTCGTCCTTCACATCGGCGAACACCGTTGGCGGGACGAAATAGCCTTTCGCCATGTCGCCGTCGGTCAGCCGCTCGCCGCCGGACAGCGGACGCGCACCCTCCTGTCGGCCGATCGCCAGATAGCCGGTAACACGGTCGAGCTGCTCGGGAGAGACCAGCGGGCCGACTTGCGTCGCCGGATCGCTGCTGTTGCCGACGCGCAAGGTCTTGCTGTAGGCGGCGACGCGCGCGGTGAACTCGTCGTAGATTTTCCGCTCCACGAACATGCGCGTTCCCGCACTGCAAATCTGGCCGGAATTGGCGAACACCGCCATGCCCGCGCCGGGCACCGCTGCGTCGAGGTCGGCATCGGCGAACACCACGTCGGGCGACTTGCCGCCGAGTTCCAGCGACACGCGCTTGAGGTTGCCGGCCGACGCCTCGATGATCTTCTGGCCGGTGAGGTGCGAGCCGGTGAACGCCACCTTGTCCACATCGGGATGGCGGGCGAGCGCGGCGCCGGCCGTCTCCCCATAGCCGGGGACGACGTTGACGACGCCGGGCGGCACGCCGGCTTCCTGGCACAATTCGGCCAGACGCAGCGGCGTCAGCGGCGCCTCCTCGGCGGGCTTGAGGACGACGGTGCAGCCGGTCGCCAGCGCCGGGCCGATCTTCCAGATCGTCGCGGTGAGCGGGCCGTTCCACGGGATGATCGCGCCGACGACGCCCACCGGCTCCTTCAAGGTGAAGCTGACATATTCGCCGGGGAGCGAGTTCTCGATGGTCTCGCCGTGGATCGCGGTCGCCTGCCCGGCGTAGTAGCGCAACATGCCGAGCGCGCGCAGCCGGCTGTTCTTGGTGCGGCTGATCGGGGCGCCCATGTCGAGGGTGTCGAGCGTCGCCAGTTCGTCGAAATGCTTCTCGACGAGATCGGCGAGCTTCAGCAGCAGGTTCTGCCGCTCGAACGGCTTGAACTTGCGCCACGGGCCGTCGAAGGCACGGCGCGCCGCTTCGACGGCGCGGTCGACGTCCTCGCCGTCGCCCTCGGCCACTTTGGCGAGCACTTCGCCGGTCGAGGGGTTGATGGTCTCGAACGTCTTGCCGGACGCGGCTTCGACCCATTTGCCGTCGATGAGCATCCGCTTCGTCTTGCCGTCGAGGAACGGGTGGCGGGTGGTCTTGAGGTCGACTGTCATGACTTGGCTCCTTTGCTCAATTGACGACGACGGCGCGCGCCGCCGAACCGTCCACGGAATGGCGCAAGGTGTCGCCGAGGCGATCGGCCTGCGGCGAGGGCACCGCGAACGTCACTTCGAAGCCGTCCGGCGTGACGAGGCTGAGGATAGAAGCGTCGGCGCCGACGGCGCGTTCCACGCGCCAATCGCCGAGTTCGTGGATCATGCGGAGCGAGCAATCGCCGAAACGCGCCTCGAGCGCCTGACGGAGCATCCGCGGGATGGTCATCAGCAGTCCGCTGAGCACGCCGACCGGCAGGCTGACCGCGCAGGGCTGGCCGACGTCGTCCTCGAAGCCGAGCCGCACCCGCTCTCCATCCGACGTCACGGCCCAGGAGGTGAGCCGCTCCCCCTCTATCGCATCGCGATCCATCGCGGCGCTACGGCAAAGCCGCGACGTCTTTGGTCTCCGTGTACAGCTCGATCGCTTCGTAGCCCATCTCGCGGCCCCAGCGTTATATTTGGACGAGCATAACGCACGGGAGCGGCGGGAGTCGAGTCAGCCCGGTTTGCTGGCGGTGAGGCAGACGCGGAGGGCGTCGAGGTCGGCGGCGGCGGCGGCGTGGGCTTCAACGGCGCGATAGGCTCGCACGATCCGCGTTCCGTGGGGCGTCAGCGCCGCGCTGCCGCCGCCGACGCCGCCGGTTCGCGCGGCGACCAGGCGCTCGGCGAAGGTCGCATTCAGGTTTTCCACGAGCGCCCAACCGCGGCGGTACGACATGCCCATGATCCGGCACGCGGCGGTGATGGAGCCGTGTTCGCCGATCAGTTCCAGCAGGCGGATCTTGCCCGGGCCGAGCGTCGCCTTGCCGTTCACGTCCACGCGCAAGGTGAGGCGAAGGGCGGGCGCCGGCTCGGGCGGGGTTCGGGGCTTGCGCATGACGGGCAGACTATACCGCCGCGCCCGCATATGCTCGTGATTAGGGCGACAACGGAGATGAGGACCGATGGACGACCAAGGGGATGCGTTCGACTTCATCATCGTCGGCGCCGGTTCGGCGGGCTGCGTGCTGGCCAACCGGCTGTCGGAGGACGGTCGCAACCGGGTGCTGCTGCTGGAGGCGGGCGGGAAGGACACCAATATGTGGATCCACATTCCGGCCGGTTTTTTTCGCAACATCTTTCACCCGACGATCACCTGGCAGTTCCAGACCGAGCCGGTGCCGGGCCTCGACGGGCGGCGGGTGCCGTGGCCGCGCGGCAAGGTGCTGGGCGGATCGTCCTCGATCAATGGACTGATCTATATCCGTGGCCAGAAGCAGGATTTCGACACCTGGCGGCAGATGGGCTGCACCGGATGGTCCTATGACGACGTGCTGCCGCATTTCCGCCGCGCCGAGCACCAGGAGCACGGCGCCGACGCCTATCACGGCGGCGACGGCCCGCTCCATGTCTCCGACCTGCGCTCCAAGCACGAATTGAACGATGCGTTCATGGCCGGCGCGCAGGAGGTGGGGATTCCGTACAACCCCGATTTCAACGGCGCCGAGCAGGAGGGCGTCGGGCCGTTGCAGATCACGGTGAAGGGGATGCGACGGTGCAGCGCCGCCGTCGCCTATCTGCGCCCAGCGATGCGGCGGAAGAATCTGACGGTCGAGATCAATGCGATGGCGCATCACGTGATGTTCGAGGGCAAGCGGGCGATCGGCGTGGCGTTCGCCCAGGACGGGCGGATACGCGAGGTACGGGCGCGCCGCGAGGTGATCCTCGCGGGCGGCTCGATCAACTCGCCGCAACTCTTGCAGCTTTCGGGCGTCGGGCCGGGCGAGGTGCTGCGCGCCGCCGGCGTCGAGGTGACGCATGAGTTGGCGGGCGTCGGGGAGAACCTACAGGACCATATCGGCGGGCGGGTGCAGTACAAATGCGCCAACGCCAACACCTACAACGAGGTCTCCCGCAGCTGGGTGCTGCAGGCGCAGGCGGGGCTGCACTATCTGCTGGCGCGCGGCGGGCCGCTGATGACCGGCGCCGGGCCGATCGGGATGTTCGTGAAGACACGCCCGGAGCTGGAGAGCCCGGACGTGCAATACCAGTTCTTCGCTGGCAGCATGGACAAGGCGGGCGATCCTCTGCACGCGTGGCCCGGCTGCAGCGGCGTCACGATCCCGTGCCGGCCCGAGAGCCGGGGGTGGCTGCGCATCACCTCGCCTGATCCGGTGAAGCCGCCGGCGCTACAGCCGAACTACCTGGCGACGCAGGGCGACCGTGACACCATGATCGCCGGGATACGCATTCTGCGCGGCGTGTTCCAAAGCCCGGCGATGAAGCGCCTCGCGATCGAGGAATACATGCCGGGAAAGGACGTGCAGACCGACGAGGCGTGGCTCGATCACGTCAAGCGGACCAGCGGGACGACGTACCATCAGACCAGCACCTGCACGATGGGCACGCATCCCACCGCCGTGGTCGATCCGTCGTTGCGCGTGCATGGGCTCGACGGGCTGCGGGTGGCGGATGCCTCGGTGATGCCGACGGTGATCTCCGGCAACACCAACGCGGCGACGATCATGATCGGGGAGAAGGCGGCGGAGATGATCCTGCGGGGGGCGTGATAGCCTCGGCTCACGCTGATCTGGCGAAACGCGACCGAACCGAATAGCGGGCACGCGGCTCCAGGTGACGCTGGGTCAACGCACCAAACACGAGGCCCAGGGCTGTCCAAACGCTTGTGTCCACAAATCCCGTTCGCAACTGCGAAAGGTGTCCTCAAATGCTGCATCTGCGAAGGGCATTGTGTCTACAAATGCTGCATGTGCGAAGGCCGCTGTGCCTACAATTCGAGGGGCGTCTGCGGCGGCGTGCCTACATCCGAGGGCGCCCCTCACCCGCGATCCGATGGTGTGCTTGGGCGGCGCGTCGGTCATAGTCGCGGGTCTCAGCCGACCTCGGGAGTTCCATCATGCGTCTCGGCATCCATCTTCCGCATGCGGGCGAGCAGGCGACGCCGGCGCTGATCCGGCGCTTCGCGATCCAGGCCGACGAGATTGGCATCGACGATGTATGGGTCAGCGAGCACATCATCGTGCCGCGCGATCAGTTTCCACGCTCGCCGCTGTTCTACGATCCGGTGCTGTCGCTGACCTGGGCCGCGGCGGTGACGACGCGGGTGCG
>Ga0208717_1000882_pt1 | contig 9965 bp, 11 predicted proteins | sample NGESurF53shallow_FD_184489 | JGI IMG/M metagenome (GOLD analysis project Ga0208717, IMG submission 184489) | Arctic peat soil microbial communities from Barrow, Alaska - NGEE Surface sample F53-3 shallow (SPAdes) | ecosystem: Environmental > Terrestrial > Soil > Wetlands > Peat ... | reverse complement strand
CTGATGGCCCTGCTCAGTTGTTTTGTGGCGTTCTCCGTTCCCGGTTACTCGGCGCTCGTGCCCAAGATCGCTGGCGAAGAAAACATTGGCAGTGCCAACTCGACCATGCAGAGCGTGCAGGGACTGGCCGCCGTTGCCGGTCCCGGACTCGGCGGACTCCTCGTCGGCCTATCGGGTCAAAGTTGGCCGCTCTTCATTGACGCCATCAGTTTTGCGTTGGGGGCCCTCGGCACCTGGATGCTCGTCACTGATCGCCGTCCCGAACCGGGGGCGGTGCGTCCGAAGAAGGGTGAGCGCGACCTCGGAGCGGGCATGCGAACTGTCTTCGCCGACCCGATCCTTCGTCCGTTGGTCATCACCTTCGTCGTGTTCATGCTCGCGCTCGTCATGATCAACGTCGCCGAGGTCTTCTTCATCACGAAGACGTTGCACTCGACGGCCCTCATGTACGGACTCATCGCCGCAAGTTTTGGTGTCGGCAACATTGTCGGCGCCGTCGGGTCGGCCACGATCAAACAGGAAGACCTCGCACTCTCGAAGGCTGCACTCGTCAGCACACTGGTCGTCAGCATTTCGATCGGTGGTATCGGACTCGTCGAACACGTTGGCTACATTTTCCCGCTCCTCCTCGTGACCGGCGTCGCCGTGGGCGTCATCAACGTGGCGATGACGACTCTCATGACCATTCGCACGCCCGAAGCACAACGTGGTCGGATGTTCGCGTCAGTCGGTGCCATTTTCACGAGCGCGCAGATTGGTGGCACCGCGATCGGTGGATTGATCTTGACGATCGTCGCACCGAGAACGGTGTTTCAAATTGCCGGCATCGCGACGACCGTCGTACTGCTCGTCATGGGTCCGTTTGGCTATCGCGCCAGTCGCCGCGCGAGTGAACTGGAAGCGGACCCTCAAGGAGAGTGACGTTCGGGTCGCCACGCGCCGTCACTGGGCAGATACACCACGCGGTCGTGCAGTCGGTCCTCGCGGTGTTGCCAAAATTCGAATCGCTCGGGCGTGAGTCGGTAGCCACCCCAGAACGTTGGACGGGGAACGTCGCCGTCGGCGAACTCGAGATCGAATTCGCGCACGCGCGCTTCTAACTCCTCGCGATTCGCAATCACACTGCTCTGACGACTGGCGTGCGCGCCGAGTTGACTACCTCTCGCTCGAGTCGCGAAGTAGGCGTCCGATTCGGCGCCCGACATCCTCTCAACCGGACCTTCGATGCGGATCTGTCGACCGCGCGGTTCGCAGTACCAGAGGATGGCGGCGAAGGGATTCTCTTCGAGCTCACGGCCCTTTCGTGATTCGTAGTTCGTGTACCAACCGAACGAGTGGTCGTCAACGTGGCGCATCAGCACCATGCGCGTACTCGCTCGACCACTCGAGGTGGACGTGGCGAGCGAGACGGCGTCGCGCTCGTCCATCTCACCCTTCGCTTCGTCGAACCACTTGTGGAACTGCGCGAACGGGCTGGGGTCACACTGCGCGATGTCAAGAGGGATCCACAGGTCACTCACGAGACATCGACCAACTGCCAGTTGGGGTTGGCCGAGAGGTCCAAGGGGCTCGGTCCGTTGTGTCGGAGTCGGTAGATTCCGGCGCCCGCGATCATGGCGGCGTTATCGGTGCAGTTGGCCATTGTCGGCAAGAGGGCCACGATGCCGAACTCCTTGGCGAGATCCGTCACGCCACGGCGCAGGGCCGAGTTTGCGGCGACGCCGCCCGCGAGAGCCAGACCCTTCACCGGGTAGCGCTCGAGCGCGAGACCGAGTTTGCGCAGTAGTTGTTCCGCGACCGCCGCCTGAAAGGAGGCCGCCACGTCGGCGATGGGCAGATCCTTCTGCTTTTCGGTCGCGCGAACGACGGCCGTCTTTAGCCCGGAAAAGGAGAGGTCGTACCCCTCGCCGGTCATGGAAATCGGGAGTTTCAGGTTGCCGGCGGCGCCATCTCGGGCCAGACGGTCGATCTCCGGTCCGCCCGGATAACCCAGTCCCAGCCAGCGCGCGACTTTGTCGTAGGCCTCGCCGGCGGCGTCGTCAATGGTTTCACCCAATACTTCGTGCTCACCGGGCCCCGATTGAAGGACGATGAGGCTGTGGCCGCCCGACACCAAGAGGGTCAACAGTGGCCATTCGAGGTCGGGCTGCTCCAACAGCGGAGCGAAAAGGTGTCCTTCGAGGTGATTGACCCCTATGTATGGCACCCCCCACGCGAGGGAAAAGGCCTTGGCGGCCGAGAGTCCGACGAGTAGGGAACCTATAAGTCCTGGTCCGGACGTTACGGCGATGCCTTCGAGGGCCGGATCAAGGGGATTCAGACCGGCGATTTCGAGGGCTTGGCGAACGACGGGGCCAATTGTCGTCACGTGAGCCCGACCGGCCAGCTCGGGCACGACTCCGCCAAAGGCCCGGTGCTGGTCAATGGAGGACTCGATCACGGAGGAGTGGACGTGAAAGTCCTCGTCCACGACGGCCGCCGCGGTCTCGTCGCAACTCGTTTCAATACCGAGGACCAGGGCCATTACTCCAGCGTAGGTGGCGAATCTCCCGCGTTCGCCGGAAGATCGGCCCAGAGAATGAGGGCGTCTTCGTTGATTCGCTCGTAGTAGTTCTTTCGAACACCGACCGGTTGGAAGCCGTAGCGGTAGTAGAGGGCAATCGCCCGGGCGTTCGAGACGGCGACTTCCAGGGTGGCGCGCTTAAGACCCCGTTCGTGGGCGTCGGCCCAGGCGTCGTCCATGAGAGAAGTGGCAATTCCCCGGCCCTCTTCGCGGGGCAGCGTGCCGATGGTGTTGATGTGCAACTCGTCGAGGACGAACATCACGCCTAAATAGCCAACGATTCGCTTTTTTTCAACGGCGACGGTGTAGCGCCGGGTCTCGGTGTTGCCGATTTCGTCGAGGAGGATCCTCTTGGTCCAGGGCTCGGGGAACTGCGACTCCTCAATGAACATCAGCTCCCCCACGTCACGGCGCTCGGCCGGACGAATAGTCCAATCCGTGGTCACGGGCGCTGCCTGGTCGTGAAATTGGCGACAGCGTCCGCCTCTCGCAGGTACAACGGCACCAGCACACCGTCGGCCTCTCGACTCGCGCCGATGTCGAGGGCGGCGTGGAGCGATGGGACTTCTTGCGTAAAAAGAACCCCGTCGGCAACGTTCTGAAAGATCTCGAGGTATCGCTCGACGCCGTCGCCGGTGAAGGTGACAAGCCCCGCGTCATTCGTCCACGTCGTCGCGACATCGTTGGCCGTCGCCACGCGGGCATGGTCGATCGCCGTCACGGCCGCGCCCAGGGCAAAGGTCTGCGTGAAGATCTCCCCCCGACGCCCGTCCACACAGGCGACCACGGTGCCGCGGACCCCCGCATCGAAGGCGCCCCCGGCGAGCATCTCGAGCGAGGTCACGCCCACGAGCTCGACGCCAAGGGCCTGGGCGAAGCCAATCGCGGTCGCGATGCCGACGCGCAGCCCGGTGAAGAGTCCCGGTCCCCGGTCGACAATGACCTTCGTGACGTCACGCGGTACCAGCGAAACCTCGTCGAGCAGTGCGGCCAAGGCTCCCGTCAACGCCTCGGTGTGGCGCCGACCGTCATTGACGACTCGCGTCACCTCGAGGCCGCCATCCGTCCGTACGCCCACGGCGCAGGCCGGCGTCGCGGTTTCGATGGCGATCAGGTTCATGAGGTGGCCCATTGCTCGAGCAGTTCCGTTCGCCCAACGGCCAATTCGCCGGCAACCACGAGCGTTCGACCTTCGTCGTCGTCGACGGCAAAGTCGATCGTCAGCACGTCTCGCCCAAACACGGATGCCGCCAACTCCCCCCATTCGACGAGGGCGACGGCCGCGTCCTCCACGCTCTCGCCAAGGGCTAAGTCAATGACCTCGTCGAGAGTCTGCACGCGGTAGACGTCGCAGTGATGCAGCGTCTCAATTCCCTGATCATTACGGCAACGGTGCTCGCGCACCATGATGAACGTCGGACTGGTGACGCGTTCGGCGACGCCGAGGCCCGTGGCCACGCCCTTGGTGAAGGTCGTCTTGCCGGCGCCCAACGTCCCGGTCAACAGGACAATGTCGCCGCTCCGGAGCACCCGCGCGAAATCGACGCCGGCCGCAATGGTCTCCTCGGGCGTCGCGCAGTAGCGGCGCCAACTCACCCCGGCACCACCAGGGTTTTCAGGACTCGCAGATCGGCTCGGATCACGTCGACCACGCTAGGTCCGCCTCGCAGCGCGGCCGCCGGATGATACGTTGCCAGGCCCCGACCCCCGCCCAAGTGGACAATCTGACCATGGGTTTGACCGATGCCCTGTTCGAAACCGAAGACCGAACGCGCGGCCGTGTTGCCGAGCGCCAACACGAGGGGCGCCTTCACCAGCGTGAACTGTTCGCTCAGCCACGGTCGACAGGCGCTCAGTTCGTCGCGCGTTGGTGTTCGATTGGCCGGCGGTCGGCATTTGACGACGTTGGTCACGAAACAGTCCGATCGAAGGAGTCCGACCTCCTCCTCAATCAACTGGAAGAGCAGTCGCCCACTTCGCCCGATGAAGGGCTCACCGCCCTCGTCCTCGTCACGTCCGGGCGCCTCCCCGATCACCATGAGTGCCGGTCCGATCGGTCCCGAACCCACGACCACCCGTTGGCGGGTCAGTGAGAGCGCGCAACGCGTGCAGGTGGGGAGTTCGGCGAGGTCGCGGCTCATGACTAGTCCACGAGAAGTCGAGGAACGCGGGCACCGATCCCACAGAGGATCTCCCAGCTGATCGTCTCGGCCAACGCGGCCCATTCGTCGGCGGAGATCGAGTCGTCACCCTGAGTGCCGAGCAGCACCACGTCGTCGCCCGGTTTCACGGCGTCGTCGCCGCAGTCGACCACGAGTTGGTCCATCGTCACGGTGCCGGCCAAGGGGTAGCGCTTTTCGTTGATCAACACTTCGGCGCCGGCGTCGAAGAGCCGCCTCGGGTAGCCGTCGGCGTACCCGAAGGGGACGGTGACGATCGTGGCGTCGGCGTCGAGCGACCGGCGGCGGCGATAACTCGGTCGCTCGCCGGCAACCACTCGGCGCACGGCAACGACCTTCGCCCGCAGCGTGAGCGCCGGCTCGAGTTGCTCGCCCGACTCCTCCAACGCGGCACCCAACCAACTCTCGGGCAGGTAGCCGTAGAGTGCGAGGCCAATGCGTACCATTCCCCGTCGTGCACTGGGGTAGCCCAACGCTCCGGCACTGTTCGCAACGTGGAGCACTCGAGGTGTGGTGCCTCGCTCGTCGAGTGCGGCGACGATTTCGTCGAAGTGTGCAATCTGACCCCGGGTAAACTCGCGGTCGTCGCCGCTCGATCCGTCGGCGACGCTGAAATGGGTGTAGAGCCCTTCGAGGTCGATCGACGGTGACGCCCGCAGGAGATCGACGACGTCGTTGACCTCTTCGGGGCCCACACCCATGCGGTGCATGCCGGTGTCGACCTTCACGTGCACCACGTGCACGCCACCGAGCATCTCGGCACTGGTGATCGCCGCTTTCGCCCCTTCAATGGAGCCAATCGTCAACGTCAGGTTGTGCATCAGCGCGTCGGTGATCGTGGCCGGCGGAATCTCTGCGAGCAAGAGAATCGGAGACGAGATCCCCGACTCGCGAAGTTCGATCCCTTCGTCAACAATGGCGACCGCCAAGCAATCGGCCCCTCCGTCGAGGGCCGCCTGGGCCGCGACGACCGCGCCGTGCCCGTAGCCGTTGGCCTTCACCACTGCGCAGAAGAGCGTGTCGCCCAGCAGCGACTTCAGGACCCGAACGTTGTGCGCAATGGCCGACGCCGAGATCTCGGCCCACGCCGGTCGGTGGACGCCCTCAACCTGCACGGTCGTCCTTCGAACTGGCGACGACGAATGCCGCGGCCGTCATGGCCGTATGCGTCAGTGAGATGTGGAACTCGTCGGCCCCACGTAGAAGGGCCAACTCGGACGCCGCTCCGTGCAGTCGCACGGACGGTGCGCCACTAGGCGCCTTCACCACTTCAATGGATTTCCAGGGGACCGAGCCGGCGCCGACACTGAGCGACTTCATGACCGCTTCCTTCGCGGCGAATCGTGCGGCGAGCCGCTCGGACTTCCCTCTCGCGTCGCGCTGTTCGCCTTCGGTGAACAGCCGCTCAACGATGCGAGGACGACGTCCCAAGACAATCGTGAACCGCGGTACGTCCACCACGTCGATGCCCACGCCGATGGTGGCCACTATTCAACCGTGACGGTCTTGGCGAGGTTGCGCGGTCGGTCGACGTTTCGACCCAGCCCGCGCGCGATCGCGTAGGCGAGCATCTGGAGTGAAATGACGTCGACCATCGGGGTGAACATCGGCTCCGTGGCGGGTACGCGTAGCACGTAGTCGGCCACTGCTTCGATCGCCTCGTCGTCGTCAGTGGCGACCGCGACCACCGTCGCGCCGCGGGCCTTTACTTCGGAGAGATTGGAGAGCATCTTCTCGTGCATCGCGGGATCGGTCGCAATCGCGATGACCACGACGCCCGGTTCGATGAGGGCCAGGGGACCGTGCTTCAACTCACCACCCGGGTAGCCCTCGGCGTGCAGGTAGGTGAGTTCCTTCAACTTCAACGCCCCCTCGAGGGCGGTTGGGAATCCCACGTGGCGACCAATAAAGAAGAAGTCGTGTGAACTCGCGAGTTCCTTGGCGACCAGTTCCACGCTCTCGCGTCGATCGAGCACGGTTTGTACTTGCGAACTCACGGCGTTCAGACCTTGAAACAGACCGTCAATCTCCGACTCGGGGAGAGTACCGCGAAGTTGCGCCAGTCGCAGCGCGAGCAGTTCGAGAGCGGCGACCTGCGCGACGAACGCTTTCGTGGACGCCACCGACACTTCCAGTCCGGCGCGGGTGTAGATGACGGCGTCGGCTTCGCGCGCCATGGAGGAGTCGACAATATTGGAGATGGCGACCACGTGGGCTCCGCGACGTTGCGCCTCGCGCGTCGCCTGGATCGTGTCGATCGTTTCGCCACTCTGGGAGACGCCAATGACCAGCGTGCCAATCTCCACGATCGGATCGCGGTAGCGGTACTCGCTCGAGATGTCAACGTCGACGCTGATGCGCGCCCAGCGCTCAATGGCGTACTTCGCAATGAGCGCCGAGTGGAACGAGGTACCGGCCGCCACCAGGCAGACGCGCTTCACCTCACGCAGTTCGTCGTCAGTGATGCGCATCTCGTCGAAGGTGATCGTGCCGTCTTTGCGTCGACGGTCGAGCAGGGTCGAGCGAATGGCGTTGGGCTGTTCGCTGATCTCCTTCGACATGAAGTCGTCGTGGCCGCCCTTTTCCGCGGTCTCGAGGTCCCAATCAATGGAGAGTTGGCGCAGTCGCACCGGTGCGCCGTCGAGGTCAATTGCGCGGAAGCCCTCCGGTCCGAGCCGCACTATTTCGTCGTCGTTGACGGCGTAGAAGGCCGAGGCCCGGTCGAGGATCGCGGGCACGTCACTCGCGAGGTAGGTCTCACCGGGCGCGGTGCCGACGACGAGTGGTGAGATACGTCGCGCGGCGACGATGACGTTGGGTTCGTTGGCGTCCATGGCGGCAACGGCGAAGGCACCGCGCACGACGAGCAGCGCTTGACGAACGGCTTCAATCAGCTCGGGGCCCTGCGCCCGCAGCTCTTCGATGAGGTGCGCCAGGACTTCGGAGTCGGTGACTGACGTAAAGACGTGACCACGGGCTTCGAGACCTTCGCGCAACTCGGTGTGGTTCTCGATGATGCCGTTGTGAATAATGGCAATGTTGCCCGAGCAGTCGAGGTGGGGGTGGGCGTTGTGCGCTTCGGGCGCTCCGTGGGTCGCCCACCGAGTGTGACCAATGCCCGCGGTGAATCCCTTCGGCGCGGCGACGCACTCTTCCTTAAGGGCCTTCACCGATTCAGTGCCCGAGGCAGTTCGGGCCCGCCACGTTTCGCCCGCCCTCACGAGGGCGATGCCCGCTGAGTCGTACCCGCGATACTCCAGGCGCGTCAGGCCCTCGAGAAGCGTCGACAGCGTTTCGTCGGATCCTACGACCCCGATAATGCCGCACATGAGAGCCATCCTACTCGTGGCCCTTTTCGACCTTTTCGGTGCACGTTACGCGGCGAAGAAGTTCTGCAGGCGCCGCGAGAAGTCGTCGACGAAGTCAGCGTCGAGCGCTTCGATCATGACCCGAACGACCGGTTCGGTCCCCGACGGTCGAATGAGAAGACGGACGTCGCGTTCTTCGATGCCGTAGTTCGTTCGCAACTCCGTGAACAACTCCTGGACCGGAGCTTCCTCGTACGAGTCGCGCGCGACGTTGATGAGCGACTGGGGTACGCGCGTCCAGACCGCGTCGGCCTGCTCTGCGAGTGGACCGCGTCGAACGATGAGGTCGGCGAGCATGAGACCGGTGAGCTGGCCGTCACCCGTGGGGGCCAGCGAGCGAAAGATGAGGTGGCCCGACTGCTCGCCGCCGAAGGGCCACGCCCGATTCTCTAACTCAATGAGTACGTTACGGTCACCCACGTCGGTCTCCACGATCGCAATGCCGGCGTCGGCCATGGAACGACGTAGACCCAAATTGCTCATCGACGTGATCACCAGTCCCCCGCCCAAGGTGTTGCGCTCAAAGAAGTCACGCGCGAAGAGGATCATGAGGTCGTCCCCGTCGCGGACCCTGCCGTTGGCGTCAACGGCGATCAAGCGGTCGGCGTCGCCGTCGAAGGCCAGGCCGAGATCGGCGCCCAACTTCTTCACGTGGGCCACGAGGTCCTCGGGGTGCGTGGAACCGCAGTTCTCGTTGATGTTGCGACCGTTCGGTTGATCGTGGATGGTCGTGATGCGCGCACCGGTCGACTCGAACAGTTCGTGCGCCACGTGACTGGCTGCGCCGTTCGCGCAGTCGAGCACGATGTGCAGTGACGAGAAGTCGGCCGGCACGAGCGATCGCAGGTGTCGCGCGTAGTCGTGTTCGGCCGACTCGTCGATCTCGAACTCGTCGAAGTGATCACTCGGCGCCGGTTCGGCGGCGTTCAGCGCGTCGGCGACGGCGAGTTCCGTGACGTAGTCGAGTTTGGCGCCGCCGAGGCCGAGCACCTTCAGGCCGTTGTCGTAGTACGGGTTGTGCGACGCCGACACGACGACACCGAGACCGTCGCGTTGCTGGGCGATGACGGCAACGCCCGGCGTGGTGAAGTACCCGAGATTGACACCCACGGCGCCGCCGTCGCGCAGTCCGGCGAGCACCGCCGACGCCAACTGGGGCGAACTTTCGCGCGTATCGTAACCAACGAAGACGTTGGCGGTAAAGACTCTCGCCACCCCTCGACCGAGCCGGTAGGCCAAATCGTTGGTGATGTCGATGGACGCTCGTCCTCTGATGCCGTCCGTGCCGAATTGCACGGGGGTTGACATTATCGCTTCGAGTACTGAGGCGCCTTACGCGCTTTCTTGAGACCGTACTTCTTGGTCTCCTTCTTGCGAGAGTCACGGGTGAGCAGACCGGCCTTCTTCAGAGCCGGACGAACGTTCTCGTCGATCTCGAGCAGTGAACGTGAGATGCCGAGTCGCAGTGCGCCGGCCTGACCGGCCACCCCGCCACCTTCGATGGTCGCGTCGATGTCGTAGGTCTGCTGCGCGTCGATGAGGCGCAGCGGCTCCATCACCATCTGGCGATGCGTCGCGGAGGTGAAGTAGTTGTCGAACGAGCGCTTGTTAATCGTGATCGTGCCAGTGCCGGGGCGAAGACGTACGCGCGCGACCGCTTCCTTGCGTCGGCCAGTCGTCTGAGTAAGAGGTGAGGTCACTGCAATCTCCTTAACCGCGGCGGATGGCCGAGGTGTCAAACTTCGTAGGCATTTGTGCGGCGTGCGGGTGCTCGGGTCCGGTGTAGACGAAGAGCTTGCCCATCTGGGCGCGGCCGAGTCGGTTCTTCGGGACCATGCCCTTCACTGCGTCGTA
>Ga0208717_1000881_pt1 | contig 9969 bp, 12 predicted proteins | sample NGESurF53shallow_FD_184489 | JGI IMG/M metagenome (GOLD analysis project Ga0208717, IMG submission 184489) | Arctic peat soil microbial communities from Barrow, Alaska - NGEE Surface sample F53-3 shallow (SPAdes) | ecosystem: Environmental > Terrestrial > Soil > Wetlands > Peat ... | reverse complement strand
GGTTGGACCGCCTGGTGCTGGTCAATCCGTCCCTTCGCGTCACCGGGCTGCCCTCCGACCTCGGCGTCGACGAGGTGCTGGCCCGGCGGGCGCACGAGCCCTGGTACGCCGGCGCCGTCGCCGCCTTGCACGCCGAGGCCGCGTCGCCGCGGGAACTGCGGCGCTACCGCTCGGAGTCGGCGCCGCTGCTGTACGGGCGCTGGAACGCCGCCGCCCAGGCCCAGGCGGCGGCCGAGCCCGCTCAGTTCGCCCAGCCCGCCACCGAGGGGTTCTACGCGGGCTTCGCCCCCGACCCCGCGCTTCCCGGGCGGCTGGCCGCGCTGGCAGTGCCGGTGCAGCTGGTGGCGGGGGAGTACGACATCTGGCCGACGTGCACCGCCGTCCGGGCGGTGGCCGCCCTCTTCTGCCACTGCGACCTGGCGGTGCTGCCGCGAGCCGGGCACTTCCCCTGGGTGGACGACCCCGCCTCGTTCGCGGCCGCCGTGCATGAATTCCTCGCCCGCAGTCCGGGGCCGCCCGGCGCCTGACCCGGCCGGACTACGTCTTACGGCATACCCGGGCGTCGAAGCTGTGGCCGCTCGGCCGACTCGCGGCCGGGCCGTTGCCTCCTAGCGTGGTTGGTGCCGGGACTAACGGCATGAGCACACGGAGGACGCAGCGATGATCGAAGTTGAGAACCTCAGCAAGCGGTACGGGGACAAGCTGGCGGTCGACCGCCTGAGCTTCTCCGTGCCGGCCGGAACGGTGACCGGTTTCCTCGGCCCGAACGGCGCCGGCAAGTCCACCACGATGCGGATGATCGCCGCCCTGGACGAGCCCACCACCGGCCGGGTCCTGGTCAACGGCAAGGACTACCGGGCGGCGGCGGCGCCGATGGCCGAGCTGGGCATCCTGCTCGAGGCCAAGGCGGTGCACACCGGGCGGTCGGCCCGCAACCACCTGCTGGCGCTGGCGCAGACCAACGGCGTGCCCCGTCGCCGGGTCGCCGAGCTGATCGAGATGGTCGGCCTGGCCGACGTGGCCGCCAAGCGGGTCGGCGGGTTCTCCCTCGGGATGGGCCAGCGGCTCGGCATCGCCTCGGCCCTGCTCGGCGACCCCCGGGTGGTGATCCTGGACGAGCCGGTCAACGGCCTGGACCCGGAGGGGGTGCTCTGGGTGCGGAACCTGCTCAAGGCCCTGGCGGCCGACGGCCACACCGTGTTCGTCTCCTCGCACCTGATGAGCGAGATGGCGCTGACCGCGACCCGGCTGGTGGTGATCGGCCGGGGGCGGCTGATCGCCGACACCACGGTCGAGGAGTTCGTGTCCCGGGCGGGCGGCATGAGCGTGACCGTGCGCACGCCGGAGGTGGCGGAGCTGCGTCGCCTCCTGCTCGGCCCCGACGTCACCGTGACCAGCGACGCATCCGACGTGCTGCAGGTCCGGGGGCTGACCGCCGAGCAGATCGGCCGGGCCGCCTGGCAGGCCCGGCTGCCCGTCTTCGAGCTGACCACCCAGCGGGCCTCGCTCGAGGAGGCCTTCATGCAGCTGACCGACGACTCGGTCGACTTCCGCTCGCACGACGCCCGCGGCTCGCACGACGCCCGCGACGGCGCCGAGACGGCGGTGGCCCGATGAGCGCCGTCCTCACCTCCCCGCCCGCGTCCGCGCGCCAGGCCGCCCCGGCGCTGAAGGTGACCCAGGCCCGGGTGCTGGTCTCCGAGTTCACCAAGTTCCGCACCCTGCGCTCCACCATGTGGACCCTGCTGGTGGCGGTGGTGCTGATGATCGGCATCAGCGCGCTGTTCTCGGCCGTGACCGCCAGCCAGTACCACACGTTCGGCCCGGCCGACCGGGCCAGCTTCAACCCGGTCAGCGTCAGCCTCGGCGGCATGATGTTCGCGGTGGTGGCCTTCGGGGTGCTGGGGGTGCTGATGATCAGCGGCGAGTACAGCACCGGGATGATCCGCTCCTCGCTCACCGCCGTGCCCCGCCGCCTGCCGGTGCTGTGGGGGAAGCTGGCCGTCTTCGCGGGCGTGATCTTCTCGGTCGCGCTCGTCGCCAGCTTCATCTCCTTCTTCCTCGGCCAGGCGCTGCTGAACGGCCATCAGCTCGGGGTGTCGATCGCCGCTCCGGGCGCCCTGCGGTCGGTCATCGGCGCCGCCCTGTACGTGACCGTGGCGGGCATGATGGGCGTCGCCCTCGGAGCGCTGTTCCGCAACACCGCGGCCGGCATCGCCACCTTCGCCGGGGTCTTCTTCGTGATCCCGCCGCTCACCGGCCTGCTGCCCGCCTCGATCAGCGACCACCTGACCCAGTACCTGCCGTCGTACGCGGGCGAGGCGGTCTGGGGCGGGGCGCGCGGCATCACCGACGCGCTGTCGCCCTGGACCGGGTTCGCGCTGCTGTGCGGGTACGCCGCCGTCCTCATCGCCGCCGCGGCCGTGCGACTGCGACGCGTCGACGCCTGACCCGGGGAGCGCGGGGGAGAATACCGAGGATGAGACCGATCGGGGCCGCCGGGCACCCAGCCAACCGCACCGCGGGGCGCTGGGTGCTCGACGCGTTCGTCGCCTTCATCGCGGCGCTATCGGGGCTGCCGGAGGCGTACCACAACGCCAACGGCACCGCCCCTGCGACCGCACACCCGTGGGGGCTTGCGCTGGCGCTGTTCCTGTCGGCCGCGCCGCTGCTGGTCCGCCGGGTCTGGCCGGTCCCGGTGCTCGGCTGCGTGCTCGCCGTCAGCCTCGCGGTCGCGATCGATCAGCACACCGCCAACGGCCTGGCCCTGCTCATCGCCCTCTACACCGTGACCGCCATGCGGCCGCGGCGCGAGGCGCTGGCCTGCGCGGCCCTGCTCGAGCTGTTCATCGTCGCCTGCACGATCTGGCTCGCGGGGAGCTCGTGGTGGTATCCGGCGATCTTCCTGTCCGGGCTGGTCGGGGCCGCCGTCGGGCTCGGCCTGTACTCCGCCACCCGGCTCGCCTACCTGGCCGAGCTGCGCGACCGGGCGGCCCGGCTCGAGCGCGAGCGAGACCAGCAGGGCGCGCTGGCGGCGGCGGCCGAGCGGGCCAGGATCGCCCGCGAGATGCACGACATCGTCGCCCACCACCTCACGGTCATGGTCACCTTGAGCGACGCGGCCATTGCGGTGTCGGATTCCTCGCCTGAGCGCTCCGAGCGGGCCACCGACGTCATGCGCCGGGTGTCGGCCACCGGCCGGACGGCCCTGGCCGACACCCGCCGCCTGCTCGGCGTCCTGCGCGAACCCCCGGCCGGCGACGGCAGCCGGAGCGCGGGCGACGAGGCAGCCGAGGCGCGGCAGCCGGTGCCCGGTCTGGCCCAGCTCGACGCGCTCATCGAGCAGGTCCGCTCGGCCGGGCTCGACATCACCCTCGAGGTCAGCGGCGAGGCGCCCGACGTGCCCGCCGGCGTCCAGCTCACGGTCTACCGGCTGGTGCAGGAGGCGCTCACCAACACCCTCAAGCACGGCGGGGCCGGGGCCCGGGCCGCCGTCCGGCTGCGCTTCCAGCCGGGCGAGCTGCTGGTCGACATCGACGACGACGGCGCAGGCGCCCCGCCCGCGCCCCCGACGGCGACCGCATCGGCGGCGGCATCCGCGTCAACCTCGGCATCAGCGTCAACCGCGGCACCCACGTCAGCAGCGGCGTCCCGGTCAACGGCGGCGTCCCGGTCAACGGCGGCGTCCGCATCAACCGCGGCATCCGCATCGGCGCCCGTCAGCGCCGGCGGCGGCCTGATCGGCATGCGGGAGCGAGCCCGCGTCTACGGGGGAGACGTGCAGGCCGGCCCGCGTCAAACGGGCGGCTGGAAGGTCTCCGCGCGGCTGCTGCTCGACGCAGGCGATGCCTCGTGATCCGCGTGCTGCTGGTCGATGACCAGGCGCTGCTGCGGATGGGCTTCCGGCTGATCCTGGAGACCGAGCCGGATATCGAGGTCGCAGGCGAGGCGGCCGACGGGGCGGCGGGCGTCGCGATGGCGTCGGCCCTGCACCCCGACGTGGTGCTGATGGACGTCCGGATGCCGGGCATGGACGGCATCGCCGCCACCGCCGCCATCACCGGCGCGGGCCCGGACAGCAAGGTCATCATCCTCACCACCTTCGACCTCGACGAGTACGTCTTCGCCGGGCTGAAGGCGGGCGCCAGCGGTTTCCTGCTCAAAGACGCGCCGCCGGCCGACCTGATCACCGCCATCCGCAGCGTCGCCAGCGGCGACGCGGTCCTCGCCCCGGCCGCCACCCGGCGGCTGATCCGCCAGTTCACCGCCCTGCTCCCCGATCCGGGCCAGCAGCGCAGCCGCGACGAGATCCTGGACAAGCTGACCGACCGCGAGCAGACCGTGTTCGCCCAGCTTGCGGCCGGCCGGTCGAACCGGGAGATCGCCGCCGACCTCTACCTGTCCGAGGGGACGGTCAAGGTTCACGTCGGCCGCATCCTGGCCAAGCTCGGCCTCCGCGACCGGGTCCAGGCGGTGGTGCTGGCCTACGAATCCGGCCTCATCACCCCCGGCAGCTGACCGCCACCCGTTCCGGGGTCAGGGGATGACGATCACCGGGTAGTGGACGTGCCGCTCCAGCGCGGCCGGGACCGAGCCGAGGACGTGGTGGTATCCGTGCTCGGACCGGCCGACGACCAGGAACACCGCGGCGTCGGGCCCGTGCCGCAGCCGCAGGTCGTCCGCCACCGCGATCAGGTTGTCGGCGATCGCGCCGTCGCGGCGCTGGAAGTGCCAGCGCTGCGCGGCCGCTCGCAGGTGCGAGGCCTGCAGCCGGGCGCGAACCTGCTCGGCCAGCTCGCGGGCGGTGTCATCGAAGCTCTGCTGCATGTCGGCCGAGGCCTCGCCGACCAGGCCGGCCGCGGCCACGGCCGGCAGCTGGGCGACGTAGACGACCTCCATGCCGCCGGGCCGGTCGTTCAGCAGCCGGGCGGTGGTGTCCAGGGCGCGCAGCGACGAGTCCGACCCGTCGAGGCCGACGACCGCGTAGGTCGGCCGATCGGATGGTCCAGTGAACGTCCCCGCAGTCTGCTCCCGGTTGATCGAAAGCGTGTTCATGACTAACTCCTTCACCCAAGGCGGCCCATGCCGCCCGTTAGAGTTGCTATTTGCAACTCTAACGGCTAGGGTTGCGGTTTACAACCCTAAAGACGGAGAGAAATGGCTCGGGAAACCGCCCTCGATGATCTCTACGCGGGTCTTACCACGCTGTCCCGGCGGGCCCGGGACGTGGGCGATGACCTCCATCCGGGCCTGTCCCTGGTCGCCTACACGCTGCTGACCCAGGTCGACGCCGCGCCGGGCATGCGCGCGGCCGACCTGGCGGCGCACTTCTGCCTGGACAAGTCGACCCTGTCCAGGCAGCTCGAGCAGCTGATCACGGCCGGGCTGCTTCGCCGTGACGGCGAGCAGCCGGGCCGCCGGGGCTATGCGCTGGCCCTCACCGGCGCCGGGCGGCAGCACCTGGACGCCGCCGCCGATGCGGTCCGGGATCGCCTGGCCGAACGGCTGACCGACTGGGACGACCGTGACATCGACGCCTTCGTCGAGCTGGTCGCCCGGTTCAACCGCGGCTCCGCCCGTCTCTGACTTCGGCCGCCGCAGATCACCAGGCTGGCGGCGGCGGCGGCGACTGCTGGAGACGTCTGCGTCGGCCGCGGAGCACCGCCCACCTGATGGTGCCCACCGTGCCCTGCACGATCACCGCCAGCAGCGCGAACACAGCCCCGCCAAGCAGCACAAACGGGAGCGCGAAGCGGTGATCGGCCGGCGCGAGCCCGTCAGCGATGAAGGTCTCAGGCGTCTTGAGAAATACCGAGCCGCCACCCCCGGACACGGCGAAGACGCGGCCCACGATGTCGGTCATCGGCAGCGGTCCCCAGGTGCGCGAGTCAATCGCGGCGGCGCGGTTGTCGCCCATCACCCACATCTGGCCCGCGCCCAGCGTCCCCGCGAACGGAACCTGGCTGGAAGATTCGGTGTACGAGAACGGCAGATAGTACTCCATGAGAGGCTTGCCGTCGACTTCCATCCAGCCGTCGGAGTTGCAGCACATGACCGTGTCGCCCGGCAGGCCGATCACCCGCCTGACCAGCAGGCCGCTGGGCGACTGGATCAGCACGACGTCGCCGCGGACGACGCCGCCGGCGCCGCGCTGGTATTGCGCGCTGCCCCCGGCCGGGATCGTGGGCGCCATCCCCGAGGAAGGCACCAGAACGCTCCCGAACGTCATGAAAAACCCGACCGTCAGCCCCGCAGCGGCCGCGCACAGCACCCCGAATGCAACCCAGTACACCACCCGCCACGGCCGCCGCCGGCGCGGCGGCACCGGCCCCTGCATCGCCGTGGTCGCGCCCCACGGGTCCGGTGGCGGCGGCCACGCGCCGAAGTCCACTTCGTCGGTCACGGCTAAGACGATAGGCCCCGGCATGTCCAATTGCGACCGCTTATGTTCACTTGATGCCATTCGTGGTGATCGCAGGCGACCGCTCGCCACGTCCGGAATCCCGCAGCCCCCGCCCGGATGCGGCATCGTCAACGCGACAGCGCCAAGCCGGCGTTGGCCAACCGCGACAAAATGCTCTCATTGCACATTTGGTTAATATGACAACAGTTCGGATTTCGACATCTTTCAAATAGCCTGCGCACCCCCAAGGGCATTGATTACGATACGGCGGTATTAGAAGGGGAGACCGCCCATGATCTTGCCTGCGGCCGACGAACTCCTGGCGCCGGTCATGGCGATTGATGGTTTCAGGCTGGCATGCCTTATTGATGGCTCTACCGGCATGGTTCTCGCGACCCGAGAGTTCCGGGAGAACCGAGACGGGCCGGCCCTGCCCACGGCGGCGGCGGGCGCCGCCGACGTTATTAATGCGCTCACCCTGCTGAACGGGAGACTGGCGACCGGCGAGAACCTCGAGGACGTGATGGTGACCTTTAGCGATAGCTTCTTCATGGTTCGCCCGGTCGGCCTCGATCAGCAAATCCTGCTCCTCGTCATAGCGGACCGCCAACGGACGAATCTGGCGATGGCGCACCGCTCCATCCGCGATTTCTGCGCGAGCTTCACCTCATGAGCCAGGCCAGCAAGCGCACCCGGGTCCAGCGGCTGGCCGACTCGGTCTTGCCAGGGAGAGCAGTGGGCGGATACGCGAACCTGATCGAGGCGCGGCTGCGCAAGCTCGCCGCCACCGCAAGCACCGGCATGCTGCCGCTGTCCGGGCACGGCGACGGGGCCATCTTCTTCCGCGGCGGCCAGGTCGTCTACGCGGAATCGACCCGCACGCCGACGCCGGCCCGGCGCAGCGTCGGGCTGGCCGCGCTCGGTTTAGTGGCTACGGATGCCGGCCCGGCCTCGAATGGCGCCGAGCTGGTCGCGGTCCCGTCCCTGGACCGGCTCTTCGGCATGCTGGCGCGTACCGAGCCGACCATCGACGCCGTCACCGAGCTACTGTCGAGCGAGTCGCGCTACGCGAAGTTCCGGCCGTCCGACTACCCGGCGGCCGGCCAGATGAGCCCGCTGTCGATCGAGACCGTGCTGGCCGAGGTCGAGCGCCGCCATCAGGTCCTCCGCCAGCTGGCGCCGGTGGTGACCGCGGACTCGCCCGTCGTCCGCTTCGCGCCGCGGGATCCGCCGAGCTTCCAGGTGTCCGCGTCGCAGTGGACGCTGCTGGTCCGCACCGGTGACGGCAGCACCCCCAGGACCCTGGCGATGGAGCTGGGCCGGAGCGTCTTCGGCACCACGATCGAGGTCTACCGGCTGCTCGCGCTCGGGATGCTGGTCGTGCCCGGGCACGCGCAGGCGATCACCAGCGGCCAGGCCCGCGCGACGACCGGCCGAGGTCATGTCGTTCATGCGCGCCCTATCCGACGCAGGAGGCGGCCATGCCTAGAGACGCGGCCCTGGCCGATCAGATCGGCCAGGAGCTGAAGCTGATCAGGGAGCACGTCCCGGGCGTCCGCGGCAGCGTCGCCGCCACCAGCGACGGCATCCTGATCGCGCACGACGTTCACGACCTGGAGCCGACCCAGATCGCCGCCCTGGTCGCGGCCATGCACGCGGTGGCGGTCCGTGTCACCCTGAGCACGGAATCGGGCCAGCTCAGGGACGTCATCACCCGCGCCAGCGACGGCCACCTGGCGGTCTACGCGGCCGGCGGCGCCGCCATCGTCGCGGTGCTCGGCACCACCGAGCTGAACATCGCGATCCTCAACTACCAGACCCGCACAATCATCGACCGGGTGGCCGGCCACCTGTCCGACATCGCCCGGCGGCCGCAGACCAACCCCGGCTACCCGCCGGCCACGCCGTGGGCGCCGCAGGAGGAGCCGGCCGCCGACGGCGCCGGGGCGCTGCCGGCCCGCCGCTCGTCCGCCACCTGAGCGCGGCCGGACTCCGCTAGCTGAGCTTCCTCAGTCCGGCCAGCATCTGCCGCAGGATGTCCGGCGTCGGCGGCTGGCCGGGGTCGCCGTGCGGCTCCATCCCGGCCGGCCGCATCGCCGGGGCCGGACGCGAAGCCAGCCGCTCGGCCGGCGACGCCGGCTGCGGCACCGGGACGTGCCCGCCCGGCGTCAGCTGCCGGCGCTCACGGACGCGCACCGGCGAGCACACGCCCGCCCGGGTCAGGCTGCCCAGGCACTCGGTCATGTCCGCCAGCGCGGTCCCGTGCCGGAGCGCGAGGTCGCGCGCCGACGAGTTCTCCATGATCTGGCTGGCGACCGCCCACTGCTCCCGCCTCAGCACCGTGCTCGGCCGCCGCAGCTCCCGTAGCGCCACCGCCGTGGTCGGCGCCAGCCCGTACTGGGCGATCCCCTCCGCCCGCCCGACCGCCTCCCGGCGGACCGAGTCGATGTCCAGCCGGGGGAACAGGTCCGTCCAGTACGTCCGGGTGGACGTGAACCGGATCGCCGCGACCGGGGAGTTCACCGCCAGCGGGACCACCAGCACCAGGAACGCGTCGACGACGATGGACCGGATCAGCTGGTGCAGCCCGGCCCCGGTCAGGCAGCCCTGCTGCACGGCCTGCGCCGCGACGGCGGCGTCCTCGGCCCCCCGCTCCTCCTCCAGCAGCCGCTGCAGCCCGGCCGGCGACGGCCGCAGGCCGGACAGCCGGGGGATGAGGCCCGGCACCCACGACGCCCCGGCGAAGGCGATCTGACCGCCGTCGAGGTAGATCGCGCCGGACGGGTCTCCCTTCACCTCAAGCACCCCGGAAGCGCCCTGCGCCCCCAGATCGTCGACGACGGCCATAACCCGCGGCCTGGTTAGTTCCTCGTGGACGGCGGCTACCACCGATTACTCCTCAGGGGCCGAAGAGAATGCGGGAATGCACATGCATAATCCAGTGCAAAAAGCTTTATACGTACGAGAGCGACATCTGTCTCAAATTGGACATTTAAACTAAATGCGGCAAGAGGGATTCGCGTCATCACAAGCGTACCGTCAGTGAAGGCCGCAAGTACATTGCGTCCTGGGTAGCTTTATGTAGCGTTTCAGACAGAACTTCATTGATACATCCGCATATTCGTGGCATGTCGCTCTAGCCCTCGCTAACGTGGCTCTGGCCAAGCGAGCAACGAATAGAAGGGGGCATTACATGAACATTGAGGCTGCCCTGAAGGAAGCCATGAATATCGACGGCGCCCTCGGCGCGTGTCTGGTCGACTGGGAAAGCGGGATGTCACTCGGCGCCGCCGGCGGCGGCAAGTACCTCGACCTCGACGTCGCGGCGGCAGGCAACACCGAGGTCATCCGGGCCAAGATGCGGACGATGGAATCCCTCCGCCTCGACGACTCCATTGAGGACATCCTCATCACCCTCTCCAAGCAGTACCACCTCATCCGGCTGCTCAAGAGCTCCCGGAGCGACCAGGGCCTGTTCCTCTACCTCGTCCTCGACCGCGGCAAGGCCAACCTCGCCCTCGCCCGCCACTCCCTCAAGCGCATCGAGGGCGACATCGCGATCTGAC
>Ga0208717_1000880_pt1 | contig 9973 bp, 9 predicted proteins | sample NGESurF53shallow_FD_184489 | JGI IMG/M metagenome (GOLD analysis project Ga0208717, IMG submission 184489) | Arctic peat soil microbial communities from Barrow, Alaska - NGEE Surface sample F53-3 shallow (SPAdes) | ecosystem: Environmental > Terrestrial > Soil > Wetlands > Peat ... | reverse complement strand
GGTGATCGGGCCTTATGCTAACCAGGTTTTATTAGATTGGTATAGCGGAACACCACCTTACACTATTTCAGCTTTAGATGGAATTAAAAATAAATTAGGTGATAATGTTTCAGTGCAATGGACAACAGGAAAAGATGCAGATAGTGTAAAAGCATTGGCAGCCTCATCCGATTATGTTATTATGGTTGTTGGCAATCACCCATGGTGTAATGCGCCGTGGGATCAGTGCCCGGTGCCAAGCGATGGCAGAGAAGATGTTGACAGAAAAACAATTTACCTGGAACAGGAAGATTTAATTAAAGAAGTTTATCGCATCAATCCTAAAACGGTGGTTGTGTTAATTGCCAATTTTCCTTATGCTATTACATGGACGCAACATAATATGCCGGCCATTATTCAATTAACGCACAACAGCCAGGAAGAAGGAACTGCAATTGCAGATGTTTTATTTGGAGATTATAATCCTGGCGGACGGCTGACGCAAACATGGCCGCGATCTATGGATCAGCTTCCGCCGATGATGGATTATAATATTCGTGATGGACGAACTTACATGTATTTTAAAGGTGAACCACTTTATCCCTTTGGGTATGGTTTGAGTTATACCACTTTTGCTTATTCCAATTTTAAATTGAATAACAAGGTTATAAAATCAAAGGGTGAAGCAATCGTAACTTTCGATATAACGAATACGGGTAAGCGAACCGGCGATGACGTAGCGCAGTTATATATTCAGCATTTACATTCCGTTGTTGTTCGTCCAAAAAAAGAATTAAAAGCATTTGAACGTATTACGTTGCAACCCGGGCAAAGAAAAACTATCCAATTAAAGTTTAAAGCAAATGATTTAAGATATTGGGATGAAAACCTGCATCGTTATGTATTGGAGAATGACCAGATCAAACTTATGTTAGGAACCTCTTCATCCGATATAAAATTCCAGGATAATGTAACTGTTAGCAATTAAAGTTGAGTAGTTTAAGTGTTCGTAGAAGAAGTGGTAATTTACTTCTTTAAATCAGGGGTTTCAAATATTGTTCTTAAACAGCAGGAGAGTTCTTTGTATAATGCAATCGGGTTAATTAATATTTGTCTGCATTAGCTTTAATATCATCCATATCAATGGAAGAATGGCTTTCATTATAAACGCAGGTTCCATTATGTATGATCAACACCTGGGGAGATTCATGACGAACATGAAAATCATGTGCTATCCGGTTGGAAATATTTCTATGGTTGATAATGTCGAGAAAATAAAAATCAATTCCTTCCGGAGATTCATTTCTGTCTAGCCTGTTACGTGCCATACTGCTAACCGCACAGCGGGTACTATGTTTAAATATCACCTGAGGTGTGTGCGAAGAATTCTTTTTTATTTCTTCCAGTTGCTGCTCACTAAGTAACGGAATCCAATTCATGAAGAGAAAATCAGGACAAGATTTTTAAAATCAGTGGATGATATTTTGCGTCATTGGACATCCTGTTTTGCGGGAACTGCTGCACGATGCAAAGCTTACTACAATTGTACCAGCCAAAGCAAAAATGATAATCAATTTTTTCATAACGATAATTTAGGTTAAAACTTTATTTTGCACCCGTTTGCAAACTTAAAACTTTTTTAGGTTGCTATTCAAAAAACGAATTATATTTCAATCTATTGTTAAACCTGCTTAAAAAAACCTTTTTTTACAATTCATGCGTATTCATTTTATAGCTATTGGCGGTAGTGTTATGCACCAGCTTGCAATTGCGCTTCGCCGCAAAGGCTACCAGGTAACGGGTAGTGACGATGAAATTTTTGAACCTGCATCTGCAAATCTCAAAAAAGAAGGGATAATGCCCGGCCAAACCGGCTGGCATCCTGAAAATATTACTCCCGGTATAGATGCCATCATTCTTGGAATGCACGCCAAAGATGATAACCCGGAACTGAAGAAAGCGAGGGAAATCGGGCTAAAAATATTTTCATTCCCTGAGTATATTTATCAGGAAAGCAAGGGCAAAAAAAGAGTCGCAATAGGAGGCAGCCATGGTAAAACCACTACTACCGCCATGATTATGCATGTACTCCGTCATTCGAAAATTGATTTTGATTACCTTGTTGGAGCCAGGCTGGATGGCTTTGATCAAAGTGTGCAAATTACCGATGCGCCGTTAATTGTATGTGAAGCTGATGAATACCCGGCGAGTGTTATAGAAAAACGTTCCAAATTTCATTTTCTTTATCCACATATTGCAGTGATAACCGGCATTGCATGGGATCATATTAATGTATTTCCAACATTTGATTTTTATCTTGAACAGTTTAAAATTTTTATTGATAAAATTGAAAAAGAAGGCGTTTTAATTTACAATGAAACAGATGAAATATTAAAAAAATTGGCAGATGATAATAAAAGGGATGATATAAAATATCTGCCTTATCATATACCAGATCATTCCATTGAAAATGGTATTACGAACGTTATGATTGGAAAAGATAAAACCCAATTAAAAATTTTTGGAAACCATAATCTTTTAAATTTGCAGGCAGCTTATCATGTTTGTAAAGAACTTGGTATAAATGACGACGACTTTGCAAACGCAATTGCCGGATTTACCGGAGCGGCAAAGAGGCTTGAGATACTTGTTCAAAATAAAGAATATAATGTTTACCGCGATTTTGCGCATGCACCCAGCAAGGTAACGGCAAGCATAAACGCAGTTAAACAACAATTCCCCGAAAGAAAACTCGTAGCCGTACTTGAATTGCATACTTTCAGCAGCCTTAACGAAAAATTTATGGAGCAATATGCCGGGGCTATGGATAATGCCGACGAAGGAATTGTTTTTTACAGCAAGCATGCATTAGAACTAAAACGTATGCCTATGCTTGAGCCACAAGTTGTGAAAGCCGGATTTAATAAGTTACATCTTGAAGTGATTACCGTAAAAGAAGAACTTGAGAAAAAACTAAAAAGCATAGATACTTATAACGCCAATTTTCTTTTTATGAGCAGTGGCAACTATGACGGAACAGATATTTTACAGGCGATCGGGAAAAGCTAACCGGCACCTAATTTGTGTAATTGCTTTTAATAAATTATTCATAACTCATCATTCTAAATATAAAATTCAATAATGTCGTTACAGCTAAAGCGCCCTCTCGTTTTTATTGACCTCGAAACCACGGGCATGAATCTTTCTACAGACAGGATTGTAGAAATAGCTATTATTAAAATATTGCCTGATGGTACTAAAACCGTAAAACAAAAGTTGCTAAACCCGCAAATGCCCATTCCTAAAAGTAGCACCGAAATACATGGAATTACGGATGACAAAGTAAAAGATGCACCTACTTTTAAACAGGTTGCCAATGAATTGAAACAATTTATCGATGACTCTGATTTTTCGGGTTACAATTCCAACCGCTTTGACATTCCTTTACTAATGGAAGAATTTCTAAGAGCAGGGTTAGAAATTGACATGACAAACAGAAGATTACTTGATGTGCAGCATATTTTCCACATGATGGAAAAGCGTACTCTTGGGGCAGCGTATAAGTTTTATTGCGAAAAAGAATTAGAGGATGCCCATTCTGCAGAGGCTGACGCAAGTGCCACCTGGGAAATACTTCAGGCCCAAATTGCCCGCTACCAACATTTAGGAAATAGTTTAGATACTATTTTGCAATTTACAGGCGAAGAAAAAATTGTGGATTTTGCACGACGTTTTTTGATGGATAATGGAGTAGAAGTGTTTAACTTTGGAAAACATAAAGGTCGACCTGTTTCTGATGTGCTAAAGGCAGAACCCCAATATTATGATTGGATGATGAAAGGAGATTTCCCTTTGCATACCAAGCAAAAGCTTACCGAAATATTGAATCGTACCTTGCTTAGAAAATAAACCGTTAAACCTTTTTAATATATTTTTTTAAAGATTAATTGTAATTTCATTATAAATTCTATACCTCTTTTTTGGAAAAACTTCTTATTATACCGACTTACAACGAAAGAGACAATGTTGCTTCTGTAATTGAAACCGTGTTTTCCCTTGAGCAAAATTTCCACATTCTTATTATTGATGATAATTCGCCAGACGGTACAGCAGCAATCGTAAAAGGACTTATTTCAAAATACGAAGGCAATTTGTTTCTTGAAGAGCGTGAAGGAAAACTTGGGCTGGGCACAGCTTATATACTTGGTTTCCGGTGGGCGCTGGCAAGAGGCTACCGTTATATTTTTGAAATGGATTGCGATTTCTCCCATAATCCTTCTGATTTGGATAAGCTTTACAGGGCCTGCAAAATTGGGGGCGCAGATGTTGCTGTAGGTTCCCGGTACGTAAAAGGGGGTAAGGTAAAAAACTGGCCTGCTGTACGGGTAAATTTGTCGAAAGGTGCCTCGGTTTACACCCGGTTTATTACTTTAATGCCGGTAAAAGATCCTACAGCCGGGTTCGTATGTTATACAAGCAATGTACTCGAAACCATTAATTTAGATCAGATAAGTTTTGTCGGGTATGCGTTCCAGATAGAAATGAAATTTGCTGCCTGGAAACTTGGTTTTACAATAAAAGAAGTTCCAATAACATTTATCGATAGAAAATACGGTGTTTCCAAAATGAACAAGGGCATTGTTAAAGAAGGTATTTTCGGCGTGCTGAAACTTAAATGGATGAGCATGTTTAAAAATTACAGGAGCAGGGTTAAAAATATCCCTAATAATAGCTCTTACCAAAGCCAACAAGTATTGGTGGAAGGAAAATGATTCCATTTAAAAGATTACCAAAAAACATTGGTTCACGGTTTCCCCTTTGTGTAGAAGGTGCTTTATTTATATGCAGGATGAAATTGTTGTAAAGTTTCCCTGAGATATTCCCTGTTAAGGTGTGTATAAATTTCTGTGGTAGTAATGCTTTCATGACCCAGCATTTCCTGTACGGCCCTTAGGTCTGCGCCCCCTTCCACGAGGTGAGTTGCAAACGAATGCCTGAAAGTATGCGGGGAAATAATTTTTGTTATGCCTGCCTGTTTCGCCAGATTTTTTATGATCATAAAAATCATTACCCGTGACAATTTTCTTCCCCGACGGTTAAGAAAAAGGATATCCTCGTTACCAGGTATAACGGGAACATGTACACGAATATTTTGCCGGTAAATATTTATGAATTTTATTGCCGGTGCCCCCACCGGAACTAATCTTTCTTTATCTCCTTTTCCAATAATCCTGAGATAGCCCACATCAAAATACAGGCAGGACAAACGAAGGTTTACAAGCTCGCTCACTCTAAGCCCACAACTGTAAAGCGTTTCAATTATTGCTTTATTTCTGGCGCCTTCATTAGTACTTACATCAATCGAGTTACTAATAGATTCTATTTCACTAAAGCTTAAAACATCAGGCAGGTGTTTTATGAGTTTGGGAGTTTCTAATAAAGCTGTTGGATCTGTCTTTGAAATCTGCTCCTGCAGGCAGTATTTATAAAAATTTCTAAGCCCTGAAATGATTCTTGATTGCGAAGAAGGCGTCATTCCTAATTCGCTTATCCACTGTAAAAATTTTTCGAGATGCTGTAATTTAACTTCGCCGGGTTTTATATCTGCATTGCTAAATGCCAGGTACTGTGTGAGTTTATCAATGTCATGAATGTATGCTTCTACAGAATTTTCTGATAACGATTTTTCCAGTTGCAGGTATGCCTTGAATCCTTTTTTATAAATATCCCACATTATAATCCGTTGCTTTAATGGTTACGTGAAATTAAAATAAAATATGCGCTACTTTTATGTTTTAACCAAAGCCCGGCAACATATTTATAAGGCCATCTAACCTTCAATTTTACATGCAGCGTATTAATCTCCGGAGTCATAAGAAATTTTTTGAGAAGAATAAAAAATCCTTTCGCTACTTTATTACAAGATTAGAAAATAAGCCTCCCGAAAACCTGGAAGCCCTTGTAGCAAAAAAAGATAAAGAAGTATGGAAAGAGATTGATTGCGTCAGTTGTGCAAATTGTTGTAAGGTAATGAGTCCGACATATACCTTTACTGATATAAAAAGAATTGCGGCACATCTTAGCATGAGGCCGAAAGATTTTAAAGCTAAGTGGTTGTATTTTGATAAAAAAGGTAAAGATTGGATGAACACATCCCGCCCATGCCAGTTCCTCGATCTAAAAACCAATATGTGTACTATCTATGAGGTGCGGCCTGCAGATTGCGCAGGATTTCCACACCTGGTGAAAAAGCCATTAAAGGATTATATGCACGTGCATAAACAAAATATCGAATATTGTCCCGCAACTATGCTGTTTGTTGAAAAAATATTTGCAGCAATAAAAAGCTAAGGCTTTTGATGTTCATTCATTTCTTTTAACATGTTAAAAGGTATGTTGAGCAATTCATAATTATTCGCATCTGGTAAACTAAAGTGCCACCATTCTGTATCAAGACTTATAAAGCCATATTTTTCCATGGTAGTTTTTAAAAGAATACGGTTTTGTAAAATAATCGCAGGTAACGCCGTAAAATCCCAGTGGGCAGTATCGCTGAAATTATCAAACCCTGTTCCCATATCAAGTTCCTTTTTTGTGTGAAGATTAACCAGGGTAAGATCAACTGAAATTCCGCGGTTATGTCCGCTGCCCTTTGCCGGGTCAGCTGCATAGCGACTGTCTTTCACAGTTTTCCACATTTCTTCTGTAACAGCGTAAGGCCGGTATGCATCAAATATTTTTATGGTTAAATTTTTATTGTTCAGAGCAATAACTACTTTTTTCAAAGCGTTTACTGCTGCAAGTCGCAGATAGGTTGTTTGTAGAAATGGATATAGCCTCCGATGCATGAAGTTGTTTGTGGTAGCATACCGAAGATCAATAACCGCAGCCGGTATTACCTTTTGTATATCTATCATTTTTTTATTAGAATCTTTGGCAATTTCGCTTTGCAGTAATTTTACATTATCAACAATGTTTAATCCATACTTATTACCGATATTTGATTGTGCCACAATATTTACAGCTACCAAATGGAATGTTATCGAAACCATTAATATCTTCTTTAAAGAATTATTTATTTTATATATCATATTTTAGTTTTACGATATTCTGAAAACAGTTATTTTTTTTATAAAAACCTAGCCAAAACATGCTTCAAAAACCAAATGTAGTTTATGTTTTTTTTACGATTATTATGATGGCCTGTCTATTTGGTTGCAAAAGCAAGCATGCAGCAGTTAAAAAGGAGATTGTAAAAGTTCCCGAGGAAATGGATGACCAGATTACAGATAACATTAAAGCCGTATTGCAATTTGCAAATGATAACAACGGTAAAATAAACGACTCTATTAAACTCTATCTGCCCGGTGTTGTAACATCGTTTTATGATAAGAATGATTTTCATAACATTTGGAGCCGAAAAGAAAAATGGAACTCCCTCGCTGATTCCATGTTTGATTTTATTGAACATTCCAAATACTACGGCCTTTACCCTGAAGATTATCATTTAAAAGAGCTGATTGCGTTAAGAAAAAAACTAATTGCCGACACGCTGGCAAAAACAGACGCGATAGTATGGACAAAGGCAGACCTGATGCTAAGCGATGCCTTTATGAAAACGTCGAAAGATTTAAAAGAAGGAAGGCTGGTTCCGGATAGCAGTTCGATTACTAAGAAATCAAACTTTATAGATTCATTTTTTGTTGAAAATTTAAATGAAGCCCGCAAAAATAATTCTGTAACTAATCTTTTTGATTCCATGCAGCCTGTTAATTTTCGTTACGAGGCGCTCAAAAACCTCGTGAGAAATTTTGTTGATAGCATGGATACGACACCTCACCAGTTTATCATGTATCCTCAAAAAGATTCCGCGTTACTTGTTAAGAATGTTCAAAAAAGACTGGTAGAAGAAGGCATCGCTACATCGGTGGATGAATTTCCTGATTCTGTAATGTTTAGCAACGATTTAAAAAAATACCAGGGCCTGCATAAATTAAAAAAAGACGGCAGGCTGGGGCCGAAGATTGCCGCATCACTTAATAATTTTGATGTTGAAAAATTTAAAAGAATTGCAATTACACTTGACCGTTATAAGTTAATGCCCGATAGTTTGCCGGTCAGGTATGTTTGGGTAAATATTCCATCTTATTACATGGAATTATGGGATCATGATACGCTCGTATTGCGTTCAAAAGTAGTGGTAGGTAAGCCGGCAACACCTACACCAACTTTATCTTCAGCTATTTCGGATATGGTTACATACCCACAATGGACCATACCTGAAAGTATCATTAAAAAAGATATCCTGCCGGGGTTAAAAAAAGATCCCGGTTATCTTGCCAGCAAAGGATTTAATCTCGTTAACGACAAAGGAGATGTAATTGATCCTTATACAATAAAATGGGCAAAATATACTTCAGGTATTCCGTGGAAAATTATGCAGGGCAGTGGAGACGACAATGCATTAGGCGTTTTAAAATTTAATTTTAATAATCCATACAGTGTTTACTTACACGATACTAATGAGCGCTACCTTTTCCAAAATTCTGAAAGAGATTTAAGCCATGGCTGTGTTCGGGTTCAAAAATGGGAAGATCTTGCTTTTTATATTGCCAGGAACGACAGCTTAAATAAAACAAAAGAACAACGGCTTGCTTATAATGTGGATTCAATTAAAACCTGGCTTGCTAACAAAGACAGGAAGCGTATAATTGTAAAAAACAGGCTGCGGCTTTTTATCGAATATTTCTCTTGCGAGGCAAGAAACGATAAAATTGTTTTTTATGCAGATATTTACAACGACGATGAAGCCCTCGCCGAGAAATATTTTGCAAATAAATAAGTGACAAATTCGTTATTGTTATTAATCAATATTCTGTAGAAGACTACTTCAATATTAATTAATATGAAAAAAATAATTCCTGTCTTATTGCTCGTGGTTATTTTTTCGTTCAATTTATGCGCCCAAAAAAAAGAAGAAAACAAACAGAAAGCTTCGAAAGAAAGTAGCAAGAAGGCAAAAAGTAAAATTAAATACGGCACTGCCAGTTACTACGCAAAAAAATTCAACGGCCGTCAAACTGCTAACGGAGAAATTTATAATTCTGAAAAATATACCGCTGCCTGTAATATCTTACCGATGGGCACATGGGTAAAAGTTACCAATCTTCGCAATGATAAAACTATTATTGTAAAAATCAATGATCGGATGAACGCAAAAAACAAACGTCTTGTTGATTTGTCCAAAATTGCGGCGAATGACCTGGCTTTTTCAGGAAGAGGATTAACACGTGTAAAGGTGGAAGTACTCGAAAATTATCATCTCTAAGTATCTGTCATTCTTATTTTGTACGCAGGGGTTACCAGCGATGGCCCTTTAAATAATTTTATGCTTTGATGCTAACAGTTTATTTTTGTTAGTAAGCAAACTAAATTGATTATGAAAAAAATCTATTTTTTATTTATCAGTCTCTCCATTTTTGCAACATCATTTGGCCAGGAAACAACTCACAAGAAACAAGCACTTGGACTTAGCTTTTTTCTTAGTGATTTTAAAACGGCTGCTAACATAAGATCCAATGGTTTGGTAAGTGTTTTCAGGGACAAAAGTTTTTTCAAGCCTTCCACAATGAATCCCGGCATTGCTGTAAACTATCTATCGGGCTTAAGCAAGCATATAGATTTTATTGCAACCCTTGGCGGTTCTTTCCTTGATTATCCGATTGATGGTCAGCCAGATTTTAATTCAAACTATTTCCTGCTGGAAACAAATGCAAGTGTTAACTTAAAATTGCTAAGCGATAAATATTGGGTGGTTCCATTTGTAGACCTGGGCGTTGGAGCAAGTATCTATCAAAAACATGCAGGCGCTTTCATGCCATTGGGTGTTGGCCTGCAGGTAAAGTTTTTAGATGATGCATTTTTAATAATTAATTCGCAATACCGGGTGCCTGTTACTGAAAATGCAAGCTATCATTTTTATCATAGCATTGGT
>Ga0208717_1000879_pt1 | contig 9975 bp, 6 predicted proteins | sample NGESurF53shallow_FD_184489 | JGI IMG/M metagenome (GOLD analysis project Ga0208717, IMG submission 184489) | Arctic peat soil microbial communities from Barrow, Alaska - NGEE Surface sample F53-3 shallow (SPAdes) | ecosystem: Environmental > Terrestrial > Soil > Wetlands > Peat ... | reverse complement strand
AAAAATATAATTCGCTGCCCTGAAGCAGGCATACCGCCAGTCGTATAGCTTTTGATAACTTTCTTTTATCACTTCCTTATCTCTGCTGTTGATCTGTAACTGGATGCGCCGGGTTAATATGATGGTATCTTTATTCATGGTGAACATGTTTCTTTTATCTTCCGGTGAGCCAACAAATATTGCTGCTGCACCCTCATCAACGGCATTCTTAATTTTTCTGCTATTTCGGCAAAACCCAGCTTCTCTACATATCGCATACTGAATACCTGCCGGGTTTCTTCATCCATACCTTCCGTGTGCACCTGCCGGGCAGGCTTTTCCGGTTTCCTGTCATTCAATCTCTTTTGGACATGTACGATCTTTCTCAGGTCTTCGAGGCTTTTCTGTACTTCGCGGCTTATCGCCTGGTTGGAAATTCCAAACCTCCTTGCAATTCTTTTAAAGCTGTAACCATATTTAAAATATAATGTCATGATCGTTTGCCTGTTGGCCGGCAGGTAAGGCAAAGCGGCCTCTATCGCCTTTAGTTTCTTATCTGCAAGAGTAGGTTCATCTTCCTCTTCCGAAAGATCAGGAAGATCACCAATATATTCCGGATGTACAAGCTGCCGGTGAAAACGGTTGGAAGGGTTACTTAGATAAGCAAAGCATTTCCAGTTCACCTCCTGCCGTATAAAGCAATAAATATGGCGCATGCTCTCCATCTTTTCGCGCCACTTCCATCCTTTTAAAAACGCCTCATTCACGATACAGTTTACTGCAAATTCATCCCTTACAATTTGCCGCCCATGATTGGATAGGGCTCCGTAATAGCGGATATACACATACTCAAAGGCTTTTTCATCCCCGTTGCGGAAACCGGTATAATAATTTTCATGATGCAATGTAGTCATACTTCAAAAAGTTTTGGTTGTACAAAATCAGAAAAAAGGTGGGAACCGCCGGAACCACGGCTCCCTTTCCTTTTTTAAACACCAGAAAAGTAGCACGCACTATGGTTTTTCCAGGAAATATTATTATTCCGGGTTCTTTGGTTTTTTGATGAATTGCCTTTTCATCAGTGAAAGCGCCGTACCTTTAAGACGGTTTATTATATTAAAGTTTTTATCGCAGTTGAATAAGAAAAAGCGGTGCCTGCCATTAGAGAATGAAGGAAGCGGCACATCGGTTTTTCTGGTTTTAATTTGCTGCCTGATAAGGTAATGGAGAAGGTGATCCACATTGCGTATAGGGATCATTGTTAGTATGGGGTCTGAATTTAGATTCTTTATAGCCATCAATCGTAATGATCTAACAATTAAATAATTTGTTTAACAAATATAGTAAAAAAACTTACATTTAGTAATTATTTTATTTACATTAAATACTTAAAACACATACCTTATGTCAAATAAAAGCTCAAAATTGTTAGTAAGTATCTAATTTGTCTATATAGACGGATAAGATATATGTTAAAAGATAGTAGATATAAAGCAATTAAAGCAATGCTTGAATCTGAAAGTTTTAAGACTTTCAAAGAAGTATTCGACATAATACCCAAAAGTGTTGTAGCTACTGACCTTGGAATTCACTACAATCGTTTCGTCAGTAGGATTAATAAACCGGAAGAATTTTCTTTAAAAGAACTAATTATGTTTGCTGATCTAATCGGAACTAATCCATCTGTTCTGTTTAACCTTGCAATGAAAGATATAGAATCAAGAAAGAAGCGAACTAAAAAGTAGATCATTCATTTTAACCTTTCAGTAGTATTTCAACTCCCTCTCGTAAAAATTCAAGCTTTTGGATTAAGCTTAGAAGATATCTCAAACATGACATACTATTGAATTCTCAGTGGCATTTTCTTCCATGATTGATTATTTTTGAAGTTCTTTATTTCTACCCCGGTCCTATTTTTTCTTTTTCTTTCGCACAGTACATAGGTAGTTTTAAAAATGCTGGGGTCTGTTCGTAAAAGAAGATCATGTTCAGTGTTCACGCTCATCAGAGCTGTATTTATCAGCCACCAGTGCCAGTTTTACTGTTTCCCAAAGCTGTTTTTGAGCGCCGCCTTCACCAAAGCACTCAAAAAAATACCCTACTTTTTTCCCTTCCACCAACCGTTCTTCAGCTTTCCGTTTTTGCCTTTTGCCATTTGCCTTCCGCCTCGTGTCTTTTGCCCTTTGCCTTTTGCTTTCTGCCTTCGACCTTTTGCTTTTTACCTTCATCTTCATACCCCTAAAGTAAAACCACCCCAACCTTGTATCCAACATTTTCATTTTGTATTTTACCGGGTTTACCCTGTTTTTTACATAACTTTAAACATAAATAATTCTAAGGTTTAATATTTAAATTTGCTGATGATGGCTGAAACAAATACCAAAAAGATACATGAAGGCCGCAACGTAAAGCGCTTCCGCGAAATGCTGGGCATTAAGCAGGATGCGCTGGCGGCAGATCTTGGCGACGACTGGAACCAGCATAAGATTTCGCTGCTGGAACAAAAAGAAACCATTGACGCTGCCCTTCTGCAACAAATATCTTCTGCATTAAAAATACCCGCTGAAGCGATACAGAATTTTGATGAGGAACAGGCGGTGAATATTATTGCAAATACATTTTCTTTAGATAACGGTTCTATTTTTAATGCGCACAACACAAACCCTGTATTCAATCCTATTGAGACTATTTTAAAGTTACACGAAGAAAAGATTGCTTTGTATGAAAGGATGTTGAAAGAGAAGAATGAAATGATGGCAAGGTTGGAGAGGTTGATTGAGAAGTAGTTTCTATTATTATTTTATTTTGTCCCTAATACCAGTTTAATACAATTATTTTCAGTAAATTTATAAACAATTCATATCTTAAACTGACTTAATGCAAAGATGAGTAACCGATTTTCACCCGTTTGAAGGCAAAGTAACAAGCCACGTGTTTTTTGTATTTTTACTGGATAGTGAGTTTATACGAGTTTTTTTGAGGCGATTTCATCTCATCACAAATTATGCTAACCTCGTATTCACAATTACCTTTTGTAAGCGGAGCAATCATAATATTTTCTTTTATTGAAAAGGTCCTCGTGTGTGTTAATTTAGCAATTTTAATAGTTAACCTGTTTTTATCCTTATCAATCCAAAATGCTTTATTAACACTAAACTTACTCAACCTAAAATCAATTCCTAGTTCCGAGTGTATCTGTGGAATAGCTTTCGGCCAGCGGCTTTTAACAGCTAAAGCTTTTTCAACTGGGTTTTCTGGAAGATGCGGTGGTAACGGCCTAACTAAAGCATTGTAGTCGCCTTTTTCATAAATGATAACTTCCTTTGGAAAGTTAATATCAATATATACGTCCGATGCCTTGCTTTTTCCGACATTTGAAACTGAAATATCTAATTCTAAACTATTATTTTTAATATTATCGTAAATAGAATATTCTAACTTGTATTTTTCAATTTCTTCAGCATTTTCTTCAACGGCTTTATTATAAAGTTCTATTTCATTTTCTGAAATTTCACTTATCAATTCTGCCGGAATATGTTCTTTATTAATCTTATTGTATTTAAGAAAAAAGCCAGAATTGATTTTCAGATTTATTTCTTGTTTATCGTTTATTTTAATTGCTATGGAAGGGACCATCTCATTTTGTGAACTTTTCATTTCACTAAGTTCATTTCTTAAATCTCTATTTTCTTGAATTAACTTCGTAATTTCTTCTGTTGTTTCCAATGAATTTGCTTTGTCTGCTTTAATCCAACCAACTCTTGGAGTTTTAAAGAACATTTTTGTTAATGCAATAGCTACTTTCTGGCCTAGTTCGTTTTCTGTTTTCCAGAAATCACACATTGCATTATTTAGTATCTTAGTTAGAAAATTCTTCAAAAGATCTGATTTAATCTGACTTTCATCTCTTTCATTCGGCGTTGTCGCAACTTCCCTATTTCTAACAAAGGCAATTATTGGAACTCCGATAGATTTGGCATAATCAAATTCTTTTTCTGTATAACTAATATTTTCTTGGGTAAGAGATCCATACCTGTGACCAATTATTAGAAGATAGTAATCACTGTTATCAATAGTGGACTGAATAATCGCCCATTGCTCGTCGTTGTCCGCACTAAACATTTCCATTCCAATAGGGATTTGATAAAGGCTAAGAATAACTTTAATTACTTCTTCTCTTGCTTTTATTAGATCACTATAAGTGGAACTTACAAATATTTGATATTTCTTATCGTAAATGTTCATTTAATAATTTACTGGTCTTTGAGATTGAGATTTTCATTCGGAATAAAATACTTAAAAAGATGCGTTCAAACTCTTTCTATAGTAAATTTCATTTTTCCATTAACCATTTCATTTTTCAAATTCAATTTGTTACAATAATATAAGAATTTTTTTATATAACCATCCCAATAAGGATTATTTAAAGATAAAATTGAACATAAATTTTACTAAGTTCCTCGTTAAATTCTTTTTTCAGGTACTTATTCAATGCTAACCCAATTTCTTTTATTTGATTTAATTTCCTGTGTATATGCTCAACATTCACGACTAATAACCATTTAGGATCAAAGTTTGGATAGTCATAATTATAAGGTTTAAAATAGAATTTCCAAAATTCCGGATATTCATCAAATTTTGAATAAGTTATTTCTTCGTTTAAAAGATTTTTACCATAAATCATATTAACAAAGTTGAAGAAGATAAGATTGGGGTTTTCCGGTTTATCATTCAACCAAACTATATCTTTTGGTATGTGCCTTTCCAATTGTTCAATATAATTCGAAGAAAATTCGGGCGGTGATATTATTCCCTGGTAATTCATATTTAGATAATCGTACACATCGAAAGATGCTGCCAAATCCGATTCCAAAGCTTCTTTAATAAGTGTTTTGTTTTTTTCAGAAGCAACTTTCCATAAATACATAAAACCTCTTTCATGTCTATGTTTCTTTGGAATAATGGACTGAGTAATGATGGTATTAATTAAATCTTCGTCATCTAGTTTTGATTCCGGAAATTTACTTTTAATTCCAAATGCAATGATTTTATAAAAATCAGCTGTAACATAGTAACTTTTTGTTTCGTTTGAGATTTGAAGAAGCTCAATGAAATTGTTATAGCTGAATTGATCTTTGAGGTTATTAAGAAAGCTATTAAGATATTTACTACTATACCGCTTCAAAATATTTTGCGCTTTTAAAAAATCGAGAAAGTTTCTAATTAACACGCTACTGTATTTCGAATCAATTTTTATGCAAGCAAATAATATAAAGGCATTATGAAGCATATTTCGTATTCTGCTTTCAAAGAAGAAACTTTTTGTTTGAGTAGATAAATTATCATCTAATTCAATAGATCTTCCTAAAAAATTTGTTTCGTTAAAAACGGACTTAAATAGGTTGTTTAGGTAAATAATTAACTTAGATAAATCTTTATCTTTAACTTTTAAATCTGCGATATTGTATTTCTCAATTGTCTTTATCATTTCACCATCATCAGCATATTGTATCATACACTTTAAAATCCAAAAGTTAAACTCTCTAAGTTTTTCAGGGTATCTATCGTCAACTGAATAACAAATTAAAAATGCCTTTATACCTTTTTCAAAAACTCTTCTAAAATTTGAATATTCATCTTTAATAATAAAATTATAATTGTAAAAAGAAAACAATCTGTGCAAATTGTTTTGAATTAAATAGGGGTAGTAAGGTCCTGAAGAAAAATTACCCGCTTTGTAGTGATCAAAAACATTTACAATCTTGTCGTAATATTCATTTATCACTACTTCTATTTCTGTCAAAACTTCGTCATCCCTTATAGTCTTTAATAACTTATATTCATCATCGCCTAAATTGGGAATTTGGGAAATAAGTTTATCGATATCCAAATCGTCTATATTTTCTACTATAACTTTTTTCTTTTCTTCGTTTGTCTCTTCATGATCCCAATGCTTTATCATGTTTCTCAAATCTTTAATATTTCGTTTTGCTATAAAATAAGAAATGTACTTTTCAAGTTGCCACGCTTTGTTAGCAATTTGTTCGAATTCTTGATACGCTGTTTTAAAATTTCCGGCTTTATAGTTGGAATAAGCGAGTAGAAGATCACTTTGTATTTCACTCGTTTCCGTTATCGTTTCTTCTTTTAATCTTTTTAGGAACTCTTTAATTTTAAAATTATTAAACAAGCAATTAAGACAATCACAAGATCGGTCAGGCAATAACAGATTTACTTTTTCAGGAAAATCTATATGATCATCAAATAATTCAAATTTTTTATTACTTCTTCCAAAATAAAAAATAGTGGCAAAATTCAATTTTTCTATAACATTAGTTAAGTATCCATCTAACAGTTCTTTTTTACCGTCAAGTATATTATTTTTTAATAAAAAATCATCCTTTAATTTATTTGTAGGATAGTCAATTTCATTAAAGAAAAAGCCCGTGACTTGATTATTGTTGCTGCCTAAAGTATTTTTGTAAAAGTTAGATATGTATCGTTTACTGCTATTGAATGGAAATAAGTTACCCAAAAATGTCGGTGGCAAAACACGTACTTCATTAAATCTTTCAAGAGATTTATACATCTGAGTCAAAGGGTCATCATTCACTACAGATTCTGCAAAATCAATATACTTAGTAATGAATTTTATCATGTATAGCAATCTTGCACCCTGAGGCGATAAGGTGTTATTTCTTTTTGCGAATTCGTGATTTAATGCATTTCTGCCAACAAATAAATATTGTTCTATTGCATTCATGTCAAACAAGAGACCTGCATCGTGAAAATTAATTACATTAATACCTTTATTTTTCAAATACTGCCTTTTTGCCGAATGAAAATTATCTTCGGTTGATAACATATAGGCATTTTGAAAATCATTTCTCAGTATGTTTCTTACGTTTTGAAGAATAATTTTCAAATTGATGTCAGAAAAACTATAGCCAATAAATAATACAATTTTGTTTGCAAAAACACCTTTAATAAAACTTTCAATAAGAGGATGGTTTTGGGAATATTCCGTGTAATCATCTTCCTTAATAATAACATTTGCTTCTTCCAAATCCCCATGCATTTTTACTAATAGTTTTGTATTCCGCGCGTAAGGAAATTTGCTATCTTTTATTATTGTAGAAAATGGATGTGCTTTCGCCTTAATTACTTGCTCCAGTAAATCATCAAAATTTGTTGTGATTACATGTTCCGGGTTTAATTCAAAAATTTCTTCATGTATTTCATTATATCGAAGCTTTTTGTGTTTAAGCACATCTCTTAATTTGTCGATTAGCTCTTTGTGTTGTCTTTCATTAAAATACATTTGAGCAATTCTGAGAAAGTCTGATTCATTATCAGGAATACTAATTTCTGAGCGTAAACTTTTAATTAAGTCTTCCCAAGAAGGAACCCCTGAGTCAATAGAAATTCCTGAACCAGCAAACACAACAAGCTTCCTTTCTGCAATTGCCTTCTTTAATACTCTAATATTTTTTATAAATTGTTCGTTCATGTTATTTTCCTTTTTTCTTCTTCCCCACAAACATCCCACTCGTCAACTTATCATACAACTCAAACAAAAACTCAATCCTTTTTGTTTCATTGATAAAAGGTTGTGGGCGGTAGCAAAGGTCAACAGCTTTATCCAACGCCTGGTGTGCTTTTACCAATTCCGGCGGCATGGTGTTAGGGTCGTATAAATCTGCGAGGCTTGCCTCAGGAAATTTGGCTCTTACATCCAGAACGTTTTGCGCCGCTGCATCTACTGTTTGCTTTTGTTTTTCAGTTGGGTTTTCAGGCCAGGGGAAATTGTTGTAAACTAAAGTATTTGAATAACTATAATCGCTTTTCAGTCTTCCACACGTATTTCTCATCCACGTATTATGCATTAGGGAAGTGATTATTCCAAAATGGAAATTGGTTGTATCTGGAATAACAAAAGTTTTATCTGATACAATAAAGTCCTTGGATAAATAGGCAATTGGAATGTACTTTCTATTCTCTGATGAAACTTTAGGGATTAATAAAAAATCATTTTGAGGTTGTCTTTCTTCAGCAAATAAATAAGGTAAGTCAGCCATCTTTTTTGTTCCCGTTCTTGTGCTTTTTTCACGAAATTCTTTTACCTGTTTAAATCTTTCCTGTAATTCCTTGATATTCCGGAATTGATTTGGTGCTATACTTTTTAACCAAATGCACCATCTCGAAATATTATTTATAAAATCATCACCGCTAATAAACCGGCGCAAAAATTTAAGAGTTTCCGGTACCTTGTTTACCAAACTCACTTTTTCATCATTGGTTAAAATTAAAAAACCACCATCCCTTGAAGCGCTTCCAGACTGCATTTTAGGAACATTACAAAGAGGAGAAGAGATTGACTGCAAAACAATATCACCTCCTTCAACCAGATAAGGGTTTATATTTTTTACTTTTATTTCGTGTGGTTCACCATTAATATTCTCATATTCAAAAATTGATTTTTCCTTAGAATCAAAGTTTGCTAATCCAATAATAACCACATGTACGGCTGCATTACGCCTTCCATCATTTCCCCATTTAAAAGTACGATGTGCAAAATGAATTTTAATTTTGTAAAGATTGAATAAAACATTCCATAAAATTCCTGGTTGCTCACCCTGTGAGATACTGTTAGTACTAACAAATGCAACTTTAGTTATTGTATTCTGAATGTATTGTGCAGCTTTTATATACCAGCCTGCAACATAATCAAGCATGCCGAAAGAATGGATACCTGAAAAGATTTTTGCTATATCTTCCTTTTGTTCCCCATTCTGGTAAGCCGTGCCAACAAAAGGGGGGTTTCCAAATATATAATCAAACTTTCCTGAAAATGATGTAGTGATCACTTTTTCGCATTTCTGGTTGCCTTCAATTATGTTTATCCTATTTGTATAAATATTTACAGTTTCATAAACGGCTTCTGGTTCTGAAACACTGAAAATATTTGTTATTTCAGCATAAATATCATGCGATTGCGGTTTTATCAAACTTTGCCAGTCATTACGCAATGCGTTCCCGTGTACAATCGTGGCACTTTTTTTCAATGGCAGGCGCACATAATATTCTCCAAAGGTTTCGCTGGCTTTCATGTTCATCTGGTGGTCTATCAGCCACATAGCCACCTGCGCTATCTGTGCAGGAAATTCTTCATACTCTATTCCGTAAAACCTATCCACATCCAGCAAAAAATAATCGCCAATATCCATCACTGTTTGGTTCTTCAATAAAATTTTCACTACTTCCATTTCAAGCAACCGCAATTCGCGATAGGCAATAATGAGGAAATTGCCACAACCGCAAGCCGGGTCAAGAAAACGCAACCTGCTTATTTTATCATGAAACTTTTGCAGTTTGGGCTTACTGTCTTTTACCTTTTCAAATTCTTTCCAAAGTTCATCTAAGAACAATGGCTTTATCAGTTTAAGAATATTCTTTTCACTCGTATAATGTGCGCCCAGGTTTCTTCTTGCTTTTTCATCCATCACGCTTTGAAACAGGGAACCAAATATGGCCGGAGATATTTTACTCCAGTCTAACACACAACAAGCCAACAACAGCTTTCGCATATCACTGTCAAAACTTGCGGTGGGCAACTGTTCTTCAAATAATTTTCCGTTAACGTAAGGGAAAGCGTTCAGGTCTTCATCCAGGTTAGAATAGCGTTTATCCTTCGGCGTGTTAAGCACTTCAAAGAGTTGTGCAATATGGCCGGCAAGATCGCTTCCGTCTTCATCAGTCCGCAGGTCGATATAATCCAGAAAAATACCTTTCTCAAAAATATTGGTATCGTCTGCAAACAGGCAAAATAATAACCTTACCAGATACAATTCAAGGAAATGCCCTGTGTAACCAATTGCTTTTAGCTTATCATGCAGTTTGCCCATCAACTCAGCCGCTTGTATGTTTACAGGGTCTTGCTCTTTATAAGTTCGTTTTTGATAACCGGCTATAAAGCCAAACAGCCCGATATTATCT
>Ga0208717_1000878_pt1 | contig 10000 bp, 10 predicted proteins | sample NGESurF53shallow_FD_184489 | JGI IMG/M metagenome (GOLD analysis project Ga0208717, IMG submission 184489) | Arctic peat soil microbial communities from Barrow, Alaska - NGEE Surface sample F53-3 shallow (SPAdes) | ecosystem: Environmental > Terrestrial > Soil > Wetlands > Peat ... | reverse complement strand
CGGCAGCCCGGCGGTGGTGATCCCCAGGACGCTGCTGATGTTGATAATGCTGCTTCCTGGCTGCATGACGCGCCCGGCGGCCTGCGCCATCCAGTAGCAGCCGTTCAGGTTGACGTCGATGACGGAGCGGAAGTGCTCGGGGTTCTCGCGGCTGGCCGGGACGGCGGCGCCGACGCCTGCGTTGTTGACCAGGATGTCGACCCGGCCGAACGCTGCCATTGCGGCCTCGACCAGTCCCTGGCAGTCTTCCGGCCGGGTGACGTCGGTGGCGACCGCGATCGCGCGGCGCCCGGTCTTCTCGACGAGCGCGCTCGTCTCGGCCAGCCGCCCGGCGCGCCGGGCGCCGATGGCGAGATCAGCGCCAGCCTCGGCCAGGGCCTGCGCGAAGGCGACGCCCAGGCCGGAGGACGCCCCGGTAACGATGGCGACTTTCCCATCAAGGCGGAATCGGTCGAGGACGGGCATGCTTTTCTCCCAATCGGTCAGTGCGGAGGGTTCGCCCCTTTGGGCATGAGGTTGTCGTGGGGCTGCGAGCACTTGGCCATGCTCTGCCGCGGCGATGAGCGCAAGTTGGCGATCCTCGCTCCAGTCCGGGCTGCCGGCGTGGTCAGCTGATCCGCAGGCTCGCGACCCGCCCGTCGCGGAGCTCGAAATTCATCGGACCGGTCCCGTTGAAGCCGTCGCCGGTGACCGTCAGGGTGACGACGTAGCTGTCGGGAGTGGTGCCGGGCTCGGCGCTGACGAGCTCGAAATGCGATCGGACGCCGATGTTGTCGGTGCGGTTCCAGGCGCGCACGCCGTCGTGGCCGTGGAACTCGCGGCCCCAATCGTTGAGGTAGGCGTCCTCGGCGAATGCGGCGACGAACGCGTCGGAGTCTGCGCGGTTGGTCGCATCGATGAAGTCCTGGATCGCGGCAGGCAGCCGGTTCTCAGTCATCAAGCCCTCGCTTCCTATGTGCGGGCCGCGGCAAAAGCGCAGCGGCGCGAGCGCAGGCGGCAGCCTCATTCTGATGCCCGGATGACCACGACACTACCTTCCGCCACGTAGAGGGTGCTGCCGCCAGGCGCGATCGCGAAATCGGACGCGCCCGCAGAGCTGAAGCGGCCGCCTGCGGGAATCAGCGCTGATCGTGTTCCGCTTGATCACGAAGACCAGCTCCAGCAGGTCCAGGTAGCGCGAGAGCGTCTGCCTCGGCGGCGCGACATCGTTCGCTATCGACTGGACAACCGCCAGGGTCCCCATCCGGGCCGACACGACGCTGAGCAGACGACGCATCTCGGCCGGCCGCTCAATGTCAGAAATCTGCTGGACGTCACGCGCGACCAGGTCGGTCACGTAGGAGTCGAAGAACCTCGCCCGGCGACGCCCTGGGTCACGGCGATACCGTCAGTCAGACGCACTTGATGGGCGATCTGCCGAAGGGTTCGTGGGCGATCTGCCGCTACAACTGTGAGCGATTTACCGCTACCTATCTGGGCGATATGCCGGAGACTGATCAGCCGCAGTTCCGCCCGCCGCCGCGCTATCCGCCTGCTCAGGCCACCCGGATCGGGTCGTGACGGCCAGCCAAGCCCCTCGTCTCACCCGCGCTCTTGCCTTGGCACATACGCAACGGTCATCGGGTTCGCGGCGCACAATGCGGGCGCAATGCCAGGCCATGCACGCCGCTTAACCTCCTCGGCTATCCAGCTGTAACGGGGGCTGCTGCCCTCGCAAGGCCGACCTTGGCCAAGTCACGGTCTGGCGACCTAGAGACGTAAGTCCCCTACTTCCGGGACTGGCACGGCGGCCTTACTGACGCGGGGGAGGGTCCGCGAAAACGCGGGTCGCGAGCGCGGCGGCCTGCGTGCGGCGTTCCATCCCCAGCTTGGCGTAGAGCGCGGACACGTAGTTCTTCACGGTCTTCTCGGCCAGGAACAGCCGCTCGCCGATCTGCCGGTTGGTCAGCCCTTCGCCGATCAGCTCGAGGATCTTGCGCTCGTGATCGGTCAGCCCCGCCAGCGGGTCCTTTTTCGATTTCTTGTCGCGCAGCCGGGCCATCAGCTTGCCCGCCGCGCTCGGGTCCAGCATCGACTGGCCGGCGGCGACCGTGCGCACCGCCCCGATCAGGTCGGTGCCCCGGATCTGCTTCAGCACGTAGCCTGCGGCCCCCGCCATGACCGCGTCGAGCAGCGCATCCTCGTCACCGAACGACGTGAGCATCAGGCACGCGATCTCCGGCATCCGCGAGCGGATCTCCCGGCAGACCGTCACCCCGTCCCCGTCGGGCAGCCGCACATCGAGCACGGCCACGTCGGGCCGCAGCGCCGGGATGCGGGCGAGCGCCGACTCCGCCGTGCCGGCCTCGCCGACCACGGTGATGCCCGGGTCGGTCTCCAGCAGGTCACGGACCCCCCGGCGGACAATCTCATGGTCATCGAGCAGGAACACCGCGATCGGCTTCGCCGTCTCGCCACGCCGCTCTGCATCGCCTGCCGGATTCTCCACGAGTTTGGCCCTTCCTGTGGCGGCCCAAGCTGCTTGTTCCCGACGGGGCCATGTTCCATGTCCGACTCTAGGCCGCCGCCTCGCGCCGGGTCCCAGGTCAAAGGTCCCGGGCCGATGGGCCGGATGGCACTGATCCTACGGCCGTGCGGCCCTGAACAGCGTCCGTCACCGTACCAAACGTAGCGGTGAAGAAGCAGCCACAGCGCGAGGAGATGCGAAGATGCCAGGAATCGTTGTCGGCGTGGGCTGTCAGGGAAGCGGCGGTCAGGCGCGCGCCGCTCTCCGTGGTCACCGTACACCAGGCGCCCGTGGAATACCTGGGCAGCTCGGTCGACCACGCGCAAGACCATGACCTGGCCGAGCGGTATCGCCAGGCTGCCCAGCAAGCAGTCGAAGGGGCGCTTGCGCGGGCCGACGGAGCCCGCCCGGAGCCCGTCACCGTCCAGGCGGTCGGCGGCGCGCCCGCCGAAGCGCTCCTCGCCACCGCCCGGAACGCCGGCATGATCGTTATCGGCTCTCGCGGCGCCGGTGGTTTCGCGCGGCTGCTGATGGGATCGGTCAGTTCCCAGATCACCCACCACGTGCACTGCCCCGTCGTCGTCATCCCCGCTCAAGACCGCGGCTGACTGCCCTCAGGTGAGGGGTACCCGCCACTCCAGCTTGGTTCCCGGGGTCGCGGCGTCGTCATCCGCCGGGCCGAGCCGCAGTTCGCCGCCGAGCTTCTCGGCCCGCCTGGCCAGGTTGCGCAGGCCACTGCGGTTGCCTCCCGGCGGGATGCCGGTCCCGTTGTCGATAACCTGCACGATGAGGACCCCGCCAGGATCCACGTCCACGGTCACGTCAACCGCAGTTGCGCTGGCGTGCCTGCCAGCGTTGGACAGCGCCTCCCGCATGGCCGCGAGGGCCTGGTCGGCCACTTCACCAGTCAGCCCCGCCTTGTGCGGCCCGCCGAGACGGCCACCGAGCCGCAGCGACGGAGAGAACCCAAGCACGGGAGTCATCTCATCGACGAGGCCGATGATGTTCCCGCGCAGGTCCGGCAGTCCGGGGGCGTCCCGTGCCTGCAACGCGAAGATCGTGGCCCGGATGTCCCTGATGGTCTCGTCCATCGCGTCCACGGCGGCGGTGATCCGGCTGGCGACCTCCGGCCTGGTCACCATCGGCATGGTCCCCTCCAGCGCCATGCCGGTGGCGTACAACCGCTGGATCACCAGGTCGTGCAGGTCGCGCGCGATCCGCTCCCTGTCCTCGTACAGCGACAGCCGCTCGGCGTCCGCGCGGATGGCCGCGAGCTCCAGCGCGACGCCCGCCTGCGCGGCGAAGGAGGCGACGACGCGAGCCTGCGACGGGGCGAACGGCGGCGCGCCGTGGCGGCGCCCGACGGTGAGCACGCCGCGGACGTTGCCCGGCACGCCGAGCGGGAAAATGACCGCAGGGCCGATCTGGCTCATCGCCCCGCGCGCCGCCTGGGAGGCGCGCACGTCAGCGGCGAAGTCAGCGGTCGCGAGGAGCGCGCCGCTGGCCAGGACCTGGCCGGACAGGGACTGCCCGGTCGGCAGCACCAGGCCGCGGACGTCATCGGCGCCGTCGCCCTCGGCGTGCGCGATGGTCAGCCGCCGTTCTTCGTCATCGGGCAGCGCGAGCACGGCCAGGTCGGCGCCGGACAGCTCCAGCACCTGCCGGGTGACGTCGGCCAGCACCTTCTCGGGCTCGGAGCCGGACAGCAGCCGGGTGGTGACGTCGGCGCTGGCCTCGACCCACAGCTGCTGCCGGCGGCCCGCCTCATAGAGCCGGGCGTTCTCGATCGCCACGCCGGCCGCGGCGCCGAGCGCTACCAGCACCGCCTCGTCGTCCTCGGTGAACTCGCCGCCGCCGCGCTTGCCGGTCAGGTAGAGGTTGCCGAACACCTCGTCGCGGACCCGCACCGGCACGCCGAGAAAGCTTCCCATCGGCGGGTGCCCCTCGGGGAAACCCGAGGACTGGGGGTGCGCGGCGATCTCGGCCAGCCGCAGCGGCCGGGGATCCTCGATCAGCAGGCCGAGCAGCCCGCGCCCCTCGGGCCAGTGGTGGATCCGGCTGATCTGGTCCTCGTCCAGGCCAACCGGGATGAACTCGGCCAGCCCCCGATCGTCGCCGATGACGCCAAGCGCCCCGTATGTCGCGTCCACCAGGCCGACGGCGGTCTCGACGATCCTCTTGAGCGTTGCCTCTAGCTCCAGCCCGGCGCCGATGGCGACGACCGATTCGAGCAGGCCGTGCATCTGATCCCTGGCCGCCATCAGGACTTCCAACCGCCCGTGCACTTCCGCGAGCAGGTCATCCAGGCGAAGGTGCGGCAGCACCTTCGGTCGGCTCCGTTCAGTTCGCTCCACGAGCTACTCCTCCCGGCGACGACGCTCCGTAAAATTAGAGGTGCAGACTGTTTCGGCGGCTAGAGCGGCCACCAGACAATCATGCCGCAGTTTTGCTCTCGTTGACACTCCGCCTCAGCGAGCAAGACCGAGGACACGCCTGCACAGGTCGGTCTCCGCTCCGCTTGGCAGTAATGACGGTTCCTGCCTGCCGGGCGAGGAGCGCCTGAGCGTCGGCGAGCTGCCCGATGGCTGCCATCTTCCCCGTCGCCTCCACGAACCGGCATGCGGCCTCGAGCTTGGGGCCCATGGATACGGCCGGGAACTTCCGGGCGCGGAGCGCGGCGGGGGTGACCAGGCGGATCGCCCGGGCCAGCGGGGTGCCGTCCCCGTCCTGGACCGCCGGTACGTCGGTGAGCAGCAGCGCGTCGGCGCGCAGTTGGCGGCCGAGCAGCGCGGCGGTCAGGTCCTTGTCGATGACCGCCTCCACGCTGCGGAGCGCCCCGGTGCCGTTGTCGGCCGCGACCGGGGTCCCCGCCGCCTGCGCAGATCACGATCGCCCCACCACCGACCAGCGTCTGGATACCGGGCAGCGCCGGCCCGGCCAGGTCGGCCCGAGCAGCTCCGGCGTGCACACCCGGTCCAGGACGAAGGCCCCGGCCCTCGGGCAGCTCAAGGGTCTCGCCCAGGAGCTGACGTTGACCAACGTGCGCACCGGGCAGATAGTGACGGAAGGGACTTATGTCCCTGATCACCGGCCGAAAGGCCGCGGTCATTAAGCCTGCAACCAGGAAAAACCCGTGGCGCAAATCCACCGGCGGCGCAGTGCGTTGACTGCATGAGCGCCCGCCGCCCTGCTAGTAAGGCAGGGCAGCGGGCGGGTCGTCATAACCTTCAGCCGGGATCTCCCTGAGGCACGATCAGGACTGGGCAGTGCGCGTGCTGGGTGACCTGGCTGGCGACCGATCCCATCAGCAGCCTGGCGAATCCGCCCGCGCCGCGGGCGCCCAGGACGATCATGTCGGCATCCTTGCCCGCGTTGATGAGTTCCTCGGACGGGAAGCCGTGGACCGCCGTGACCGTGACCGACTCCGGGCGGGGTCCCGTGAGCTCGGCCAGCACCTTGTCGGTTTCCGCCTGCGCCGCCTCGCGGGCCTGCTCGGTCCTGGCCTCGTCATCGGGGTACACGGCCACTCCGACGAAATAGCCGGCGACGGCATCGTGCACCGTGAGCACGGTAAGCGGCGCGTGCCGTATAACCGCTTCCTTCATGGCCCATTCCAGGGCACGCTGAGAATGACCGGACCCATCTACGCCGACGATAATTCCAGGCATTTAGTTCTCCCTCCGCTATACCTGCCACTGCGCTTTCACCACCCACCATAGGAATTCAGGACGCTGGGTAGCAGGGCCATCTGGGCCGTCCGCCCGGGACCTTGGTCACCAACGTGACTGATCCCCGGAGACGCTGGAAGCCCGGAGCAGCTTCAACCTGGTGGCGTGGAGCCGGTGACCGGAGACCCCGATGAACCGCCGCGTAAGCTCGTACCCAAGCGCGGGGTTTGACGCGCAGCGTCCCCGCACCAACGGAGCGTCGAACTCGAAGGCCTCGACAGGACCGACGGCCGCCGCCCTGAACGTCCACCGGAAGGGCGGCAGCAGCCACGAAAGGCCTAGCACGTCTCCCATCCCGAGGATCTCAATGACCACGCGGCTGTCGCCGGGCACGGCCAGGTCCAGGGCGACGCGCCCGGACCGGATCAGCCAGAACCGGGTGGTGTTGCCGCCGTCCTCGAAGAGCCGATGCTCGGCTTGGAATGAGACGACCGAGGCCGACTTCGCGAGTTCGGCCAACTGGTCACTCGGCATGCCATGGAGGAATCGGTGAGTGTCCAGAGATGCCGCCGTGACCTCGATCATGCGCTTCAGCCTCCTAGTTCGTGACCACGGTCGCCCCGCCGCCAACCGACGGCTAGTGGCTCAGGTCCTATGACCCCGGGACTTTGGTCTGCGGGTAAGCGGGAGAGCAGCCTCATGCGGCCGACTGCTGAATTGCCCGTGAGGCCCGGGAGCGGCGGGTGACCTCCGCCTCTAGCGCCGTCCCAGGTTCCGCTGATTATCTGATAAATGACCAATTCGCTGACGTCGGGCGGAACGGGCTGGAGGAATCCGTGAGAATTCTGATTGCCGGGGCGGGCGTGATCGGCACGGTTTACGGCGCGCACCTTGCCGAAGCAGGGCACGCGGTCCGCGTCCTGGATCACGGGCCCAGGACCGCGGCTGTGGCGCGGGCCGGACTGATCGCGCGCGACATGCTCGACGACAGCAGGATCGAGGCCAAGGTCAGCGTCGTCCCCGACGCCTCGGGCGAGGCGTTCGACCTTGTCCTCGTCGCCGTGCGCAGCGATCAGCTGGATGCGGCCTGCGAAGACCTGGCCGGCCTTATCGGGGATCCTGCGGTGCTGTTCTTCGGGAACAACCCGCGCGGACGCCAGGCGATCGGCGGCCGGGTCCGCGGTGACATCATGCTCGGATTCCCCGGCGTCGGCGGCGTCATGCACGACGTGACCGCCGAGTATGTCGGCATTCCCCAGCAGCCGACCGCCCTCCAGGCGGGCAGCGACACCCGCCTGGATGAATTCGCCCGGGCGCTCGGAGCACGCGGGTTCGCGATCCAGCGCGTGGCCGATATGGACGGATGGCTCGCCTACCACGCGGCATTCGTCGCCTGCGTCGCCGCCGCCCTGTACCGGTGCGACACCGATCCCGGCCGCCTGGCCGGCGACCGCGCGACCCTCCGGCTCATGTGCGCGGCGGTCACCGAGGCGTTCACCGCCCTGCGACGCCTGGGCGTGACCGGGCTCCCCGGCAACCTCGCGGTGCTCCATAGCCCGCTCCTGAAGGGTGTCGCCGTGCGCTACTGGGCCCGGTCCATGAGCTCCCCCATGGGCGAGCTCTGCTTTGCCGCGCACTGCCGGCACGCCGAAGGCGAGATGAAATCCCTCGGCCAGGAGGTAGTCAGCCAGATAGGACACACGTCGAATACCCGGCGGCTGCGCGAGCTCCTGGCCGCGGCACACAGCGGATGATCAGCGCGGACGAAATCCAGTCGCCCGGCCGGGACTTTAGTCGCGGCCGGACGTGACCTATGCCCCTTGAATTTCGCTTTGGCGGAAGCACCTGGTTCCGGTGACATGTGTTTCCGCTGCGGACCACTCCGCAGCCGTATACCGGAGGTTCCGTTGAAAACCCTCGCGCTGGCGGGACACGTTCCCGTTGCCGTTGGGCTGAATCAGCCCGGCACCTACCTGCAATGGAACGTCTTCACGATCTCGGTGGCGAACCTGGTGCTGATAGCGGTGATGGTCGTCATCTTCGGCGCGGCGCTGCTGCTGCCGTTCCCGGCGGGCCGCCGGCACGACGCCGAGCCTGCGGACGCCGCTGACCCGGCGGTCGAGACGGCTTTCGCGGCGGCCCCGGGGGATGAGCGGATGTGGACGGCCCGGGTCCGGCGCCGCGCGATGGTCGCGCTGCCGCCGGGCAAGCTGCTGCCGGACCGCCAGCCTGCCTACGTCGCCTCCTGGGCGTACGTGTTCGGCGTGGCGTCCGTGGCCGCGCTCGGCGTGCCGATCGTGAGCGGTTTCGCGATCGCGCTGGGCGGCACCGACTGGTGGCGCACCAACGTCGTCGGGCATTTCTTCAACAGCCTGCACCTGTGGAGCGTCGAGCTGTTCATGGCGCTGCTCGTCATCCACCTGTGGGCCAAGTTCTGGATGGCCGCCTGGCGCGGCCGCCGCACGCTGACCTGCATCACCGGCGTGGTCGCCTTCGTCGCCTCGATCGTGGAGTGCTTCACCGGGTACCTGTCCCAGCAGAATTTCGACTCCCAGTGGATATCTACGAGCGGGAAGGACGCGTTCAACGCGGTCGGCGTCGGCGCGTTCTTCAACCTGATGAACTTCGGCCAGATGCTGCTGTGGCACGTCGTGCTCATCCCGGTCATCCTGGTCGCGATCGTCGGCGCGCACGTGCTGCTGGTCCGCGTCCGCGGGGTCAGCCACCCGCTGCCGGTCACGAACCCGCGTGGGCGCGCGGCCCGGCGCGCCGCGCGCGGCCGACCGGGCGCCATGGCGCGGCCCGACCAGGCGGTACGACATCCTCAAGGAAGGCACGATCGCGTCGGTGATCATCCTGGCGCTCACGGCCGGGCTGGCCGCTGCTGTCGTCTCCCGATGTCCCGCCGGTTACCGTCGCCAGCTGGGTTCAAGCCGCCCCGGCCGACTTCCTCGGCACCGCCGCAGAGCATCCTGTTCGCCCCGGCGAACATCCTCGGCGTGCGGCAGCCCATCGACCCGGCGCGGACCTTCGTCCTGTCGCCCCTGGCCAGCGCGGCGCCGACCGACCCGGCGCTCGCGCGACGCTCTCCGCCTACAACGCGGCCTCCCCCGCTCAGCAGGTCACGTGGGCGACCACGTACGGCAACGCGCTCACCAAGCCCCTGCTCTTCCTGGAGGCCTCCTCGAACGCGGAGGCGAGCGCCGCGGCGCTACGGGCCGGGTCGCCGATGCCGACCCCCCACCTGACGGTCATGTGCCGTCGTCGAGGTCCGACGGGCCATAGCACCGAGCATCCGTGGCAGCAGTGCCGCGGCGGACATGATCCGCAGCGGCAGGCCGCGGAGCACGGCCTCCCGTGCGGCGCAGTCGACCGCGCGCAGCGATTCCTCCTAGCCATCGGTACTGGCCACGACCGGTTGTTCTGCCATGGTGAACCTCCACGCTGAGTCCAGGTCAGCCGGGACTTCCGGGACTTCCTCCGCACACCCGGGACGGGTGCTGGTGGGTCTGTCCGCCCGCGCCGACCTAGTCGTACTCGGTCACGATGACGCAGGCGCTCGCCGGCCTCGACCGCGACGGCCACCGGGCGCCGCAATCTCGGCCGGAAGGGACCTTGGTCCCCGATCAGTGCTCACCCAGGTCCCGCCGTTCGGGGCCGTCTAGCCATGATGCCGCCGGGGGCGCGGACGGAAAGCTGTGCTGTGTAAGGGAATACGGGACGCCGGGCCGCGCCAGGCCCGGCACCACACAGGAGGTTTTTACGATGCGCCGCTATTCTCCCCGCAGGTTCTGGCTCTCCGTTACCAGCCTGGCCGCCGCGGTGG
>Ga0208717_1000875_pt1 | contig 10016 bp, 23 predicted proteins | sample NGESurF53shallow_FD_184489 | JGI IMG/M metagenome (GOLD analysis project Ga0208717, IMG submission 184489) | Arctic peat soil microbial communities from Barrow, Alaska - NGEE Surface sample F53-3 shallow (SPAdes) | ecosystem: Environmental > Terrestrial > Soil > Wetlands > Peat ... | reverse complement strand
CGCCCCCGATGGGTGAGGCCAGGCCGTGAAACTCAGGGAGCATCGCGGATTCGCTCACGGGCTGAAGCCAGGTATGGCCGGCGCGCTGGATTGCCGGTCGTGCGCTCGTGAAACAGGTATCGCGATCGGCCACGTGCTCGTGTTCGAGCTATGGCCGCCGGGCGCGTTCGACAAGCCGGGCGCGCAGTACCCGATCCAGCTACCCGGCCGCACGCGCCGGATCACGGGCCGCACGGTTGAGCTAGCGCGGGCCACGGCTGAGCGTGAGCTAGCGGCCGGCTGGACGATCGGCGCAGCATCGCATATCCGGTCAGCCTGCACCCCACCCCACCCCGGTACCGGCTAGGTCGAGACGCACCAGGAGGAGCGTATGCTCCTCCTGGTGCGAGGAGGAGCGTATGCTCCTCGACATGAGTTTCCACTACCGGACCCACGACGATATTCATGTCCACTGCACTCCCGCGCATATCGCGGAAGCGGAGTGCCAGTCCACCACCCGCTGCACTCTGGCCCGGATGGGCCGGGAGGTCGTAGGCGCAGAAGTGCAGGTTGCCTACGATCGCAAGACCGGCGACGTCCGCATGATCTGGCAGAAGGATTCACGGACCTTCGATGGCATTATCGAGCCAGCCAAGCGCGCGACCCAGATTCTTCTCCTGACCGATACGGCCAAGCGTGAGCTGGTCGGCACCTGTCCGATTGAGGGAATCCCCCTGATCGTTACTAAGGTGCGCTCTCGTCCTATTCAGGTTCGCACGCCCGAGCAACGCGATGCTGAGTTGGCACGACGGCAGGAGCTTGCCCGGCTGCGCGCGGAAGGACTGGCTCCCCCGGCCAAGCCACGCGGACCGTATGAGCGGGGTATTACCCGCCTGGTCCCTAGCAGGATGGGACGTGCGTACATCTCTGAACCAAAGTAACCGCTAGCCCGCTTGCCGTGCGGCCGGTCATCCCCCTACGGGTGACCGGCCGTATCCATGTCCGCTAGTGCCCAACTCACAGGAAGCAACGCCATGCCCCGATTCCAGGTCCGCGAGACGTACACCAATGCGACCACCAATACCCGGTTCGGTGAATCGGACGGATGGATCGACGCCTATGCCACCACGCGCGGCGCGGTCTACCGCTGCGCGCGGGATGAGTACGGCGCGCCCGTGTCCAAGATGTACCGGGACGTCAGGCACACGACGGTCGCACCGCCGGCCAGCGTGCCCCCGTTCCCGGCCGCCCCGTCGCCGGCCAGTGAGCGCACGGCCGAGACATGGACGGTCGAAGAAATCGGCTGGGTATTCCGCAAGCGCATGGTCTATGAGGATGCGCGGCCGACCTGCTACAGCAACGGCAAGCCGCGCTATCGCGCCAGTGACTACTACATGCGCGAGGCATGGGTGGAGGTCCGCGAGCTGCCAGACATCGAAGATTACGACCTATGGCTGGACCACCATCAGGTCGTGGGCACCTGGAATGTCGCGACCCACGAGGTCACGGATGAGGGTGGCGTGATCTTCAGCGCTGACAACGTAAGCGCGGCGCAGCAGATGATGCGCCGGCACCTGGATCTTCAGCCGGGCACGTCGCTCACGATCCAGGCGCAAGAGCCATGCCCCGCCGGCTGACCGGCGCAGCACCTAACGACTGAAGGGACCGCACCATGACAGACACCTACCAGCGCCACATGGCCGCCACTATCGCGGGCGATTCGCGCACCGACGTCCGTGCCGATCCCCAGGTTCCCAGCCCGGCCGAGTATGCGGCCTGGGACCTGGCGCACAACCGCGCCGGCGACCCGTTCCCTGACCCGCCGGTCCCGGGTGACCCCCGGGAATTCACGGTCCTGATCGACCCTCCGTATGAGTCGGGCGATGGCCGCACAGGCCAGCACGAGATTCACTGCCAGGGTGCGGGCCTGGTGCGCCGCGCGCTGGCCGATGAGATCGCAGACCTGGACCGCCTGACCGTGGGCCAGGTCCCGCTCATGGTTGAAGTTTTCCGCACTAAGTGATCGCGGCCGGGCCGGCCAGTGTGGCCGGCCCGGCCTCCTATTCAGAGAGAGAGCACCACTATGCGACCGAACGACACCACCCGGGTATGGCGCAAGGCATCGCGGACCGAGACTCCCCGCAAGGCGCGCCGTGGCGACTACCGGAAGGCCGGCAAGTGAGCGCCGGAGGCCAGGACACGATTTACCAGATGGTCACCGACAAGCTGGTCGCCGCGCTGGATGCGGGCACGGTCCCGTGGCACATGCCGTGGAAGACCGATGGGACCGGCCCGGCGTATCCGATGCGCATGTCGTCAGGTACCGCGTATCGCGGGGTGAACGTGTGGCTCCTGGGTGTCACCGCCATGACGATGGGCTACACGTCGCCCTGGTGGGGCACCTATGACCAGATCGCGAAACTGTCCGGCATGGCGCAGGAGCCCATGGTGAAGGACGGCAAGCCGGTCCTTTACAAGACGGGCAAGCGCAAGGGTGAGCCGCGCATGCGCTGGGTGTCGCCGGACGGCACGCCGCGCGGCGTGCGCGAGGGTGAGCACCCCACCACGGTCGTGCTCAACCGGCGTTTCACGTGGGAAGACAAGAATGACCTTGACAACAAGGGCAAGCCGAAGCGCAAGGCCGGATTCACGCTCCGCTACTACTCCGTGTTCAATGCGGACCAGGCTGAAGGCGTGCCGGCTAAGTACCTGGCATCGGACGCGCCGGTCACCGAGCCCGAGCCGTTCGAGGGAATCACCGAAGCTGACCAGCAGATCACCGGCTACCTGGAACACGGCGGCCCGGCGATCGTCCACACTGACCCGCGCCGGGCGTTCTACCGCTCCGGTCCCGACCAGATCAACGTGCCGCCCGACGACGCGTTCGAATCTGTCGGTGAGCGCTACAGCACATGGCTGCATGAGATCGGGCACTCGACCGGCCATCCTGACCGGCTGAACCGCAAGGGCATCGCCCAGTTCGACCACTTCGGCTCTGGCCAGTACGCACAGGAAGAACTGGTGGCCGAGATCGCGTGCGCGATGCTCTGCGCCGTACTGGGGATCGACGGGGTGTTCGACAACAGCGCCGCCTACGTCGCGGGCTGGGCGAAGAAACTCCGCAGCGATAACAAGGTCATCGTGCATGCGGCCGGGCAGGCGCAGCGCGCCGCTGACCTGGTGCGCGGCATCACCTACTCAGATGAGGAGAACGGCGAGTGAAGGAAATCACGCTCACCCTGACCGTGCGGGTGGACGACTCCGTGCAGACCGCGCAGGTCGAGCAGCAGATCGGGGATGCGATCAACCCCGATGGCTGGAACTGGGACGTCAGTTACCCCGTCGCGACCAGTGAGCGGCGCGGGCTGATCGACCAGGGCGCCGCCGATGAGGGCGGCCAGGGTGAGTAGCGACGGCCGGCTTGTACTGCCGCCCGAGCCCGGCACCGACGTGGTGTTCGCAGGACTGAAGGCCAGGGTCGTGGAGACAGACACGGCCGGCCCGTACTGGCGCACCCGTATCCAGTACTGGGCGAACGGCCTGTACGAATGGGTACCGACCGATGGCCTGAAGTCCCGGCCGCATGACGTCCGGGTCCATTCAGCCGATGACATGTGCGGGCTGGGTGAGCTGGCCGATGTCACCGAACCCGCCGCAGTCGTGATCCGGCCCGATGGGTCGGTGGACGCCTACGGCTACCTCGCCGTGGTGGACCAGCGCGGCGGCACCTACTGGGATCGCGACCGCTATCAAGCCCTGGCCGCCCGTTTCCCCAACGTCAGTGACGACGAAGAAGCCGAGCTTGACCGGCTGAGGGAACGGCTGGGTATCAGTGACCCGTTCGCGCCTGGGAGCACGTCATGACTCGCAGCTACGACGAGCCCAGTGAGGGCAGGCTGGCCAGCTACCGGGTGACTGAGCCCGGCCTGGCCAGCCTGACGATCGAATACCAGGACAGCCAGGGTGAGCATGAGGTCACCGTGAACGTCCCGGCTGACGTGCTGATGCAGATCGCCCAGACGGCGAACCGGCCGGCCGGCGTGGGTGCCGATGGGCGGATGGTCTGCCTGGTCTGCGGGCACCCGGTGATCCGTAACGGCGAGGGTGACCTGCTGCACGCGGACTACATGACGCACGCGTACCAGCATGAGGCCAGGATCGTCACGGTCCCGGAGACGCCACTACTGCCCTACGTCCTGTCGGGCGAGGGCCACGCCGGCGGTATCGAGTACGTCACAGTGCTGGACGCCGGCGGTAACCCGGTCGAATACAACCTCCCACGGCGCGAGGCGGTCTCCCGCTACAGCGCAGAACTGGACTGCTGACCATGAAGACAGACACGAGGGGCTGAATCATGAAACTACGCAGGATCATCCGGAGGCTGACGGAAGCCACGGCCAGCCTGGACGTCCCCGATCCGGCAGGCGACTACGCCCAGCCCGACCCCACGGGCTACGTTCCCCGGCCGCACGTCGCCCAGAACGTGGACGAGCAGACCGGGCTGAATCTGAGCCTGATGAGTGAGGCCTGGCGCCTCCCGAGGTAACCACCGCTCACGTTGCAGGCCGGGTGATCATCTGCCCGGCCTGTTTCGTGTCCGCAGGTAACCCCAACTACAGGAAAGGCATAGCGACATGACCTTGCGCAACTTCTGGCTGCACGGCCTGATCGACGGCCGGCGCACCGACCTGACCGGCGGCCCGAGATCGAAGGATGGCGGCTTCGATCTGACCATCGCCGTCCGTGACGGCAACGTGAGCATGACCGCGCTCCGCATCAGGGGCCACGCGGCCAGAGATGGCAAGCTGACCATCAGGGTTGAGCCCGGCCGCAGCCTGGCGAGCCGTGGCAACGTGGACGGCGCGCCCATCATGATCGAGACGCAGCGCTGACATGGGTGGCTACATCTTCCGGTTCCCGGCCGATGTCCCGAAGCTGACCTACGAGGCCCTGAACGCTTACGTGCTGGCCACGCCGCAGGGCCGGGCGTATGTGCGCCGGGACATCGGGACGACCGTCACGGTGACCCTGGGGGACGGCTGCGCACGGCTCACGCTGTACGGCTACACCCTCGCCGCGATCTACCCCGGCCGGGTCGAGTTCAACGCCACCGACGACGCGCACATGTCCACGACGGCATGGCTGGGCAAGATCGTCCGCGATAACAAGCTCGGCGGCACGGCCTGGCGCATCCGCAGGCATGCCAGTGACGGCGAGGGCCCGTGCGTCCCGCGCGGCCACGCCGGCCTGCTGACGATCGACGGGCACCGCAGTGAGCCCGTGTTCGGCCAGACCTACCTCATCCCGGCTAGTTAGGAGAACGATCTTGCAATTCGACCACGACGACCTTGAGCTGGCAGCAGGCTTCGCAGCCGTCCGCCAGTACGACCCCGATACCTATGCGCGCATGCGGGCCGCGCGCTGGCACGTGTCCGTCAACCCGTTCGACCTGGCGCTCGACTTCGGCCTGTCGCTCATGTCGGAACCGCACAGCATGATGGCCGAAGGGGTCACGCTCCCTGGCCCGGCGGCAAGCGGCGGCGTGGCGCTGACCTGGATCAACATCGAGCTGATGCGGGCCATGATCCAGGGCGAGAAGATCGGCGCGGCGGTATTCATGGCGGAAGTCCTCGTCCATGAGTTCGCCCACATCCACACGGAGGGCCATAACGAGCAGGAGGCTTTCACGGCGGGCAGTGCGTTCGCCGTGAAGATCCCCGGCCGCGATGGCAACGTGCTCCTGCGGGCTTCCGAGGACGCCGCTGCGTTTGAGCGGGCTAACCCGGTGGCGTACAACCCGGGCGCGTACGGGCTGGCCGGATGATCACCCCCGGCTATAAGGAACTGCGCTTCGAGTTCAGCCTCACCTTCGACAGCGGCGACGCGTGGGGTAGCACCCTGGAATGGTGGTTCGCCGTAGCGGAAAACCTGTACCACGCCGGCGAGACGGTTCCCGCCGGGTGGGAGTTCCGTGACGGCGCCGGGCATGAGCTGGACCTGGATTCCTACGCCGACGCCACGATCAAGGGCTACCTGGATCTCGGCACCGTCACTGCCGATGACCTGCTGATGTTCGGCACGGTCCTCACCCGTTACGCCAGCCTCCTCAAGATGGCAGGAAAGGACTACTGATCATGCAGCCGACGCATGTCGTCGTGGACACCCGCGACGGCCACACCTGGGCGGTCGGTGAAGACGGCCAGCCGATGGTGGAAGCCACGGCCGGCCGGTTCGCGGCGCGCCGCAACTCCGAGCTGCCGCGCGAGCGGCAGACCTACCGGGTGTTCAGGCTCATCCAGGAAGACCCGTTCACCGTTCACTCCGGCGCGGTCCTCCTGGGGCGGTTCCCGGACGAGCAAGCCGCAGCGGAGTTCATCTCCACCCTGCGCGGGCACGAGACCGGCCGGTACGACCTGACCGGCCCGGCCGATGACTGGTGAAAGGGCACTCATGATCGCAGCACTGCTGGCTGCTACCGCCGGAGCTGAGACGAGGGCGCGCTGCCGCCGGATCAGGCGGTACAAGCGCCTGCAATCCCAGCTCTATGGCTACTCGGTCTGGTCTGGCGGCCAGCGGACGGTTCACCTGAAACGGGACCGCTCGCTCTGGTCATCCGGGTCAGACAACGACTGGGATTACGGCCCGGCCATCTGCCGGGACGGCAATTACCGGGGCACCACTGAGCCGCAATGGGTCACGTGCGTGTTCTGTATCCACATCCACGAAACAGGAGAGTGACCATGAAGGACGCCAAGCCCAGGACGGGCACCGAGTTCCAGAACGAGTCTGACGCAGCCGCCGCCTATGAGGGCTACCTCCGGCGTCTCGGCCCGGCCGCACCCAGGCCCGCGCTGGCGGGCGTTTCCCGGCAGGCATTCTGCGCCGGGTACCTGGCAGCGAAGGCCGGCCGGTGAGGCGCATCGGCTTCACCCGCCGCAACCGCAGCGGCAACCTGCTGCACATCGAGACTGAGGGTGGCATCGTCAACATCCAGGTCGGCCTGACCGACACTGAGGGCCACCCGGTGACCAGTGTCCGGATCATCCCGGACGACGAGACCCGTGGCGGCGACGGGGACGGCCTGTACTGGAAGCAGGACGGCTCCAGGCTGATCGGCTACACCCTGAAGCAGCTTCGCGCGGCCGACCCGCGTGAGGCCTTCAGTGTGGGCGAGACCGTGATCATCCGTGATACCTCCGATGGCCTGGACGCCATCGGAGATATCACGGTCATCCACCGCGACGAGTCAGGGTTCCCCGTCAGCGCCGACGTTGATGTTGACGGCGCGCTGCACCGGGTCGCCCTGGCCGGCGTCCGGCATCTCTGATGTTCTCGCCACCGGAAGTCGCGATCCATCACGTCGCGGAACAGCTAGAGGAAACCGAGCCACCCGCGCCAGCACGGCGCGGGTGGCTCGGCCGTCTGAGTCGCCCGCGCGGCCGGCATGTTCCCATGCCTGCACTGCCAGTCCGGGTAGACACCGAGACTCTGTTCACCCCGCAGGAACTTGCGGCCTATGAGCGTCACAGGACCCGCAAGATCCAGCAGCGCTCATGGGTACGCAAGCTCGGGTGGGCTGAGATCGCCACGTGGACGCTCTGCGTACTGCCGGTCCTCACGGCCTGCGTCTACATTGGCGCCCACTACACCATCACCCATAACGAGATCAAAGTCGTGCCCCGGCTCGTGACGAAGATCCGCGACGTCACTCACTGGCGCGAGGCGAACGGTCGCGTCATCACGGTCACGTCCTCACCGCACGCCGTAGTCCGTGACCACCTGGTCACCAGGACCCGCACGGTCACGGTCACCAGGTCACCGCAGCCGCAGCCCACTGTCACCCAGACCGTGACTGCCTCACCGCAGCCGCAGCCCACTGTGACAGTGACCGTGACTGCCTCCGCCCCCGCACCGGGCCCGTCCTGATGGGACTGGTCGATGACGCCTGGAATGTCGTCCTGGTCGCCGGACTGCTAGTCAGTTTCGGCTGGCTGGCCGCATTCTTCATCCACATCATCAATAAAGGGGAGTAGTCACATGCAAGAGTTCCTTGTCCACTTCAAGATCACTATTCCGCCCGGCACGAGCACGTCGCTGGTTGCCGGGTTGTACGAGGCCGAGGCGAAAGCCGCTGAGCCGCTGATCGGGTCGGGGCACTTCCGCCGGGTGTGGCGCGAGCCTGGCACCCGCAACCACTGGGCGCTCTGGGCCGCACCTGACGCCGACTTCGTCCACCAGTGCTACAGCAGCTTCCCGTTGTGGCAGGCCGGCTATGCGGAGGCGCAGGTCATCCCGCTGGCCGTCAACGCCAACGACCCCGGCTGGCCCGGACCGGAGCCGGCCAAGGTCAAGGTCGAGAGCGGCGAGCCGACCATGCATCTCGGGGACCGGCCGTGAAGGTTCCGCATCCCATCCAGTCGTACAAGTTCAGGCGGGACCGCCGGCGCTGGCTCAGATGGGTGAGGGAGAACTGGCGATGAGTGGCTACTACACCGACGAGCGGGGACTCCGCCACCCTCGCCACGACGTCTTCGGCGGCCCGCACGACGAACCCCCTGAGGAGATCACCTTGAACGCACCACTGAAGTACACCTACGCCGAGCTTCGCGCCTACCTGAACGAGCACGGCCACCCCGGTGACCCGCTGCACGGGGAGGGCCTGAGCGCCGAGCTGCCCGAGATGGGCGTCACGGTCCACGATCACCCGCACGGCGGGACGGCGCGCGAGCTGCACGTCATGGCCGGCGGCCAGAAGGTGGCCGAGATCGGGCCGGCCGACGACACCGACAGGGCCGAGGGTGAGCACGACGAGGTTGTGCCTGGCTACGTTGACTTCCTGGCCGAGTGGGATGGCCAGCCGGTCAGGGCGGCGCGCGTGAAGCTGAAGATCGCCCAGGACAACGGGCTGGAGCCGGACGAGAAGTCCGCCCGCGAGCGCGCCATGACCGGCTACTTCGAGGAGCACGACGCGTTCAGCATGTCCCCGCACGGCGTGTTCTGCGCCGCCTGGGAGGCCGCAGTGGAGTTCATGACGCGATGACCACCCTGAAAGATGGCGTCGAGTACCTGCTGCCCGACGACCTGAAGGTCTACCGCGCCGTCGAGTACCTGAACGGCAGGGGCAGGACCACCAATAACAGCCAGGTCGCAAACGCGGCCGGCCTGGGCCGGACCAGTGTCGCGAACATCACTGCGCACCTGCGCACGCGCGGCTATCTGGTCGATAAGGGCAAAGGCGCGGCCTACCACTGGCGCACCACGAGCAAGGAGGTTAAAGCGTGAGCGAAGCGATGAGCGGCCAGCAGGTCATCGACCGCATCACGGACCTGGCCGCCGGCGGCATAGGCATCATGGATCTGCTCGTCAACGCCATGTATGAGCCCGGTCAGTACGTGAAGCGCGAGAACCTGAGCACCAGCGCGATCACCGCGACCCCGGAGGGCGGCCGGGTCTTTTATGTCGAGACCACGACGCCTAACACCGACCTTGAGATCTTCAAGGTCACCATCACCCCCGCTTAATCACCCCTAAGCCCCAGAGGCCGTCACCGCTTCCCCGGTGGCGGCCTCTGGCATTACCTACCTCGGGAGGTAGCGAATCATGGAATGGCCCCCACTACGAGACATTACGCTCAGCTACCACACGCTCTCCGGCAGTATCCACGGCGAGCGCCCCCTTTACTCACTGCGAGAGCGGGCCATGGCTGCCCAGCGCGCCGGGATGACCTCGGTCGGCTGGTGCCACATGGACTACCACTCCAGCCGGCAGCTTCACGACGACGCTGACTGGCTCATGGAACACGGCATGCGCGCCGCTGAAGGTGAGTGGCTGGAGCTGAGCGAGCCGGACGTCATGACGTCCACCATCACATTCATCATGGGCCAGGCGTTCGGCGCGGACCGGATCAACATCGGCTGGTGCTCGCCCGAGCAGCCCGTCACCGCAGACCTGGTGTCCCAGGTCCGGGATCTCGCCCGGCGCGCCGCTGACTTCGGCCAGATCCTGGCCTTCGAGCCCGTGGCGTTCGGTGCCCTGGG
>Ga0208717_1000874_pt1 | contig 10019 bp, 6 predicted proteins | sample NGESurF53shallow_FD_184489 | JGI IMG/M metagenome (GOLD analysis project Ga0208717, IMG submission 184489) | Arctic peat soil microbial communities from Barrow, Alaska - NGEE Surface sample F53-3 shallow (SPAdes) | ecosystem: Environmental > Terrestrial > Soil > Wetlands > Peat ... | reverse complement strand
CCCAAGGGCTGGACCGGACCGAAGGTCGTCGACGGCATACCGATCGAGGGCACGTTCCGATCCCACCAGGTGCCGCTGCTGGTCGACGCAGATCACCCCGAACACGTCGCGCAGCTCGAGGCGTGGATGCGCAGCTACGGGGCGCAGGAGTTGTTTGACGATGACGGCCGGCTGATCGCCGAGCTCGCCGAGCTGGCGCCCCAGGGCGCCCGGCGGATGGGCGCCAATCCCCACGCCAACGGTGGTCTGCTGCTACGCGACCTGCGGCTGCCTGACTTCCACGCGCACGCGGTCGCCGTTCCCGCGCCCGGTGCCGTCGAGGGGCAGGACACGTTGATTCTCGGGAGCTACTTGCGGGAGGTCGTCGCTCTCAACGACCCGGAGCGCAACTTCCGTCTGGTCGGTCCGGATGAGACGGTCTCAAACCTGCTCGGCGCGGTGTTCGAGGTGACCTCGCGTCAGTGGGAGGGCCGCGTCGAACCCAACGACGAGTTCCTCGCCCCCGCCGGGCGGGTGCTGGACTCGATGCTCTCAGAGCACCAGTGTCAGGGCTGGCTGGAGGGGTATCTGCTCACCGGTCGGCATGGGCTGTTCAACTGCTATGAGGCGTTCATCCACATCGTTGACTCGATGTTCAATCAGCACGCCAAGTGGCTCAAGGTCACCAAAGAGCTCCCGTGGCGCCGGCCGATCGCCTCGCTGAACTATCTGCTGGCCTCGCATGTCTGGCAGCAGGATCACAACGGGTTCACTCACCAGGACCCCGGGTTCCTGGATCACGTCGTCAACAAGAAGGCCGACATCGTCCGGGTGTACCTGCCACCGGACGCCAACTGCCTGCTGTCGGTCGCCAACCACTGCCTGAACACCCGCAACTACGTCAACGTGATCGTCGCCGGCAAACACCCCGCGCCCCAATGGCTCACCATGGACGCCGCGGTCGTGCACTGCACGCAGGGGATCGGCATCTGGTCATGGGCCAGCAACGACCACGACTCAGAGCCCGATGTCGTGATGGCCTGCTGCGGCGACACGCCCACGCTGGAGGTCCTGGCCGCCGTATCGATCCTTCACGACGAGCTGCCCGACCTGAAGATCCGGGTGATCAACGTGGTCGACCTGATGAAGCTGCAGTCCGAAAGCGAACACCCGCACGGCCTCAGCGACCGCGACTACGACTCGCTGTTCACCACCGACAAGCACATCATCTTCGCCTTCCACGGCTACCCCTCGCTGATCCACCGCCTGACCTACCGCCGCCAGAACCGACACCTGCACGTCCGCGGCTACAACGAAGAAGGAACGATCACGACGGCGTTTGACATGCGCGTCCAGAACAAGCTCGACCGCTTCCACCTCGTCGCAGACGTGATCGACCGGGTCCCCGGCCTGGGCGCGGCCGGCAGCTACCTCAAGCAGACGATGCAGGACAAGCTCGTCGAGCACGACCAGTACATCGACCAGCACGGCCAGGACCTGCCCGAGATCCGCAACTGGACATGGGATCGGCCCGGATGACGTCGGCTGCGGCCAACGCGGCACCGAGGGCACCGAGGCGGGCACCATGACCGCGACACGCGATAAGTCCGGCGTCCCCGGCGGGGGAGCGCGCCGCCGTCGACCCGCAGCGACTGGTCCTGAGGTGAGCGGCGGATCCGCGGCGGATCCCAGCCAGGATCTCAAGGAGCTGCCGCTGGCGGAGGTGGCGAAGCAGCTGCAGTCATCGCCGGACGGACTCAGCGCGGCGGAGGCAAAGACACGCCTGGCGAAGTACGGGCCGAACGAGATCGCGGAGAAGAAGACCAGTTCGGTGCGCGCGCTGCTGGCGTACTTCTGGGGTCCGATCCCGTGGATGATCGAAGTCGCGGTGGCTCTCTCGGCCGCACTTGGGCACTGGACGGACTTCTTCATCATCCTGCTGCTGCTCGTCGCGAACGCCGGCGTGGGGTTCTCCGAGGAGCATCAGGCGGGCAAGGCAATCGCCGCACTCAAGGCGCAGCTGGCGATCAAGGCGCGGGTCAAGCGCGACGGGAAGTGGATCACCCCGGCGGCGCGCGAGCTGGTGCCGGGCGATGTGATCCGGATGCGGATGGGCGACATCGTTCCGGCCGATGCGCGGTTGCTGGACGGCGACGCAGTCGAGGTCGATCAATCCGCGCTGACGGGCGAGTCGCTACCGGCAGAGAAGACATCCGGCGAAGCGGTGTTCTCCGGTTCGATCATCCGTCAGGGCGAGATCGGCGCGCTGGTCTACGCCACCGGCGCCAACACGTACTTCGGCAAGACGGCCAAGCTGGTACAGGACACCCACAACGTCAGTCACTTCCAACGCGCGGTACTGAAGATCGGCACTTACCTGATCGTCCTCGCGCTCGCCCTGGTCGGGCTGATCATCGCTGTCTCGATCGTACGCGGCGATCCGTTTTTGACCACGCTGCAGTTCGCGCTGGTGCTGACCGTCGCGGCAATTCCGGTCGCAATGCCCACCGTCCTGTCGGTCACGATGGCGGTCGGCGCGCGGCTGCTCGCCAAGAAGAACGCGATCGTCAGCCGGCTGGTCGCGATCGAGGAACTCGCCGGCGTGGACGTGCTGTGCTCAGACAAGACCGGCACCTTGACCCAGAACAAGCTCACCCTCGGCGATCCGTTCGCCGTGAGCGGCATCACCGCCGATCAGGTCATCCTCGATGCGGCGCTGGCGTCACGCGCTGACGACGACGACACGATTGATCTGGCGGTCCTTGACGGCGTCAAGGACCGGACGGTGCTGGAGTCCTATGACGTCGGCCATTTTGAACCATTTGACCCGGTGAGTAAACGCACCGAGGCCGCCGTCACGGCATCCGACGGCACCGCGTTCAAGGTGACCAAGGGCGCGCCACAAGTGATTCTGGGGCTGGCAGCGAACGCCGACACCGTCAAGACGGGCGTCGATGAGGCCGTCAACGCATTCGCTGCGCGGGGGTTCCGGTCATTGGGCGTAGCCCGCGCCGACGGCGACGCCCCGTGGCAGCTGATCGGCGTGCTCCCGCTGTTTGACCCGCCGCGGGAGGACGCAAAGGCGACTCTGGCCACCGCCCGGGAGCTTGGGGTGAAGGTCAAGATGGTCACCGGCGACGCGCAAGCGATCGCCCAGGAGACCGCCAAGAAGCTGGGGTTGGGCACCAACATCCTCGACGCCGGTGGTCTCGGCGACGCACACCGTCACGAGACCGCAGCGGTGACCGCGTCGATCGAGGACGCCGACGGCTTCGCGCAGGTCTTCCCCGAGCACAAGTTCCACATCGTTGACGTCCTTCAGAACGAGGGGCACATCGTCGGGATGACCGGGGACGGCGTCAACGACGCGCCCGCGCTCAAGAAGGCCGACTGCGGGATCGCCGTCTCGGGCGCGACCGACGCCGCTCGCGCCGCAGCGTCGATCGTGCTGATGACCCCGGGACTGTCGGTGATCATCGACGCGATCAAAGAAAGCCGCCGGATCGTTCAGCGCATGAACAGCTACGCGATCTACCGCATCGCCGAAACCCTGCGGGTGCTGGGATTCGTCACCCTGGTGATCCTCCTGGACAACTTCTTCCCGGTCACCGCGATCATGATCGTGCTGCTCGCGCTGCTCAACGACGGTTCGATCCTCGCGATCGCCTACGACAACGTCCGATACAAGGACGAGCCCGAGGCTTGGAACATGCGCCTCGTCCTCGGCATCGCCTCGGTGCTGGGACTGGTCGGTCCGATCGCGGCATTTGGCCTGTTCTACCTCGGTGACAAGGTCATCGACCTCAGCCGACCGGAAGTCCAAACGATGATGTACCTGATGCTGTCGGTCGCCGGCAGCATGACGATCTACCTGACGCGAACGCGCGGCCCGTTCTGGTCGATCCGCCCCGCGCGAAAGCTGATGATCGCGGTGACCAGCGCCGAGATCATCGCCACCTTGATCTCGGTCGGAGGCATCTTCGTCACCGCGCTGCCCTGGACATACGCGCTGCTGGTCTGGGGCTACGCGCTCGTCTGGTTCCTGGTCACCGACCGCATCAAACTGCTCGCGTACCGCCTACTCGACCCAGCCACGACCGCCACGGCGACCGTAACGAGCTCCACGGCGCCGACCGGAGCGACGCGGAGCGGCGCGGTCGGGGGATACCACACGACATCTCGCGAGTACTCGCCAAGCCACCGCGCCGTCTACCACACCGACGACGCCTGCCCGTACGGCCAGGAGATCACCGCAGCCCACCGCCAGGACGGGACCGGCGGACGCGCCCTCTGCACCCACTGCGCCGAACGACAGCATCGTCTCGCGCATGATCCATCCCGCGGCGATGATCCCTCTCAAACAGAGGAGCTCCATGCCTCGAAATGACGAGCCCGCCACGGCGATCCGGGACGCAAGCCGCAGTAACACGTCGGCCGACCCGCAGCCCTCGCGGGCACCGACGCCGTGGCCTCATAGCCGAGCCGAGGCAGAGGTGCGGGAGATCCTCCACGCTCCAGGCGGCAACCAGGTGCTGGTGTAGCTGATGAGCTCGGGATCCATGTGACCGGGTCCGGGTCGGCCCGGGTGCTCGTTGTCAACGCTGGGTCAAGCTCGCTGAAGCTGACGCTGCTCGCCGGCGATGATCAGGTGATCGCCGCGCGCGAGCTCGAGGTCTTGGGCGACCTCGACGCGGCAGCGGTCGATGATGCGCTCAGCGCCGGCCGATCCGCCGCTACGGGTTTCATGGTCTTTCCCACAGCTGGGTGGCGCGCCAGGCACCGCAGATGCTCGAGCGCCCGCCCGGCGATCTGCGCCTGGTCAGCTGCCACCTCGGAGCAGGCGCATCACTCTGCGCGATCGCCGACGGCCGCTCGGTCGACACGACGATGGGCTTCACGCCCCTTGAGGGGCTGGTCATGGCAACCCGCTCTGGCAACGTCGACCCCGGGCTGCTGCTGTGGTTGTTGGAGCACACGGGCATGACCGAGGGCGAGCTGGCGTCCGCGCTGGAGCACGACTCCGGACTGAAGGGCCTAGCCGGCAGTGGCGACATGCGCGTCGTCCTGGCCCGCGCCGGCGACGGTGACGCGGCAAGCACGCTCGCGCTCGAGGTCTGGGAGCACCGGCTGCGAGGCCTGATCGCGGGGATGGCAGCCGCCCTGGGCGGGGTGGACGCCTTGGTCTTCACCGGTGGCATCGGCGAGCGATCGGCCCCCATCCGCGCCCGCGCGGCGCGAGGGCTGGGCTTTCTCGGCGTGGCGATTAATGCCGAACGCAACCAAACCGGCGACGGCGACCGAGAGCTCACCGCCGATGGGGCTATGACCCGCACCCTCGTCATTCAGGCACGCGAGGACCTCGAGATCGCCCGCCAGACACGCACCGTGCTCGCATCCGGGTAGCGGCGCGACCGCCACCGGCCAGCACGGGTCAGCGCACGTAGACGCCGAAGAAGTCGCGGTCATCAGGGGTGAGGTAGCGGGTCGGCGAGCGGTCCATGTCGGGCAGCAGGTTCGCCGCGCCCACCGCCCCGGGGTGCCGGTAGCTGATGAAGCTGACCCAGTACGTGTTGATGTCCAGCTGCATCGCCCGTACCGCGCCGGCGCGGATGAGGATCGCCGCCAGCGAGCCCACCGTCTGGTCGTTGGCCGCCGCGTAGATGAGGTTGCCGAAACGGTCGATGCCGACGCCGGAGCGCCACACCCGGATGGCGTTGCCGAGCGTCACACCCCACGCCGGGCCGTCGCTCAGGTTCGGGTTCGGCCGGCCGTTGTCGACGATCAGCGGAAGGTTCTGCCGCGCGTAGATGACGTCGGCGGGCACATCGGGTCCGCCACTCCACGCCGTGATGTCGATCCGGCCGTCCCGGTAGCGCAGGATCGTCGCCAGCCCGCGCTTGAGCGGTGCGTAGGCGTGGCCGCCGACCGCGAACCCGCCCCCCGAGTCCTGGAGCTTGAATCCGCTGTTGAAGGTCGCCACCAGACGGGAGCGCAGGTTGGTCGGGACCTCCTCCGGTCCGCGTGACGGCAGCGTGACGGCGGGTTCCTGGAGCCCGGGATACAGCCAGGTCGTGGTCCGCGCGTGATCGATCCAGGCGACGCCGGCGACGAGCTGCGGATAGGCCGGATCCGGGCGAAAGCTCGTCACCAGCACCGGCGGATGCGCCCGGCTGCCCGCGAACGTGGATCGCCACACGCCCTCGCCGCGCAGCGCCGGCCGGATGACGGGCCGGATCGGGGGCGGTCGATAGGCGGCGAGCACATGCCGCCGGACCGTCGCCGGCGCCACCGCCACGCCGGGCTGGTGGGGCAGCCGGTGCAGCGCCGGGCCGCCGGTCGCCGGCGCGTTGAGCGAGTAGTAGAACGACTCGACGCGGTTGACGATCCCGCGGGCGCCGGCGTCGCGCAGCCATTCGACCGTGCGGATGCTCAGGCTCGAGTCCGACCGAGCGCCGAGCATCCGCACGTAGGACACCATCGTCGGAACGAGGCACAGGATCGCCATCATCACCAGGATCCGACGGATGCGCCGCCGCCGGGAGCCTCGCGCCGGCGGACCGGCGGGCGGGGGCAAAATGGGCGGCGACGGGCGCGCTCCGCGAGGTTGAGCGGGGGCGAGCATGACCTCACTGTGGCGGTGGACTCGCTGCGGCGGCTAAATGCCGCCTGAGTGACTCCTCATCCGCTGCACAGGCCAGCTTGAAAAGCGGCCGTACGGTCAATGGCATGTCGTCTCTTTGGCGTGCCCGTCGGTGGCTGCGCGAGGTCACCGGTCCGGTCGCGCTCGGAGCGAGCGCCGCCGCGGGTCGAAATGCGGTGCTCGCGGCCGGCCCGCGCCGCGCGCTCCTGCACGCCGCGCTGATCACGATTCGCCCACGCCAGTGGATCAAGAACGGCCTGGTGGTTGCGGCCGCCGGCGCCGCCGGGGCGCTCGGCCACGACGACGTGCCCGGGCGCGTCGGGCTGGCGTGCGTCGCATTCTGCCTGCTGTCCTCGGCGGCGTATGCGGTCAACGACGTCAACGACGCCGCCGAGGATCGCCGCCATCCCCGCAAGCGCCATCGCCCGGTGGCGGCCGGCGAGCTCGATGCTCGCGCCGCGCTGGCCATGAGCGCCGGGCTGATGGTCACCGGGCTGCTCGCCTGCGCGTTCATCCGTCCGTTGCTGGCCGCGGTCGGCGCCGGCTACCTGCTGGTGACCCTGAGCTACACGATGATCTGGCGCCGGGTGCTCATCCTCGATGTCGTCGCCATCGCCGGGGGGTTCGTGCTGAGAACCGTCGCCGGGGGAGTCGCCGCCCCGGTCACGCTGTCGCGGTGGTTCGTGATCGTCGTCTCGTTCGCCGCCGTGTTCGTGGCCGCCGGGAAGCGACGCGCCGAGCTGCGCCGGACCCACGAGACCCGCGGCGAAGGGCGGCGGGTGCTCACGTCCTACAGCGAGCGGCGCCTCGCCTGGGTGCTCGGCGCGAGCGCCGGCGGCGCGCTGTTCGCCTACTGCATCTGGGCCTTTCAGCTACCGGCGGTGAACGGCATCCCCTGGCGCCCACTCACCATCCTGCCGTTCGCCGCCTGCCTGCATCGCTACGGTGCGCTCATGCGCGGCGGCGACGGCGAGGCGCCCGAGGAGCTGCTGCTCGCCGATCGCCGGCTGCAGGCCGCGGCGCTGGGATGGCTCGTCCTGTTCGCCCTGGGAGTGAGCGCCGGTGGCTGAGCTCGCGCCGCCCGCGCGGGCCGCGTCGTCACCCGTGCCCCCGGCGCCGGAGACGATTCATGGCTGGGGCGGCGGCCCCGGCGTCCGCGTCCGGCGCCTGCGCCCGCGCGATGGCGCGGCGGTCCGGGCGGCCATTTCGGCGGCCCGGGCCCCGGGTGCGATCGCCCGCGGCATGGGACGCAGCTACGGTGACGCCGCCCAGCTGGCCGAGGGTCTCGTCATCGACATGAGCGGCTGCACCGGGTTCGAGCTCGATCGCGACGCGGGAGCCGTCACCGCCCAGGCGGGCGTCACGGTCGGCGCGCTGCTGGCCGAGCTCGTTCCCGCCGGGTGGATGGTGCCGGTCGTCCCCGGAACCCAGCACGTGTCGGTAGGCGGGGCGATCGCCAGCGACATCCACGGCAAGAACCACCGGACCGCCGGGACGTTCGGCGATCACGTCAGCGCCCTCGGCCTGCTCACCGCCGCCGGCGAGCTGCTCGAGCTCACCCCGGACTCCGCGGACGGGATGTTCGCGGCGACGGTCGGCGGAATGGGTCTGACCGGGGTGATCCTATGGGCGCGGATTCGCCTGCAGCGGATCGGGAGCCCGCTGCTCTCGGTGGACACCGACCGGGCGGCGGGCCTCGACGACGCGCTCGCGCTGCTGTCCGCGCCGGGCGGCTCCCATCGCGTCGCCTGGCTCGATCTCATCGGCCCCCGCCCGGGGCGCGGCATCGTCACCCGCGCCGAGCACCTCGACGAGGCGGTCGGAGCGCCGGATCGAGCCACCGTTTCCTCGCGGGTGACGGTGCCGGCCGGCTGGCCCGCGGGCGCGCTGCGGCCGAGCACGGTCGGGCTGTTCAACGAGCTGCGCTACCGGCGCGCCCCGCGCCGTCAGCGCGGTCATGTCGAGGGCCTCGGCGCGCACCTGTTCCCGCTCGACGCGCTCGCCGCGTGGCCGCGGCTGTACGGCCGGGCTGGTCTGCTCCAGTACCAGTTCGCGGTGCCGGCCGGTGCCGAGCCCGTGCTGGGCTCAGTCATCGAGCTGCTCCGCACGCGGCGGGTGCCCTGCTTCTTGGCGGTGCTCAAGGATCTCGGCCCGGCTCCCGGCTCGCCGCTGTCGTTCCCGCTGGCCGGCTGGACCCTGGCCCTGGACCTCCCGCGGGCCGCCCCGGGGATCGACGATGCGCTGCGCCGGTGCGACGAGCTGGTGGCGCAGGCCGGCGGACGGGTGTACCTGACCAAGGACGCGCGGTTGGCGCCCGCTGCGGTGACGGCGATGTACCCGCGGCTGGCGGAGTGGCGTGCCGTGCGCGATCGCCTGGACCCGGACGGGCGGTGGCGCTCGGATCTCGCGCTGCGCACCGGCCTGGTGGCGGAGACGCGGCGGTGACGGGATCGCCCCAGCGCGTGCTGGTCATCGGCGGAAGCTCCGAGATCGGCCTGGCGATCACCCGGCGCCTGTGTGACGCCGGCCCGGTGCGGCCCTATCTGCTCGGTCGCGATCGCGACCGGCTGCTGGCGGCGCTCGCCGCGTTGCCGGGCGACGGCGCCGCCGCCGGCGAGGTGGGCGTGGTCGATGCCGACGACCTGGCGGCGCACGACGAGGCCGTCGGCCGGGCGTTTGACCGGTTGGGCGGCGTCGACGTCGCCGTGGTGGCGGTCGGCGTCCTCGGCGCTCAAGCCGGCCTGGACGCGGACCCGGCCGCGGCCGCGGAGGTGATGCGCGTCAACTTCGCCGGCGCCGGGTCGCTGCTGCTCAGCTGCCTGCGCCGGTTGCGGTCCCAGGGCCACGGAACCCTGGTCGTCCTGTCGAGCGTCGCCGCCGAGCGTCCGCGCGCCGGCAATGCCATCTACGGCGCCGCCAAGGCGGGTCTCGACGCGCTCGCTCACGGCCTCGCCGATCAGACGGCCGGCACCGGCGTGCGCGTGCTCGTCGTCCGTCCCGGGTTCGTGGTCGGGCGGATGACGGCCGGGCTCCCGCGAGCGCCGTTCGCGACGACGACCGAGGCAGTCGCCGACGCCACCGTCACCGCGCTCGCCGGCCGCGACCACACGGTCTGGGTGCCGGGTCGTCTGCGCTACGTGTTCGCGGGGTTGCGCCATCTACCGCGGCCGCTGTATCGCCGGCTCCCGCTGTGAATCGGCGGACCGTCGCGGTGGATGTCGGGATCGCGGTGCTGGCCGCCGGGCTGGTCCTCATCCTCTCCGCCGGCGTGGCGATCGCGGGCCTGATCGCGATCGTCGTCCTCGTCGGCTGCGGCATCAGTCTCGTGCTCGAGCGCCGCGGGCGGCCCTCCCGGCGACGGATCGTCGGCCGCCGCCGCCGCCGCCGCCGGCCCCGGCGA
>Ga0208717_1000870_pt1 | contig 10029 bp, 10 predicted proteins | sample NGESurF53shallow_FD_184489 | JGI IMG/M metagenome (GOLD analysis project Ga0208717, IMG submission 184489) | Arctic peat soil microbial communities from Barrow, Alaska - NGEE Surface sample F53-3 shallow (SPAdes) | ecosystem: Environmental > Terrestrial > Soil > Wetlands > Peat ... | reverse complement strand
TTAAAGCTCTGTATAAAAAAAAATTAATGAAATTTGACCTATGAAAAGAAAAATAATATTTATACTCTTCCTAAACATTTTACTTCTTCACTGTTATTCACAAAACAGAATTATTCCGGGTGCTGATAGAATGGACGTTTATCTCCCACTTCTAAAAGGCAAATCTGTTGCTGTTTTTGCCAACCAAACTTCATTGGTGCATAATACCAACCTGGTTGATACTTTGGTAAAAAGGGGAATTAAAGTTGTAAAAATTTTTGGGCCTGAGCATGGCTTTAGAGGCGATGCAGACGCAGGTGAAAAAGTTGGAAATACCGTGGATAAAAAAACCGGCATCGACGTGATCAGCCTTTATGGAAAGCATGAAAAGCCCACTGCGGAAGACCTGGCTGACGTGGATATTATGATATTTGATATTCAGGATGTAGGAACCAGGTTTTATACTTTTATTTCTTCTCTGCAGGTTTACATGGAAGCGGCATTTGAAAATTCAAAACCGCTGTTGATACTTGACCGGCCTAATCCCAACGGGTTTTATGTAGATGGTCCTATTCTTGATCCAAAATTTAAAAGCTTCGTTGGTATGCAGCCCGTGCCCATCGTTTATGGCATGACGTTAGGAGAATACGCTTTTATGATTTCAGGTGAAAACTGGTTGAGCGATGCAGCAAATAAAAAGTATAATTATTTCAAAACAACGAAAGCATCTGCCGATACACCCTTCCATTTTTTTGTGATCAAATGCTTAAATTATACGCATACAAGTAAATATGTTTTACCAGTAAGACCTTCACCAAACTTGCCTTCTATCCAATCTGTATATTGGTATCCTTCCACCTGCCTGTTTGAAGGAACATCATTAAGCGAGGGAAGGGGAACTGATAAGCCTTTTCAAATCTTTGGTGGACCAACTTTACCAAAAAATCTCTTTTCATTTAAACCTCATCCGATGGAAGGTGCCAAAAGCAGTAAACATTATGGAGAAGTATGTTATGGATGGAATCTTTCGGGAACACCTCAACAGGTTCTTAAAAAAATTGATAATAAAGTTCAGATTAAATGGATTATACAGGCATATAAATTATTTCCCGATAAGGAAAAATTTTTTTTATCTACCAATGGATTTAACCGGCTTGCAGGAAATGATATCCTGATGCAACAAATTAAAGATGGCGTTTCAGAAAGTGAAATAAGGAAAAGCTGGGAACCCGCCTTAAGTAATTTTAAAAAGATTAGAAAGAAGTATTTGTTGTATAAAGATTTTTAATAAAATACCAACTGAATTAATGAATAAACCCCGCATTATTTTTATGGGAACGCCTGAATTTGCAGTTCCTTCTTTACAAAGATTGTTTGATGCAGGTTATAATATTGTAGCAGTAATTACTGCACCTGATAAACCATCTGGCAGAGGAATGCTAATGAATGAAAGCGCTGTAAAAAAATATGCATCAGAGAAAGGTTTAAAAATTCTTCAACCTGAAAAATTGAAGCATCCGGATTTTCTTAATGAACTAAGAGAACTACATGCGGATATACAGATTGTTGTTGCCTTTCGTATGTTACCTGAAGTTGTATGGAACATGCCGCCAATGGGTACCATAAATCTTCACGGATCTCTATTGCCGCAATATCGCGGAGCTGCCCCCATTAACTGGGCGATTATCAATGGCGAAAAAGAAACCGGGGTAACTACATTTAAGCTTCAGCAGGAAATTGATACAGGAAATATTTTATTGCAAAGAAAAATAAAAATAGGCGATACAGAAAACGCCGGCCAGTTGCATGATGAAATGATGGAAGCAGGCGCCAACCTGCTTTTAGAAACAGTAAATGAATTAGTAGAAGGAAATCTTAAAGAGGTTGAGCAACCTCATACATCACACCTGCTACCTGATGCCTTACATCATGCCCCAAAAATTTTTACTGAAACCTGCGAAATAAACTGGCAAAAAAACATCGATGAAATTTACAACCTCATTCGCGGACTATCGCCGTATCCTGCAGCTTTTACATTTTTAAAAAATAAAAAGCTAAAAATATTCAGTGCAGAAAAAGATCTTATTGATTCGAAAGAAGATGCCGGTACCTTTATTTCAGACAATAAAACATTTCTAAAATTTGCCTGCCATAATGGTTACATCTCTATAACCGAACTCCAATTGGAAGGAAAGAAAAAAATGAACATAAATGACTTTCTCAGGGGCTGGAGAAATAATTAAATAAAGTCCCCTAAAAAAATAAATCGAATGATCTTGTTAATTAGCCACTACCCCATTTTCAAACCGGCACATTATTTCACATAACTCAAAGCACAATCAAATTTATCGCCGGAACCTAATTCTTCTGCCGCGGCATTACTTAAAATAATAGTAAGTCCGGAGTTTTGCTTTATATCGGGTATTGCGTCTAACACCTTAGCATAAACGCTTTTGTTAGTTGCATTATCAGTCACCTTAATTACTGAGCCGGGTGGTGCATCATTGTTGAAACAATAATATTTTCCATCCTGCCATCCACTGGTAGATTTAAATATACCACCGCTTCCTGTTCCGTTTACAGGAGACTTCGTTTCCACCTGCTCATCATATAATTTCTTGAAATATCCACCGGAGAAATTAACGGTGCTCTTTGTATTTACGGTCGTAACGGTTTCTTTAGGCTCATCCATTTGTGCCGTCTTTACTTCCTTCGACTCATCTTTTTCAATATCTGGTTTTTTTACAGGTGGCATTTTATCTTCTATTACCGGAGCTGGCGGAATGGGTTTTGCTTCAGCCTTTCCCTCGGGCGTAATCTCCATGTTAGTTTTAACACCATTGGAAGCCAGCAACGATTCTGTCTTATTTACTTTAAGATATCCAACGATTAAGGGAGTACCAATACTCACATCATCCGATTGCAGGTGATTCCATTTTTTTATACTCGAAAGCGGAACTTTATTATAATTAATACTAATTCTGTAAAGACCTTCTTTTGGTAGAACCGAATGATAAACAGGAATTAGCGCTTCACCTTTTCCTGAGACGCCAGATTGCAAAAAATTATTTGCGGTAAGAGGGATTTTAATAGATTCACCCACGCTCAAACCATTTTCAAATTGCAGGTTATTATAAGAAGCTATCTCCTTCGCGGAAACATTATACAATCTGCCGATGCTGTAAAAATTTTCTTTAGGAACTACCGTGTGCAAAAGATATATTTTAGGCGCACTTCCTTCAATTGTAAGTCTATTCTTTTGACCAAACGATATGTTGCCTGCAAAAAGAATAACCAGAAAAATACTTGCCCATTTTACCATAACTATAGATTTTACTGATATTAGAAAAGACGCATTTAATAATCTATCGTTAATACCGATGTTCGCAAAGATGGGACAAAAAAATTTATTACAAAATGACGATTAAATCCATTTCGTTAAAATTTAATAATCGATTGCTACTTCCCATGGTTTACCTGTTTAAATTAAAATCGAATTAAACTTTATAATCGTCGCTGCCATTTAACGCTCATCTCATTTTTCCATGAAATGAAACTACCTTCCTCTATGTGTTTCCGGGCTTTTGTAACAATATCAAGGTAAAAAGCAAGATTATGAATACTGGCAATTTGCAGTCCCAGTATTTCTTTTGATTTAATCAAATGCCTTAAATAAGCTTTGTTATAATAGTTACTTATTTCACAATCAATTCCATCATCAATAGGAGAAAAATCTTTTTCCCATTTTTTATTATCAATATTAATAACTCCGTTGCTTGTAAAAAGCATGGCGTTTCGTCCATTACGGGTTGGCATTACGCAATCAAACATATCAACGCCTAATGCAATACATTCCAGGATATTCCAGGGTGTTCCTACTCCCATCAGGTAACGTGGTTTATTAGCAGGGAGATTATTGCAACAAAGTTCACATATCTCGTACATTTTTTCGGTAGGTTCGCCAACGCTTAAGCCCCCGATGGCATTTCCCGTTACTTCTTTTGATGTAACATATTCGCAGGATCTTTTTCGCAAATCGTGATGAACACCTCCCTGGACAATTGGAAATAAATTCTGCGTATATCCATATTTGTTATCCGTAGTACTAAACCGGGTAAAACACCGGTCTAGCCAGCGATGTGTTAATTCCATTGAGGTCTTTGCATAATCGTATTCACTTCCGCCGGGCGGACATTCATCAAAAGCCATAGTAATGTCGCCACCAATTACTCTTTGAATATCCATCACAATTTCCGGCGAAAATAAATGCCTGCTTCCGTCGATATGACTTTGGAAAATCGTTCCTTCTTCAGTTAACTTACGGGTACCGCTAAGCGAAAAAACCTGGAAGCCGCCACTGTCGGTAAGTATAGGTTTATTCCAGTTCATAAATTTGTGCAAACCGCCCGCAGATTCCAATACATCGAGGCCCGGCCGTAAATACAGATGATACGTATTTCCTAAAATGATCTGAGCTTTTACATCTTCAATTAATTGCTGTTGGCTAACAGCTTTTACACTTCCCACTGTACCAACCGGCATAAAAACAGGGGTGCTAATTTCACCATGATCCGTAATGATCGTTCCGGCCCGTGCAGAGGATTGCTTATCACTATGTTGAAGCTGAAATTGTAATGCAGCCATAAATTTTATTTCTCTATTACAAGAAAAGCAAATATAGTTTCGAAAAAATAAGCAGTACCCAAACTCATTAAATTGCAAAGAGATATTTTGTACGAAGAAAGAAGGTGATTATGTTTGCATCTTAATGAACCCAACCGACTACCTGCATCATTGGGAAACTATAGTTTTCCTTGCATTTTGTTTAATTACGCTTATCCAGGTATTTTATTACCTTTTCTTCTTTGCACGACTTGCTTTTTATAAACCGACATCGAAATTAATTTCTCAAACACATCCGGTATCAGTAATCATTTGCTCACGCGATGAAGCTGGTAACCTCGTAAAAAATCTGCCCGGCGTATTGATACAGCAGTATCGAACCACACATGAAGTTATCGTTGTAAATGATAACTCTTTCGACGAAAGCAAATATATTTTGGAAGAATACCAAAGAACCTACAAACAATTACACCTTGTTGAACTAACACAGGAAGCAAGATTTATTCCTGGTAAAAAGTTTCCACTAAGCATAGGGATTAAAACTGCCAAGTATGAAATTGTATTGCTTACAGATGCGGACTGCGTTCCTGCAAGTGAATTCTGGCTTGAAAAAATGCAGGAAGGTTTTAGTAATGGAACTGAAATAGTTTTGGGTTATGGTGCATTGCATAAAAAGAAAGGAGTTTTTAATAAGCTGGTAAGATGGGAAACGTTGCACACTGCTTTGCAATATCTCTCCTACTCCAGCGCAGGACTAACTTATATGGGAGTTGGAAGAAATTTGAGCTATAAAAAATCTGTTTTTTTCAGGCACAAAGGATTCTCATCTCACAATCATGTTCCCGGTGGCGATGACGATCTTTTTATAAATAAAGCAGCTACTAAAAACAACACCTCAATCGTTATTGACAAGGATGCCTTCACATTATCTGAACCGCCAAAATCTTGGAAACAATGGATAAGACAAAAGAACAGGCATTATACAACAAGCAAATATTACAAATCAATTCACAAATTTTTATTGGGCCTGTACGCTTTATCTCATTTTCTTTTTTATCCTTTGCTTATTATATCAATCGTTTTTTATAGTTGGGAACAGGCCCTGATTGTTTTTGGAATTCGTTTTGTATTGCAAGGGATCATTTTATATAAAGTAACCAACAAACTTGATGAGAGAGATTTATTTCCATTTTATTTGCTATTGGATATCTGGATGTTTTTTTACTACATCATTTTTTCCTCATCTCTTTTTAAAAAGCCTAAAAAAACCTGGAAATAATTTTTACCAGGGATTAATCTAAGTTTCACTGATGGGGTAATTTTTATTCGTGTTAATTCGTGAAATTCGTGGCAATGGAAATTCTTACAAAATATTTTACTGATTTTTCAGAAAAACAAATCAATCAATTTGACGCATTAGAAAATTTATACGCTGATTGGAATCAAAAAATAAATGTGATATCCCGAAAAGATGTTGATAATTTTTATTTGCATCATGTGCTACATTCTTTGTCTATCGCGACACAATTTGATTTTCCTGCGGGATACGACATTATGGATTTGGGCACGGGCGGCGGTTTCCCGGCAATTCCCTTGGCTATTTTTTTCCCGGATGTTCATTTTCATTTGGTAGATAGCATTAATAAAAAATTAAAAGTTGCAGATGCCATAAGCCATGCAATAGGCTTGCAGAACATAACAGTTTCGCATACACGAGCTGAAGATATTCACAATAAAAAATTTGACGTAGTTGTTTCAAGGGCGGTTGCTCCTTTAAAAGATCTTTGGTATTGGAGCAAGCCCTTATTAAAAAAGAAGCCGGTAAATGAGCCCAAAAAAATAACCGGACTTATTTGTTTAAAAGGAGGTGATCTTAATAACGAAATCACTGAAAGTGCTTGCAGGCCGCGTACCTGGGAAATCGAAAAAATATTTGAGGAAGAATTTTTTAGAGAGAAATATATTTTGTATGTAACGCTTTAATAATTCTAATAGTTATGAACGTCTGTAAAAATGTTTAAATTTGAGAAACTTAAGAAAAAAGTAAAATGGAACAAATTATTTTAAAAATAAAAAACAAAAAGAAAGTGCCTTTTTTAAAAGAACTTTTAAAGCAATTTGATTTTGTAGAAATAATAGATTCTTCATCAAAAAAAAGAAAATCAAAAAAAGAAGAAATTTTAGATGGAATTGAGGAATCAGTTGAACAAGTAAAACAACATATTGCTGGTAAGATAAAACTAAGGCCATTACAAGAACTTCTTGATGAGCTATAATATTAATTTTACTTCTCTTTTCTCAAAAGAACTTAAGCAGCTTGCAAAAAGGTATCCATCAATAAAATCTGACGTTTTCAGTTTAAGTATAGAATTGCAAGAAAATCCTTTAATGGGAGTAGCTCTTGGAAAAAACTTTTATAAAATACGGATGAATATAAAGTCAAAAATGAAAGGGAAATCAGGCGGTGCAAGAGTTATCACATTTGTTCAGATAATTGATAAGAATATTTTCCTGATTGCAATTTATGATAAATCAGATTTTGAAAATATTTCTGATAAAGAATTACAAAGCCGGTTAAAAAATCTATAGAGTTCCTTTTCCGATAAATTTATATAACCAAACGTCTGTTTGTGGTGTATTCCCTATTGGAAAAGGATGTTCAACACCTGAATCTTCAAATCCAAATTTTTTGTAGAAGGCTTTAGCTCTTTCGTTATGTTCCCAAACACCCAGCCATATTAATTCATAATTTTTTTGTGCGGCAAAATGCAACGCAAAGTTCATCAACGCAGCTCCAACTTTTTTTGAATGATATTCCTGTAAAACATAAATTCTTTTTAATTCAATTGCTGTATGTTTATTAATAATTTCAACATCGCTTACCTCGTCTTTTATTCTTATATAACCCGCGGCACGGCCATACACAAAAGCGATAAAATAAAAATCATTCATATCTTGTAATTCAGACTGCACCTGATTTTTATTAAAATACTGTTCAATAAATCCCTGCATATCTTCATCCGTGCAGGTTCCTGTAAATGTGTTGAAGAAAGTAATTGCGCTGAGCTCTGAGATTAATTGTGCATCATCCGGAGTTGCCCGTAATATTTCGATTTTTTCGCTCATCATATCAATGCTTGTTTCAAAATTTTCGTCTGGCAATATACTTATACATCTTAATTCTTTAGTTTTTGATGGTACAAAAAAATAAATTATAATTACCAAATATTAAGCACTACTTATGAAATTAATTTTTATTGTAAGCCTCGTTTTGATGAGTACTATTGCTCAATCGCAAAACATTCCATTTAACAGGGAAATAGTAGACACGCTCGCCTCGCCTTATTTTTGGGGCCGTGGCTACACCAATGATGGAATGAAGAAAGCTGCCAACTTTTTAGAAGCAGAGTTTAAAACAATAGGTGTTCAACCATTAAATGGTAAGGATTATTTCCAAAATTTTAGTTATCCGGCCAACACCTTCCCTGGAAAAATGGAGGTTGAAATAAACGGTTCATCACTCACTCCCGGAGTAGATTTTATTGTAGGACCTGAAAGCCGCGGAGCAAAGGGCAAAGGAAAACTCGAAGAAAAAGACAGTGCCGATTTTATTGATTTTGAAAATAGGATTATTGTAAACATGCAGGATAAACTTACCTGGTCTGTAGAGCAACAGGTAGCGGATTACACTTTAATTCAAATAGATAAAAAAAAGTTTACCGGCATACCGGCTACCTACAAAATAAATATTGAAAATAAGTTTATCAACGATTTCAAAACAGCTAACGTTTGTGGAATGGTAAAAGGCACAGCGCAGCCCGATTCATTTATTTTCATTACTGCACATTACGATCACCTGGGAGGCATGGGAAAAGATACATATTTCCCCGGTGCAAATGATAACGCCAGCGGTGATGCGCTGCTATTAAGTCTTGCAAAATACTACGCAGCGCATCCCGCTAAATATTCAATTGGATTTTTATTATTTGCGGGTGAAGAAGCCGGCCTGGTTGGTTCAAAATATTATACTGAACATCCAATTGTTCCATTAAAGAACATAAGATTTCTTATTAATACTGATTTGGCAGGCACCGGCGATGAAGGCATTACAGTAGTTAATGCAACAGAATTCCCCAATGAATTTGCATTGATGAATAAAATAAATGATGAATATAAATACCTGGTAAAAATAAATCCAAGAGGTAAGGCTGCTAACAGCGATCATTATTTCTTTACCGAAAAAGGAGTGCCTGCATTTTTCTTCTATACGCTGGGCGGCATAAAAGCTTACCATGATGTATTTGACAAAGCATCAACGCTGCCACTTAATGAACAAGATCATCTTGATTCTTTATTAATTAAATTTAACGCAGGGTTGATGGGCAATTAATCTTATACAATTGAACATTTACCAATTTAATTGCAGTACATTATTCCTTCTGTCAATATCTGCCATTCTTCCGGACGGATCAATTTCAACACGAACCAAATCTATTAACGGATGATCAAACTCAACAACATAAGTACGATTGGTCCAGTTCCATTCACTATGAACAATAAACGGTTCGTTACGTTCTGCAGGTTTATTTCCAAACATGAGGTCTAGCGGAATGTAATGAATCTCTTTACTGCTATCTTTAAAAGTAAGCTGAAGATCAATAGGCATAGGCATTTGGCCAATTCGCCTCAATCTTATTTTTGAAACTCCGTTTTCGCCCCAAAGGCTGTCGATACTATAATCAATACTCTTGGTTGTGTATATCCAATATTCTTTATACCAGTCAAGTTGAATACCACTTACATCCTGCGCAACTTTCATAAAATCGGATGCATTAGGATGTTTGAATCGCCATAGTTTGTAATATTCCAACAAAATTTTATCTCGTACAGAATCACTAACGATATAGCCTAGTTGCTCCAGGAATATTTCTCCCTTGTAGTATGCATTAATTTCATAAGCAAAATTTGTATTGTAATGATCAGAATGCGTTGTGAGAGGTTCTTCCAATTTTTGTTTCATTAAAAAATTGTAGGCATTATAACCAGTTGCATGATTTACCGGAAGCGCTTTTTGTTTTTCATCCGGTTGAATGTTCATTGCCTTGTCGTAATAAGCCAAAACTTCATTTTCTGCATAAGTTGCAAAACCCTCGTCCATCCAGGGATATAAGCTTTCATTAGTTCCCAACATCATCTGGTACCAACTATGCATCCATTCATGAAAGGCAGTTTTTAATCCCGGCCTTACCATTAGCGTTGCCATGGGATATTCCATACCACCATCTCCACCTTGTATAAAAGAATATTGCGGGTAAGGATATTTTCCAAAACGTTTTTCCATGTAAGGCAGGACGGTAACTACAGCGTCAGCAATAGTTTGCCAGCTTTTTTCGAGAGAATCTACCTTTTTGTAAACGACATTTAAAA
>Ga0208717_1000869_pt1 | contig 10035 bp, 10 predicted proteins | sample NGESurF53shallow_FD_184489 | JGI IMG/M metagenome (GOLD analysis project Ga0208717, IMG submission 184489) | Arctic peat soil microbial communities from Barrow, Alaska - NGEE Surface sample F53-3 shallow (SPAdes) | ecosystem: Environmental > Terrestrial > Soil > Wetlands > Peat ... | reverse complement strand
CGCCCTGGGACAGGCCGGCGCGTGCGGCCGGGCTGCCCTCCGTCACATCCCGGATGAGCACGCCATCGACGTCGGGCAGGCCCACGGAGCGCCGGAGCCGCCGGGCCACGTGCCCCGGAGCGATCGCGATACCGAGCTGCGGGCGCTCGGCGAACTCGCCGCGGCCCAGCGCGCTGGCCCGGCTGCGCAGTTCCTCATCGGCCGGCACGGCCAGGTAGAAACCCTCACCGAGGCGGTGGGTGTTGATCCCGAGCAGCTGGCCCCCGGCGTCCAGGACCGGGCCGCCCGAGGAGCCGGGCAGGAGCGGGGCGGTGTGCTCGAGACTGCCGGTGATACGGCGCCCGCGCGGGCCGCGGAAGGTCCGCTCGACGCCGGAGACGAATCCCGAGGTCACGCGCAGCCCGCGCCCGCCCGGGTTGGACAGCGCGAAGACCGGCGTCCCGATGTCGGCAGCCGCTGCGGACGGCCACGCCAGGGCGGGAGCCTCGCCGGTGGCGACGTCGATGATGGCGAGGTCACCGTCGATGTCGCGTCCCGCCACGCTTCCCTCGGCCGTCTTGCCGTCAGCGAAGGTGACCACCACGTGGTCGCCCCGCACGTTGTGCGCATTGGTCAGCACTCGCCCGCCGGCCAGCACGAAGCCCGAGCCGACGCCCCAGCGCTGCCCGATGCCCACCACCGAGGGGCCGGCGCTCTCCGCCAGCTGCCTGATGTTCTGGTGTATCTCGTCGAGGATTGCCATCGGTACCGCCTCCATTAGATAGTGACTTGCAAGTTACTACTTAATGCGCACATGTCAAGGCCGGCGGCTACGATCGGGGCATGGCCGAACAGGAAGAACATGCCTCGTCACCGCTGGCCGAGGCACTGGCCCGGGTCGGCGACCGCTGGACACTGCTCGTGGTGGAGGCCCTGCTGGGCGGGCCGCGCCGGTTCAACGACCTGCTCAGCCAGATCCCGGGCATTGCGGCGAACATCCTGTCCGAGCGCCTCAAGCGGCTCGAGCGCGAACGGCTGCTGGTAGCCCGGCCCTACTCTCAGAGGCCACCGCGCTCTGAGTACGAGCTGACCGCCGAGGGCAAGGAACTGGCCGGCGCGCTGCGCCTGCTGGCCCACTGGGCTGCCCGGCACGCCGACCCGTCCATAGCGCTCCGCCACCCGGCGTGCGGCACCCCTATCGAAGCCCGCTGGTACTGCCCGACCTGCGACGTCCTCGTCGACGACGAGCCGTCGCACGCCGAGGTGCACTTCGTGTGACCGCGCGGCCAGGACCCGGGTAGCAGCCGGAGCCTTGGACAGCCACGGGGATGACCGGGCGCGGGTCAGCGCTATCGCTCGTGACGTGCTCGGCTATGCCGCGATACGGCCGGCCCAGCAGGAGGCCGCGGCCGCGCTGGCCTCGGGCCGCGACTGCCTGGCCGTGCTGCCCAGCGGCGCCGGCAAATCGGCTATCTGAGGCCCCCGGTCAGTCGCCGGAGCGGATGTCGTTGTCGTCGTCCTCGACGACGTGGACGGCCGCCTCCTCCGCGGTCGCCGCACCGCCGTCGATCCCGGCGTCACGTGCGACGAGATCGGTGTCGCCGGCCACATCGGCGTCCTCGTCGGCAACCAGCCGGCCCGCCCGCGGATCCGGGCCGTCATCCAGCAGCAACCCGTCGACGTCCTCGTCTCCCGCGTCCTCATCCCCGGCGATATCCCCGGGCTGCTCATCGTCGACGTCGGGAACAACATCTGGCTCTTCCTCGGCCAGCAGCTGGTCGAGCGACTCTCCGGACTCCTGCTCCTCGGCGGTCGAGCCGAACCTGATCGCGGACGTCCAGCGTTCCGGGGGAATGACACCCCGGTCGAGGGGATCGTCACCCGGGTTTCCGTCCAGGGTGTCCGATGCGTCCTGAACCTCGTAGTCCTGAAGATCCTGGGATTCGGGGCGGGTCTCATCTGGCATGTCTGCACTCCTCTCCGCGCAGCGTCACCCGCGTATCACCTGGCACGCGGTCACAGTGGAGGCGATCAGGCCTCATGACCGGTCTAATCCTAGATGAGTGATTCCTTGCGGGTTCAGAGGATCACGACCGTACGCGATGCTGTAGACCTGCCGAACAGGAGTACAGGCACTCCCGGCCGAGACTGCATCGCAAGCCTGAACAGTGCGAGCAGGGCAGGGTTGGGGCTGCGTTGTAAACTTTGGGTTCGCAGGCCGGGCCGTACTGGTGACGGCCGCTATGAGGATCCGCGGAATCGATGGGCTGCTGATCCGCCGGCAGCCTCGTGACCGAGGTGACATGGTCGGGCTGCCGACCAGCCGAGCGGAGAGCCTGGAGGAGCTGACATGGCTGATCACGGCCGTAATGGACGTGGCTGCGGTCACTGCCACCCACAGCCATGACCAGCCCGGCGACTGTGCTGGTAAGCCGCCGCGAGACGTTCAACGCTGCGCACCAGCTCCGTAATCCGCGCCTATCCGATGACGAGAACCGGCGTATGTTCGGGAAGTGTGTCAATCTGCATGGCCACAATTACGCACTAGACGTCGTGGTAGCCGGAAAGATCGACGACGCCAGCGGCTATGTCCTGGACCTGAAGCGGCTCTCAGAGGTCATATACCAGCAGATCATCCAGCACGTTGACCACCGCAATCTGAATACCGACGTTCCGTGGCTGGAAGGACTCATCCCGACGGCGGAAAATCTCGCGGTGACCTTCTGGGAAAGGCTTCAGCGCGAGCTTCCTGAGGGCTTTCTGCGGTCGGTCCGGGTCTCGGAGACCGACAAGAACTGGGCCGAGGTCGGTGATCACTTCTGAGGACCCGGCCCGCCCGGGCCGGGAGCTGAGCACCCGCTACACGACTGCGGACCTGGGGGTACTCACCCGCGACGAGGCACGTCGCTTTGCTCCTGACGAGGGCTGCGATCCGCGGACCGACCTAACCTTGGCCTGGGAACTGCTGTACCGGCTCGAGCCGGAGCTTTACGAGCGGATGGCCAGCGCGGAGCGGCTCCATCCCCGAATAGTCGGCTGGCTGCCGCGCTGCGCGGACCGGATCGTCGAGGTCGGCGCCGGCTCAGGGCGGCTGACGCTGGAACTCATCGACCGGGGCCGGGAGGTGGTGGCTATCGAGCCCGCGGCCGGGCTGCGCCAGATACTTGAGCGGAAGCTGGCCAAGGCCAGCCATGGCTACCGCGCCCGGGTGAGGTGCGGGTTTTTCGACGACCTGCCCGTCCGGAGCGGCTTCGCCGACCTGGTCGTCGCGTGCTCCGTCCTCACCCCCGCCCCGGGCCATGGCGGCGACGTAGGCCTGGCCGAGATGGAGCGGGTTTGCCGGCCCGGTGGCTGTGTCGCCATCGTCTGGCCGAACAACATCAGCTGGCTCGCCGCCCACAATTACCAGTACGAAAGCTTCGCTGGACCGATGGCGGTGGAGTTCGCGAGCCACCGCGAGGCGGTGGAGCTGGCCGAGATCTTCTATCCTCATGCGGTCTCGCAGGTGCGCCGCCGCGGCAGCCGGCGAGTCCCCTACGAGGTGCTGGGCATCAATCCGCCATGTGACCTCGCCTTCAAGGTGATCACCGGATGAAGGTCGCGATCATGGCGCCGCTGGTGTCAGCCATCTGCGAGCCGCAGGGAGGAGGCTCGCAGGCCTTCGTGTCCGATCTTGCGCGCGGCCTGGCCGGCCGGGGCCACGAGGTCCACGTGTACGCGGCCACCGGATCGCAGATACCAGGGGTCACGGTCATTGATACCGGGGTCGATCCGAGATCCCTGGTGGCCACCCTGTACCGGGCCGCCGGCCCAGTGAACCACGACCCGGCCCCGGCCGAATCGGCCTTTGCCAGCGCCTACTCCGCAGTCCGGAAGAACCGTTATGACCTGATCCACAATCACGCCTTCGACGCACCCGCGATCAGCCTGGCCGCAGGATTGGGCACGCCGGTGGTGCACACGCTCCACCTGCCACCGGACGCGGCGATCGCGGCCTCGCTTCGCCAGGCCGCGCAGGGCGGTCAGCCTCCGGCCGTGGCCTGCGTGTCCGCGTTCCAGGCGAGCATCTGGCGCGCGGTCGCCCGGGTCGACGCGATCCTCCCGCCTTATGTGCCGACGCGTTCCGTCCCCTGGTCGGACGCGGCGGGGGACGGCGCTGTTTTCGCTGGCCGGCTGAGTCCCGAGAAGGGAGCCGCCGAGGCGATCGACATCGCCCAGGCGGCCGGGGCCCGGATCGACGTGTACGGCGACGTGTACGACGCCGAGTACGCGCGAGACCAGATCGCCCCCCGGCGAGATGCACCCGGCGTAGCGGTGCATCAAGGAGTGCCTCGCACATCCATGTGGGCGGCCATGGCCGGCGCAGCGGTCGTGGTCTGCCCGGCACGCTGGGACGAGCCCTTTGGCATGGCTGCCGCTGACGCCCAGGCGTGCGGGACTCCCGTCGTCGCGTTCAATCGCGGTGGACTGGCGGAGATAGTCGTGGATGGCGTGACCGGCTTCCTGGTCGCGCCAGATGACATCCAGGCGGCCGCAGACAGCGTCCGGAAGACGGCCCAGATCTCCCGCGCAGCCTGCCGCGATCATGCCGAAAGGCATCTTGACCTGGAACGGAGCCTGGATGCTCACGAGCAGTTCTACCAGCGGGTCATCCGCCCGGCTGGCGGAGCGACAGTCAATGACTGACCCGGGGCACTGGCTGGCGGGACGGGTCGCAGTGGTCACGGGGGCTAGCCGGGGAATCGGCGCGGCCACGGCCGAGGCCCTGGCTGGCGCCGGAGCGCACGTCGTTCTCGCGGCCCGTGACCGCGACGCTCTCGCCAGCGTCGCCAGCGGCATCCAGACTGCCGGCGGCGGAGCCACGCCCGTACCCACCGATGTGAGCAAAGCCGAAGATGTCGAGCGGCTGTTTGCCACCGCCGCGCAGACCGGCCGTCTCACCGCCCTGGTCTGCGCGGCCGGTGTGCTGACGTCCGCGCCGTTCGGCGAGACCACGTGGGACATCTGGGAAGAGACGCTTGGGATCAACCTGACCGGCTCGTTCCTGTGCTGCCGAGCGGCATTCACCGCCATGCGCGCTGCAGGCGAAGGACGGATCGTCAACATCGCCTCGCTGTCCGGCATCTACGGCACCGAGAAGTTCCCGGGGCTGACCGCCTACAACGTCTCCAAGTACGGGGTCATCGGCCTGACGGAGGCGATCGCCGTGGAAGGCAGACAGCACGGCATCAGCGCCATCTGCGTGAGCCCGGGAGCGGTCGATACGCAGATGCTGCGCCGGGCCAATCCCGAACTTCGTCCGGGCCTGACCCCCGGCGATGTCGCCAGACTGATCCTCGCGCTGCTCGACAGTCCGCTGGCTCCGGCCAGCGGGGCAAACATCCCCCTATTCTCGAATGCCTAGGCAGGTTAGGCGAGCAGCCCGGGCGGCACTTATGCCTCTTTCCCCAGCGACCACAGGTCCACCTGCTCGTCAGCGAGCAGCCCAGGAGAAGGCTGGGCTCGCTCGGCCACCAGGCGCGCAGCTGCTGCCATCTCCGACCCGCGGTCCAGCTCGGGGTCACCGCCGCGGTCGAGCCCTACCGCGGCCCGTACAGTTGCGTTGACGAGGTAGAACCCGACCAGCCTGCCTTCCTGCAGGCTCCCGCGGACCACGAACTCATCCCACTTCGTGGCATGGCCGACATACTCGAGCTTGTGGTCGTATTGATCTGACCAGAAGCTATGGATGTAGTCATAAGGAGCGGCCGAGCCCAGCATCGATCTCGCCGCCGCGGCCCCCTGTTTCTCAGCGTTGTTGTAGTGCTCGACACGGACCCGGCCGAAGACCGGGTGAAGATGATTCGCGACATCGCCGGCCGCGTAGACGTCGGCGGCGCTGGCCCGGCACAATTCGTCGACCAGAACACCGTTATCCTGCGCGACCGGTTGCCCCGTGACGGCCGGGACCACGGGCTCAATCCCGACACCAGCCACTGCGAAGTCGCATGCGACGCGAACCCCGCTGGCGGTCGTGACCGCCTCCAGCCGCTCCGTCCCCTCGAACGCGGCAACCTGATCTCCGGCGAGCAGCTCGACGCCGTTCGCGCGGTGGATGGCACCGAATATCGCGCCGATTTCCCCGCCGAGTACCCGCTCAAGGGGGAATCTGCCGGGGAAGATGGCGGTCACGTGCACCCCGAGCTGCGCCAGCGAGGCTGCCACCTCGGAGCCGATGAAGCTCATGCCCACTACTACCGCGCGCCGGCCCGGCACGGCTTCGGCTTTGATCGCCTCGCACTCAGCGAGCGTCCGCAGGTAGTGGAGGCCAGGCAGCCCAGCCCCGGGAAGCTCGAGCCTCCGATTCTGTCCGCCCGTGGCTATCAAGACCTTCTGGTACTGCAGCTCCTGGCCCGAGCCGAGACGCGCCGTATGCGCGCCGGTATCGATGACCGCAACAGTGGACCCAACGAGGCGGTCCACGTCGTGCTCCTCATACCAGCTGGCCGGCCTGACGTACCAGTCCGCGAGATCCTCCTCCGACCGCAGGTACGTCTTGGAAAGCGGAGGCCGGCCAAAGGGGACGCCCACTTCCCGGCCGATCAGGGTGACCCGGTCCCGGTAACCCTCCTCCCGCAGGGCTACGGCGGCGTTGCCCCCGGCCAAGGCGCCGCCTACGATCACGATTCCGGTCCCGCCGGCCGCCTGACTCATGTACCGCGCCTGCCCGCTCCGGGGCGGATAGAAACCCGCTGTCCCGGCGCCAGGCGCGCCCGGCAGCTCTTGACTGCGGTCATCCCGCGGTGACGGTGAGGCAAGAGTCACGCGGTCCCGAGGACAGGGCATTTCCCCAGTTCAGCGGCCCGGCTAGGTCCTCCGAGGGCCCGGAATCCGCCAACCTTGCCAGCAGCCGGTTAGTGGCATTCCGCCCCTCGTAGTGCCCCTCGAAATGATCTCCTCCAAGCCCGCTTACCTGCATGATCAATCACGATCGGGCGTCTCGACCGGGTCACGTGATCATCGCCGATCGCCGTGCCGTTGACGGTCATCGGAGTCGAGGTCAGGCCCGTCGGCCGGTTTAGGAGGCGATTCCCACCGGGCATGTGCTGCAAGGTGAGACGAGCAGAATGAGCGAAGACCTGCAAGATTCTCTTCAGGGTCGAGCCACAAGCTGACGCCACCGTGGAGGAACCTGATGCGTACAGGCAGCGGCCAGGCCGACGATCCGCCAGCAGCAGGCCAGCAGGCCGGGCCGGCTGCCAGTCCCCCTTTCGCTAGCACCCCGTGGGTCGCCTGGCATAGCGATCTCGCGGCCTGGCTCGACCGGCTTGGCTGGCTCCGAACTCTGAGCGACTGGCTGACCGGCGTGCTGGAGCCAGTCCGCGAACGGCACCAGGACAATCTTGTCCTTGAGCTGCTGCATGGCGGCCGATGGGTCGGCCACCCGCTGCACCCGGCACTGAGCGACCTGCCCATCGGGCTGTGGGCAGGAGTCATGGTGCTGGACGCCACGGACCGCGACCCAGCTCCCCGGCGCGGAATCGACGCCGCAGGCATGCTTAGCGCGGCCGGCATCCTCGCCGCGGGCGCTACCGCCCTGACCGGTCTGAGCGACTGGACCGTCAGCAACGATCAGGACCGCCGCGCCGGGCTCTTCCACGGCCTCCTCAACACGGCGGCCCTCGGGCTGCAAGGTGCCTCCCTGGGCGCCCGGATAGCCGGCCACCGTGGCACGGCACGCGCTCTGGGGGCGGCCAGCCTCACGGTCACGGCCGCCGCTGGCTACCTCGGCGGTCATCTCGTATTCACCAAAGGCGTCATGGTCAACCGGGTGGCGTGGGCCACCGGGCCGCGGCGGTGGACCCGCGCGCTGCAAGAGGCCGACCTGCCAGACGACTCGCCGACCGCCGTCCAGGCCGAGGGCCGTCAGATCATGCTGTACCGCCACCGCGGCAGCATCTACGCCATCGACAACATCTGCAGCCACGCCGGTGGCCTGCTCAGCCGCGGCCCTGTCGCAGACCTGACCGTGACGTGCCCGCTGCACGGGTCCCGCTTCGCGCTCACCGACGGCTGCGTCAGCCGTGGCCCGGCTAACCAGCCGCAACCCGTGCTACCGATCCGGATCCGTAACGGCTGGATCGAGGTGCGCGGCAGCCAGCCGACACCCCGGCGGGCCGCAAGTGGAAGGACACAGCCATGACGTTCGTAGTCGTCGCGAACCTCGACGACCTAGAGGTCGGCGACACCATGCTCGTTGACGAGATGCGCGAACCGATCTGCCTCATCCGCCTCGATGATGACGATGTCAGGGCGATCCACAACACCTGCACCCACCAGCAGCAACCTCTTCACGAGGGCACCCTCCAGGAGGATGACACGCTGGTCTGCGCCGCCCACGCGTCACGCTACGACCTGACCACAGGGGAGGCCGTCGGCGTGTTTGCTTGTGGCCCCATCCCGGTTTACGCATGCAAGATCGAAGACGACGCCATTCTCGTGGACATTGACCAGCAGCTCAACGACGCGCCCATCCCTAATCCTCCAGCATCCGGGTCGCGGGGCGCGTGATAACCCCGGGCAGGCCCACGATGAGGCCGGGCCCCGCATGGGCGCATCCTCATCGTTGGCTGCTCACAACAACTGCTCAACGGTGATCGGCAACGATCAGATGCGTCGGCCGGTGGCGTGGTATGCGGCGTTCGCAATGGCAGCTGATACGCCGACGACGCCGATCTCGCCAATACCCTTGATCCCGATGGGCCTCACCGTGTCGGGCGTGCCGACGAGTTCGCGGAGCTCGTGTGAGCGCGCAGCCCACTCCTCGCCGACGACGCGAACGGCCTCTAGCCCCGGGAGGTTCGATCGGCCCCACTCGTCAAGCTGCTCGGTGACAAACCGGTGGAAGCGCTCGTCCGGGTGACGGCCCGGGCCTGACGACGTAGGCGTCGATGTCACCGAGGACGGTCGCCCGCAGCATCGGCTCCAAGCTCGACTGATCGCCCCAGGTGATGAGAAGCACCCGCCGCGCGGATGGGTGAAGCTGCCGGACCCGCGCAAGCAACTCAGTTCCGGTCGCACCCGGCAGCCATTGGTCGGCGAGCACCAGACTGACCTGGCGCCCGGTATCGCGGAGCCCGCCGAGGACGTCGAGCGCCGCCTTGACGGACCTGGCTGTGATGACCTGGTAGTCAGCCCCGTAGCGCTTGCGCAACTCCGCCTCGACGCGCTCATGCGTTCGCGAGTCATCGGCCAGCAGAAGCAGAACCGGTTCCAGAATCGAGCCCCCGATCTCGGAAAGTCACGGCGATTCTAGCCTCGTCGAACCTGCCACCCGAATCCCGCCAGAGCAACGCAGCTGGCAGATCTGACATACCAGTCTGCGAGATCCTCCTCCTCCGACCGCCAAGCCAGCCGCAATAGTTTGTTGGCCGGGACGCGGTCAACGATCGAGTCAGGGCACCCTGAGGCTGCACAGCGCGGACCGGGTTCTGACTGATCTCATTGGCTTCCTCGCTTCATTGCGGGAGGGGCGCTGCCGCCAGCCGGGACGCTGGGCACGGCCCACTGGATGACTCCCACCGAACCCTGGCCGCTCTCGAGCACGGCCCGCAGCCTGGTTGTGGTCACGGGATCGAAGGTGACCGTGTTGAACGTGTCGTCGGCAGCCTGGTACGCAGTCAGGTTGGTCACGTCCACGAAGGCGCTGCCGTTCCAGTACTGGATCTTCCAGGACGCTGGCAGCCGCACGCCGCCGCCATCGTCGAGGAAGTACACCGAGCTGCCGTTAGTGGTGACCGGCTGGTTCCAGTCCAGCTCGATCCACTGTTCCCCTTGCTGCGGCCACGTGCCCCAGCGCAGGTCCTGACTGTCGTTGGATGAGGTCGGGTAAATCCCGTCGTTGATCGCCGTCACGTGCTCCCACGGCGAGGTGTAGGACGCCGAGGGGGTCGCGCTGGGCGCGAAGGGGCTGGTGCTCCTGCCGTCGCTCGATCTCGGCGGCGAGCATGAGCAGCGCCTCGGTGTCGATCAGTTCGCGTGACGAGCTGGGTCGACGAACGGTCGGAATCTTGCCGG
>Ga0208717_1000868_pt1 | contig 10036 bp, 4 predicted proteins | sample NGESurF53shallow_FD_184489 | JGI IMG/M metagenome (GOLD analysis project Ga0208717, IMG submission 184489) | Arctic peat soil microbial communities from Barrow, Alaska - NGEE Surface sample F53-3 shallow (SPAdes) | ecosystem: Environmental > Terrestrial > Soil > Wetlands > Peat ... | reverse complement strand
GCGAAGGCGGTCACCGAGATCAAGGGCGGCAAGATCGAGTTCCGGGTCGACCGGCAGGCGAACCTGCACTTCATCATCGGCAAGACGACGTTCACCGACGTCCAGTTGGTCGAGAACTACGCGGCTACACTCGACGAGGTACTGCGGCTGAAGCCGTCGTCCGCCAAGGGCCGGTACCTGCGCAAGGCCACGGTCACGACCACGATGGGTCCTGGTATTCCGGTCGACCCGAACAAGACCCGCCACCTGCTCGAGGATCAGCCCGCCAGCTGACCCGCTCGCCTGCCGCCGGTCGTTTTGACCGGACGGCGGGGGCGACCGTACTGTTGACCCGCCACAGACCGCCGGTCGGCGTGTGCGGCCCTCGCTGACGAGCCTCTCGGCTTCGACGTGCGGGTCGTGGACTCCCGAAGGCCCCGCAGCAGCGGGCGGCCCGCGCAGGTACACGAACGTCCGACGCCTTTGCGTCGACACGCCCCGTGCGCCTAGCGCCGGGGCGTTCGCTTTTACGCAGGCCTTCGAGGGTTCGACGCGCGTCGCCGGCTCCACCCGGAAGGAGGCCGGCAGCCAATGCCGAGCCCTGACAAGGTGACCGACGTCGCCGAGTTGACGGAGAACTTCCGCACCTCAGCCGCTGCCGTCCTCACCGAGTACCGCGGGCTGACCGTCTCGCAGCTCACGCAGCTGCGGCACAGCCTCGGAACCACCACGCAATACACGGTGGTCAAGAACACGCTGTCCAAGATCGCCGTGCGCGAGGCTGGGCTGCAGGAGCTCGAGAGCATGCTTTCTGGTCCCTCGGCGATTGCCTTCATCAAGGGCGACGCAGTCGAGGCAGCCAAGAGTCTGCGCGACTTCGCCAAGGCCAACCCGTTCTTGGTGATCAAGGGCGGGGTGCTCGACGGCAAGCTCGTGACCGCCGCCGAACTCTCCAAGATCGCTGACCTGGAGTCCCGCGAGGTTCTCCTCGCCAAGGTCGCGGGCGCAGCCAATGCCGCACTTTCCAAGGCCGCGGCGCTGTTCCAGGCACCGCTTGCCCAGGTCGCTCGACTGGCCGAGGCCCTGCGCGCGCAGGTCGCCGAGAACACCCCGGCCGTAGCCGCACCCGTCCCCGTCGCAGCAGCGCCGGTCGCCGACGCAGCTGCTGAGGGGGCCACCGAGGTGGCAGATGTTGAAACTCCTGCCGCCGAAGCTGCCGAACCGGCCGCCGAGGCAGCCGAGCCGCAAGCCGAAGCCGCACCTGAACCGGAAGCCGCACCTGAGCCCGAAGCTGCACCTGAGCCCGAAGCTGCGCCTGAACCCGAAACTGCACCTGAAGCCGAAACGCCGCCCGACGCCGGGTAGGCGTTGCTCTACGCCCCACCGCCCAGACCACACCGTCCAGCACCCGCGCGATTACCTGAGGAAGGACCCGCCACCATGGCGAAGCTCAGCACCGACGACCTGATCGATGCGTTCAAGGAGCTCACGCTTCTTGAGCTCTCCGAGTTCGTGAAGCAGTTCGAAGACACCTTCGGCGTTACCGCAGCCGCCCCGGTCGCAGTCGCTGCGGCTGGCCCGGCTGGTGGCGGCGGCGCCGCTGCCGCCGAGGTCGAGGAGCAGGACGAGTTCGACGTCATCCTCGAAGAGGCCGGTGCCCAGAAAATCCAGGTCATCAAGGCCGTCCGTGAGCTCACGAGCCTCGGCCTGAAGGAGGCCAAGGACCTCGTCGACGGCGCGCCCAAGGCCGTTATCGAAAAGGGCACCAAGGAAGCGGCCGAGAAGGCGAAGGCCACCCTCGAGGCGGCCGGCGCCAAGGTCACCGTCAAGTAGTTCCCGGCGGGTCCAACTCGATCCGAGCACAAAGCAGCGGCTGCCCCACGCGGGGCAGCCGCTGTTTTGTCCTGAGATAGGCCGGGTGGGTGATTGCGAACCCACAAACCAGCCGAGAAGCTTGACGTCACGGCGTCTCAGCAGCATCCTCGCTGTAGCTGTGAATAACTTGCACAGGTCCTCCAGGGACCGATTGGGCCGGCTCGCAAGGGTCGCCTCGACAGCGGCGTGCCCAGCGGGTATGCTGTTCGTTTGCGCTGTCCTCTGACGCCCGAGTGAGAACTCGGGTGGTCACTCGTCGTGCGCACGCCACATTGCGAGCCCCTGGAAGGACCCCCACTTGGCCGCCTCGCGCAGCACATCGACGTCCGGCCCCCGCACTTCTGGACCTACCTATGCACCACCCCGCGTTAGCTTCGCCAAGATCCGTGAACCACTTGAGGTTCCGAACCTCCTAGCTTTGCAGGTCGAGTCTTTCGACTGGCTCCTCGGCAATGACGTCTGGAAGGCCCGCGTCGACGCTGCCACCAAGGCAGGCCGAGACGATGTGAACCTGTCGTCGGGCCTTGAGGAGATCTTCGAGGAGATCAGTCCGATCGAGGACTTCTCCGGAACCATGTCGCTGTCGTTTCGCGATCACCGGTTCGAGCCTGCCAAGAACTCCATCGAGGAGTGCAAGGAGCGCGACTTCACATACTCGGCGCCGATGTTCGTGACGGCCGAGTTCGTGAACAACGGCACCGGTGAGATCAAGAGCCAGACGGTCTTCATGGGCGACTTCCCCCTGATGACCGACAAGGGCACTTTCATCATCAACGGCACCGAGCGCGTCGTCGTCTCGCAGCTCGTCCGCTCGCCGGGCGTCTACTTCGACAAGACGATCGACAAGACCTCCGACAAGGACGTCTTCGGCTGCAAGATCATCCCGAGCCGCGGTGCGTGGCTCGAGTTCGAGATCGATAAGCGGGACGCCGTCGGCGTGCGTGTCGACCGTAAGCGCAAGCAAAGCGTCACGGTGCTCCTCAAAGCACTGGGCTGGGACGACGCTCGGATCCTCGACCGCTTCGGTCAGTACGAGTCGATGCGCGCAACGCTTGAGAAGGACCACGTCCACACCCAGGACGAAGCCCTCATCGACATCTACCGCAAGTTGCGCCCGGGCGAGCCGCCCACGCGTGAGGCTGCACAGACGCTCCTCGACAACTTGTACTTCAACCCGAAGCGCTATGACCTTGCCAAGGTTGGTCGCTACAAGATCAACAAGAAGCTCGGTCTGGAGCTGCCGTTCACACAAGGCACGATGACCGAAGATGACATCGTTGCCACGGTCGAATACATCGTCCGGCTGCACGCGGGCGAGACCGAGATGAACCTGAACGGTCGCGCGGTTCCGGTTGAGGAAGACGACATCGACCACTTCGGCAACCGTCGTTTGCGTACGGTCGGCGAACTGATTCAAAACCAGGTGCGGCTCGGCCTTGCTCGGATGGAGCGGGTTGTCCGAGAGCGAATGACGACACAGGACGTCGAGGCGATCACGCCGCAGACCCTGATCAACATTCGCCCCGTGGTCGCGAGCATCAAGGAGTTCTTCGGGACTTCGCAGCTGAGCCAGTTCATGGACCAGACGAACCCGTTGGCTGGCCTCACCCACAAGCGTCGCCTGTCGGCGCTTGGTCCGGGCGGTTTGTCGCGTGAGCGCGCTGGTTTCGAGGTTCGCGACGTCCACCCGAGTCACTACGGGCGCATGTGTCCGATCGAGACTCCTGAGGGTCCGAACATCGGCCTGATCGGATCGCTCGCGACGCATGGCCGGATCAACGCATTCGGTTTCGTCGAGACGCCGTACCGTCGCGCCGTCAAGGGCAAGGTCACCGACGACGTCGACTACCTGACTGCTGACGAAGAGGATCGTTTCGTCATCGCGCAGGCGAACGCGCCGTTGAAGGACGACGGCCACTTCGCCGAAGACCGGGTGTTGGTTCGCCGTAAGGGTGGCGAGGTCGACTTCGTCACGCCCGCAGCGGTCGACTACATGGACGTCTCGCCGCGCCAGATGGTGTCGGTCGCGACCGCGATGATCCCGTTCCTCGAGCACGACGACGCGAACCGTGCACTCATGGGCTCCAACATGCAGCGCCAGTCGGTGCCGCTGTTGAAGTCCGAGGCGCCACTGGTTGGCACCGGCATGGAGTTTCGTGCCGCTGTCGACGCCGGCGACGTTGTCACGTCTGCGAAGGACGGTGTTGTCGAAGAGGTTTCCTCCGACGCGATCACCGTCATGAACGACGACGGCACGCGCACGACGTATCGGATGGCGAAGTTTCGCCGTTCCAACCAGGGCACCTGCATCAACCAGCGCCCGATCGTCAGCGAAGGCCAGCGACTGCAGGCCGGCGCCGCGATCGCCGACGGTCCGTGCACTGACCAGGGCGAAATGGCGTTGGGTCGCAACCTGCTCGTGGCGTTCATGCCGTGGGAAGGTCACAACTACGAAGACGCGATCATCTTGTCGCAGCGTCTCGTGCAAGACGACGTGCTCTCATCGATCCACATCGAGGAGCACGAAGTCGATGCACGTGACACCAAGCTGGGGCCGGAGGAGATCACTCGCGACATCCCGAACGTCAGCGAGGAAGTGCTTGCTGACCTCGACGAGCGCGGCATCATCCGCGTCGGAGCAGACGTCGTCCCGGGTGACGTTCTTGTTGGCAAGGTCACGCCCAAGGGCGAGACCGAACTGACGCCTGAAGAGCGGCTGCTGCGTGCGATCTTCGGTGAGAAGGCGCGCGAAGTGCGCGACACCTCGCTGAAGGTGCCGCACGGTGAAAAGGGCAAGGTCATCGACGTCAAGGTGTTCACCCGTGACGACGCTGAACTGCCCCCGGGCGTGAACGAACTGGTGCGGGTGTACGTCGCGCAGAAGCGCAAGATCACCGACGGCGACAAGCTGGCCGGCCGGCACGGGAACAAAGGCGTCATCTCCAAGATCCTGCCGGAAGAGGACATGCCATTCCTTGCTGACGGCACACCTGTGGACATCGTTCTCAACCCGCTGGGTGTGCCTGGCCGCATGAACGTCGGTCAGGTCCTCGAAACGCACCTTGGCTGGGCTGCGAAGAGTGGCTGGAAGGTCGAGTCGACCGGCGCTAAGGATGGCTGGCAGCAGCGGCTCGCTGACATTGGCGCGCTCGAGGCTCCGCCGAACACGCTGGTCGCGACGCCGGTCTTCGACGGTGCGCGCGAGGACGAGATCACCGGTCTGCTTGGGTCGACTTTGCCGAACGCCGACGGACAACGTCCGGTCGGAGAGAACGGCAAGGCGCGGCTTTATGACGGTCGTTCGGGTGAGCTTTACCCGGAGGCGGTCAGCGTCGGATACATCTACATCCTGAAGCTGCACCACCTTGTCGACGACAAGCTCCACGCTCGCTCGACCGGCCCCTACTCGATGATCACACAGCAGCCGTTGGGTGGTAAGGCGCAGTTCGGTGGCCAGCGGTTTGGTGAGATGGAGGTCTGGGCGCTCGAGGCCTATGGCGCGGCTTACGCGCTGCAGGAGTTGCTCACCATCAAGTCCGACGACGTCTTGGGCCGGGTCAAGGTCTACGAGGCGATCGTCAAGGGCGAGAACATTCCCGAGCCCGGCATTCCCGAGTCGTTCAAGGTGCTCATCAAGGAAATGCAGTCGCTGTGCCTGAACGTCGAGGTGCTTTCCAGTGACGGCATGACGTTGGAGATGCGCGACACCGACGATGAGGTCTTCCGCGCCGCGGAAGAGCTCGGTATTGACCTGTCCCGGCGCGAGCCAAGCAGCGTCGAAGAGGTCTGAGGTCACCCCGGCGCTGACCCGCCGGTACAGGTCCTAGATCGAACGGTTACCAGGAGAGAGAAGACAACCTGTGCTTGACGTCAACTTCTTCGATGAGTTGCGTATCGGCCTCGCTACTGCTGACGACATTCGTCAGTGGTCGCACGGCGAGGTCAAGAAGCCGGAGACGATTAACTACCGCACGCTTCGTCCTGAGAAGGACGGCCTGTTCTGCGAGAAGATCTTCGGTCCTACCCGCGACTGGGAGTGCTACTGCGGGAAGTACAAGCGCGTCCGCTTCAAGGGCATCATCTGCGAGCGCTGCGGCGTCGAGGTCACTCGCGCCAAGGTGCGTCGTGAGCGGATGGGTCACATCGAGTTGGCCGCTCCAGTCACCCACATCTGGTACTTCAAGGGTGTGCCGAGTCGCCTCGGCTACCTGCTCGACCTCGCGCCGAAGGATCTCGAGAAGATCATCTACTTCGCGGCCTACATGATCACGTGGGTCGACGATGAGGCACGTCACCGCGACTTGCCGAGCATCGAGGCTCAGGTTTCCGTCGACCGCCAGGAAATCGAAGACCGCAAGAACATCGACGTCGACAGCCGTGCCAAGAAGCTGGAAGAGGACCTCGCGGCCCTTGAAGCCGAAGGTGCGAAGAGCGACGCGAAGCGCAAGGTGCGCGAAGGCGCCGAGCGTGAGATGCGGCAGATCCGCGAGCGCGCACAGCGCGAGATCGACCGCCTTGATGAGGTGCTGAGCCGCTTCAAGAACCTGAAGGTCCAAGACCTCGAGGGCGACGAAGTGCTCTATCGCGAAATGCGCGACCGCTTCGGTTCGTACTTCAAGGGCGGAATGGGTGCGCAGTCGTTGAAGGACCGTCTCGAGTCGTTCGACCTCGAGGCGGAGGCCGCGATTTTGCGTGACCTGTGTGTCAACGGCAAGGGGCAGAAGAAGGCTCGCGCGTTGAAGCGCCTCAAGGTTGTCTCTGCGTTCCTCAACACGCGCAACAGCCCGATGGGCATGGTGCTGGACTGCGTGCCGGTCATCCCACCGGACCTGCGCCCGATGGTGCAGCTGGACGGTGGCCGCTTTGCGACGTCCGACCTGAATGATCTCTACCGCCGGGTGATCAACCGCAACAACCGTTTGAAGCGGCTGCTCGACCTTGGTGCGCCCGAAATCATCGTCAACAACGAGAAGCGGATGCTCCAGGAGGCCGTCGACGCATTGTTCGACAACGGCCGCCGCGGTCGTCCGGTCACTGGTCCGGGCAACCGTCCGTTGAAGTCGCTGTCGGACATGCTCAAGGGCAAGCAGGGCCGGTTCCGTCAGAACCTGCTCGGCAAGCGCGTCGACTACTCGGCGCGTTCGGTCATCGTCGTGGGCCCGCAACTCAAGTTGCACCAGTGCGGCCTGCCCAAGGACATGGCGCTCGAGCTGTTCAAGCCGTTCGTCATGAAGCGGCTGGTCGACCTCAACCACGCGCAGAACATCAAGAGTGCCAAGCGCATGGTCGAGCGCGCGCGTTCCGTCGTGTGGGACGTGCTCGAAGAGGTCATCACTGAGCACCCGGTGCTGCTGAACCGCGCACCGACGCTGCACCGGCTCGGGATCCAGGCGTTCGAACCGCAGCTCGTCGAGGGCAAGGCCATCCAGATTCACCCGCTCGTCTGCGCGGCGTTCAACGCCGACTTCGACGGCGACCAGATGGCCGTGCACTTGCCGCTGTCGGCGGAGGCGCAGGCCGAGGCCCGCATCTTGATGCTGTCCTCGAACAACATCCTCAAGCCCGCGGACGGTCGCCCGGTGACGATGCCGAGCCAGGACATGGTGCTCGGCATCTACTTCCTGACGACTGCGCGTGATGGCGTGTTGGGCGAGGGTCGGGTGTTCTCCTCGACCGCTGAGGCCGTCATGGCTCGCGATCTCGGTGACCTGCACCTGCAGGCGAAGATTAAGATCCGGTTGAAGGATCTGCCTGCGGTCGACAACGGCAAGGATGGGTGGACGGCACCCGTTGATTGGGAGCCTGGTCAGCCGCTCATCGTCGAGACGACCCTTGGTCGCGCGCTGTTCAACGACGCGCTGCCCGAGGACTACCGCTTCGTCAACTTCGAGGTTTCCAAGCGCGACCTGTCGACGATCGTCAACGATCTCGCGGAGCGTTACCCGAAGGTGGTCGTTGCCGCGACGCTCGACGCGATGAAGGCGGCCGGCTTCCACTGGGCCACCCGCGCCGGCGTCACGATCTCGATCTCCGACGTCGTCACCCCGCCGAACAAGCAGGAGATCCTCGAGAAGTACGAGGCGAAGGCGGACAAGGTCCAGAAGCAGTTCGAGCGTGGGCTCATCACTGACGACGAGCGTCGCCAGGAGCTCATCGAGATCTGGACCCAGGCCACAGCCGACGTTGCGCGTGAGATGGAAGAGAACTTCCCCAAGGACAACCCGGTCTGGATGATGGTGAACTCCGGGGCCCGCGGCAACATGATGCAGGTCCGGCAGATCGCTGGCATGCGTGGTCTCGTCGCCAACCCCAAGGGCGAGATCATCCCGCGGCCGATCAAGGCGAACTTCCGCGAGGGCCTGTCCGTGCTGGAGTACTTCATCTCCACCCACGGTGCCCGTAAGGGTCTGGCTGACACGGCGCTGCGTACCGCAGACTCGGGTTACCTGACCCGGCGCCTCGTGGACGTATCGCAGGACGTCATCATCCGCGAAGAGGACTGCGGCACCGAACGCGGCATCATGATGCGCATCGCCACGCCTGGTCGTGACGGCGTGCTGATTCGTCCTGCGACGGTCGAGACCAGCGTCTTTGCCCGCACGATCGCCGAGGACATCATTCACGACGGCAAGTTGGTCGGTGAAGCTCGTGGTGACCTTGGCGACCTCAGCATCGGCGCGCTCGTCGAGCACGGCGTGCAGGAGTTGAAGGTTCGCTCGGTGTTGACGTGTGAGTCGAAGGTCGGCACTTGCGCGGCCTGCTACGGCCGCTCGTTGGCGACCGGCAAGACCGTCGACGTCGGCGAGGCGGTCGGCATCATCGCCGCCCAATCGATCGGCGAGCCTGGCACCCAGCTCACGATGCGTACCTTCCACACTGGCGGTGTCGCGGGTGAAGACATCACCCACGGCCTGCCGCGCGTCGTCGAGCTGTTCGAGGCCCGCACCCCCAAGGGTGTTGCCCCGATCAGTGAGGTCACTGGCCGGGTCAAGATCGAAGACACCGACAAGGCTCGCAAGATCGTCGTCGTTCCTGACGACGGAGCCGAGGAGATTGCCTACCCGGTGTCGAAGCGATCGCGGCTGCGTGTCGCCGAAGGCGACCACGTCGAGGTCGGCGAGCAGCTGATCGAGGGAACCGTCAACCCGCACGAGGTGCTGCGGATCCTTGGCCCCCGCGCGGTGCAGGTCCACTTGGTCCAGGAGGTCCAGGAGGTCTACCGCAGCCAGGGTGTGCCGATCCACGACAAGCACATCGAGATCATCGTGCGGCAGATGCTGAAGCGGGTGAACGTCCTGGAGTCAGGCGACACCGACTTCCTGCCCGGCGAGCTGGTTGAGCGTCCTCGGTTCGAGGAAGGCAACCGCCGTGTCGTCGCGGAGGGTGGCGTTCCGGCGTCCGCTCGACCGGTCTTGATGGGCATCACCAAGGCTTCGCTCGCAACTGAGTCGTGGCTGTCGGCGGCGTCGTTCCAGGAGACCACCCGGGTGCTGACGGATGCGGCGATCCACGCCAAGTCTGACCCACTGTTGGGCCTCAAGGAGAACGTCATCATCGGCAAGCTCATCCCGGCCGGTACGGGCCTGCCCCGCTACCGCAACATCCGGGTCGAGCCCACCGAGGAAGCCAAGTCGGCCATGTACGCGATGACCGGCTACGACGGCGACTTCGACGGCGAGTACGCAAGGTTCGGCCAGGGCTCGGGCCAAGCGGTGCCGCTCGAGGAGTACGACTATGGGCGGTTCGACCCAAGGTGAGGAACGAACCGCAGGGGCGAAGCCGCCCGTGTAAGAGGCGGTTCGACCCAAGGTGAGCTGGCGCGGTTCGAGGCGGGCTGACGAACGAAGCCCGTCCGAGAAGCCGCCCGTGTGACTCCTAGCTGTATAGCGGGGCCGGCCTGAGACGTTTCGGGCCGGCCCCGGTTTTGACCTAGCTCGATGCGATGGGTAATCTTGCCCTTCGTGCCCGGAACCACGGGCCGCTCCTCGTGCTGTCCCTGCGCCAGGACAATCACCCTCGATCCGGGTTATTCGCGGATCGGAGCGTGGGCGGGCGACACACCCGACCGCGTGGGTCGGCGATATCAGCACCAAACGGTACAAACCGCACGAGTCCGGCACGACCACGAAGTAGCTCGCACGGAGACTGAGAGGCACGCATGCCCACGATCCAGCAGCTGGTC
>Ga0208717_1000867_pt1 | contig 10040 bp, 8 predicted proteins | sample NGESurF53shallow_FD_184489 | JGI IMG/M metagenome (GOLD analysis project Ga0208717, IMG submission 184489) | Arctic peat soil microbial communities from Barrow, Alaska - NGEE Surface sample F53-3 shallow (SPAdes) | ecosystem: Environmental > Terrestrial > Soil > Wetlands > Peat ... | reverse complement strand
TGCAGGTGGGTCACCGGGTCAGTCGTGACGAACGTGAGGAAGACCGCCGTGGCGATCAAGGCGATGGGAGGGCCGGCCAGCACCCCGGCGATCGTCCACAGCGGCCCCAGCGCCAGCCAGCCCGCCGCCCCGAATACAACAGCCCCGCCTGCGGCGATGACACCTACTGTAACTGCCCGCGCGTGAGTTCCGGCCGCATGCGGCCATTATCCGCATTCCACGCAATCTCGCCGAGTCCTTCGCGGGTGCCCGCGCAGCTCAGCATGGCCGAACGGCTGCTCACCAAGCCCGGCGCCGAGACGGTCCGGGTGACCAACGGCGACATGACCACCGCCGGTGGTCCTGGGACCTTCGGCTCGTGCACTGCTGCTGGCGGCTTTGGCTGTCTGGGGGATCCTGGTTGAGGTCCCAGTCTTCCGGTCCGTCATGAACTGCCGGATGTTGGGCGCCAAGGCGTGGACGGGCCGTATTCGTGCTGATCTCGATGAGGCTTGGAGTAGTCGGCCTAGCGGACGCCCGTCGCCTAGTCCGTACGAGACAGCTGCTCTGCCTGGCATACAGCGGCGTAAAGCTTCCTGTGTGCCGGCGACCCTTTGGGTCGATGACTTTGACACTTGAGCTGAGCTTGTCAGGCGCCTGCGGCAGGCATTTCCCAGCGCTCTGCTATGGTTCGCCGTCGCAACTACCGTCCATACACATCCACGTCCAGGCCGTTCGTCGCAGCTTCGCGAGCTCGTTATCTGTATGCACAGCGTGTCCGCTCAGCAGCAGAAAGTGCCGCCGCTGCTTGGCCGACTGACCGCCATGATGCTCCTTCCTGAATCCGGCTAATTTTCAGCAGCTGCGCTGGCGCGCATGCCGTTGACCTGGCCCCACCCTCTGTTAAGCTCAAATCAGAGTGTGCTGCGAGTCGTGATAAGACTCGTCAGCCCAGGGGCGGTGAAGAGGATCCAACGAGTTTGACTCGGTCGCGCGGGTAAGTCCGGGACAAATTTTTTGCGTCGTGGCACGATAGTCCGGTTTCAGGAGACCATACGCAGATTGACAGGGCGGAATGGGAACCAACTGCAGCAGGAGGTGCCATGAACTCCGCGGAATCTCTCACTCCTGGCGTTGGGCAGCGATCTGGGCGCAGCCGTTTCCGCCGACGGCTACGCCGCCTGCGTTCACGCCTTTACCGTCCTATAGCAAGGATGCGGAATAGCAGGCGTACCCATCCGGGACCACCTGCTAGGGTCGACAGAAAACGCCACTGGCGCGGCAGTAGTCCGTTGAAAAGAAGCATGAGGATCTTCGTCTACGGAGGCGGACTTCTTTTGCTTGGCGTGCTCGTCTGGGCCGTTCCCGCAGTTCTCAGACGTCATTCTTTAGCGCCTGACAACAGATGTGCGCAAAGGGCTTTGTCCTGCGGCATCTTGGCCAGCTTCATGGTACCGCTGCTCACGCTCGCGCTCGTGTCCGCCTTCTTCCTGCTCGGCCGACTCTGGTATCTGCGAAGGCACTATCTGCGCACGGCCCGCGCCATGCCACACGAAATGGTGCCCACGGCCGGCAGCGTCATCGGGGACGTGGTTGGACGCGACGAGCTGTGCCGAGTAATGATCGCGGACGTGCGCCACGCGAGCACACGACGTCCGCACGTCGTCGTCGGAGGAATCGGCACGGGCAAGACCGCGCTGCTGGTCAGGTTGACCAAGCTGCTTGCACACCAACGCGCCGTGCCGGTGGCCATTCGGCTCCGCGACGCCCGGACGAGGCTTGACTTCGGCGAGCTCGCTCGTGAAAAGTTCATCGCTGACCTCCAGTCCAGCATCCTGTCCGACAACGAAGGCGAGAAGGTCTGGCGGCAACTGCTCAAGGAAGGCCGTATCGTCGTGCTGGCCGATGGGCTAGAGGAGGCCCTTATCGAGGACGAGGCGGAAACCGGGCGCGACAATCTCATCCGGCTCGCGATTCGCCAGGCCAACAGGAACAAACTGCCGTTGATCATCGCATCCCGGCCCCATGACCCACTCCGGGGCACCGAAGCGGCGCTTATCGAGCTCGAGCCGCTCAGCGAGGAGGCAGCGCTGGACTACATCCAGCGGAGGGATCCAGTTGACGATGAGTCCCGCATCGACTGGATTGTGGAAACGGCAGATGTGACCGAGGCACCGCTGTACCTGCAGATCGCCCGCCAGCTCCATCGTGCCGGGCTGCTCACGTATGTCTCTGCCAATTGGGACGATCGGCAACAGCTCGATATCCGCAATGTGGACCGGTCGGGGCTGCGGCTGCGCCTCCTCCAGACCTGGAAGGAAGCACTTGTCAGCGGGCACTTCCCTCCTGGGGTGGCATTGAGCCGCACCGACCGCGTAGAGACGATCGAGCAGCTATCCGTGCTGGCATGCATTGGCCTCGGCCAGGACCGGCTCCAGGTGAAACTGGAGGATTTCGAGACCCTATGGAAGCCACGCAGCGAGCCCGAGCCGCCCCGGCCGATTGTCCGGGAAGTGTGCAAGCGGCTTGGCAGGACGGGGCATTGCTCGTTGGATGTGAAGCTCGCCGCAACCTGGGGGACGCAGCTCCAGCTCGTGGAAACTCAGGGGACCGCCGTACGTTTCCCGCACAGTATCCTGCAGGCCTACCTCGGTTCCCGTCTCATTGCGCACGCCATGGCTGACGCCGAGTTCCGCGCCGAGGCACTCCATAACGCCGGGCGGGAACTGCTCATCGCACTGGCGATGCACTCCAGGGCCACGCCAAAACAGGCCAGCCCGCGCGGCCGGGAGGATGCTGCGAGCGACAGCAGCGGCGCGCCCCCTGAATCAATCGATCTGCGCACCCTGCTTCGTGAGGAGGCGCGGGGGCGCATTGACGCGAAGGCGCTCGACCTGTACGCGACCGCGCTCGAGATCGACAGCGTGGACCCCGCTCCCGAGCATCAGGCCATCGCCGAGGAGATCTTCGGACATTGGCGGAAGCCGGTGGAACGGGACCCACGCACACTTGAGCACGCCAAGCTCAACCTCGTCCGCCGGTTCGGCGAGGCCGCACGCACCATCACTGAGCGGCACAGCCAGCCCGATGACCCCGTCAAGCCCGCTTACCGCCGACTCTTCGACATCGGCTGCGCCGAATCGTCCTACCCGGTACGGCTCGCCGCGGCGCAGGAGATCGGTGCCGGCGGTGACGATGCGCTAGCCCAGCTCGCGAAGTTCCTTGAGCCCGACCCGGCCTACACAGGCCAGGCGCCTGCAGAGACAAACGACCAGTCCAACACCGTGGCCGGCCGGCAGGACGGAGAGGAGAGCGACCGCACGAGGGCAGCACGGGACCAAAAGACTGAGGAGATGCAGGCGGCGCGGGAGGAGATCATGCGGGCATGGCTGGTGCCGCTGCTCGTGGGATCGGCAACCTCCGATAACTGCAGGGTGACGGCTCGCGGCTTGCTGCAACGGTGGCTGGATTCCGTCCACGCGCAACACCACCGGACCGATCGGGAGCGCTTCGGCCTTTCCCTCGAAATCGCGCTGGCACAGGGTTTCAAGCACGCGGCCAACCGCCGTCGCGGGCACCCGCACGCCTCTGACGAAGCCCGCGCTTACCTCGCGGAGCAGGCTCAAGAAATGCTCGGTGACTGCGATTTCTGGTTCACAAGGCTCACCCTCCTGCACGCGTTGACCCTGTGGCAGCTACCGGACGGCCCGGACCAGCGATCAAATCGCGGCCGAGATCCTGATTACAAGGCGCTGGTTGCGCACTGGTCCGGGATGGACGACCATCGTCGGCGGAACCGCCACATGGAGCATCCCTTCGTCAAGGAGACGAGGCGGCTTGCCGTCCGTGCTCTTGAGACCGGACAGCCGGAGCGCTACATCTGGATCGACGAGAGCGGGGTCGTCTCCAGGGTTGGGTCCTCCCCAGCCAGGCCCGGGAGACGCCGGAAACACAACCTATGGATCCCGCCGTCCACGGGATGGACCGCGCTCAACGCCCGCGCGCAACAACTCGTAGCTGACGTGCTCCTGCTGCTGAATCTTGCCGAGCGCGGCGAGCACCGCGTCAGCGACCGGGACCTGAGACTTCAGCGCACCAACAAGAATTACCTCCCGCCGTGCATCACCGAGGAAAGGTCGGCGCTCAAGCCGAACCGGCCGCTAGGCATGGCAGGTGAGTCCACACCGGGCTCCAACTGCACGGCCGGGTGCCACTTCGGCCTGTGCCCATATCCTTTGAAGGGCGCCCAGCATTACCGACAGGAACTCAGTGAAGCGTTCTGCCGGAGGCAGCAGCGGCTTCTCGCGCCCGGGTCGCTTCGTTCCCGCGCGGCACCGTGGCAGGAGATGTCTCCGCGAGGGCTCAGGCGGTTTTGGAGAGAACTGGGTGAACCGACGCCGCGCGCAGAGCTTGAACGTGATGACATTGACCAAACGCGGCGCCGCGAGCGCCGAGTGTAAAGGGGCTTGCATATCACGGTCGGATGATCTTGTAGGCCACCCTGCGAGGTGCCAGAAATCAGCCCTGCCTGTGAGCTGCAGCGATGACCAGCGTCAGCAGTAGGGCATCATGATCATTCGTGTCCCTGCGCCTGTGCGTGCCGAGAATCTCCTCCGTGGCTGTGACCTGCAGGGTTGCTCTACCGGCCGTCTGGCCGTGATGATCACCGATCATGTGCATGCGGTTCGTCTTCCTCCTGATCGTGCGCGCGTCCTCATGGCTGCAGCTGTCTCGGCGTGAGGAAGCGTGGAAGACCGCAGAGATCTTGATCCTGCGCCACCAGATCGCCGTCCTCCAACCGCAGCAGCCACGCCGCCCGAACCTGGACTGGCCGGACCGGGCATTGCTCGGGACCCTGCTCGCGGTGCTACCGAAAGCCCTCCGCCACGGGCTGCGACTGCTAGTCACCCCGGACACGATCCTGCGCTGGCACCGCGACATCGTCCGCCGCCGCTGGGCCGCCAGGTCCATGCGCGGCAAGACCGGCAGGCCAGCCACTCGCCGGAACATCAAGGCCCTGGTGCTCCGGCTGGCCCCCGAGAATCCCGGCTGGGGCTACCGCCGGATCCACGGCGAGCTAGCCGGCCTGGGAGTGAAGGTAGCGGCATCGACGGCGTGGGAAATCCTGAAGAATGCCGGGATCGATCCCGCGCCGCGGCGGACTGCGCCTACCTGGTCACTGTTCCTGCGCTCCCAGACCGAGGCGATCCTGGCGTGCGACTTCTTCACGGCCGACCTGCTCGACGGCACCCAGGCGTATGTCCTGGCCGTCATAGAGCATGCCACCAGGCGCGTCCGCGTCCTCGGAGTAACTTCGCATCCCACTGGGGAATGGACCGCCCAGCAAGCCCGCAACCTCCTGATGGACCTCGGCGAGCAGGCGCACCGGGTCAAGTTCATGATCCGGGACCGCGGCTCGAACTTCACCACCGCATTTGACGCGGTCCTCGCCGATGCCGGGATCCAGACCGTGCTCTGCAACGTCCAGACGCCCCGCATGAACGCCATCGCTGAACGCTGGATCGGCGGATGCCGCCGCGAGCTCCTGGACCGCACCCTCATCTGGAACCAGAGCCATCTACGGCGGATCCTGCGCCAGTACGAGACCCACCACAATCAGCACCGGCCGCACCGCTCTCTGCACAGCGCCGCGCCGCTGAAACCGCTGCCCCCACCGGTCGATCTCGGTCAGTACCGTGTCCGAAGACAGGCTCGCGTCGGTGGTCTGGTCAACGAATATCGCCTGGTCGCATGACGTGGACGAGGTTCTCGGCACGCACAGTGCCCCGGCGCACGATCCGCACCAGCCGCCGGCCCTCATCATCATCGATCTCACGAACCCGCAGCCGTTCTGTCACCAGCCCAGTCTGGGCCACGAGCAACCACCGCGACAGCACCCCCGGCCGGGCAAACGTGACCTGCTACGGCACTAGTGTGCCGCGCCTGAAATCCTGGCAATATATTCGGCTAGGGAGTTGAGGATTTCCTCGGCGGTCTTCGTCCAGGCAAAGGGGCGCGGGTTCTCGTTCCAGATGTCGATCCAGGCGCGGATGTCGGCTTCGAGGGACTGGACGCTCTTGTGGACGCCGCGGCGGATCTTCTGGTCCGTGAGGTAGCCGAACCAGCGCTCCACCTGGTTGATCCACGATGATCCGGTCGGGGTGAAGTGGACGTGGAAGCGGGGGTGGCGGGCCAGCCATTCCTGGATCTCCGGGGTCTTGTGCGTGCCGTAGTTGTCGCAGACCAGGTGGACGTCCAGCGCGGCGGGGACGTTCTTGTCGATCCTCTTCAGGAACTTCAGGAATTCCTGATGGCGGTGCCGGCGGTGCAGTTCGCTGATCACGGTGCCGTCGGCGATGTTGAATGCGGCGAACAGGCTGGTGACCCCGTGCCGGGCGTAGTCGTGGGTGCGCCGCTCGGGCATGCCGGGCATCATCGGGAGCACCGGCTGGGACCGGTCCAGGGCCTGGACCTGGGACTTCTCGTCCACGCACAGCACCACGGCCTTCTCGGGCGGATTGTGGTAAAGCCCGACGACATCGACGACCTTTTCGATGAACAGCGGGTCAGTGGACAGCTTGAACGAGTCAGCCAGGTGAGGCTTCAGGTCGAACTTGCGCCAGATCCGCCCGACCGTGGACTTGCTCAGCCCGCTGCGCCTGGCCATCGAGGCCCGGGACCAGTGCGTGGCATCCCGCGGGATCTCCTCAAGGGTCGCAGTGACGACTTGCTCGACCTTGTCCAGCAAGACCGACGGCGGCCGGCCGGGACGCGGCTCATCGGCCAGCCCGTCAAGCCGCCGCCGGGTGAACCGCCCCCGCCACCGGGCCACCGTATGCTCAGTCACCCGCAGCTCGGCCGCGACACCCTTGTTGTCCTTGCCCTCGGCGCAGGCCAGCACGATCCTCGCCCGCAGCGCCAGCGCCTGGGACGTCTTCGCCCGCCGCGCCCACCGGCCCAGCTGATCCCGCTCGGCGTCAGACAGCGCCAGCCCGGCCTTCGGCCGGCCAGGACGGACGCCGTCCGCCAGCCCCTCCACCCCGGCCCCGGCGAACCGCTCCCGCCACTTCCGCACGGTGTCCGTGGCAAGCCCCAGCTCAGCAGCCACCCCGGAGTTGCCGCCAGCCGCCGGATCCGCGCACGCCAGCACTACCCGCGCACGCTCCGCCATGCGCGGCGGCCCAGACCGCAGCAGCTGCCCAAGCTCCGCGCGATCCTCATCAGACAGCGCCAGGGGCGCAGCAGGAAGCGACATTACAACAGGCTACATAATTAGATCGCGAATTTCAGGCGCGGCACACTAGTCAATGTTCTCGTGGCGGATCACATCGAGGACCACGATGTGCGAATACCGGCTGCTGGAGGTGACGCGGATGTCACTGGCCCAGCATGCAGACCGGAGGATTCCCTTGGCTTCTTCGAAGTCCTCCAGGGTGATTCCAGCCCGGCACCAAATGTATACCCGCTCGCCGTAGGGCTGCGGGCCAGTGAGCAGGATGATGGGCAGCTTGCCATGCCGTGTCTGGATCCAGGCTTGCGCGCAGCCTGTCCGTACCCGATGAGCGGTGACGACGCAGCGGGCGTGGGCAACCAGCCAGTACCGGGCACCAGGCCATGCAGTGAATGTGGTGAGGATCGCCCCTACGGCCACGAGGGCCCACGCCCAGCCGAGCCGGATTCCTATGATGCTGAGCTCGGTGGGGAGGCCAAACGCCAGCATCAGTTCCCAGCGCCATCTCCATAGGACGACGAGGAGGTTAGGACGCCTGACGAATGTCAGATCTCTCTGCAACTCAGTGAGGTAGTCGCCGCGGCGGGGCCGACGCCGGCGTCCCCGCCCGGTCACGTCAGTCTCCTGGGCGGACGATCAGATGATGCTTGGGCGTGGGGCCTGACGACCAGGCGGCCGCTTCCATGGCATCTCTGACATTCGATCCCGCTGCCTTGGACGCCCCGGCCATGGCAGGCCGGGCATCGCGTAAGCGTGTCGAAGCGGGGATCCCGGTACTGGCGGCCGAAACCGTACCGGGTCGAAGTGACCTGCCAGCCGTGCTGCCGAGCCCTGGCGTCGCCTAATACGAAAAACCTTCGCATCAGCGTGTCGATCGCCGCTCTTACCCAGGTGGGCGGCCGGTTCCAGTGGTTGATCGAATTTGTAGAAGTGGTAGCGTATGGCATGTTCGCCACATCCCTATGGTCCCTACAGCCTGGGGGGTTGGTGTGACAGTGCTGGGCCGGTGCTCGAACACCGGCCCAGCTTTGTCTCAGGGCACCACGGCCCCGTGCGTGGGTGCTGGGCACGTCCGATAATGCCGACTGGCATCCTCGGACGGCTGGCGATCTTGATCCCGCCTCTGGAGCACTCCGTACGGCGCCTCCTTACTACACGTGACGGGCCGCCGGAGAAGCTGCCGCCACCTTGCCCAAGATCCCTGCATTGACGCCTGCTGCATGCTTTGATAGTGAACTGCGAAATCGCGGAACGCAAGAGCAGCACGGCGATGCGAATCGCATATGCTGTTAGCATCACCGTGTGGGGTGAAGGAGTAGATCAGAGAGGTCCTTGGGACTAAGGTGGCAAACGAGAGCAATCCGACACTCAGGAAACGAGAGTTGGGATTCTTGCTGCGGCAACTTCGAGTTGACCGTGGGCTTAGTGTTGAAGAAGTCACGCAACGTGCCATGTTTTCGCAGACTAAGCTCAGCCGTCTGGAGACAGGACGAGTAGGCGCCAGCCCTCGTGATATCCGGGATCTGTGCATTGTCTACGGCGTCAGCGATCCCGAAGAGCGCGAGAGGCTCATGGCCTTGGCCCGGGAGGGCAAGCAACGCGCCTGGTGGCAGGAGCTCGATCTGCCGTATGCCACCTATGTCGGCCTAGAGGCTGAGGCCGTCTCGATCCGCGGCTACAACACCGAAGTGGTCAACGGCATGCTCCAAGTCGAAGGTTACGCCCGCGCAATCTTGGGAGCAGGTGAGCCGCCTCAGGATCGCGCCACGATCGACCAGCGCAATGAAGCCAGAGTTAAGCGTCAGGATCTGCTCACGCGAGAAGGTGGGCCTGATTTTCACTTCATTCTTGACGAAAGCGCGCTCCGCCGTCCCATCGGCGGCGCCGACGTCATGCGTTCCCAGATAGCGAGAATAATTGAAGTCGCTAACTTCCCCCGGGTCAGATTTCAGCTTATTCCGCTGGAAGTTGGGGCGCACCCGGCACTTGACAGTACCTTTGTCATCCTGGACTTTCATAAGCAATCTGTCAATGATGTTGTTTACGTGGAGGGCGTTGTTGGGAACATCTACCTCGAGAACGCGGCAGACCTGGAGAGATACAGAAAATTGTTCTCCAGGCTAGAGGCCATCGCGTTGAGTCCAGAAGAGTCGATCGCGCTGGCTGAAAGAATTTCCTTAGCCTAGGCAGACGGTGATCACGCGCAACACTGCGGGCCAAACCGTGCTTAGAGAGCTTTCTAGTGAGTCACCTCAAATCAGCTACAATGGAGAAAACATGGATACGTCCCACAAGGTCGGGAAGATAATACTGAGTGAGTCAGATCGACAGAGTCTCGCCTGGCTGAAGGCTCACAGCAGCACTGCTAACGGTGCGTGCCTTGAGATCGCTGCAGCCGTCGGAAACATCGCTATCCGGGACTCAAAGGACCCAGATGGGCCTATCCTGGTGTATACACCCTCCGAGTTTCGCGCCTTTCTGGACGGCGCCCGAAACGGTGAATTCGACAGTCTATTGTCGTAACTTACCGTTCAATCGTTTTCTGCTTCGAGGTGCCCGGCAATTAGCATAGCCTGTTATTGCCGGGCATTCCGGTTATACCTGTAGACATTGCCAACAGAGACGATCAAGACATGATCACCTCTTTCACTGAGCAGTTCGAGATACTGCGGAACCTTGTGGGGCAATACTGCTTAGTTAAGCAACGGCGAGAATATGGACCTGCGGTGGGGTGAGATACAGCGTTGTGGTGTCGCTGCGGCGTTTCGCCCGGTAGGCGTGGACGTGTATGCGCTTGACGACTCGCGGGCTGCTGCGATACCGGCGGGGC
>Ga0208717_1000866_pt1 | contig 10040 bp, 9 predicted proteins | sample NGESurF53shallow_FD_184489 | JGI IMG/M metagenome (GOLD analysis project Ga0208717, IMG submission 184489) | Arctic peat soil microbial communities from Barrow, Alaska - NGEE Surface sample F53-3 shallow (SPAdes) | ecosystem: Environmental > Terrestrial > Soil > Wetlands > Peat ... | reverse complement strand
CTCGCCGTCAGGGCTACGGTGCCGCGATCATCACGGCCGCACTCGAGCACGCGCACGGACCGTTGCGGTTGTGGGCGCACGGTGGACTCGCAGAGTCCGCGTTGATGGCGGAGCACCTCGGCTTCCAGCGCATCCGCGTGCTGTTTCAACTTCGCCGATCGTTGGTCGCGACGCTGCCCCCCGTCGTCCTGCCTGATGGCGTGACGGTTCGAACATTTCAACCAGGGGCGGACGACGAGGCGTGGCTCGCCGTTAATGCGCGTGCGTTCGCTTCGCATCCCGAACAGGGGCAGTGGACGCTGCCGGATCTACGACAGCGGATGGCCGAAGAATGGTTCGATCCGGCTGGATTTTTCCTTGCAGAGAAGCAAATCGACGGCGAGACGCGACTGATCGGATTCCACTGGACGAAGGTCCACGGCCACCAGGTTGACGAGCATGGGCATGAACCGATCGGCGAGGTCTACGTGGTGGGCGTGGATCCGTCGGCGCAGGGCATCGGACTTGGTCGACAGCTGACGCTGGTCGGGCTGCAGTATCTGCAGTCGCTCGGTTTGCAGCAGGTCATGTTGTACGTCGACGAGTCGAACGTGCCAGCGATCAAGCTCTACGAGTCACTCGGTTTCAGTCGCTGGGACACCGACGTGCTGTTCCGCCACGACTAACTAGCTCACGAGAGCCACAACGCCGAGTGCCTGATCGATGGCGTCGGCGCTCAACGTCCCCGTGCTCGCCGCCGCAACGATGATGAGTTCGCTGTAAAGGTCGATCTCTTCCAGAAACGCCGAGTCGTGGATCCGCGGGTCGAACTCGACGCCACCTTGTACTGAAAGTGTCATATCCCCTCCTGGCCACCGAATGGCAACAGCCACCACAGCCACCCCAAGGGCCAGAGCGCGACAGCGATAAAAAGACGCTAACCGCCCGAGTGGGCGGATTGCATGACCTAATCGTGTCATCTACGAAGGCCGGGAAGGCCCTACGACACCCCGCTAACCACGGGGGTTGAGCGCAGCCCGCCACGGTGCCGGGTCGCTCAGTTCGCGGGCCGAAGCTGCCGATAGACCAGCATGCAAATCATGTACGTCGAGACGTGCCCCGACTGCGAATGTGTCGTCGTCCGCGCTCCGACAGGTGAAACCAAGCCGTCACGGTTGATGGCCGGATGCACCGGCTGCAGCTGCCACAAGTCCTGGCAGAAGGCTCAGCTACCCCAACAGCACGGCGAGTCTGAGCAATTAACCCAGATCGCATCGACCAGCTAGGCGCTGCACCGACTACGACAAGAAGTCGCGCAGGGATCGCTGGACGACTCCGCTCAACGCGGCCAGCGCCGCGCGGTAGGCCACTTCGTCCGCTAAGTCATCGCCGACCTCATCGGCCACGAGCGGGTCGACGTCGCTCGACGCGGTCGGCCCCGCGATGGTGGCGGAGATGCCAGCCGATACCGAGTCGACCGCATCGAGGTGCTCGGCAGCCGCCGCGTGGGCCTGCTTGTACGTGAGCAACCTGGTGTCCTCGTCGTCGAGGTCGACGCGCGGCGGGATCACACCTGCACCTGGAATGTTGCTGTCCGCAGTGCAGCCACGTTCCGTTCGCTCGTGACGCACGCCTCGCGAAGTGCGCGTTGGTTGGCCTTCGCCAGGGTGGTGACCTCGTTGATCAAGGTCCGAAACGCAGTTCGGTGAGCGTGGAACAGCTCTGTCCACGGCGTCGGCGCGACGGCGGCGAGATCGGACAACGTCGCGCCGGGGGGCAGGCCCAGTTGGGCCGCCAGGGCGTCGACCTCGAGCGCGCGGGTGATCTCGACAAGTTGGAGTTGCTCAAGGACGAGGTCGACTTCGTGCGTCGACCGGGCGAGCCACCGAATGCTGCCGGCGCGCAAGAGCAGCCGTTCCGAGTCGAGCTTGAAGAGCAGCAGGTCAAGGAGCTCGCGCTCACGCCAGAGGGTGTCGGAGACCTCGGCAAAGCCGGACACGTCGCCTCCTCTGCTTTGTGCACGTTCCTGTTAGATCCGGAGTTGAGTGTCCATCGGCAGGTCGGGCGGCAGCCTGAGTCGTCCGCTCGGGTCTTTCGCCTCCCAAAGCCCCAATCCCGTTAGCGCAAACGGGCCATCTGGCCCCGTGCTGGTTGTCTGCCCCGACTAGTCACTCGTGACCGTTTCGAGGCTCGTAGTCCATTTGGAGTCAAGGAAACCCTGGTTCCACGGCGATGACTGTCCTATGGCAGCCAACGACACGACGGCAGTGACTCCTCAAGGCGCGAACTCGGAGAATCCTCAGGTCGGGCATGCCTGCGACGACCTCGTGCGTGAGCACCTGCCCCTCGTGGGCTACCTGGTGGCCGAAGCAGCCAGCAAACTCCCGGGCCACGTCAGCCGCGACGATCTGAGCTCCGCGGGCATGATGGCGCTCGTCCAAGCCGCCCGCGCCTTCGACTCCACTCGCGGTGTCCCGTTCGCGCGCTACGCCAGTGTGCGGATCCGCGGGGGCATCATCGACGAACTTCGCGGCCACGACTGGGCCAGTCGATCGGTTCGCATCAAAGCAAGGCAACGCGGGACGGCGGAAGAATCGCTCGCGGCGCTCCTTGGCCGGCACCCCACCCAACAAGAACTTGCCGACCACCTCGGCGTTTCCCGTCTCGAGCTGTCGTCCGTCGAGGGCGACGTGCATCGTTCGGTGGTGTTGAGCCTGCAAGGTTTCGCTGAGGCCGGCACGCTCGAAGGGATGCTGCCCCACCAGGACCCAGGCCCGGAGGAGCACCTGCTCAACCGCGAACGCGAGTTCTTCCTGCTCAACGCGGTCGCTGCGCTGCCGGATCGGCTGCGCGTCGTGATCCAGGGCTACTTCTTCGAAGAGCGCCCGATGGCGGAGATCGCCGACGAACTCGGCGTGACCGAGTCGCGGATCTCGCAGATGCGTGCGGAAGGCCTTGCGCTGTTGAAGGACGGCATGACCGCGATGCTCGCGCCGGAGCAGCTGCCGACCGGGGATCGCCCGGACGGTTGCGTTGCGCGCCGCAAGGCGGCCTACTACGCAGCCATCGCCGCCAGCTCGTCGTACCGCGCCCGCATGAGCATGTCGGAGCAGCCGCAATCCAGTAAGCGCAGTATTTCTGGCGCTGCGTGACCGACCTTTCTCAGGTCCGGACTTCTGCGGCCGAAAGGGACTCTGACCACGCGATGTAGGTCATCGAAGACTGGGCCGGCAGCCGCCGGTGAGCGCCGGTCGCGGACGGAGTAGGTCACATGATCGTCTTGACCCGCCTCAACGGGCCGTCGTTCGCGCTGAACCCCGACCTGATCGAACGTGTCGAAGCCAACCCCGACACAGTCGTCGTATTGATCGGGGGCGCGAAGTACCCGATCGCCGAATCCGTCGAAGAGTTGCTCGAGCGCGTTCGTGACTATCGAGGCCGGGTCATCGCCTCAGCACACGCCGCAGAATTCCCCTCGACCCCGCTGCCGCCGTCCGACTCATCGTCGTCTTCGGAGCGAGTGCTGCGGATCCTGCCGACGGCCGGCTCCGAATAAAAGAGGGCCGAAAGTCCTTGTCTTGATCGACTTTGATGCCGACACGGCTTTGGTGAATCACCGCGTGAATCGCACCCGGGTCGACGCGCGATGACGTCCGCAGACGGCCACCCGCTCGCGCAGACGCTCACACCGAATGCGCCAGTATCAATCCGCGTCGGCCACCAGCACGATCGGGAATACACGTCCCGTATCGAGGACGTGGAGACCGACGCGATCACCATCAACTCACCGGCGGGCGCGAGTGCGGCGCTTCTCGCGAGCGGCTCCCGCGAAGTCGATCTTTCGTGGCTGTCGCCTCGTGGCCGCTATGAACAGCGTTGCGTCGTCGTCGAGCATGCAGCGGGTGGTCAGAAACAATGGCGGCTTCGCCCTGTCCGACGTGCGGTGCTGATCCAGCGACGGCGTTACGTTCGCGTCGCCGCGCAGGTGCCCGTGCGCGTTGTCGTCGAGGGTCTCGACGTTCCCGGACTCACCGTCGATGTGTCCGAAGGCGGCTTCCGAGTAAGACTGCCTCGTCAGGTAATGCCCGAACTCGCGTACACCACAGTTGTGGCAAAGATCGCTGGCGTGCAAGTCGCAGTCTCGGGCTACGTGCTGCGGAGCAGCGATGTACCGCCGGACAGAACAGATGCCGTGATTGCGTTCGATGCCGGCACCGGTGAAGTAGAAGCTATTCGGCGGTTCGTTCTCAACGCCCAGCTACGAGCGAGGGCGGCACGCGCAACGCGCGACTAGCACCTGTGCGACAAGCACCCGTGCCACTAAGCTCCGCGAACGAGCTCGCACCAGACCGTCTTCGCCGCATCGGTCTGGTCGACACCCCACGCTTGACCGAGAATCTGGACCATCCGAAGGCCTCGCCCGGTGGTCGCATCATTGGAGAGCCGTCGCATCGATGCGCGCGCGAGCGGTCGGCCGTCAGTGACCGCGACTCGAATGTGTGAAGCATCGTGCGAAATACTCAGTACGAACGGTGTGCCGGCATGAACAACGGCATTCGTCGCGAGTTCGCTGACGACCTGCGTGACCGGCCACGCGTCGGCCGACGCGCCGCCGGCCTCGAGCACTGAATTCGCGAAACTGCGCGCCTGCGCAACACTGCTCGGCGCGCCATCGAATTCGACGTGGGTTTCCTCCACACCAGTGATCCTACGCGTGATCGTTGCGCCCGATCTCGCAGACGCGTACACGTCCGGCCCGTTTCGCTGCAGCAACGTGGGGTACGAAACTCGTCGACAGTCGTTGTGGTCTCGGGGCCCTTGGTCTTGGGGCACGGTGGCCTTGGGCCCGGTGGTCTTGGGGCACGGCGACATCGGCGCTGCCGCGGGCAGCACATCATCGGAGGTTCCTGTGGGGATCGGCGCATCGGTCTTTCTGATTGCCTTGGGCGCGATTCTGACGTTCGCGGTTCATGCCAGTGTTAGCGGGATCGCGATCCACACCGTTGGCGTCATCTTGATGATCGCAGGCGCGCTTGGCCTCATCGTCACGCTGACCATTTTCGCGCCAAGGCGTCGAGCGGCTATGTACGAGCGCACGACGACGACGCACACGACGCCGACCATCTGACGTTCGCGGCGAGTTCGCTCGCCGGTCGCCCTTCGCCGTCCGACACGTCCAACCCTCGCCGTCCGGCAGGTTGCGCACTTGTTGCCCCGGGAGGGTGGCGAATGCGCTGTCCCTGGTCCAGCCGACAATGAGCGGATGGTTAAGGCGCGCGACATCGGACTGCTACGGCTAATTGCGCAACGGGTTGCTGGTCCGGGATCGGCAACCGCGGCCGATGCGGTGCGGTGGATGACCGCAACCCAGGCGCAGGACTATGCAAGTGCGGTATTAGCGATCGCGCTGCGAACGCAGTCGCGCAGCCGTGGCGAAGTTCACGCAGCACTCGACAATGGTTCGGTTGTCAGGTCATGGCCCATGCGCGGCACGCTGCATTTCGTTGCGGCTGAAGACCTTTCGTGGATGCTCGCGCTGACCGCCGAGCGATCGCTCGCGACATCGGAGAAGTACCGAGCGCACTTGGGCCTTGAATGGTCGACCGTCGAACGTGCTCGCGAGGTCGCGATCGAAACTCTGTCTGGTGGCGGCGGCGTTTCGCGTGCAGATTTGCTTGCTTCGTGGGAAAAAGCCGGCCTGCAGAACGTGAAGGAGCACGGCTACCGGCTGATCTGGCACCTCGCACAAACTCGCACACTGTGCCTCGGGCCAACCGGGCCAGGGCCAACGAGCGAGCAGCACTTCGTGCTATTCGATGAATGGATCACCAAGCCGCGACACCTCGAACGTGACGAGGCACTTGGTGAATGGGCACTGCGCTACTTTCGCAGCCACGGACCTGCGACGGCCAAAGACTTCACCTGGTGGACGCAACTGAAAGCAGCCGATGTGAGGACTGCGGTCGCCATCGCGGCGCCGCAGCTCGAATGCATCGTCGTCGACGACGTGACGTACTACCTCAATCCGCAAACGCTCGCATCGCTAGCCCCACTGCGCGCAAAGGCGCGCGAAGTCTTCCTGCTTCCCGGCTTCGACGAGTACCTACTGGGCTACCAAACAAGGACCGCCGTCTTGCCAGCCGACTTCGCGTCGCGGATAGTGCCCGGCGGCAACGGCGTCTTCCTACCAACGGTCATTTCGGACGGCGAGGTCGTAGGTACGTGGAAACGAACGGGAACCGGGACGAAGCGGGCCCTTACTGCAGTCGCTTTCACAGCGTTCGACGAACGGGTTAGAGGCGCCATCGAACGGGTATACAGCGTCCTCCCCGTCGGATGATCAAGTTCCCTTTGCCCGGACCGATACGTGCATGTTGGCCACGAATCGGTGCCGAAAGGTCGGGCAATGCGGACAAAAATGCACGCGGGACGACGAATGCGACGGGTTGCGACCCTCGTGTCCGTTGCCGCAATTTCGTGCACCGCGCTCGTCGCGACGCCGAGCCCTGCCTACGCGGTCAGCCTTCCGACTGTCTCCAACGTCAGTCCAAACCGCGGCCCAGACGCCGGCGGCACCACAGTCACCGTCACCGGCACCAACCTCACCGGGACGACTGCGGTCTACTTCGGCGCGGTGCAAGGAACATCGATCGTGGTCGGCTCAGCGACGTCGCTCACGGTGACGTCGCCAGCGCAGACATCGTCGACCGTCGACATCACCGTCGTCGCACCGGGCGGCACGTCACTCACCAGCGCCGCCGATGTCTACACCTACGAGAAAGTGCTGTTCACCGACTCGTTCGCGAACTCCACCACCGCAGAGCCGATGTACTTGCCAGCTGGTACCGGCGCAACCAACGTTGCGTGCTTAACTGCCGGATCATCGATTACGCAAACACCGATTCCGGACTGCTCGTCCTCAGGCGGGGACACCGCAGGGAACGGGGTTCTGCGGCTAACGTCGAACGCCGGCAACCTCGAAGGCTCCGCGTTCTACAGCACCTCGTTGCCGACCGCGAACGGCCTCGACCTCACGTTCAACACCTACCAGTACGGCTCCGCAAGCGAGGCTGACGGCATCGCCTTCAGTCTCGGTGCGACGGATCCGTCGAACCCGAGCGCGCCGGTCAACATGGGTCCTGCGGGTGGGCACCTCGGGTATTCCGGCGGCAGCGCCGGCCCACCTGGGATAGGGCTCGCGCACGGCTACATGGGCTTTGGTCTCGACGTCTTCGGCAACTTCACCAACAGTCAGTACGACGGAACCGGCTGCACCGACCCCGGCTGGCTGACGAGTTCTGCGCACGCACAGAACGTCACGATCCGCGGCCCAGGCAACGGCATGGTCGGCTACTGCGTGGTCGACTCGACGCTAAACCCCACCCATGGTGGGGGTCTTGGGGTCACGAAGCTCGACAACGTCAGCGGTATGGACAGCACTCGGTCGACGTCTCTCGTGCCGGTCGAAGTTGCGCTGAACCCGTCGACCGCACCGGCAATTACCGCAACTCGAATCACAATTCCGGCTGCTAGCTGGGCGATCCAGTTCACCCCAATCGGCGGCACGGCGCAACTGATGACCGGTGCACTGCCGAGCATCGCGAACGGCCTATACCCGTCGAGCTGGATCAACCACGCGACCGGAATGCCGTACACGTTGACGTTCGGATGGGTCGCGTCGACCGGTGGCTCGACCGACGTGCACGCGGTCAGCAACGTAAGCGCGACGACGCTGCAGCCGTTGAGCTCAACCGTTTTCACGTTGACCAACACCGACAGCGGATCAACGAACTTGACCGGTGGAAGCAGCTACACCTCCACGTTCACGCCGACGCTCAGCGCACAAAGTGGCGTCGAGCAGCAGCCGATCACTGTCGCCGGTACCTACCCGACCGGCCTGGTGCCGACGACAATCACGGGCGGCGCGGGCTGGACCAACTGCCAGGTCACTGGTCAGACATTCAGTTGCACCTATCCCGCCTCCGCCGGAAGTCCTGTAACTGCGGGGACAACGCTGCCTGCGATCCAGGTCGGCTTCACGGTGAAATCCGGTGCGGCCGCCGGCACCAACGCGAATGTCATCCAGGGTCAGGTCAGTGCGGCGGATGCTCTCCCGGCGTCCGGCAATGACTACACGACGGTGACCTACGGAACCACCACCGTGACAACCATGGCGCCGACCCAAGGATCGACATCGGGCGGGACGGCGGTGGTCATCACCGGCGCGAACATGTACGGCGTGACTGGTGTGACGTTCAGCGGGAGAGCGGCAACGTCAATCAGCCATGACTCCAACACGCAACTGACGCTGTACTCACCACCGAACTCCGCGGGCAGCGGACCTGTTGTGTTGTCGAGCACGGTGACCGCGGGCACCTTCACGTGGAACGTGAACGCGCCAACGATCACGTCGATCACTCCGGGCAGCGGCCCAACGTCCGGCGGCACCGTTGTGACGATTATCGGCACGAACTTCACGTCGACTACCACTTCGGTGCTCTTTGGCATCAATCCGGGAGTCTCTTTCACGTACGTGTCGTCGACTCAGATCACCGTCACGACTCCACCCGGAGCCGCTGGACCCGCAGTCAACGTGACGACGACGAACGGCACCGGAAGTACCGCCTACGGCTCAGGTTTCGTGTACTACACGACGCCTGTTGAGACCGGCCTCGTGCCAGCGCAAGGCCCGACGACCGGCTTCACGACAGTGAACATCAGCGGCAGCGGCTTCACGTCGGTGACCGGCGTCGACTTCGGCGGGACCGCAGCGTCGAGCTACACGATCAACTCTGACACTTCGATCACCGCAACGACACCCGCGCACGCAGCCGGCGCTACGACGGTGCACCTGACCTACGGCGGCGGCACTGCATCGGCAGGCACCTTCACGTTCATCGGGCCGCCCACATTCACGACGATGTCACCGACGTCCGGCACCACGGTCGGCGGTACAACTGTCACGATCACCGGCACCAACTTGCAAGGTGCGACGGTCACCGTAGGGGGCGTGCCAGGCACCAACGTCATCGTGGCGCCGGACGGCTCGAGCCTGACGTTCGTCACGCCGGCCGGAACCGCGGGCCCAACCGCTGTGACTGTCGGCGCCGTCGGTGGCAGCGTGTCGGCCGGCAACTTCACTTACGTCGCGCCGCCCGTCATCTCCGGCCTCGCACCGGCGTCGGGCCTCGCAGCTGGCGGAACCAGCGTCGTCATCACCGGCACCGGCTTCACCGGTGCAACCGCAGTGCAATTCGGCGGGACGGCGGCAGCGAGCTTCGTTGTCAACTCCGACACGCAGATCACTGCTGTCTCGCCCGTGGGGTCGGGCGCTGTGGCTGTCGGCGTCACAACCCCTTACGGTTCGGGTACTTCGGCCGGAACGTTCACTTACATTCCGCCGCCCGCTATCACTGGCCTTGCGCCGACGTCAGGCCCTGAAAGCGGTGGCACCACCATCGTCATCACCGGCACCGGCTTCAACGGCGCAACCGCAGTGCAATTCGGCGGTGTTGCGGCATCGAGCTACAGCGTCGACTCGCCAACGCAAATCACTGCGGTCAGTCCGGCGCGCACCGGCGCGGTGACGGTGACCGTGACGACGCCGAACGGCACCGGTACGTCGGTTGGCACGTTCACTTTCCTTCCTGCGCCCACGGTTTCCGGTCTGGCGCCCACCGCAGGACCAGAGACGGGCGCAACCTCTGTCGTCATCACTGGCACCGGATTCACCGGTGCGACGGCGGTGAACTTCGGCAGCACGCCGGCCACGAGCTATGTCGTGGACTCGGCAACGCAGATCACCGCGGTGAGCCCGGCCGGTGTCGGTGCGGTCACAGTCAGTGTGACCACACCGAACGGCACGGGCACGTCAACCGGCACCTATAGCTACGTTCCCGCACCGAGTATCACGAGCTTTGTCCCGACGTCCGGCCCGCAAAGTGGTGGGACCAGCGTCGTCATCACCGGCATCAGCTTCACGGGTGCGACCGGTGTGCTCTTCGGCGCCACAGCAGCTGCGAGCTTCGTGGTGAACTCGGCGACGCAGTTCACCGCTGTCA
>Ga0208717_1000864_pt1 | contig 10047 bp, 11 predicted proteins | sample NGESurF53shallow_FD_184489 | JGI IMG/M metagenome (GOLD analysis project Ga0208717, IMG submission 184489) | Arctic peat soil microbial communities from Barrow, Alaska - NGEE Surface sample F53-3 shallow (SPAdes) | ecosystem: Environmental > Terrestrial > Soil > Wetlands > Peat ... | reverse complement strand
CAGTCCTGCCCGACTACGACATCGTGCTGATCGACTGCCAGCCGTCCCTCGGTCTGCTGACGCTCAACGCGTTGACGGCCGCACAGGGCGTGATCATTCCGCTTGAGTGCGAGTTCTTCGCCCTCAGGGGCGTCGCACTGTTGATGCAGACTGTGGACAAAGTGAAACAGCGGTTAAACCCTCAACTGGAGGTTGAGGGTATTTTGGCAACAATGTTTGACCCACGCACGCTCCACAGCCGCGAGGTCCTGTCGCGCGTGGTGGAGGCTTTCTCTGACAAGGTCTTCCATACGGTGATCGCCCGCACGGTCCGATTCCCTGAGACAACGGTGGTCGGTGAGCCGATTACTACGTATGCCTCCAGTTCGGTCGGCGCTCGGGCCTACCGCGAGCTTGCGAAAGAGGTGCTCGCCAGATGAACCGCCGCCCACGTCTGCCCGGAGCGGACGAGCTGTTCCGCTCGACCGGCGGATCTCGCGCCCTCTCAAACGGGGCCCAGTCGGCGCTGGCCCAGGTCGAGGAGCCCGAGCTCGACGAAGCGCCGTTTGGCGCCCTTGGGCGGGCCCGACGCCCAGCCGATGGCCGTCGGGCGGACGCCGATCTATCCGCCATCGCGGCCGGGCCGGTTGCCGACGACTGGGACGGCGACGCCAACCCGCCGCCGCGCCCCGTCCGGATCGCGCGCCGCGCTGCTGAGGCGCGACCGACTGGTCGTGAGCGCCATGACGAGAAGATCACCGTGTACTGCTCGCCGGAGGAGTTGCTCCAAATCGAGCACGCCCGGTTGACGCTGCGGGGATCGCACAGTCTGGCGGTCGACCGCGGCCGCATCGTGCGTGAGGCGATCGCCGTGGTGCTGGCTGACCTCGAGTCCAAGGGCGAGCAGAGCATCCTGGTCCGCCGGCTGCGCGGACGCTGATCGTCGGTGCTCTATGCCCTGCGGTACCCCTTCTCCTTCGGCGTCCTGATTGTCACCTTCGCCGTCGGCGTGACTGTCCGGGGCCTGGTCCAGCAGCTCGTGTCGGGGGAGCGCCGGCCGAAATGGGTGCGAGCCAACACCAAGCGGCGGCGATCGACCTGGCTCAGGCCGTATTTCGATGTCTACGGGGCAATTGCTGCGTTGCTCGGCGGGATTGGCTGGGGAGCGCCAGTCGACACCAGCGATCCTCGACATCGGTCGAAGGCGCGCCGGGTCGCGCAACTTCTGCTCGGACCGATCGTCCTCGCCGCCCTTGGCACCGGGCTGCTGCTCGCATTCCGCGCTGCTTCGCACCTGGGCAGCCTCACCGGAGGCGGCGATCTGCAGGCCCTCTACAGAGCACAGACCAGTCTCTACGCGGTCTCGACCGGGCAGTCATTCGCTGGCGTCTCGGGCCACATCTTCTCTGGCAGTGTGCCCGGAGACCTGCACACCCACGTTCGCTACGCGCTGCCCTTCGGCCAGGTCGCGTTGCTCCTTGCCGGCGTCGAGTTGCTGGCGATGGGCGTGCTCGCGATCCTGCCGATTCCACCGCTGGACGGCGGCCGGCTGCTGTTCGCCCTTACGCCCCGGTCAGGTAGCTGGCAGCGGGTCCGATTCCGGCTCGACGAAGAGAACTGGGGTCTGCTCATCCTGTTGTTCTGTTCGTTCCCGGTGATCTTTCGCCGGGTCCTTCTCATCTCGATCCTCGGCGCGATCGTCAACCCATTGGTAAGACTGATCGCGTGAGTGTCGAAACGAACGAGGCAGCGCCAGTCGGGGCCGGCCCCCACGACCACCGGTTCTCGTCCGAGCCGCGCACCGGCTTCGACGTGCACCTGGGCGTCTTCGACGGCCCGTTCGACCTGTTGCTTGGCCTGATCGCCAAGCACGAGCTCGACATCACCGCAGTATCGCTTTCGACGGTGACCGACGAGTTCATCGCGTTCATCAGGGCGATGGGTCCGGTTTGGGACCTTGACCGCGCGAGTGAGTTCTTGGTCATCGCAGCCACGCTGGTCGATCTGAAGGCCGCTCGACTGTTGCCGGCTGCTGAGGTAGAGGACGAGGACGACCTGGCGCTGCTTGAGGCGCGCGATCTGCTGTTCGCGCGTCTCCTGCAATACCGCGCCTACAAGGAAGTCTCGGCCATTTTCGCCGCCATGTTCGCGGCAGAGAGCCGCCGTTACCCCCGGGCGGTCGGGCCAGAGCCTCGGTTTGCGGCGTTGCTTCCTGAGGTGCTCCTTGGCCTTGGTCCTCAGCAGTTCGCCGAGCTCGCCGGGCGTGCGATGACCCCACGACCACCTGCGGTCGTGTCCGTCGCCCACCTGCACAGCCCCACGGTGAGCGTGCGGGAGCAGGTGGCGATCCTGCGCGACCGCCTCCGCCGCTCCGGCACAGCGACGTTTCGGTCGCTCACCGCCGACTGCACAGCGACGGTCGAGGTTGTCGCGCGATTTCTAGCGTTGCTCGACCTATTCCGGGATGGCTGTATCGCCTTCGAGCAGGTGACCGCGCTCGGGGATCTCCTGGTCCGGTGGACGCTGCAGGACGATGGCGATGCCGCCGACGCGGCCTCCAGCTTCGACGGCGAGCCGGACGCCGCGGCCGTCCCGGCCGCGCTCGATCCAACGCCCTCGACCGTGGACGACTAGTCTCGCCGGGTGCCGCAGATCGACCCGGCGAGACGGAGGCAGGTGCGATGACGATCGAGTTCGAGGGCGAAGACGAGGTATCCGAGCGTGGCCACCTCGCCGGGCTGCAGCTGCGAGGTGCGCTCGAGGCAGTCCTCCTGGTCGTTGATGAGCCGGCCGACCCGACCGTTCTCGCACAGGTGCTCGCCACCCCAGAGCCCGACATCGTCGCGATGTTGCGGGCACTGCAGGCTGAATACGACGAGGCGGGGAGAGGCTTCGAGCTGCGAGAAATCGCGGGCGGTTGGCGCCTTTACACCCGTGCGGAGTTTGCGCCCTACGTGGAGCGGTTCGTTCTCGAGGGACAGCAGGCGCGGCTCACCCAGGCCGCGCTGGAGACGCTTGCCGTCGTCGCGTACCGACAGCCGGTGAGCCGCACCAGGGTAAGCGCGGTCCGGGGCGTCAACGTCGACGGCGTGATCCGGACCCTCGTGAGCCGGGGTCTCGTCGAAGAAGCGGGTGCCGATCACGAGTCCGGCGCGATCTTGTACCGGACCTCTCCGTACTTCCTCGAACGTCTGGGCCTGGGCGACTTGGCAGAGCTACCAAATTTAGCTGACTTTCTCCCTGAGTCTACGACGATTGATGCACTTGAAGACGAACTCTCAAGTGAAGGTTGAGATGACTAGCTCGGATATCGGCCAGTCAGAGATTCGCCTGCAGAAGGTTCTCGCAGCGGCCGGATTGGGCAGTCGGCGGGCGTGCGAAGAGATGGTCGCGCAGGGCCGGGTCGAGGTCGATGGCCAGCTCGTTCTCGAGCAGGGCAGGCGGGTCGACCCCGAGAACGCGGTCATCAAGGTCGACGGGATGCGCGTCACGACCCGCACGTCCGCGGTCTACCTGGCGCTGAATAAGCCGCGCGGAATGGTCAGCACGATGTCGGATCCCCAGGGACGTCCCTGCCTGGCCGATCTGGTCGGCAATCGGGAGCAGCGGCTGTTCCACGTGGGACGTCTGGACGCCGATAGCGAGGGCCTGATCCTGCTGACGAACGACGGCGAGCTCGGTCACCGGCTGACCCACCCCTCTTTCGGCGTCCCGAAGACCTATCTGGCGGAGGTAGTGGGGGCGGTCCCGCGCGACCTAGGCAAGACATTGAAGGCCGGCGTCGAGCTAGAGGACGGCCTGGTCCAGGTCGATTCGTTCCGGGTGATTGGCCGTTCCGGCGCCCGGGTGATGGTCGAGGTCGTCCTGCACGAGGGCCGAAACCACGTCGTACGCCGCCTGCTCGCGGCAGTCGATCACCCCGTCCAGCGGCTCATCAGAACAGCTGTTGGACCGGTCCGGCTGGGGGATTTGCGCCCCGGGCGGAGCCGCCCATTGAACAGCCATGAGATCGCTGAGCTGTTCGCCGCCGTCGATCTTTAGGCCAGCTTTTGGCTCGAACGGGTCCAGTAGTCGGCGTCGCGGCAAAGCGCGGTATCGGTAAGTCGATAAATAGCTTGAAGCATGTATCGGCCTCCGCGTGACTGCGGCCTGAGGTCTGCGCCAGCGACCGTTGTTGTCTATCGAGCGGGTGTTCGTGCAGGTCAGAGCGTCATAAGGAGTCGACTTATTGCTAAGTCACCAGTGCGTGTACGGCTCGTCCGACCTTGCGAAGTCGCCGAACGCGCGGATTGCTTTGTCGATAGGGCGGTATTGCGACTGACCGACACACCGTTCTAGCGCTTTGAGGCGATGTCATTAGCTCGCTATGGTGACCTCCGAGTCGACCAACGCAGGAGGAGCAACCGTGGCGGTTCGCGCTGTTCGAGGCGCCATCCAGGTTGATGCCGACGAGCCCGAGTTGATCTTCCAGGGGGTACGCGAGATGTTGGCGGCCGTCCTTCTTCGCAACGAACTCGATTCGCAGGACGTGATCAGCATCTTCTTCACGGCGACCACCGACCTGACCTCCTGCTTTCCGGCCGCCGGCGCCCGCGAGGTCGGGTTCTCCGACGTCCCACTGCTCTGCGCTAGTGAGATCGCGGTGCCTGGAGCTATGCCGCGAACGCTGCGACTGCTTGCCCATGTCGAGACCCCGCTGCCGCGCTCGGAGATCAGGCACGCGTTTCTCGGCGCGGCTGCCGCATTGCGTGACGACCTCCCGCAATGAGCACGGATGGTTCGATGCCAGCCGGCGACGGCGAACCTGAGACGGATGGCATCCATCGGGTGCTGATCGTCGGGGCTGGTCTGATCGGGACCTCGATCGGGCTCGCCCTGCGGCAGCGGTTCGTGGACGTTGCACTGGAAGACCGTGCACCGGGACGCCTGGCGTTGGCGACCGAACTCGGTGCCGGGCGCCCATCGACGGCTGGGGAGCGCTTCGACGTCGCCGTCGTGGCTGTCCCCCCGGCAGCGGTCGCCAGTGAACTTCTACGACTCCAGCATCTGAATCTCGCTCGGACGTATACAGACGTTGCCTCCGCAAAGGCTGAACCTCAGCGGGAAGCTGAGTCTATTGGGATAGATATGTCGACATACGTCGGCGGTCACCCTGTCGCGGGCCGCGAGCGCTCAGGTCCGGCCGCTGCGCACGCCGATTTGTTCGTCGGACGTCCATGGGTCGTCACGACCACTCCTGCCGCCTCCGGGCAGGCGGTTAACGATGTCGATGCCCTCGCTCGCGCCTGTGGCGCCGTCCCTGTGGCGATGACAGCCGACGATCACGACGCCGCGCTTGCCACGGTGTCGCACCTTCCACACCTCGTGGCGTCGCTTCTGGCAGCTCAACTCGTCAGCTCCGACGATGCGACTGTCGCCCTCGGTGGTACTGGGCTCCATGACACGACGCGGGTGGCAGCGGGGGATCCGGACCTGTGGACCCAGATCCTGCTGGCGAACGCTGATCATCTGGCAACCGCACTGTCCGGCTTTGCGAGCGACGTGGCGCGCACGGTCGATGACCTGCAACGCATCGCCAGCGGGGACGGAGCCGCGGCGACAGCGCTTACAGAGACCCTGCGTCGCGGCGCTGCTGGGCGCGCGAGGGTGCCGGTGAAACGGGGCCAGCCGGCCGCCGGGTTCGTCACCGTTCCAATCGTCGTGCGCGACGCGCCTGGTGAGTTGGCTTCAGTGCTACGGACTCTTGGTGACGCCGGGATCAACCTCGAGGACGTGCGGGTCGAACACGAGCCTGGCCGCGCACGCGGTGTCGTCGAGCTCGACGTGCGCGAGGACGCGGCATCCAAGCTGATTTCGGTTATGCAGGAGGCCGGCTGGGAGGTCTACTCGTAGCGAACCCGGCGTTCTCAGCGGTCGGGTCACCTCGCCGCAGCGGCTATCATGGCTGCTACGCCTCGTCTCGAGCCGGTCTCGAGTCGCACGACCGAATCTTTGTCGCCCTGCGGTTGCGTGGGAGCGGCGCACGCGGTTACGGCAACCGCGAACACTTTGGAGACAGACGATGCTCGCCGATGAGGCGCCAGGCCCACTATCTGGATCAGCCAGCGCCCCTGCCTTGGTGATCGCGATCGACGGTCCGTCGGGTTCCGGCAAGTCAACCGTCGCCCGCCGGGTGGCTGCCGCGTTGCACCTTCGCTATCTCGACACCGGCGCTGTCTATAGGGCGTTGACATGGGCGGTCCTCGATAGGGGCGTCGACCCCGACAACGTCGATGGTGTGTTGGCCGTTGCAGGAGTGGCGCAGGTCCGAGTCTCGACCGACCCGCAGGCGCAGGCGGTGTCGGTTGACGGGCGCGACGTGGCCGCAGCGATTAGAGGGCCCGAGGTGACGGGCGCTGTCAGTGCGGTGAGTGCGATCCCGCAAGTGCGCGAGCGGTTGGTCGCCCTGCAACGGGCGATCATTGGCGCGGGCGGAATCGTCGTCGAGGGGCGCGACATCGGAACGGTCGTGGCTCCGGATTCCCCGGTAAAGATCTTCCTCACCGCGTCTCCGGAAACGCGGGCAGCTCGTCGATCCGCGGACGCTGACGTACCCGTAGGTAACCGCGACGTCAGCAGCGTCCAAGCAGATCTCGACAGGCGCGACGCGCTCGATTCGACCCGAATCATTTCGCCATTGGCGATCGCGCCAGACGCGGTGCAACTCGACTCGACGGCGATGGATGAGGACGCGGTGGTGGCTCGGGTGCTCGATCTGGTTGCGCAGCGTTCGCGCGAACTTGCGAGTTCGCACTCGACGGGGCATGGGGCGCGCACCCATGAAGCCTGAGAACACCGACGACACGCAGCCCGTCAACAGTAAATCATCCGACAGTGAGATTACCGACGGTGAACTCGCCGGCGACGAGACGTGGGATAGCGACGCGGACTGGGTCGGTCTCGATGATGTGGACGACGACGAAGCCGAGGCCGAGATCTCCGGCGCAAATGTCGACGACTACCTGGCTCCCGCGGTTCCGGTTGTGGCGATCGTTGGTAGGCCCAACGTCGGAAAGTCGACGTTGGTCAACCGAATCCTCGGTCGACGCGAAGCGGTCGTCGAGGACGTACCTGGTGTGACGCGTGACCGGGTGATGTACGACGCGAACTGGCGCGGGCGTGCGTTCACAGTCGTCGACACTGGGGGATGGGAACCCGCTGCGCTCGGGCTTCAGGCACAGGTTTCCGCACAGGCTGAGATTGGCGCATTCGCAGCGCAGGTCGTCGTCATGGTCGTTGACGCGACTGTCGGTGCGACCGATACCGATGAGGCGGTCGCAAGAGTTCTGCGCAAGGCACGCAAGCCCGTCGTGCTCGTCGCAAACAAGGTCGATACAGCAAGGAACGAGTCCGACGCGTCGAGCCTTTGGTCGCTGGGTCTCGGCGAGCCCTACGCGGTCAGTGCGTTGCACGGGCGTGGCAGCGGCGAGTTGCTCGACGCAATCTTCGAAGCGCTTCCTGAGCCGCCGCCCGAGGACGGGGTTCGAGGTGGCGGTCCGCGTCGCGTCGCACTGCTTGGCCGCCCGAATGTCGGGAAGTCCAGCCTGCTGAACAAGGTGTCCGGTGAAGATCGGGCCGTCGTCGACTCGGTAGCCGGAACAACGCGCGATCCGGTCGACTCGCTCGTGACGCTTGGCGGAGTTACGTGGCGTTTCATCGACACAGCAGGCATTCGGCGACGCGTGCGTGAAGCAAGCGGTGCTGAGTACTACTCCAGCCTGCGGACGGCGACAGCGTTACGTGAAGCGGAAGTTGCCGTCGTCCTGCTTGATTCGAGTGAACCCCTCGCAGAACAAGACCTGCGCATTATCGAGATGGTGGTCGAAGCAGGGCGCGCGTTGGTTCTCGCGTTCAACAAGTGGGATCTCGTCGACGAGGATCGGCACGATCTGCTCGAGAAGGAGATCGACCGCCAACTTCACCATGTGGCATGGGCGCCGCGAGTGAACCTGTCCGCGAAGACTGGCCGCGCGATCGACAAACTCACGCCCGCAATCGAACTCGCTCTCGATGGATGGTCGCAGCGTGTCGCGACGAGCAAGCTCAATGCGTGGCTCAGTGCGTTGATCGCCGCAACACCGCCGCCCGTTCGCGGTGGTCGGCAGCCGAAGGTCCTGTTCGCGACGCAGGCGGGTACGCAGCCACCTCGTTTCGTGCTGTTCTCCTCGGGCTTCCTCGAGGCAACGTATCGCCGGTTCATTGAACGGCGATTGCGCGAGGATTTCGGATTTCCTGGCACGCCTGTCGAGGTGGCGGTGCGCGTGAAGGAGTCCCGCAAAGGCCGACCGCGCGGTGTGCGCAATCGCGCCGGACGCACCTCGTAACTCGGGCCAGACGCACGTCGCAACACGAGAGTGCTCGCGCAGTCGAGAACGCGGGCGCTGCGGGTGCGATATCGTCGGGCCTGCTCGGGGAACCGAGCGCCGGGATGTGGCGCAGCTTGGTAGCGCACTTGACTGGGGGTCAAGGGGCCGCAGGTTCAAATCCTGTCATCCCGACGTATAACCGCAGGTCGGGGCCGGTGCGACGCTTTGCCGGCGGCACCGGCCCTGGTCTTTGCCGGCAACGGTGCCGGCAACCGGAACACGCCGAGCTGCGTCAGATTCGTTCTTGTCGCACTAATTGCTTACCAGCCGAACGCGGTCTCCAGGCGGGTGGCGGCGTCCCGCTCCTGCCCGGCGCTGACGTGCGCGTAGACATCGGCGGTAATCGCGAACGACGAGTGGCCAAGCAGTTCCTGCACTACTCGCATCGAGGTCCCGGCCACTAGCAGCGTCGTCGCGGTCGTATGGCGGAGCGTGTGCATGGAGCCCCTCAGTCCGGCGCTGTGCGCCAGGACAGCAAAGCGGCGAGCGACGCCGCGCGGTTCCCAAAAACCGCCGACCTCGTTCGGGAACACGAGGCCCAGGTCTCGCCAGGCACTCCCTGCCCGCAAGCGCTCTGCCGCTTGTCGGGCGTGGTGCAGGCGCAACTCGTCCACTACCTGGCGGGGCAACGGAACACTGCGTCGGGACTTATCGGTTTTGGGCTCGGACAGAGCAAGCTGACCCGCCGCTCGCGTCAGCGTTGAGCGCACTCCCGCGATGGCCTTGTCAGCCTCTTGGTAGTCGACATCCGCCCAACGCATGCCGAGGGCCTCTCCTCGGCGCACTCCGGTACCGAGTAGGAACACGATGAGAGCAAACAGGCGGTCGTCCTTCGCCGCCGCAAGCAGCAGCTCGACGTCGGCCCCGGTGTAGTACAGGGCCTCAGTCACCTGAGGGCTTGGCCGGTCCACCAATGCGGCTGGATTGCGCCGTAGCAAGCCGTCTCGTACCGCAGTCTCCAAGCACGCCCGCAACACGCTATGGATGGTCCGCTGCGTCGAGGCCGACTTGCCGGCATTCCGCTTCGCTACCAAGAGTGACTCGACATCGTTGGGCTTCAGCCGGTCGAGCCGAATCAGACCGAATGGAGCTGGGACAAGGTGTGTTCGCGCCAAGGTCGCGTAGTTCTCGCGCGTGCTGACCTTCCGATTGGACGCTGCCAGCGCCCCATGAATCCACCCTTCGACCCAGGCTGCCACGGTTACGGTGGCGTCTTTGACGGGGTCGCCGTCGTGCAGGCGTCGCAGTGCTTCGTCGAGCTTCGACCGAACTTCGGCCCTCGTCCTCCCATAGAACCGGCGACGCTGCCGGTCGCCAGCCTCGTCTGTGTAGGCCAAGGCCGATTCCCAGCGACCGTCCTTGCGCTTGAAAACGGTTCCCTCACCGTTGCCGCGCTTCACTATGCGGCGCTCCGAAGCGAATCCAGAAACGCCGAAAGTCCGTCATGGGTGATGCGCCGCGACCGTCCGATGGTGACCGAGTCGAGCGCGCCCGCGCCCATCAAGCGATAGATGGTGGCCCGGCTGAGACTGGTAATGAGGCAGGTCTCGGTGACGGTGTACAGAAGTGGAATCATCCCGTGTGCTGGGCGCTGCTCAGCGTTGTGGTCTCGGAGAGCAGTCATTACGTCGAGCATTCTTACTCCTAGATTGCGAGCAGCCAG
>Ga0208717_1000863_pt1 | contig 10057 bp, 4 predicted proteins | sample NGESurF53shallow_FD_184489 | JGI IMG/M metagenome (GOLD analysis project Ga0208717, IMG submission 184489) | Arctic peat soil microbial communities from Barrow, Alaska - NGEE Surface sample F53-3 shallow (SPAdes) | ecosystem: Environmental > Terrestrial > Soil > Wetlands > Peat ... | reverse complement strand
CGGACTTCCCTCTCACCCCACGTGCCCACCGCCCTCAGGTATGCCAGTGTACGGGTGACTATCAGTCTCACCTCCAGCGGCCAACGGCCCGTGATGCATTGGGCTCGGAAGCCGCTCAGCGAGAAGCCGTAGGCCAGGCTCTTGCACGCGACGACCAGGAGCAGGGCACCGACCGACCAGGTGCCGGCGTGCTGGATGAGCGCGGGCAGCTCGTTCTGCCCGGAGAACAGGACCTCGTTGGTGCCCTTCCCGGTCACCGCGGCGAAGATGGCGGCGAGGCCGCCGATGGCGAGGCCGAGGACCGGGGTCAGCGCCTTGCGGCGGCCGATGATCGGCTGCAACTGCAGGCCCACGCGGCGGATAGCGGTGCCGACGACCGCCGCGGCCAGGCCGATCCCGACCGCCCACAGGAACTCGCCGCCGGTCGGGGTGGTGGCGGCCGGGATATGCGGGATGGCGAGGGAGAACGTCCCGAAGCCGGTCAGCTTGTCGAGGCCGACGAAGATGAGCGCGCCGACCCCGGCCGCCAGCAGCCCCGGCGCCAGCATCACGCTGATCATGCCGCCGCCGATGCCGGCCGCCTCCAGCAGCAGGAACGCTCCCACCAGCGGATTGACCAGCAGCGTGGAGAGGGCGGCGAAGCTGCCGGCCGCCCCGATGACCAGCACGGCCTGAGCCGGGGCGTCCTTCTTGACCAGGTGCACGATCAACGTGGCGACGCCGGCGCCGACCAGGATCAGCGGCGCCTCCGGCCCCAGGACGGCGCCGGAGATCAAGGTGGCGAGCGCGGCGAAGACGATGGCAGGCAGGTCACGGACCGCCACCTTCCCGCCTGCCTTGAATCCCTCGGCCGGATGATGGCCCCCGGTCCCGGGCAGGTAGCGCAGGGTGAGGGCGACGAGCACGCCGCCCAGCGCCACTACCGGCACCGGCCACCACGGCGGCTGCCCGTGGAACCCCAGCTCGCCGGGGAGCGTGGTGAAGAGGTACTTCTGGGCGAGGGCGACCAGCTTCAGGAAGTAGTAGGCGATGACCGCGACCGGAACCCCGACGATCGCCCCGAATACCAGCAGCACCAGATAGCTGCGGCTTCTGAGCATGGCCATGGGGTTCTGCGAGGCGGGAGCCGGATCTGGCGCCGGGTCGGCAGGATCGCTGGCCATCACTCGCCCACCGTCCCCTCGAGCTGTCGTTTTCCTGAGGCACGGCACACGTGACACGCTGTCCTCAAAAGATGTCCGACGTCACTGCGGCTCGTCGCGATGATTTCTGCCCCTCGACGCTGCGGGGGAAACGGCCGCGCGCCCCTGACGGCCCCCGAATGTCACTGAAAGTAGGGACAAACTAAAATTGAGTGATGACGCGATGGAGTCCTCTGCAGTGGCCGGTCATCCGGCAGGTGCGCACCGGAGACGTGCTCGGGCGCGGGCCGGCGGTGACGTCCGAGCGCACCCGCACTGAGAGGCCGCGCACGTCCACGGCTGATCGCGTCGTGCAGAGCGTCTGCCCGTACTGCGCGGTCGGCTGCGGCCAGCGGATCTACGTCAAGGACGAGCGGGTCGTCCAGATCGAGGGCGACCCGGACTCCCCCGTCTCCCGGGGCCGGCTGTGCCCGAAGGGTTCGGCCAGCGAGCAGCTGGTGAACTCCCCCGGCCGCCAGACCATGGTGCTGTACCGGGCGCCGCACGCCCGCGACTGGCAGCGACTGGACCCGGACACCGCCATTGACATGGTGGCCGACCGGTTCATCGAGTCACGCCGCCGCACCTGGCAGCAGCGCGATGGCCAGGGGCGCCTGCTGCGGCGCACGATGGGCATCGCCGCCCTCGGCGGCGCGACCCTCGACAACGAAGAGAATTACCTGATCAAGAAGCTCTTCACCGCCGCCGGGGCGGTCCAGATCGAGAACCAGGCCCGTATTTGACACTCCGCCACCGTTCCCGGTCTGGGAACCTCGTTCGGGCGCGGCGGCGCCACCCAGAGCCTGCAGGACATGGCCAACGCCGACTGCATCGTCATCCAGGGATCCAACATGGCCGAGTGCCACCCGGTTGGCTTCCAGTGGGTGGAGGAGGCCAGGGCCCGCGGCGCCACGGTCATCCACGTCGACCCCCGGTTCACCCGCACCTCGGCCGTCGCGGACAAGCACATCGCGATCCGGGCCGGCTCGGACGTGGTGCTCCTCGGCGCCCTGATCAACCACGTGCTGGCCAAGGACCTGTGGTTCAAGGAGTACGTGGTCGCCTACACCAACGCCGCCACGCTGGTGAACGCGGACTTCGAGGACACCGAGGAACTCGGCGGGCTGTTCTCCGGCTTCGAGCCGTCAACCGGCCATTATGACCCGGCCACCTGGGCTTACGCCGAGGAAGGGACCAATCCGCCCGAGCGCAGGCATGAGCACGGCGCCAGCGCCTCGGCCCGGGCGGCCGGCGACGAGCACGGCAGCGGCGGCCCGGTGCTGCCGCACGCCCGCGTGCTGCGGGACGAGACCCTGCAGGACCCGCGCACGGTGTTCCAGATCCTCAAGCGGCACTACGCCCGCTACACCCCCGAGATGGTCCGCGAGGCCTGCGGCATAAGCGGGGATGACTTCGACTACCTCGCCCGGGCGGTCACCGAGAACTCGGGCCGCGAGCGCACCACCTGCTTCGCCTACGCTCTCGGCTGGACGCAGCACACCCTGGGGGCGCAGTTCATCCGCGCCTGCGCGATGCTGCAGTTGCTGCTGGGCAACATGGGCCGCCCGGGCGGCGGCATCATGGCGCTGCGCGGGCACGCCAGCATCCAGGGCTCGACCGACATCCCCACGCTGTTCAACCTGCTCCCCGGCTACCTGCCGATGCCGAGCGCGGGCATCCACGACAGCTTCGCCGACTACCTGGAGAAGGCCGGATCGAAAAGGCAGAAGGGGTTCTACGCCGATACCGACCACTACCTGGTCAGCCTGCTCAAGGCGTGGTGGGGCGACGCCGCCCGGGCCGACAACGACTGGGCCTACGACTTCCTGCCCCGGCTGACCGGACCGCACGGCACCTACCAGACCGTGACCGCCATGCTCGACGACAAGGTGGAGGGCTACTTCCTGCTCGGCCAGAACCCCGCCGTCGGCTCGGCCAACGGCCGGCAGCAGCGACTGGCCCTGTCCCACCTGAAATGGCTGGTGGTGCGGGACCTCAACCTCATCGAGTCGGCCACCTGGTGGAAGGACAGCCCGGAGGTCGTCTCCGGCGAGCGGCGGACGGAGGACATCGCGACCGAGGTGTTCTTCCTGCCCGCCGCGAGCCACGCCGAGAAGGCCGGGACGTTCACCCAGACCCAGCGGATGCTGCAGTGGCGGCATAAGGCGCTCGACGCGCCCGGCGAGTGCCAGAGCGACCTGGACTTCTTCTACAAGCTCGGCCAGCGGATCAGGGCGAAGCTGGCGGACTCGACCGACGAGCGGGACCGGCCGCTGTTGGACCTGACCTGGGACTACCCGGCGGGCGAGCACGACGAGGCCAATCCGGGCGACGCCAATCCGGCGGCGGTGCTGCGTGAGATCAACGGCTACCACCGCACCGGCCCGCAGGCTGGCCAGCTGCTCTCCTCCTATACCGAGCTGCGCGCCGACGGGTCGACCACCGGCGGCTGCTGGATCTATGCCGGGGTGTACGCGGGTGGTGTGAACCACGCGGCCGACCGGGTGCCGCACGGCGGGCACGGTCCGGCCCAGTCGGAATGGGGCTGGGCCTGGCCGGCCAACCGGCGGATCCTCTACAACCGGGCCTCGGCCGACCCGGACGGCAAACCCTGGAGCGAGCGGAAGCGGTACATCTGGTGGGACGAGGCGAAGGGACGCTGGGTCGGGAACGACGTGCCCGACTTCGTACTCGACCGCGCCCCGGGCAGCCGGCCGGACCCGGATCTCGGCGGCCCGGCCGCGCTCGCGGGCGACGACCCGTTCATCATGCAGTCCGACGGCAAGGGCTGGCTGTTCGCGCCCAAGGGCATGGTCGACGGCCCAATGCCGACGCACTACGAGCCGCAGGAGTCCCCGGTCGCCAACGCGCTCTACCCGCAGCAGCAGAACCCGGCCCGGGTGACGTTCCCGCGGGCCGACAACCTCAGCGCGCCGAGCGCGGGCGCGCCCGGCTCCGAGGTGTACCCGTTTGTGTTCACCACCTACCGGCTGACCGAGCACCACACCGCGGGCGGGATGAGCCGCTGGCTGCCGTACCTCTCGGAGCTGCAGCCGGAGATGTTCTGCGAGGTCTCGCCCGAGCTGGCGGCCGAACGCGGCCTTGAGCCCTACGGCTGGGCCACCCTGATCTCCCCTCGCTCGGCGATCGAGGCGCGGGTGCTGGTCACCGAGCGGATGACGCCGCTGCTCATCGCCGGCCGCACGGTGCACCAGATCGGGCTGCCTTATCACTGGGGGGTGGGGAACGACGCCGTCATCTCCGGTGACGGGGCCAACGACCTGCTCGGCGTCACCCTCGATCCCAACGTGCAGATCCAGGAGTCCAAGGTCGGCTCCTGCGACATCCGCCCGGGCCGCCGGCCGCACGGCGAGCAGCGGCTCCGGCTGGTCGCGGACTACCAGGCCCGCTCCGGGGTCACCACCGCCACCGACAACGCCCGGATGACCGATCCCGGTCGCGAGATCGTCGATCCGCCGCCGAGGAAGGGGAGTTAATGCCTCAGCTGGCCGGACCAACTGACCCTGCGGCCGACGCCCGATGGACCAACGTTCAGCCGCGCAAGGGCTTCTTCACCGATACCTCGATCTGCATCGGCTGCAAGGCGTGCGAGGTCGCGTGCAAGGAGTGGAACCACAACCCCCGCAACGGCGACCTCGAGCTGCTCGGCTCGTCCTACGACAACACCGGCGCGCTCGGCGCCAGCACCTGGCGGCACGTCGCGTTCATCGAGCAGGGCCGCGAGCAGATCGAGGAGGCGCGGGCGACCGGACGCGCCCTGGTCGATCTGGGCATGCCGGGCCTCGGGCCGCCGGCGGCGGGGGCCAGTCCGGCGGCGGCTGGCTCTTCTTCGGCTGCTGCCTCTTCGGCGATTGGTCCGGCCGCGGCTGGCCCGGCGGCGGAGACGATGCTCTCCGGCACGCCTGAAATGCCGCCTGACACGCCCGAATTCCGCTGGCTGATGTCGTCCGACGTGTGCAAGCACTGCACGCACGCGGGCTGCCTCGACGTGTGCCCGACGGGCGCGCTGTTCCGGACCGAGTTCGGCACCGTGGTGGTGCAGGATGACGTCTGCAACGGGTGCGGGACGTGCGTCGCGGGCTGCCCGTTCGGCGTCATCGAGCGCCGCACCGACGGCACCGCCGCCCCGAAGACCAAGCGCGGCGAGCGCAAGGGCGAGCAGCCCGAGGTCCCGAACCTGGGCGTCGCGCAGAAGTGCACGCTGTGCTACGACCGTCTGGTCGACGACCAGACCCCGGCCTGCGCGAAGACGTGCCCGACCGAGTCGATCAAGTTCGGTGACCGGGAGGACATGGTCGCGCTGGCCAAGGAGCGGGTGGCCGAGCTGCACGCGCAGGGACGGACCGAGGCGCGCCTGTACGGGGCGAACGAACTGGACGGCGTCGGCGGCACCGGATCGGTCTTCCTGCTCCTCGACGAGCCCGAGGTGTACGGGCTCCCGCCGGACCCGCGGGTTCCCACGGCCGACCTGCCGAGGATGTTCAAGCGGGCCGGGCTCGCCGCCGCCGGGATGGCCGCCGCGGCCGCGATTTCGTTCATCGGAGCACGTCGGTGACCGCCTCGGAGTACGACAGCGAGCGGCCGCCGGAGCTGCCGGGGCGCGGCCGCCGAGGCGGCAGGCGCCGCGATCGGCCGCGACCGGTCGGGGCGGACGGCGGGCGCGAGGCGCCGATGGTTCCCGAGGCGGAGTTCACCTCCTACTACGGCCGGCCGGTGGTCAAGGCGGTGCCGTGGGGAGCCGAGATCGCGGCCTACCTCTTCCTCGGCGGCGTCGCCGGCGGCTCGGCCGCGCTCGGCGCCGGCGCGCAGCTCACCGGGCGCCCTACGCTCTGCCGCAACTGCCGGCTGGCCGCGCTGACCTCGGTCAGCCTGGGGGCGGTGGCCCTGGTGCACGACCTCGGACGGCCGGAGCGCTTCCTGAACATGCTGCGCGTGATCAAGCTGACCTCCCCAATGAGCCTCGGCTCGTGGATCCTGAGCGTCTTCAGCGCCGGCGCCTCGGTGGCGGCCGTGGCCGAGGTGGACCGGATGACCGGCGAGCGGCTGCCGCTCGGCCCGCTGCGCCGGGTGCTGCGCGCTGTCGAGGGCCCGGCCGGGCTCGAGGCCGCGGCGTTCGGGCCGTTGCTGGCCGTGTACACGGCGGTCCTGCTGGCCGACACCGCCACTCCGACCTGGAACCACGCGCACGACGAGCTGCCGTTCGTGTTCGTCAGCTCGGCCAGCCTGGCCTCGGCCGGCCTGGCGATGATCACGACGCCGGTCGCCGAGACCGCTCCGGCCCGCCGGCTGGCCTTGCTCGGCGTCGTCGGCGATCTAGTCGCCACCCAGGTGATGCGCCGCCGGATGGACCCGGTGGTGGCGGAGACGCTGCACGAGGGCCGGCCGGGCACGCTGCTGCGGCTGAGCGAGGCGCTCGCGGTCGCGGGCGGGATCGGGACGCTGCTCGGCGGCCGCCGCCGCCCCGTCGCGGCCGCGGCCGGACTGGCGCTGGTGGCCGCGTCGGCGCTGACCCGCTTCGGGGTGCTCGGGGCGGGCATCCGCTCGGCCAAGGATCCGCGTTACACGATCGAACCGCAGAAGCGGCGGCTCGCCGCCCGCCGGGCGGCCGGCATCACCGACGATTCGATCACGACGTCGGGCTGAACGCGCCTGCGCCGAGGCGGCGCCGCGCCCTCTCGTGCGACGGCTGCCCATTTCTTGCTGTTATCTCGGTGCGGTGGATCGTCTTTCGATAAGGAGATGGATGGATGACGTAGCTCGGCCGTCCGGGCTCGCCAGGCGGTGACGGCTGCCTCCTTGACGGGGCCGTAGCCCTTGACGGACTGGGCGGACGCGGCGAGGCGGACGAGGTCGTCGTAGGGCAGGCCGCTGGCCAGGGCGTCGGCGAGGAGGACCTCGTACTCGGCGATGACGGCCCGCTCGGTGCGGCGGTCGCGGTCCCAGCCGAAGACGTCGAGCGGGGTGCCGCGCAGGCGCTTCATCGGACGCAGCAGGCGGAATGCCAGCTCGTAGGGCTTGCCGAGCGCGAGCTTGCTGGCCATGCCGAGGCGGCGCAGGATCGGCGGGTGCAGGTGGTACGTCACCGTGTAGGGGCCCTCGATGCCCAGGCCACGGGCTGCCTGGGCGTAGTCGGCGGCCAGGTGGAGCCGGGCCACCTCGTACTCGTCCTTGTAGGTCAGCAGCTTGAACCAGGATTCGGCGACCGCCTCGGTGAGCGCCCAGCCTCGGTCCTCGTCGTCATCGGCCGCCGCCCGGCCGACCAGGTCGAGGAAGCGCCGGGCCAGTCGCGGGTCCTGGTAGTCGATGATCTGCGCGGCGCGCCGGGTGACTAGGTCCTGCAGCACGGGCGGCAGGGTCCGCTCCTTGACCAGGGCCTCGACGAGCCCGGCGGCCGTCGCCAGGGCCGGGGCGGTCGGGGCGAACGCTCCCCCGGGTGACCTGTCGGCGTCCGGGCCGACCACCGCGGCCGATACGGCCGACGGGTCGTGCGCTGCCCAGCGGCCCCACTCGAAGGCCGCGCGGTTGCGCGCGGCGGCCCTGCCCTGCCGCCCCAGCGCGGCGGCCACGTCGTCCAGCGTCAGCGGCAGCCCGCCGGACTGGAACGCCGCCCCGAGGAGGATCACGTTGGCGAGCAGGTGGTCGCTGAAGACGGCCTCGGCGATCCGCTTGGCCTCGACGAACACGACCCGGTCGGCCCCGGCGCGAGCTTCGATCGCCTGCCTGAGGCTCGCCTGCGGCGGCGCCGAGTGGCCCTGCGCGGACTGGTCCGTTTGGAGCATGGCGGAGGTGGGGGTCACGTCCGGGTCGACGACCGCGATCGTGGCTCCGGTGCGGATCTTGGCCAGGTGCCGGGCGGCGGCGGCCTGCAGGATGTCGCCCGACAGGTAGAGGTCGGCGCCGTCGGCGCCGACGGTCGCCGCACCGAGGTCGTCTCTGGACCTGGCCAGGTGCAGGTGCGAGACGACCGCGCCGGCCTTCTGCGACAGGCCGGTCTGGTCGAGTCCGCCGATAGCGAAGCCGGCGCGTTCGGCGGCGGCGGCGAGGATGCGGTTGGCGGTGACCACGCCGGTGCCGCCGATGCCGGTGAAGTAGATGCCGTACCGGCGGCCGGACGCTGCGGGCTCCGGAATGGGCAGCGATCCACCTGGCAACGTGGAGTGGGGTGGCTGGGGTTTGGCGGGTTGGCGGCTGCGGGTGGGCTTGGGGGTGATGGTGACGAAGGAGGGGCAGTCGCCGTCGAGGCAGGTGTAGTCGCGGTTGCAGGAGGGGTCGTGGATCTGGCGTTTCTCGCCGAACTCGGTCGCCACCGGCAGGACCGAGAGGCAGTTGCTCTTGGCGCCGCAGTCGCCGCAGCCTTCGCAGACCGCCTCGTTGATGAACACCCGGCGGGGCGGGTCGGCCAGCTGGCCGCGCTTGCGGAGGCGGCGGGACTGGGCCGCGCAGCGCTGGTCGTAGATGATCACAGTGACGCCGGGCACCCGCCGCAGTGACTCCTGCACCTCCGGAAGGCGATCGCGGCCGAGCACCCGCGTCCCGGCCGCCCAGCGGGCGCGGCGGCCGTAGCGGTCCGGTTCCTCGGCGCACACGACGATCTTCCTGACGCCCTCGGCTTCGAGCGCCCGGGTCATCGCGGGGACATCCATCAGGCCGGTCACGTCCTGGCCGCCGGTCATCGCCACGGTCGCGTTGTAGAGGATCTTGAACGTGATGTCGGCCCCGGCCGCGACGCTGGCCCTGATCGCCAGCGTTCCCGAGTGGCTGAAGGTGCCGTCGCCGAGGTTCTGGATGACGTGCGGCTCGGCCACGAACGGCGACAGGCCCAGCCACGGCACGCCCTCGGCCCCCATCGGCGGCGGCGGGAGGCTCTTCATGCCTGCGTGCCTGGCCTCGAAGTACATGATCCCGTGGCAGCCGACGCCGCCGCCGACGAGCGCGCCATCGGGGACGACGGTTGACCGGTTGTGCGGGCACCCGCTGCAGAATCCCGGCGCGCGGGCGGGCGGCTCGACCAGCGGGAGAAGCGGGAGAGACGGAATCGGGGCGTGTGGTGGGAGTGACTGCCGGGTCTGGGGGTGCTGGGCCTGGGAGTGGTGGGCCTGGGAGTGGTGGGCCTGGAGGTGGTGGGTCATGCGGGTCTGAGGCCGGCGGGCGAGCGCGGGGACGGTTCTGGTGAGGATGCGAGCCACGGTGTCGGAGTCGAGTTCGCCGACCGAGGGCGTTAGGTGGTCGCCGGTCCGGTCGCGCTTGCCGACGACGGGGACGCGGCTGCCTGCCTCGTGCAGGATCGCGCGGAGCTGCGTCTCGATGAACGGGCGCTTCTCCTCGATCACGATCAGCTCGTCGACGGAGGCGGCGAACTCGGTGACGGTCTCCTCGACCAGGGGGTAGGTCAGGCCGAGCTTGAGCACGCGGACGCCGGCGTCGGCCAGGTCGTCGACGCCGACTCCGAGCGTCGCGAACGCCTCGAGCACGTCGAAGTAGGTCTTGCCTGCGCAGATCACGCCGACTTGGCCAGACGGCCCGCCGATCACCCGGTCGAGGCCGTTGGCGCGGGCGTAGGCCTTCGCGGCGCGGAGCCGGCCGACCATGACCAGGGCTTCCTGGTCGGGGACGGCGTGCGGGCCGACGGTGGCGAGCGGGCGGTGGCGCCACCGGCGTCCGTCGATGACCAGGTCGGCGGGTTCGGCGAAGGCGTGGCGGGCGAGGTCCAGGTCGACGGTGCCGATGCCGTCGGCGACCGAGGTGACGATCTTGAGGCCGGCCCAGGCGCCGCAGTAGCGGGAGAGCCGGAAGGCGTGCGCGCCGAGGTCGAGCACGTCCTGCTGGTCGCCGGGGAACAGCACCGGGACGCAGGC
>Ga0208717_1000862_pt1 | contig 10061 bp, 9 predicted proteins | sample NGESurF53shallow_FD_184489 | JGI IMG/M metagenome (GOLD analysis project Ga0208717, IMG submission 184489) | Arctic peat soil microbial communities from Barrow, Alaska - NGEE Surface sample F53-3 shallow (SPAdes) | ecosystem: Environmental > Terrestrial > Soil > Wetlands > Peat ... | reverse complement strand
CCGGCTTGGTGGCGAAGTCCGGATCGGACAGCCGCTCCTGCCCGACCAGCGGCGCGCCCATGTTGGAAACCACCGCCACCAAATCATCGTCGTCCAGCGCCGCCGGGTCCATCAGGGTGACGCGCGTGCCGTCCGCGTAGGCCTGCCGCATGTTGAGGAACGACAGGTACGGCGAACCGCCGCCGCCGGTGCCGAGGATCCAGGCCCCGGTCGCCAGCGGCTCCAATTCGTCGCGCTCGATGGTTCGGAACATGCGTGCATCCTGCCCGCCGGTATCCTCGGTGCGCAATCCCTCCGCCAATTCGATAGTGTCTCAGCCTGAATTTCCGTTTCCGACCCATCGCGGTCGTTCAGAGCCCCGGATCACCTTCCCAGAAGCAGACATTCCCATTGTGTTAAGACTTTTTTTCGCTTTGGGCGCAATCGGACCTTGGGCCTAGAAAAGCTGATGGCCATCGAAGTGCCCATGCCCCAGTTAGTCACCCAGCAAGCCCTCGACGGAATGCAAGCCGAAGTGGGCGCCCTCAAACCCGAACACACCGCCATCCGTCAGGCCAACGCCACGACGCTGGAGCGGGTGTTTGCCGGGAGCCCGTGAGTGCAATTCGTTACAAACGGCCCCGACATCCCCGATGCGCTTTTGCAGGCGCACGAGGAAGGCCGCGTGGTGTTTTTCTGTGGCGCAGGCATTTCCTATTCCGCCGGTCTGCCGGGCTTCAAGGGGCTGGTGGAGGAAATCTACCGGCTAAACGGTACGGCGCTCTCAAATATCGAGCGCGAGGCTTTCGAGCGTGGGCAGTTCGACGCCACGCTCGACCTACTGGAGCGACGCCTGCCGGGGCAACGCCTGGCCGTCCGCCGTGCGCTGATGCACGCGCTGAAACCGAAACTGCGTCGCAAGGGCGCCACCGATACACAGGCGGCGCTATTGCGCCTGGCGCGCAGCCGTGAGGGCGCGCTGCGGCTGGTCACTACTAACTTCGACCGCGTATTCCAGATGGCGGCTAAGCGCACCGGTCAGGTGTTCCAGGCTTATGCCGCGCCGATGCTACCGATCCCGAAGAACAGTCGCTGGAACGGGGTGGTTTATCTGCACGGCCTGCTGCCCGAAAAGGCGGATGACACAGCACTGAATCGTCTAGTGGTCACCAGCGGCGATTTCGGCCTGGCCTATCTAACGGAGCGCTGGGCTGCCCGCTTCGTGAGCGAACTGTTCCGTAACTACGTCCTCTGCTTCGTCGGTTACAGCATCAACGACCCGGTGCTGCGCTACATGATGGATGCGCTGGCCGCCGACCGGATGCTGGGCGAAGTTACGCCGCAAGCCTGGGCGCTGGGCGACTGCGAGATCGGGCAAGAGCACCGCAAGGCCATAGAGTGGGAAGCCAAGGGCGTCACCCCTATCCTGTACAACGTGCTCACCGGCAGCCACAACCATTCGGCGCTGGATCAGACTCTGCAAGCCTGGGCAGATACCTACCGCGATGGCGTGCAGGGCAAAGAAGCCATCGTCGTCAACCACGCACTGGCTCGGCCACAGGACAGCACGCAGCAAGACGATTTCGTCGGTCGGATGTTGTGGGTCTTGTCGGATAAATCCGGCTTGCCGGCCAAACGCTTCGCCGACTTCAATCCCGTACCCTCACTGGACTGGCTGCTGGCGTCCTTCGCGGATGAACGCTTTGGGTACGGAGATCTGTCACGCTTTGGTGTGCCACCACGCGACGACGTGGACGCCAAGCTGCGCTTCAGCCTGATTCGGCGGCCTGCGCCCTATGACCGCGCACCACGGATGCTGCTGGCCGCCGGTGGCATCGCCGGCAGTCAGTGGGATGACGTGATGTTTCATCTGGCCCGCTGGCTCGTGCGCCACCTTAATGACCCAAAACTAGTAATCTGGATCGCACAGCGCGGCGGCCGTTTGCACGACCCTTGGCCGTGGCTGATTGAAGACAAACTGAATTATTTTTCATCCAAGGAGCGCGAAGGCAAGGCTGCCGAACTGGATGCAATCCGCTCGCAGGCACCCAATGCCATTCCCGGCCCCTTGATGCGTACGCTGTGGCGCCTGCTCCTCAGTAACCGGGTGAAATCATACAACCGCGATCTCGTCCTCTACCGTTGGCAGGGGCGACTCAAACGAGAGCAGTTGACCGCCACTCTGCGCCTGGAGTTGCGCGAGCTGCTCGCCCCCAAGGTAACCTTGAAGAAGCCATTTCGCTGGCGTGAGGAAGAGGTAAGCGCGGATGAACCCACGCGTTTGCGGCAACTGGTGGATTGGGAACTGGTGCTGGCCACCGATCTTGTGGGTTCCACCCTGCGCGAGCTCGGCGGCGAACACTGGACATCTGCCCTGCCGGACCTGCTGGAGGATTTCCAGCAATTGCTGCGTGATGCGTTGGACCTGTTGCGCGAGCTAGGCGAGGCCGACGACCGCGGCGACCCATCGCATTGGGATCTGCCGTCCATTACGCCGCACTGGCAGAACCGAGGCTTCCGTGACTGGGTGAGTCTGATCGAGTTGCTGCGCGATGCGTGGCTGGCGGTTCACAGCAGTAACAGTAATCGTGCCGCGCGGATTGCCCAGGCCTGGTTCGAGTTGCCGTACCCCACCTTCAAACGAATGGCCATGTTTGCCGCCAGCCAAGATGACTGCATCCCGCCCCAACAGTGGGTGGATTGGCTGTTGGCTGATGGCGCGTGGTGGTTGTGGTCCACAGATACCGGGCGTGAGGTGTTCAGATTGTTCGTTCTGCAGGGGCGAGGATTGGCAGGGACTGACCAGGCACGTTTGGAGGCGGCTATCTTGGTCGGCCCGCCGCGCGAGATGTATTGGGATGACCTGGAGCCGGATCGGTGGCAGGCCTTGGTGTCCCGCTCCGTCTGGCTGCATCTGGCTAAACTAAATGCATCGGGCCTCACTCTTGGAGCATCTGCGGCGGCCCGGCTAACAGAACTGTCTACTGCCTACCCGCAATGGCAGGTGGCAGTCAACGAGCGTGATGAGTTCTCCCACTGGATGAGTGGCACCAGCGATCCGGACTACGAGGAAAGTCGGGACGTCGACATTGCCCCGCGAAAGCGGCGTGATCTGGTTCAATGGCTCAAAAAGCCGCCGCTCGAACAGCGACCGTTCTACGAAGATACGTGGCGCGACGTCTGCCGCACCCGTTTCTTTCACAGCCTGTATGCGCTTTGCGATCTGGCACGGGATGACGTGTGGCCTGCCGGCCGATGGCGAGAGGCACTGCAGACTTGGGCCGAAGAAGGCATGGTGTTGCGCTCCTGGCACTACGCGGCGCCGCTGGTGGAAACGATGCCCGATGCCGTACTTCAGGAGATTGCCCACGCTGTCGCTTGGTGGATGGAAGCCACATCCAAGTCGATAAACTGCCACGAGGAGATCCTGCTGCGCCTGTGTTGTCGCGTGCTGGCGCTGCCCCCGGAAGCGGGCACTAGAATGACGCTCAACGGCGAGTCGATTGACAAACCCGTCTCCGAGGCCATCAACCATCCGGTTGGGCATGTCACACAAGCGCTGATCAATCTGTGGTTCAAACGGGAGCCGAACGACAACGATCTGCTCCCAGCCGACATCGCACCTTTCTTCACTCGAATCTGCGATGTTCAGGTGAATCGGTTCCGCCACGGCCGGGTGCTGCTGGGTTCGCACCTGATTGCCCTTTTCCGTGTGGATCGCCCTTGGACCGAGCAGTACCTCCTGCCGCTGTTCGCCTGGGGCCGGCCAGCCGAGGCGAAGGCGGTGTGGGAAGGCTTCCTTTGGTCACCCCGCCTGTATCAGCCCTTGCTGACCGCCTTCAAACTGCAGTTTCTGGAGAGCGCAAGCCATTACGCCGAACTTGGCGAGCACCGCGAGCAGTTTGCTGCCTTCTTGACGTACGCGTCATTGGGCCCGACCGAAGGGTATTCCGTGGATGAGTTTCGATCCGCGATAGGTGCGTTGCCTCAAGAAGGGCTGGAACAATCGGCCCAGGCGCTCGCCCAGGCGCTCGAAGGTGCCGCCGATCAGCGTGAAGACTATTGGAAAAACCGCGTGCAACCATTTTGGCAACAGGTCTGGCCCAAGTCCCGCGAACTGGCCACCCCGCGAATCGCCGAATCCTTGACACGGCTAGTCATTGCTGCCCGAAGCGAATTCCCGGCTGCCTTGGCTGCTGTACAGCACTGGTTGCAACCGATTGAATACTCAGGTCATGTCGTAAATATGCTGCATAAGTCAGGCTTGTGCAGACGGTCCCCTGCAGAAGCATTGCAGTTACTAAATACCGTGATCACCGACCAACAGTGGGCGTCCCAGGAGTTGGGTCAATGCTTGGACGAGATCGCAGAAGCTGCGCCAAACCTTGCGCAAGGTGCCCATTACCTGCGGCTTCGAGAGTATTCGCGGAGGCGGGGGATTTGAGTGACGGCCGAAGGTCGGCGGGCGACGAATGTCCGCTTCTGACCGCCATCACCCTAGACCGGACAGGCGGCTTCCCACCCGTTGCGGAAATTCCAACTGAGACACTGCCTGCAACTCGACGCCCCCGACATGCGGCGCTATCGTCGCATGTCGGCGGCAAGCCCGCGGATTGGGAGAAAGTGATGGCCAAGCGCGTCGCCTTCGTGACGATCGGGCAATCGCCGCGTTCCGATCTGGTGGCGGAACTCCTGGCGCAGACCCGCGCACCTCCGGCATCCGCACCTCGTGTCGATTTCGAGGTAGTGCGCGCCGAGCCCGTAATGCAGGATGTCGCTTAGCAGGGTGCGAACGTGGCCCTCGTTGCCGCGGGCGGCGAGCGCGCGGACGATCTTCGGCAACTCCGTCTGCCGCCAGAGGGCGGCGTACTCGCTGGAACCCGGCTGAGCCATTCCGCCAAGGTGCGGAACAGCCGCGCGCCGGCGCAAGTCCTTGCCGCGGGGATGCCCACTCGCCAGACTGCCGGGATGCCTCGATTCGCCGCCCAGCCCGACCTGTTCGCCGATCTCGGACGGGACATGGACGACCCGATGGAGCAGGAGTTCATCGAAAACATCCGCGACGAACTCCTGACCACCCTCGCCCTCGCGCGCGGCGCCACTACCCTCCCCTGGCGCGATCTCACCCAGTCCACCCTCGCCGAACTGCACTTCAACTCGGTCGCCCGCTACCTGCCGGAGGCGGAGACCGAGCGGCTGCGTGCCGAATTCGCGGTCGAGATGGCCCGCCTCTGGGCCGCCGAGGAAGCCAAGGACGTATCCGCGGCCAGCTAGGACCGCGAACCTCGACGCAGGTGGGCCGCGGCGCTAGCTATTGTGCCCTCCGTGCCGGTCGAAAGGAAAGCAAATGGCCAAGCGCGTCGCCTTCGTGACGATCGGGCAATCGCCGCGTTCCGATCTCGTGCCGGAACTCCTGGCCCAGACCCGCACGCCACTCGACGTCGCCGAGTTCGGCGTGCTCGACGACATGACCGATGCCGAGATCGCCGCGATCGCGCCCAAGCCGGACCAGGAGTGCCTGGTTTCGCGGCTGCGCGACGGGCGGGAGGTGATCCTCGGCAAGCCGGAAATCGAGGCGCGGCTGCACGTCCTGCTGGGCGCGCTGGATCAACGGGGCTTCGACCTGATCGTGCTGCTCTGCACCGGGCAGTTCGGTGCCTTCCGGCTGCGCACGCCGTTCATCGAGCCGCAGCACGCGGTGGACCATTTCGTGCAAGCCCTCGCCTATGGCATCGACAGCGTGGGCGTGCTGCTGCCGAACGCCAAGCAGATCGACGAATTCCACGGCATTCCCGGCCTGCGGGCGACCTTCGCTTCCGCCTCGCCTTACGTCGGCGCCGAGGACGGCGCCACGCTGCGCGCGGCCGGCGCGGCATTGGCCGATACCGGCATGATCGTGATGCACTGCATGGGCTTTTCCGAGCCGATGCGCCGGCAGGTGATGCGCAGCGCGCGCTGCCCGGTGCTGCTCTCGCGCACGCTGGTCGGGCACGCGATCGACATGATCCTCTGAATGTCGATCCGGAAACTTCTCGTGGGAAAGCAATGCTCGGTGCCTTTTCCCGTCATGCCCGCGAAAGCGGGCACCCAGGCGGGCCGCACCGTGCCGGAAGGCCTGGGTTCCCGCTTTCGCGGGAATGACGAGTTTAGGGCGAAGGAGTTCCTTGATGCGACTTTCGCGGTGCGATCCTTGCGCGGGAATGACGGTATCGGATTGAGAATTCTGGGTTTCTTCCCGGATGAACTCTAAGGAGACGAACACGATGCGCCGACGGGACTTACTGCTGACCGGCAGCGCCGCGATGATTGGTCTGCGGCCCCGGCCGGCCGCGGCCTTCGTGCGCGAGGGCGACCGGAAAACCCTGGTGTTCTCGGGCAACCAGCCGGTGCCGGTGCTCGATCCGCACGTCAAGTACGACTACTCGACGCGGATGATGCAGCAATCCATCTACGACGCCTTGGCGAAATACGTGGACAACCCCGCCCGCGTCATCCCGTGGCTGGCCAAGAACTGGGAGACCAGCGCCGACGGGCTGACCTGGACCTTCCACCTCGTCGAGACCGCGAAGTTCCACAACGGCGACCCGGTGGATGCCGAGGCCGTCCGCTATTCGTTCGAGCGCGGGCTGAAGCTGAACAAGGGCGTGGCGTGGATGCTGAAGGACGACCTCGATCCGTCCGGCATCGTCGCGGTGGACGCCCATACCGTGCGGATGCAGCTGCGCCGGGTCTTCCCAGGTTTCCTGTCGTTCGTGCCGTGGTGGTTCATCGTCAATCCGAAGCAGGTGACGGCGCATCAGGCGAACGACGACTACGGACAGCAATGGCTCGCCGTCAACGAGGCCGGCTCCGGGCCGTTCAGCATCCGCCGTTGGGACCCCCAGGCCGTGATGGACCTCGCCGCCGTCGCCGACTACTGGAAGGGCTGGCCGGAGGGCGAGCAGAAGCGGCCGGGCGGCGTGATCTACCGGGTGATCCGTGAGCCGGCGCCGCGCAAGGCCGCCTTGCAGCGCGGCGAGGTGGACATGGTCACCGACATGACGCCGCAGGATTACGATCAGCTTGCCAAGACCGCCGGCATCAAGGTCAGCAGCAATCCCGGCATGACCCCCTTCACCATCATGCTGAATACCCAGCACGGTCCGACTTCGGACGTGAATTTCCGCAAGGCGCTGGCCTATGCGACCGATTACAATGCTTTCCTGCAAATCGAGAACGGCGCCGCGCGCCTGCTCGACAGCCCGATCCCGGCCGGCATGTTCGGCCACATCGCCGTGCCCGACATGCCGCGCCAGGACGTCGCGAAGGCGCTCGAGTATTTGGCCAAGACGCAGTGGCCGAAGGGCGGGGTGACGCTCGAATACGCCTATGTCGCCGGCCTCGAAGTCGAGCGCCAGATCGGGCTCGCGATGCTCAATGCGCTGCAAAAGCTCGATATCACGGTCAACGTCACCGCGGTGCCGTGGCCGACGCTGGTCGCACGCGGCCTGAAGGCGGAGACGGCGCCGGCGATGATCGCCGTCTACGTGACGCCGGTCAGCACCGATCCGGACGTCGTCGCCTCGCAATACACATCCTCGGCCGCCGGCAGCTACTGGGGGATGCACCATTTGCAAGACCCGGAACTCGACAAGATGGTCGCCGCCGCGCGCATCGAGCCCGACCAGGCCAAGCGGAAGACGCAGTACGCCGCGATTCAGGATCGCATCGTCGCCGACCAGCCGGCGATCTTCGGCATGGTGGAGGACCGACGCTGGGCGATGCGCGATTACGTCCAAGGCTTCGACTTCTGCCCGGTGCGGCTGACCGGAGAGGTGGACTTCTACCCGATGTGGATCGCGGCGAGCTGACCGATCGATGTTGGGCGTCCTGTCCCGCAGGCTCGGGCTGACGCTGGGGATGCTGTTCGGGCTGGTGGTGATCACCTTCCTGATCACCAACGTCGCCCCCGCCGACCCGGCGGCGTTGGCGGCCGGTCCCGACGCGACGCCCGACATGGTCGCGACGATCCGCCACGAATACGGCCTGGACAAGCCGTTGCCCATCCAGTTCCTCCGCTATGTCGGCGATCTGGCGCGTGGGCGGCTCGGTCATTCGGTGGTCACCGGCCATGCGGTGACCACCGACCTCGCGCGGTTCTTGCCGGCGAGCCTCGAACTGGTGCTGCTGGCGATGGTGTTCGCCGTCGTGGTCGGCGTGCCGGTCGGAATGGCGGCGGCGGTGCGGCGCAATCGCGCGTTCGATCATCTCGTTCGCATCCTTGCCGTCTCCGGCATGGCGCTGCCGGAGTTCTGGGTCGGCTTGCTGTTGCTGCTGGTGTTCTCCGGCTGGCTCGGCTGGCTGCCGACCGGGGGGCAGCTTTCGGTGGCGACCGCACCGCCGGCGCCGATCACCGGGATGGTGCTGCTCGACGCGCTGCTGGAGGGCCGCTTCGCCGTGTTCGCCGAGGCGTTGCGGCACGCCATCCTGCCCGCCTTCGTCCTGTCGCTGCCTGCGCTCGCCGCCGTGGTGCGGGTCAACCGCGCCGAGATGATCGAGGTGCTGCAATCCGATTACGTCACCGCCGCGCGCGCCCACGGCGTGGCGCCGTCGCGCATCGTCGGCGTGTTGGCCCTGAAGAACGCGATGCTGCCGACGCTCGCGATGATCGGGCTGCGGTTCGGCTGGATGCTCGGCAGCACGGTGCTGGTGGAGACGGTGTTCGACTGGCCGGGCATCGGCCTCTACGCGGTGGATTCGGCGGTCGCCGGCGATTTCAAGCCGGTGATGGGCGCGACCCTGGCGATCGGCGTGCTGTTCATGCTCGCCAACCTGCTGGTCGACATCGCCTATGGCTGGCTCGACCCGCGCGTGCGGACGGCAAGTTCATGAGCGGCATCGCGCTGCGTACCCGTTCGCCGCGCCGGCTCCGCTTCCTGGTCTGGATCTTCGCCCGCAACCCCTCGACCTTGCTCGGGCTTCTCCTCGTCGCCGCGTTCCTGGTGCTGGCCGCCTTCGGCTGGCTGATCGTGCCCGATCCGCGCGATGCGACCGGCGCGATGCATCTCGCCAGCAAGCTGTTGCCGCCCTCGGCGTCGCACTGGTTCGGCACCGACGAAATGGGCGACGACATCTTCACCCGCGTGGTGATGGGAACCCGCACGAGTCTTTGGGTCGGGCTGACGATCACGGTCATCGCCGCGCTGGTCGGCACGCCGCTCGGCGTCGCCGCCGGCTATTTCGGCGGCCGGACACGGGCGGTCATCATGCGGATCACCGACGTATTCCTGTGCGTGCCCGGCCTGGTGCTGGCGCTCGCTATCGTCGCCGCCTTGGGCCCCGGCATCCTGCACGGGGTGGTGGCGCTGGCCATCGTCTGGTGGCCCGGCTACGTGCGCCTGATCGAGGCCAAGGCGCTCACGCTGCGCGCCGAGCCATTCGTCGAGGCGGCGCGGACGATGGGGGCATCGGACGCGCGCATCCTGGCCACGCACATCCTGCCCAACTGCGTCTCGCCCCTGGTGATCAAGGCGAGCATGGACATGGGCCTCGCCATCCTCGCCGCCGCGAGCCTTGGCTTCATCGGCCTGGGCGCCAAGCCGCCGGCGCCGGAATGGGGCGCGATGATCGCCACCGCGCGCAGCTACATGCCGGAATATTGGTGGTATTCGTTCTTCCCCGGCCTGTTCATCTTTCTCACCGTGCTCGGGTTCAACCTCTTCGGCGATGGCCTGCGCGACATTCTCGACCCGCGAAGCGCGCGCGGATGAGCCTGCTGGAGATCAAGGAATACCGTCTCGCGTTCGACGGCTTCGAGGGCACTTCGGTCGTGCTGGACGGCATCGACCTCACCGTCGCCGAAGGCGAGTCGGTCGGCATCGTCGGCGAGACCGGGTGCGGCAAGTCGGTGCTGGCACGCAGCATCCTGCGGCTCAATCCGACACCACCGGCAAGGATCCTGGGCGGCACGATCCGCTTCGACGGGCGGGACGTTCTGGCGATGCGGCCCCACGCCCTCGACGATCTGCGCCGCCAAGGCGTGGGGATGGTGTTCCAGGACCCGGTGACCTACCTCAACCCGGTGTTCACGACCGGCCAGCAAC
>Ga0208717_1000860_pt1 | contig 10063 bp, 9 predicted proteins | sample NGESurF53shallow_FD_184489 | JGI IMG/M metagenome (GOLD analysis project Ga0208717, IMG submission 184489) | Arctic peat soil microbial communities from Barrow, Alaska - NGEE Surface sample F53-3 shallow (SPAdes) | ecosystem: Environmental > Terrestrial > Soil > Wetlands > Peat ... | reverse complement strand
CGCCGACCTTGTCCCTCTCGATCAGGGCCACGCGCTTGCCAAGCTCGGCCGCGCGCAGCGCGCAGGCGTACCCGCCGCTGCCGCCGCCGAGAATGACGATGTCGTAATGGCCGCCCTCTGCCACGGTAATCCCCTCTTCTTGACCTAAGGTCAGTGTGCTAATCATGTCATCGCGGCGCGCTTAGGCGCCGGTGAGTGTTCCGTCCGCGGTTGCCGTCGCGATCGCGATGAGCGCGCGGACGGCCGAGCCGGTCCCGCCCTTGGGCGTGTAGCCGAATGGCGCCTTCTCGTTGTAGGCGGGCCCGGCGATGTCCAGGTGCGCCCAGGCCGCGCCCGCGGGCACGAACTCGCGCAGGAAGATCCCGGCCGTGAGCATGCCGCCGGCCCGGTCGCCGGAGACGTTGGCCAGGTCGGCGACGGTGGAGTCGAGGCCCTTGCGCAGCTCCTCGGGCAGCGGCATCGCCCACGCGGGCTCGCCCGCGTCGCGCATCAGCTCGGCCACCGAGGCCGCGACCGCGTCCGAGGACCCCATCACGCCGGCCGTGCGCAGGCCCAGCGCGACCGTCGCCGCGCCGGTCAGGGTGGCGACGTCGACGACCACGTCGGGGTTGTCCTCGCCGCAGCGGACCAGCCCGTCGGCCAGCACCAGGCGGCCCTCGGCGTCGGTGTTGAGCACCTCGACGGTCTTGCCGCCGTAGATCGTGATGACGTCGGACGGCCGCTGGGCGGCGCCCCCCGGCATGTTCTCGGCGATGGTCATGTACGTCACGATGTTGACCGGGAGCGACAGCTCGGCGGCGGCCACGGTGGCCGCGAGCACGGCCGCGGCGCCGCTCATGTCGCACTTCATCGTCTCCATCGACTTCGGCGGCTTGAGCGAGAGGCCGCCGGAGTCGAAGGTGATCCCCTTGCCCACGAACGCGACCGTCTTGGTCGCCTCCGGGTGCGTGTAGGCGAGCCGGACCAGCCGCGGCGGCCGGGTCGACCCCATGCCGACGCCGATCAGGCCGCCGTACCCGCCGGCCGCCAGCGCGGTCTCGTCGAGCACCTCCACCGCGACGCCGGCCTCGCCCGCGACCCGCTCCGCCTCGGCCGCGAGGGCGGCCGGCGGCAGGTCGAGCGGTGAGGTATTGACGAGGTCGCGCACCAGGTTGACCGCGTTGGCGATCACCTCGCCGCGCCGCACCGCCTCCGCGTTGTCCTCGCCGGTGAGCACGGTCAGGGCGACGGAGACCGCAGGGGTCGCCCGGTATCTCCGGAAGGTGTACGCGCCGAGCAGCGCCCCGGTCGTGACGGCCTCCGCCTCGCTGGCGGTCCGGGCCGGCAGCGCAACGGCAACAGACTTGACCCCGTCATCTCGAACGGTCCCGGTCTTCGCCGCCACCGATCGCAGCGCCGTGCCGGCGGCCCGCCGAAGGTTCTCGACGTCGAACGCGGCGTCGTCGCCGGCCGCGCTGCCGAGCCCGACCGCGAGGATCAGCGTGGCGGGGAGCTTGCCGCCGCCGGGTATCTTGGTGAGCTCTTCGAGTTCGCCGGTCGCGCCGAGGGCTGCGAGCGTGTCGGCGAGGGTGCCGCCGAGCGCTTCGTCTACGCCGTCCGCGCCGGGTGCGGCGCTCGGGCCGTCAGGGGTCTGCGCAACCCCGATGACAAGGACGTCGGCTTCGGCTGTGCCTGCTGCCGACTCGCTGTTTGAAAGGGAGACTGTCACGCTGCCGATGTTATTGCACCGTGCCCCGCTGAGATGCTACCCAGAGCCCGGCCGTGACCCACCGCACACTAAGTTCCCGCCCGGCCCGGTCTTCATGTGGCTGTCATCTCCGTCGATAGCCTCAGCGGTATGCGCTACGGCATCCAAGCGGGCTGGAGGAGCTGTTCAGAGTGGTAGCCGAGCACCGGCGGACGACGCCCGCCATCCGACGATCCGCTCCTGCGCCGCGGCCCGGCGTGGTCGACGTGTGCGCGGCGCTCGCGGGCCTGGGCTTCGGCGCGGTGCTGGCAGCGGTGGTCACCGGCGAGTCAGCCGGGGCGCTGCGCGCACCCGGCGGCCTGCTGACCGCGGCTGGCCGGCTGGCCGGCTGGCCGGCTGGCCGGCTTCAGCGGGACCTACCTCATGCTGATCATGGTGGTGCTGGTAGCCCGGCTGCCCTGGCTGGAGCGCACGGCCGGGCAGGATCAGCTGGTCCGCTGGCATCGCCGGGCAAGCCCGTGGGCGCTGGGACTCATCGCCGCCCATGTCGTGCTGATCACACTCGGCTACGCGCAGGCGGCGCGGTCCGGGACGCTGCGCGAGGTCTGGGCGCTGCTCACGTCCTACCCGGACGTGCTCGCCGCCTTCGTCGGGTTCGGCCTGCTGGTGCTGGCCGGGGTCACCTCCGTGCGGATCGTCAAGCAGCGCATGCGGTACGAGACCTGGTGGGTCGTCCACCTGTATCTCTACCTCGGGCTTGCGCTCGCGTTCGCGCATCAGATCGCCACCGGCGCCTCGTTCATCGGCCATCCCCTGGTCAGGGACCTCTGGATGGTGATCTGGGCGGCCACGGCCGGGATCGTGCTGCTGTTCCGGGTGCTGGTGCCGATCGGTCGGAGCCTGCGCCATCAGCTCCGGGTGGTGGCGGTCCGCCCCGAGGCGCCAGGCGTCGTCTCGGTCGTCTGCCAGGGACGACAGCTGGATCGGCTCCGGGTGTCGGGCGGGCAGTTCTTCCGCTGGCACTTCCTCACCAGGGATCTGTGGTGGCAGGGGCATCCCTACTCGCTGTCGGCGCTGCCCAGCCGGGACTACCTGCGGATAACGATCAAAGGGCTGGGGGACCAGAGCCAGGCGGCGGCACGCCTGCGGCCAGGGACCCGGGTCGCCATCGAGGGCCCGTACGGCACGTTCACCGGCAGCGCTAGCGCGTCGGAGGCCGTCCTGCTCGTCGGCGCCGGGGTGGGCGTCACGCCGTTGCGCGCGATGCTGGAGGACCTGCCGAGCCGGACCGACGTGGTGGTCGTGCTGCGCGCGTCCACGGTCGATGACCTGATCCACCGCCGGGAGGCGGCCGAGCTGGTGGGCCAGCGCGGCGGCCGGCTCTACGAGGTGGTCGGACCGCGGCACCGGGTGCGGTTCGACGCGCACACTCTGTCCAGAATCGTGCCCGATATTTCCGCCCGTGACGTCTACGTGTGCGGGCCCGGCGGGTTCAGCTCCGAGGTCGCCAGGATCGCCCGTCGGCTGCGAGTGCCCGGCGAGCAGATCCACATCGAGGCGTTCGGGTTCTAGGAGGCAACTATGAAGAGGGCGCCGATCGTCATCAGCGCGACCGTGGCCGGGCTAGCCGGAGTGCTGGCCTTCCACACCACGCCGGCCAAGCTGAGCCTGGGCGCGCTGCCGACGGCGGACGGCAGCCGGCCGGCCTCGTCCGTCCGCCCGGCGTCGTCGTCGGGTAGTCGGGCCTCGTCCGGCCACCCGGCCGCGGCGAGCAAGCCGACCAGCCGGGCCACCGCTACGAGCGGCGGGACGCGGAGCGCGGCCGGCTCGGCCGTCAACTACAGCTACGGCGTCGTGTCGGTCAAGGTCACCGTGTCAGGGAAAAAGATCCTCAACGTCGGGATCGCGTCGATCGACGACGGCGGGAACACCCGCTCGGAATCCATCGACCAGCAGGCTATCCCGATCCTGGAACAGGAAGTCATGGCGGCGCAGAGCGCGAACATCCAGGGAGCATCAGGCGCGAGCTACACCAGCGCGGGGTTCACCCAGTCGCTGCAGTCGGCCCTGCACAGCCTGGACTTCCAGTGACCCTCGCTCGTCCGGTCCATCACCTGGAGGACGTGATGGGCACGATCGTGAGCATCGACGTGTACACCTCCCGGGATGTCGCGCCGGCCGAGATCGACGAGGTCCGCAGGCAGCTGATCCGCGCCAGGGCCGTCCTGCAGCGCGCCGACGAGGTGTTCAGCACCTGGCAGCCGGACAGCGCGATCAGCCGGCTGCGCGCAGGGAAGATCTCCGTGGCCGAGGCCCCCGCTGAGGTGGCCGACGTGCTCTCCCGGTGCGAGACTGCGCGGGAGTTGTCGGACGGATGGTTCGATCCGTGGGCGATGCCGGGCGGGGTAGACCCGACCGGCCTGGTGAAGGGCTGGGCGGCCCAGCGCGCACTGGCCGAGTTCAGCGCGCCGTGCATCACCGGCGCCATGGTGAACGCGGCCGGCGACATCGCCAGCTACGGCGATCCGGGACGCGGCGAGCCGTTCCGGGTCGGCATCGCCGACCCGTCCGCGCCGCGCCGGCTGGCCGAGATCGTGTCGCTCACCGGGGCGATCGCCACCTCGGGCAGCTACGAGCGCGGCCGTCACCTGATCGACCCGCACTCGGGGCGCCCGGCGGTTCGGGTCGGGTCGGCCAGCGTGACCGGGCCCGACCTCGGCCTGGCCGACGCGCTGGCCACCGCCCTCGCGGTCGCGGGCGAGCCCGGCCTGGCCTTGATCGAGCCGCTCGACGGCTACGAGGCCATGATCATGGGCCTCGACGCCAGCCGCCAGCGGACCGAGCATTTTCCGCTCAGCGCGCCGCAGTGAGCCGGCCCCGGGCGCAACATCGGCTGAAGGCGTGACCACGGCGAAAGCCGCGGGCTCAGCCGGGCAGCTTGCGCTGGTGCTTCCAGGAGACCTCGAGCAGGGCGCCGCCCAGCGGTGAGGTGCCGACGCGCCAGCGGCCGCCGGTCGACCGGACGATGGAGTCGCCGATCGCCAGGCCGAGGCCGGCTCCGCTGCCGCTGTGCTCGGCCCGCTGGAACCGGTCGAAAAGACTCGGCCGCTGGTCCTCCGGGATGCCGGGACCGCTGTCCTCGACGGCGAGCGCCAGCCGTCCGCCCGCGGCTTTGACGCTGATCCGGACCTGCCCGTCCGGGCCCGCGTAGCGGCAGGCGTTGTCCATCAGGACGCCCATCAGCCGGTCGATCCACTCCGGCGGCGCGTTGATCAGCGCCGGGCCGCCGCCGGTGTCGGCGGTGACCGCCGGGCCGACCGCGCGGAACCGGTCCGCGCAGCTGGCCGCCAGGGTCGCCACGTCGATCGGCTCGTCTCCGGGCGGGGGCGGCTGAGAGTCGAATCTCGCCAGCCACAGCAGGTCATCGACGAGCCGGCTGAGCCGCTCGCCTTCGGACCGGACCCGGGTCAGCGAGTCCCGGTAGGCGGCGGCCGGGCGTCGGGCGCTGAGCGCCACGTCGACCTCCGCGCGCAGCACGCTCAGCGGGGTCCGCAGCTCGTGCGAGGCGTCGGCGGTGAACTCCAGCTGCCGCCGCCGCGCCTCCTCCACCGGCGCGAGAGCCCGCAGGCCGACGATCAGCGAGCCGGCGAACATGGCCAGCAGCAGCACCGGGCCGACGACGAGCTCACCGTCGCGCAGCAGATGCAGGGTGTGCATGTCCCCGGCCTGGCTGATGCCCGCCACCACCTCGCCGGCCGGATTCAGCGCGGTCAGCAGCCGGTACGACCCGGCCCGGCCGAGATCGGCGGTGACCGGCAGGCCTGGGGCGGGCAGCGTCCGCAGCACGCCGGCGGGCAGCGCCGGGGCCGCGGCCGACCGCGCGGTGATCACGCGACCACCGGTCGCGGTCCGGCCGATGATCCAGAGGTAGGCCAGCCTGTCGTCGGTGTCGTTGTTCTTGTCATCATCCCCGTCGCCGCCCTGACCCCGGTCGGAGTCGCGGATGACGTCGAGCGGGTCGTGCCGGGCGGTGGCCAGCATCTGGCTCACGCGGGCGTCGGCCTGGCTGGTCAGCCGGGCGGACGCCACCGCGAAGATCGCCGCCGCGGCGATCGCGTAGACGCACGCGATCAGCAGCGTCGCGACCACGGCGACGCGGAGGGCCGGCCCCGCCTTCACCGGGCAACGATCCGGTAGCCGACGCCGCGGACGGTCTCGATCCGCACCCCGGCCCCGGTCAGCTTCGCCCGCAGCCGGGCCAGGTGCACGTCGATCGTGTTCGACCCGAACGCGTCCGCCTCGTCCGGCCAGACCTGCTGGGCGATCGCGAGCCTGGTCGCGATACCCGGAGACCGGCGCATCAGCGTCTCCAGGATGCCGAGCTCGGTCATGGTCAGCGCGGGCGAGGAGCGGCCATCGACCTCGGCCTGTCGCGCCGCCGGATCGAACTCCAGGTCACCTACTCTCAGTCGCAGCTGAGGCGGCCGCGTTCGACGCTGCAGCGCGCGCAACCGGGCGAGCAGCTCGCCGAAGTCGAAGGGCTTGACCAGGTAGTCATCGGCGCCGCCGTCCAGGCCCGCGATCCGGTCCGTGGGGGTGTCCCTGGCGGTCAGCATGAGGACCGGCGTGCCCTGGCCGACGCTGCCTCGTCGGCCGTCCCTCAGCTGCCGGATCAGGTCCAGTCCCGACAGCCGCGGCATCCGCCAGTCGATCACGGCGACCGCGTACTCGTACTGCCGCAGGAACGTGCCGGCCGTCTCACCGTCGCGGGCCAGGTCGACGGTGTACCCCTGCTCGCGCAGGCCGCGCGCGAGCACCTCGCCGAGGTGCTCGTCATCCTCAGCCACCAGTACTCGCATCTATCCGAATCTACCTGGGAGATAGCCATCGGGCCGTTCATCGCGGCCGCTCGCCTGGTCACCGCTCATCCGAAGCCCAGGCCGATCAAGAACAGCGCTAGCCAGGCAGCCTCGCAGGCGAGCATCGGGCCGTCCCTGGCGATCATGTCCTCGACCGGCCGCATTGTGCGGCGGCCGGTGAGGATCGCGAACCGGCCCAGCGCCGCCGCGAGCGGAACCGCGCTGATCAGGTGCCAGGGACGGACGCCGCCCGGCTCGCCCGAGGCCCACAGCAGGTAGCAGACTGTCATCAGCGCGGCCGCCGCGAGCTGACTCAGCCGCAGGACGGGCGCCCGGTAGTACCGCAGCACCGGGCGGTGCCGCATCGCCCCGCCGTCCAGGGCTACGCGCTCGGTGTAGCGCTTGGCGATCGCGACACCGAGCGCTCCGCTGGAGCACACCACCAGGAACCATCCCGACGGCTCGACCCGGGCGGCCGCCGCCCCGCCAAGCACGCGGAGCAGGAACCCGGACGCGACCAGCACCGCTTCCACGCCCGGGACGTGCTTGAGCCCCAGGGAGTAGAGGAACGAGATCGCCAGATAGCAGGCCACGGCCGCGCTGAGCAGGGGCACGCCGCTCGCCAGTCCCGCTGCCAGCGCCAGGACGGTGCATCCGGCGGCGAGCGCGAGCGCGTGCCGCTCCGGCAGCTCCCCGGCCGCGACCGGCCGCGACCGCTTAGCCGGGTGGGCCCTGTCCCGCTCCGCGTCGGCCACATCGTTAGCCGCGTAGACCGCGGCCGAGGCGAGCAGGAACGCCGCCCCGGCCACGGCGGTTCGCGCCAGCACGGCGGGCTGGCCCAGCACCCCGGCGGCCAGCGGCGCGGCGATGACCAGGAGGTTCTTGGGCCATTGGCGCGGCCGGGAGGTCCGGATCATGGCGCGCAGCCGCCGCGCGCCGGCCGATCCCGCCGATGGCGCCGCCGTCACCTCGGCGGCCCGGGCAGGCGGGATCACCGGGCGTACGCCGCTGTGAAATCGCGGGTGTAGAGCGAGTAGTAGCGGTAGGGGGTGGTCTGCTGCGTCGGCAGCAGCGGCTCCGGCCGCGGGTCGGCCGGGCGGCCGTGCGCCTGGTAGTACTCGAAGCTGGTCCAGTACGGGTTGATGTCCAGCTGCATGCCCTCGACCGCGCCGGCCCGCTGCAGCAGCACCGCCAGCTGCCGCACGCTGAGGGCCGGGCCGTACGCGTAGATGACACGGCCGTCGGCGGTGACGCCGACGCCGGAGCGCCAGACGTCGTAGCTCCCGCCGAGGGTCGCGCCCCAGCTGGACTCGACATTCTGGTCGACTGCGGCGGGCACCCGGCCCCGGTCCACGATGAGCTTCAGGTTCTGCCGGACCCCCACGACCTCCGGGGTCATCCGCATGTCCCGGCCCCACTGCCCGACCGCGATCCGGCCGTCGCGGTAGTAGACCTCGGAGGCGGCCCCGTCGACGAGCCTCCCGCTGGCCGAGCCGTTGAGGTAGAAGCCGCCGCCCGACGCGTTCAGCCGGAACCCGCCGTTGAACGTGGCCAGCAGCCCGGCCCGCTGCCCGGGCGGGATCCACGGCGCGCCCCCGCCGAAGCCGGAACCGGGGTCCTGCGAGCCCGGATGAAGCTGGAATCTGACCAGCCGCTGGTCGAAGGACGCGATGCCGGCCACATAAGAGGTGTGCACGCTGTCCACGCGCAGGAACGTCACGTACTCGGCCGGCTCGCCGTGCACCCCCTCCACCAGCCGCCAGACCCCCTCCCCGGGCAACGGCGGGCTGGCGAACGGCGCCACTGAGCGGGGAACGTCAGCGGTAAAGCCCTTACGGTGCGCTAGCACCGGCTTCTTGGCGGGCGGGGCCAGCGAGAACGGCGGCGCGCCCCCGACCTTAGGCGGCTGGTAGGTCAGCCACTCGCCGAACGTCACCACCGGCCCCAGGTAGTGGTCCCTGGCCCACTCCGACAGCCGCGCCGAGACCGATCCGCCGTCCGGGGCCGTCAGCGCCTGCCCGACCGAGAACGACAGCCAGCAAAACCCGGCCGGCGCGAGGACGGCGATCACACGGGTCACGGGGTGCCTCGCCAGCCGGCGGATCCTTCCCTTGCGACCTCGCCGCCTGCCGTGTGGAGGCTGTCTGGGCCGGTGGTCGGGACCGGGCCAGAACGGGCCCGTGACGACGGGACCGAGCTGAGCCTTCCGATCGGGATCATGGTCGAGTTCCGGCACGTCCGCCCCCTCCTCGATTAGCCAGCCGACGGGCCGACCCTGGTCGGGACCATGCCTACCGGGCGAACATGAAACGAGAATGACGAGCAGCCGCCGCAGCCAAAGCGCCGGCCAGCTCTATTAAATCAATCTGTTTTGATGTAATGTCGATGCATGCTAGCCGCGCAACCGGACGGGACCGCCGCCGCCGGTTTCCTGCGGTTGGCGGTGCACCCGCTGCGCTGGGAGTTGCTGCGCGAGCTGGCGCGCAGCGACCGGCAGGTGCACGAACTGACAGGGCTGACCGGCCGGCCGCAGAACCTGGTCTCCTATCACCTCGGCCAGCTAAGGTCAGCGAAGCTGGTATCGGCCCGGCGCAGCTCGGCCGATGCGCGTGACGCGTATTACACCGCCGACCTGGACCGGCTCGGCGGGTTGCTGGCCGCCACCGGGCAGGCGCTGCACCCCGGGCTCCGGCTCGCGCTGGCGCCCGCCGCCGCCGGCAGCACGGCCGGTTCGGCGGCGCGAGTGCTGTTCCTATGCACCGGCAACAGCTCGCGATCCCAGATCGCCGAGGCCCTGGCGAGAAACCGATCCGGCGGCAGCATCGAGGCTTACAGCGCCGGGAGCCACCCTCGGCCGCTGCACCCGTGCGCGGCGCGGGTCATGGCCGCGCGCGGCATCAGCCTGGCCGGGCACCGCTCCAAGCACCTAGACGAGTTCGCCGGGCAGCACTTCGACTACGTGATCACCGTGTGCGACAAGGTCCGCGAGATCTGCCCCGAATTTCCCGGCCAGCCCGAGCCCGTCCACTGGAGCATCCCCGATCCGGCCGCCTCCCGCGACGCCGCCGCAGCCGGCTGCCCGGCCTTCGAGCGCACGGCCGTCGACCTCGACACCCGCATCAGGTTCCTGATCGCGGCCGTTACCAGTCCGGCCCCGTGACCGAGCCCGTGACCGAGCCCGTGGACCCGCCCGGGCCGGCCGCCGTCGCCGCGGCGTCGCGGCCGTCCCTGATCACGGTGCTGCGGGAGTGGGGGCGCATCGGCTGCACCGGGTTCGGCGGCCCGCCGACCCACATCAAGATGCTGCGCGACCTGTGCGTGGACCGCAGAGGCTGGCTGGACGCGGCCGAGTTCGAGGACGCGGTCGCCGCCTGCAACCTGCTGCCGGGCCCGGCCTCGACCGAGCTGGCGATCTTCTGCGCCTGGCGTGTCCGCGGCCGGCCGGGCGCGCTGATCGGCGGCGCGGCGTTCATCCTGCCCGGTCTGATCGTGATCCTGGCCCTCGCCGCCCTGTTCC
>Ga0208717_1000858_pt1 | contig 10073 bp, 9 predicted proteins | sample NGESurF53shallow_FD_184489 | JGI IMG/M metagenome (GOLD analysis project Ga0208717, IMG submission 184489) | Arctic peat soil microbial communities from Barrow, Alaska - NGEE Surface sample F53-3 shallow (SPAdes) | ecosystem: Environmental > Terrestrial > Soil > Wetlands > Peat ... | reverse complement strand
CCGTCCCAGGCCGCGATGACGCTGCTGGTGCACACCGCGGCAACAAGCCAGGACGGCGCTCGGGCGCACTCCGAGAACCCCCGCCTCTCGCCGCTGCCTGAGTAGCGGCCTGGCCGGCCCGGCTGACCCTCCATTTCCGACGAACCACGTTCTCCCGGTAAACGGCGCACGCACGTTCGGCGTGCCAGAAAACAGTAAGGAATCCACTCATGAATGAACTCAAGCTCGGCGATGTCACCGTCACGCGGATCGAGGACATGCACGGCCCGGTCATGCCGGCGGACCAGTTCTTCCCGGACCTGCCCGCGCAAGCCTGGCAGGAGCACCGCGGCATGCTCGTGCCCGACCACCTGGGCGCCGACGACACCATGGTCCAGGCTGCCTTCCAGACCTGGCTGCTGCGCAGCGAGGGCCGGACCATCCTGATCGACGCCGGCATCGGCAACGACAAGACCCGCCCGGGCGCGCCGTTCTGGGACCACCTGCACCTGGACTACCTCGGCAACCTCGCGGCCGCCGGGGTCCAGCCTGAGGACGTCGACCTGGTGGTCAACACCCACCTGCACGTCGACCACGTCGGCTGGAACACCCGGCTGGCCGACGGCTCATGGGTGCCGACGTTCCCGAACGCCACCTACCTGATGCCCAGGGCTGACTTCGAGTCCTTCAATCCGGCCAACAACCCGGCTATCGCCGGCAGCGTCGACGACGGCGCCTTCGAAGACAGCATCGCTCCCGTGCACGCCGCAGGGCAGGTCCAGCTCTGGGAGCACAGCCACAGCATCGACGCGCACCTGCGCCTGGAGGCCGCGCCGGGGCACACCCCCGGATCCAGCGTCGTCAAGCTGACCTCCGGCACCGATAAGGCCCTGTTCGCCGCCGACATCCTGCACACTCCGCTCCAGCTCATCCACCCCGACCATAACAGCTGCTTCTGCCAGGACCCCGCAGCAGCTCGCGCGACCCGGCGCAGGCTGCTCGGCTGGGCCGCCGACGAGGGCGCCCTCGTGCTGCCGGCCCACTTCAGCGGCCACAGCGCCTTTGAGGTCCGCGACAGCGGCGATGCGTTCGAGATTAAGGGCTGGGCGGCGCTCACCCGGTACTGACCCGCCACGGCACCGGCACGCTGGCGCTACTTCCGTTAGAAGCGATGATATCGTAAAGCCGATCGAAGCGCTTCGAGCGTGCGGGGAGTACCGGGAGGTGTTGGATGGCGACGCTGGCCGACGTAGCCCGGCACGCTGGGGTCGCGGCCAGCACCGTGTCCTATGTGCTCAGCGGCAAGCGCTCGGTGTCGGAGGAGACCAGGGAGCGGGTAGCGCAGAGCATCAAGCTGCTCGGCTACCAGCCGCACGCCGGTGCCCGAGCGCTGGCCAGCGCGAGGTCCAACGTGCTCGCGCTTGTTGTCCCGCTGCGCCGGGACCTGTACGTGCCGGTGATGATGGACATCGCGATCGCGGTGACCGCGATGGCCAGGCGGTTCGGCTACGACGTGCTGCTGCTGACCAACGACGAGGGGCCTGAGGGCATCAGGCGGGTCGCGACCAGCGCGCGGGCGGACGCGGTGATCCTCACCGACGTCGGCATGGAAGACGAGCGCATCGCCATGGTCAGGCAGACCGGCGTTGACGCGGTACTGATCGGCCTGCCGTCGGACTCCGCCGGTCTTGACTGCGTTGACCTGGACTTCGCACAGGCGGGCAGGCTATGCGTCGAGCACCTGGCCGGACTCGGCCACCGCGAGGTGGCGTTCATCGGCGAGGCGCAGGGCATCTACCAACGGCATATCGGCTTCGCCGAGCGGACGCTGCGCGGGATCCGGGCGGCCGCAGCGGAGGCCGAGATGAACCTGGTGCACCGGCCGTGCGGCGGCAGCTACGAGGCGGCGGCCGGCGTGCTAGCCCGGATCCTCGAGGAGCGGCCGCGTACCACCGGCTTGATCGTGCAGAACGAGGCGGTCATCCCGCCGCTGCTGAGCCTGCTGCGCGCCACCGGCCGGATCGTTCCCGAGGATGTATCGATCGTCGCGGTGTGCCCGGACCAGCTCGCAGAGCAGACGTCGCCGCAGCTCAGCTCCGTGAACTTGCCGGCCGCTGAACTTGGCACCCGCGCCGTCGAGCTGCTGATGCGCCGGATGGCCGAGGGCGGCACCGGCGAGGTCGTGCTGATCCCGCCGACGCTGACGGTCCGCGGCAGCACCGGGCCGGCGGCCGGCGGCGGCTCCCCGGCGACGGACCGCGGCTGACGACTGGCCCGTAGGCACTGCCCCCGGCAAAGCACTGCCGTCGATGCGATTCCGTAGCCTAATTTCCTGGGTTAACACTCTTGCAACAAGCATCGGGCTGCCATATCGTCCCAACATAGCGAAGCGCTTCGACTGATGACCCTCCACTTCCGAGAGGATTTCCATGCCGAGGAAAAAATCAGCGGGCCTGCTCATAGCGGCCCTCGTGGCCCTGACGGCCAGCCTGGCCGCCTGCGGTGGTGGCGGCGGCGCCACGGCGTCCTCCGCGCCGAAGGTGCTCAAGGTCTGGTGGTACGAGGGCCCGGGAAGCGCGTACCAGATCGCCTGGGACCAGGCCATCACCGACTTCAAGAAGCAGCACCCGGGCGTGACCGTGCAGTTCTCGCTGAAGAGCTTCAACCAGATGCAGCAGAACGCCTCGATGATCCTCAACTCCTCCGACGTCCCTGACGTCATGGAGTACAACAAGGGCGACGCAACCACCGGGCTGCTGTCCAAGCAGGGCCTGCTCACCAATCTCACGCCGGAGGCGACCAAGTACGGCTGGGACAAGCTGCTCTCGCCTGACCTGCAGGTCACCGCGCGCTATAACGCCAAGGGCGTGATGGGCTCCGGTGACTGGTACGGCGTCTCCGACTACGCCGAGTACCTGACGGTCTACTACAACAAGGCCATGTTCGCGAAGTACGGAATCCAGGTGCCCACCACGATGGCGCAGCTGACGGCGGCGATGGCCAAGTTCGTCACGGCCGGCATCACCCCGTTCGCGAACGCCGGCAACGACTACCTGGCGATGCAGTACCTGTACGAGATGGAGCTGAGCCAGTCCACCACTCAGCAGGTGCAGAACTACGAGCGGTACACCGGCCCGGTGAACTTCCACGACGCGGCCTGGACCAACGCCGTGAACACCTTCCAGGACTGGGTCAATAAGGGCTATATCGCCAAGGATTCGGTGAGCCTGACCTCCACCCAGGCCGGCAACGACTTCGAGACCGGCAAGAACCCGATGATGATGTCCGGCAACTGGTGGGCCGGCACGTTCGAGAGCGACATCAAGAACTTCTCCTGGGGCACGTTCCTGTGGCCGGGTAACACGCTCAACGCCGGCTCGGGCGGCAACCTGTTCGTGGTGCCGAAGAACGCCGCGAACAAGCAGCTCGCCTACGACTTCATCAACGACACGCTCCAGCCCGACGTGCAGAAACTGCTCGCCAACAACGGCGCCGTGCCGGTCTCGGCCAGCACCGCCGGCGTGTCCAACCCGCTCAACGCCCAGCTCATTCATAACTTCCAGACGCTGGCGAGCGACGACGGCCTAGCTTATTATCCCGACTGGCCGACCCCTAGCTTCTACAACACGCTGCTCGCGCAGACCCAGGACCTGATGAACGGGGCGAGCGCAGATCAGGTGCTTGGCACGCTGCAGACCGACTACAACCAGTACGTCTCCAGCCTTGGCTGAGACACCGATCCCAGTACTACAACGACGGAGGTCCGGCGCCGCTACCCGCGGCGCCGGCGCCGGCGCCTACCTGACGTACCTACTGCCGGCTGCGGTCCTGTTCACCGTGGTGATCGCGGTACCGCTGGTGATGAACGTCTACACCAGCTTCACCGACTGGACCGGGGTCGGCCCGCGGCAGTGGGCCGGCCTCGCGAACTACCGGCAGCTGTGGCACGACTCGGAGTTCTGGGCGTCGATGTGGCACACCCTCGCGCTGGTCGCGGCGATGGCGGTGGTACCGACGGTGCTCGGGCTGCTCATGGCCGCCGCCCTGTTCGACGTGATCGCCAAGCGGTTCAGCCCGCGGGTGGCGAGCGTGCTGCGGGCGTGCATCTACCTGCCGCAGGTGCTGCCGATCATCGTGGCCGCGATCGTGTGGAGCTGGATCCTCGATCCGCAGTACGGCGCGCTGAACGTCGCGCTCCGCGACGTCGGCCTGGGCTTCCTCGCGCACGACCTGCTCGGTGACCCGCATACCGCGCTGCTGACCGTGATGGCGGTGCTGATCTGGTTCCAGCTCGGCTACCCGGTGGTGATCTTCATGGCGGCGCTGCAGCGGACCGATCCGGCCCTGAGCGAGGCGGCCGAGATCGACGGGGCGACGTGGCGGCAGCGGCTGTGGCGGGTGACCGTGCCGCAGATCCGGCCGGAGATCTACGTAGTCCTGCTGACCTGCACGGTCGCGTCACTGCGGACGTTCGGCTGGATATACGCGCTGACCAGCGGCGGGCCCGGCGTGGCGACCCAGGTGCCGTCGTATTACTCGTACCAGAGCTTTTTCACCGACCTCGACGTCGGTTACGGGTCCACGATCGCGACCGTGATGACGCTGATCATCGTGGCGGTGTCCGTCATGTTCCTGTGGGTCCAGCGCAGGCACGCGGGATGAGCGGCACGCTGACGCGCCACCGGTTGACGCGACACCGGCTGACGCGAAAAAGAGGACCGGCCGCCTGGCTCACGCTGGCCGCGCTCGTCGTCGTCACCGCGGGTGTCCTGATCCCGTTCGCGCTGATCGCGCTGAACGCGTTCAAGCCGCCCGCGCAGTACTCCGCACACGGGCCGCTGAGCTTCCCCGACGGCTTCTACACCGGGGGGATCCAGGAATTCTGGGACACCGCCGACTTCGGCCGGGCGCTGTGGAACAGCGTGCTGATCAGCGGCTCCGTCTGCGTACTGGCGGTGCTGCTGTCGATACTGAGCGCCTACGCCCTCGGTATCGGCCGGGTGAAGGGCCGGACCTGGATCCTCGGCGCGTTCCTGATCGCGAACTTCCTGCCGCAGGAGGGGCTCGTCTACCCGCTGTACGACCTGGCGAAGGAGGCCGGCCTCTACGACACGCAGCTCGCCGTCATCATCATCTTCACCGTCATCCAGGCCGCGTTCGGCACCTACCTGCTGTCGTCGGTGCTTGGCACCTTTCCGCGCGAGCTGCTTGAGGCGGCGCGAATGGACGGGGCGGGACGGGCGCGCATCCTGTGGCGGGTGGTGGTGCCGGTCAGCCGGCCCACCCTCGGCGTCCTGCTCGTGTTCTTCTTCATCTGGACCTGGAACGAGTTTTTCCTGCCGCTGGTCTTCCTGGTCTCGAACCAGAACCAGACCGTGCCCGTCGCGCTCGGCACGCTGCAGGGCCAGCACATCATGAACCCGCTGACCACCAGCGGCGCGGCGCTGCTCGGAGTGGTCCCCACCATCATCTTCTTCCTCATCTTCCAGCGGACGATGACCCGTGGCGTCACCGTCGGCAGCATCAAGTAACACGCACAGGAAAGGCACACCCCACGCATGAAGTTCACCGATGGTCGCTGGCTGCTGCGTCCCGGCGTCCAGGCGTTCCACCCGGTTGAGGTGCTCGACGCCGAGACCGGCCAGGGGAGGCTCATCGTCCGGGCCGCGGTCCGTCGGATCAGGGACCGTGGCGACCTGCTCAAGGGGCCGATGATCACGCTCACGCTGAGCGCGCCGGCCCCAGACGTGATCGCAGTGAACATCACCCACCTGACCGGGCAGGTACACCGTCCGCCCGCGTTCGCGATCGAGGAGACTGCGCTCGCTATCGAAGACAACGGGGCGACGTCGGCGCAGTCCTTCCGCGAGGGCGAGTGGGCGGTGCTCACCTCGGGCGAACTGTCGGCGCGGGTGCGCACCGGCGCGGACTGGCGGCTGGAGTTCCTGGCGGGCGGCCGGCTGCTCACCGCGAGCGAGGCGGGCGGCGCCGCGATCGTGACCACCGCCGACGGCGGGCACTACCTGCGCGAGCAGCTCAGCCTCGGCCTGGACACCGCCGTGTACGGGCTCGGCGAGCGATTCGGGCCACTGGTCAAGAACGGCCAGGTCATCGACATCTGGAACGCCGACGGGGGAACCGGCAGTGAGCAGGCGTACAAGAACATTCCGTTCTGCCTGACCAACGACGGCTACGGCGTGTTCGTCAATGACCCGGGCCGGGTGTCCTTCGAGGTCGCTTCCGAGGCGGTCTCCCGCCTGCAGTTCAGCGTGCCCGGGCAGTCGCTGGAATACCTGGTCATTTACGGTCCGGAGCCCAGGGCCATCCTGCGTAACTACACGGCACTGACCGGACGGCCGCCCGCGCTGCCTGCCTGGTCATTCGGCCTGTGGCTGTCTACCTCCTTCACCACGTCCTACGACGAGGCCACGGTTACCAGCTTCATCGACGGGATGGCCGAGCGCGGGCTGCCGCTGTCGGTCTTCCACTTCGACAGCTTCTGGATGCGCGAGTTCCACTGGTGCGACTTCGAGTGGGACCCGCGGATGTTCCCTGACCCGGCGGGCATGCTCGCCAGGCTCAAGGCACGCGGGCTGCGGATCTGCGTCTGGATCAACCCGTATATCGCGCAGGAGTCAGCACTGTTCGACGAGGGCAGGGCACAGGGCTACCTCCTGCGGCTGCGGTCAGGTGACGTGTGGCAGTCCGACCTGTGGCAGCCGGGGATGGCCGTCGTCGACTTCACCAACCCGGCGGCACGGGACTGGTACGCGGCCAAGCTTGACGCGCTGCTCGCCATGGGCGTGGACTGCTTCAAGTCGGACTTCGGCGAACGCATCCCGGTCGAGGACGTCGAGTACTTTGACGGCTCGGATCCCGAGCGGATGCACAACTACTACAGCTACCTGTACAACCAGACCGTGTTCGATCTGCTGCGCAAGCGTCGCGGCGACGGGGAGGCGGTGCTGTTCGCGCGCTCGGCCACCGCGGGGTCACAGCAGTTCCCTGTGCACTGGGGCGGCGACTGCGACGCGACGTTCGAGGCGATGGCGCAAATGCTGCGCGGCGGCCTGTCGCTCGGCATGTCCGGGTTCGGCTACTGGAGTCACGACATCGGTGGCTTCGAAGGGACACCGGACGCCGCCGTGTACAAGCGGTGGATCGCGTTCGGCTTGCTGTCCTCGCACAGCCGCCTGCATGGCAGCGGCTCTTACCGGGTGCCATGGCTATTCGACGAGGAGGCGGTGGACGTGCTGCGCACGTTCACCCGGCTCAAGATGCGGCTGATGCCTTACCTGATGAGTGCCGCCCGCCAAGCTGCCGGGGACGGGATCCCGATGATGCGGGCGATGGTGCTGGCGTTCCCGGATGACCCGGGCTGCACGCACCTGGACCGCCAGTACATGCTCGGCGATGACCTGCTAGTGGCGCCGGTACTCACGGCCACGGGCGAGGTAACGTATTACGTGCCGGCCGGCACGTGGACTCACTACATGACCGGGGAGCAGGTCGCTGGCCCCCGCTGGGTCACCGAGCGGCACGGGTTCGGCAGCGTCCCGTTGCTGGTCAGGCCCGGCGCGGTCATCCCGGTGGGTGCCGTCGATGACCGGCCGGATTACGACTACGCGGACGGCGTGACGCTGCGGCTCTACGAGATCCCCGACGGAGCCCGGGTGACGACGGTCATCGCACCCGGCGGCCCGGAGTTCGTCACCACCCGGGCCGGGAACGTGATCCGGGTCGCGGGCGCCACCGGCGGCGACTGGCACGTCTGGCACGCCGGGCGGGTCATCCGCGGCCGGTCGGGCGCGGCCGAGTTCACGGTGTTACCGCAACTCGCGCGAGGCGAAAGCTGGCAAGCCGATAGGCGCGCTGGTTCCGTTGTTGGTAGGCCGCCTAGGATGGCCCCGGATGAGAGACATCTGGGGCGTGATGTGGAGCGCACGGACCGTTCGGGATGATCATGAATTGACCTTTGCCTTGAGGCGGGCTAGTCGTCAGACGGTGAGGTACCGCGCGCTTGCTTGGCCTTCATCATCTGCACCCGGACCTGAAGCGCAGGCAGGACGGACACGTCCACGGTCTCGGCGCCCTCGTAGGCGCTCCAGATCTGGTCCAGGTAGTCCTACCATTTTTAACCTGTGGGCTTGAACGTGAACAACGTGCTGCCGGTGATCAGAACGGGCAGGATGACCGGGGCCATGTCCTCGCCGAGCGACTCCGGCAGCGGCTGGAAGCCGAGCGCTGTGCCCGACAGGTAGTCGTACACGTCCGCCTGGTCCAACGGCACCTTCGTCTCGTGTTCCGCCACCACGCGGGCTATCTCGTGCATATCGGCATCCGTTGGCCATTGCCCGCTGACATCGACCGCAACGTAGGCGCGTGGTGTTGTAGCGTCCGGGCACTTTACCGGCGCAGGCGGGCCTGAATCATGGCTGGCACCGCGGCGCGCCCGGTGACGGGGCGGAACCGCTCGGAGGCCGTGCTCAGCGCGGCGTACTCGTTATCGGAGAGCTTTATCTCGGCGGCCGCGACGTTGCTCTCGAGCTGCTCGACGCTGGACGCGCCGGGGATTGCGGTGACCGCGGGATGCCGGATCACCCAGGCCAGCGCGATCTGGGCCGGGGTGGCGTCGTGCGCGTCCGCCACCTCGCGCAGCACGCTGATCAGTTCGCCGGCCCGGTCGAGGTTTTCCGGCAGGAACAGCGGATTGCCCGCCCGGACCCGGTTGGCGGGGCGGTTAGCCCGGTCGTAGCGGCCGGACAGCAAGCCCTGCGCGAGCGGGCTGTAGGCGATCACGACCCGGTCGGCCCGGGCGGCGAACGGCAGCAGGTCCTTCTCGGGCGCACGGTCAGCGAGGCTGTAGCGGACCTGGTTGCTCAGCACCCGGCCGCCGAGCGCCTTCTCGGCGGCCTGCCAGCGGGCCAGCGGGTAGTTGCTGACGCCGACCTCCCCGACCAGCCCGACGCGCTGCAGCGTGCGCATGCCCCGCATGATCGTGCCGTCGGAGACCAGCGGATTCGGCCAGTGCACCTGGTACAGGTCGAGCCGGCGCGCGCCCAGCCGGGCGGCGCTGGCCACGGCGCGCTGCTCCACGACCGGCGCCAGCGGCAGAACCGGCAGCAGCTTCGTCGCCAGGAACACCGATTCCCGCCGCTCGCCGAGCGCCTCCCCCAGGATCCGCTCGCTGCGCCCGAAACCGTACATCTCGGCGGTGTCGAACAACGTAACGCCGAGGTCGACCGCCCGGCGGACTATGTCGCGGGCATCCCGCCCGGCGTAACCCTCGCCGTACCCCCATTCCCGTGCCCCGAACTGCCAGGTGCCCAGGCCTATCTTGGAAATCCTCGGGGCCGTCTCGATGTCCAGGTACCGCATGCCGCGACCTTCCCTCTCTGCTGACAGGCGGACGGACGGGAAGGAGGCTCCGCGGTCCCGCGCCGCTCCACAGCGGTCGTGCCCTAGCTCATGAGCGAGCAGCGCCACGCCCAACTCAAGCCAACCACGCCGCAGCCTGCCCTACGCCGGGACCTGGCGAGAAGGGGACCTACCCCGCGCCTGGCCGGTCAACCGGGAACCGGCGCGCACAAGCCCGTCAGGCCAGCTACCTCCAGCGCTGAGCATCCCTGCGGCCGCCAACCGACCGTGCAGACCCGAATCCCCGGCATTGCCGTGGCCGGACACCGCCCTAGTCCACCCGCGAACCGCATAGGCCGGTCCGGCGATGGTCACCAGGGGGCCGGAGAGCAGGCGTGATTGGCCTGGGTTTAACCAATCGCCGCCGATGCCGTCCATTATGGTCGCGATCAGCGCTCCGGCTGAGCGCAGGCGCCTCCGGCCAGGATTACGCTCGCCATGCTCGCCCTCGTGGATGACGGGCTGACGGAGGCCGTGCCGAACAAGGGCTTCCAGACCGTGCCGCTCACCCCGGCCGACCTGGCCGAGACCTATGAGATGCGGGCCGGCTTCGACGACATGGAGAAGGAGGGGTTTACCGATGAGCTACTTCCAGGCTATCGCTGACCGGGTCGAGATCGAGGCGCTGCGCGCCGAGTTCACCGACGCTGTAATGATGCGCGACGGAGACCGCCTCG
>Ga0208717_1000857_pt1 | contig 10073 bp, 8 predicted proteins | sample NGESurF53shallow_FD_184489 | JGI IMG/M metagenome (GOLD analysis project Ga0208717, IMG submission 184489) | Arctic peat soil microbial communities from Barrow, Alaska - NGEE Surface sample F53-3 shallow (SPAdes) | ecosystem: Environmental > Terrestrial > Soil > Wetlands > Peat ... | reverse complement strand
CACGCGCACTGCGCAAGATGGTTTGGACCATACGCCGACGCGGGTCGCCGTCTCACCACCCCGCGGCGTGGCCGCGGCCGCCCCTACCGTCAAATGCACACTGCCGTCGACCCCGCAGCGGTGCGCACGTGGGCGATCGCGAACGATTACGAGATCTCCGCCCGCGGGCGAGTATCCGCCGCCATCATCGAAACATACCGCGCTGCGGGGAACTAGCCATCGAAATCCGCTAGCCCGCGCGCGGGTCGACGAGTCGCCAAACCAGAACTCTTCACGCAACCCCTGACGTCCAAAGCGCATAGACCGCCGTTGGATAGCGGGTCAGCGTTCGACGCGGGCGTTGCCGCCGCTTGCGAGTTTGAGCACGTCGGCTTTGCTGGCCATTGTCGTGTCGCCGGGTGTGGTCATCGCCAATGCGCCGTGGGCGGCGCCGTATTCGACCGCTGTCTGCAACGGTTCGCCTTGGAGGAGACCGTAGATTAGCCCGGACGCGAACGAGTCGCCGCCGCCGACACGGTCAAGGATCTCTAGGCGTTCGCGGTGCGTTGCGTGCACAACGCCGCTGCCGGCCGACCATGCGATCGCACCCCAATCGTTGCTGCTGGCTGAGTGGACGGTGCGCAGGGTGGTAGCGATCACTTTGAAGTTTGGGTAGGCGGATGCAACGTTCTGGATCATTGCGGCGAAGGTATCCACGTCGAGCGTGCTCAGGCGCTCATCGACGCCGTCGACCTTGAAACCTAAGCTCGCCGTGAAGTCTTCCTCGTTGCCGATCATCACGTCGATGTGGCGGGCGATTTCACGATTGACTTCCTGCGCCTTGGCTTGGCCGCCTATCGCCTGCCACAGGCTGGGGCGGTAGTTGAGGTCGTAGGACACGACGGTGCCGTGTCGCTTCGCCGAAGCGACAGCCGCCATGACGGTTGCGGAGGTCGACTCGCTCAGCGCAGCGAAGATGCCCCCTGTGTGCAACCAGCGCACGCCCTGCTGACCGAACAGCTGGTCCCAATCGACGTCGCGAGGCCCGAGCTGGGAGGCGGCCGTGTTACCACGGTCCGAGACCCCAACCGCACCCCGAACACCGAAGCCACGTTCGGTGAAATTCAAGCCGTTGCGTACCGTTCGCCCGGTCCCATCGAAGGGCACCCAACGGATGAAGGAGGTATCCAGCCCTCCGGCAAGGATGAAGTCCTCAAGCAGGCGTCCGACCTCATTGTCCACAAGCGCCGTAACGATCGCGGCACGCAATCCGAACGCCCGCCGCAGGCCGCGAGCCACGTTGTACTCCCCGCCGCCTTCCCATGCCTGGAACGACCTCGCGGTACGGACTCGCCCCTCACCGGGGTCCAGCCGCAGCATCACCTCCCCAAGGGACACGACGTCGAAGCGGCATTCGGACGCCGGGCGAATACTCAGATCAAGCACGGGTCGACGCCCTTCATCTCGGTGAGCGGGCGGACGTGGCCGCGGACGTCTCGGTGTTCGCGAATGCAACCGCGGCAGCCGTCAGTTGCGTAATGCCGGTGAAATCCCCAGCATGCACACGATCGCGGGGAACCATCCAAGAGCCCCCAACAGCGATAACAGCAGGCACTGCCAGGTACTCCGCCAAGTTGTGGGGACCCACGCCACCTGTCGGCACAAACCCGACCTCCCCGAAAGGGGCGGCGAGGGCCGCGATCGCAGGAGCACCGCCACACGTACTCGCTGGGAAAAACTTCACCGTCGTCACGCCGAGTTCGAGTGCGGCTTGGATCTCAGTCGCTGTCACAGCACCAGGGAGCACGAACACGCCGCTCTCGCGGCACCGCTCTACGACGGGCCGCGACAAGCCCGGTGAAACGACGAAGCTAGCACCCGCGGCCACGACGTCATCGACCTGCGCGATGGTCAGCACCGTGCCAGCGCCGACGATGATGTCGCCGCGCGCCGCCATTGCACGGATGGACCCCAGCGCGGCGTCGGTGCGCAGCGTCACCTCCACCACCGGAAGCCCACCAGCGACCAGAGCGTCGGCTAGCCCGCCGGCAGTAGCCGCGTCGTCGAGAACAACAACAGGGACTAGGCGGGCGAGATTAAAGGCTGCGGCGACGTCCATCGCGCTCCATTGGTATATGCAGCACCGGATTGCTTGTCAGAGCGACTACTTCACGGTCTGGGTGGTGCAGCGGGCCGGAGCGGGCGTGTCCCGGGTGTGCACCCACGCGGCACAACGCTTCGGATCACCAGGTTGGAGATTTTGCGAGCGATTGTCTCTCACCGTGAGGGGATCTGAGACCTTGCCCAATCAGCGCAGGCACCGGGCGACGCTACGTTCAGCCTCGCGGAAGCGGTGGCCGGATGCCGAGGAGCAGCGCGGGCGTCGGGTGCGGACATGGCGTGGGTCGCTTAGCTCAGTATTCCGAGAAGCTTGGCCATCGTGCCGCCCATAATCTTGTCGTATTCGGAGTCCGTGAGTCGACGCTTGCGATGCGGCGTGGGCAGCCGCAAGGCGTCAATCTTCGCTTTCTCGACAGACGGGTTGTACATAAACCCGTCCGAAGCGAATGTGACCTTGTCCGCTCCGGCCCATTCGACCGCGAGGTCGAGGTCGTAGTACTGATCCGTCACCGACGTGTCGAGATAGACGTTCTCGCGGTGTCGCGCAAGGTCGCAGTAGTCCCACAGCTTTGCGTTCGGACTCATGTACGACCCCATGTGCGGCAGGATCCAGGTCAGGTCGGAGAACTCGCGTGACAACGCGTCGATCGTCTCGAACTCGTGGAGATGAACCTTGATGACCCGAATGCCGACCTGCTGAGCAAGCGTCGCGATCTCTCGCACAATTTTCAGGGCATTGCCGCCGGCATACCACAACTCGCGCTGGTGCAGCTTCAGGCCGACCCATCCGAGGTCGCGCCCGATGCGTTCTAGTTCGTCTCGCCAGTTATCTACGGGCCGCACGTGCCCAAAGGGAATGAAGCGGTCCGGATAACGCTCGTACGCCGCGAGGGTGATGTCGTTCGAACAGCCCGACGCCATCCACGTCGCGAGGATGACTCCTTTGTCGATACCTGCCGCGTCATAATGCTCGATTACATCGTCGACCAGACCGTCCCAGTATTCACCCATGACTTCGAGATGCATCATGCCGTCGATAATCACTGCCTTGCCCTTTCGGATGGGAGTCGCTTGAGAGCGGGGTGCTGTCGTGCCGGTTACCAGTCGTGCATCGAGCCGTCCAGCAGGCGGTTGACGGGAAGATAAGCGGCCGAATATGGATGGCGGCTCGCTAGGTCGTCGTCGTAGGTGACGCCGAGGCCCGGGTCGTCGCTCGGCCGCAAGAGGCCTTCGGTGAACGTGTACGTCGGCCGGAAGACGTCGACGGTCGCCGTGCTGTGCCGCATGTATTCCTGGATTCCGAAGTTGGGGATCGCGATACCGAGATGGATAGCCGCTGCGAGACCGACCGGCGAAACGTCCGTAGGCCCGTGCACGCCCGATCGGATCTGATAGACGGCGGCGTAGTCGAAGATGCGCCGGAGGCCGGTGATGCCACCGACGTGGGTGACTGACGACCGGACGTAGTCGATCAACTGCTCCTCGACCAAGGTCCGATAGTCCCAAATGGTGTTGAATACCTCGCCGATCGCCAAGGGTGTGGTCGTGTGTTCGCGCACGCGCCGGAGCGCAGCTGGGTTTTCGGCGGGGGTCACATCCTCGAGCCAGAACAGGTCAAACGGCTCGAGTGACTTACCCAGCCGCGCTGCTTCGATAGGGGTCAGACGGTGATGAGCATCGTGGAGAAGCGGCAGCTGACCCCCGAACTTGTTCCGAACCGCCTCGAACACCGAGGGTATGTGGCGTAGATACGCGCGGGTATCCCAGCTCTCCTCGACCGGGACGACGCTCCTTCGGGCTGGCTCATAGTCATACCGGCTGCTCACGGCGCCATCACCGACGGCGGCGTTGCGACTGGTCGCGACCCCGTAGACGCTGCCGAGTCCGGGGACGCCGGCCTGCACACGGACGGCACGGTATCCGAGGTCGACATGCTCCGCGATCGAATCGAACAACTCAGGCAGGTCGCCACCGCTAGCGTGCCCGTATGCGAGCAGACCCTCGCGGCTCTTCCCGGCCAGTAGCTGATACAACGGCAACCCGGCAGTCTTGGCCTTGATATCCCACAAAGCCGTGTCGACTGCCGCGAGGGCTGTCATGGTGATCGGCCCACGGCGCCAGTACGTGCCCTTGTAGAGGTATTGCCAGGTGTCCTCGATGCGGTGGGCATCGCGGCCGATGAGCAGCGCCACCACGTGATTGGACAAGTACGAGGCGACGGCGAGTTCCCGTCCATTCAACGTGGCGTCTCCAAGGCCGGTGAGGCCGTCTTCCGTGGTGATGCGCAGCGTTACGAAGTTGCGGCCAGGGCTACTGATCAGGACTTCTGCCGACGAGATGCGCATCACGAACTCCTTGTCGTCGTGCCCACGCTTGGTGGGGCCAGGCCATCACGAGGCGTCATAAACGCTGACACCAGCCCTCGCTGCAATCTCGGCGAAGGCACGCATCGCCGACCCGAATGCGGCCGGGCCTGAAAACCCGCCGAGGTCCGTCGCAGAAGCGAGGTGCGGCTCGAGCGACGCGAAGCCGCGGTAACCAGAGGCCCTCAGCGCAGTCACAGTCTCAAGCAGCTCGCCGTCTCCCATTCCCGCGACCGTGACCCTGCCGTCCGTGAACCGGGCGTCCTTGATCTGTAGATACTCGATGTGCGGGCGTAGCCGACCGTAGGCCTCGCTGAACGGTCGCACCCCGACTTGCACGAAGTTGGCCGGATCCCAGGCGAGGCGTAAAGCTGGCGAATCGACTGCTCGAACGATGTCGAGAATCCGCGCAGGTACGTCGCCGTAGATATCCTTCTCGTTCTCATGGAGGAGTACGACGCCAGCACTGACAGCCATCTCGGCAAGGGCCCGCATCCTCGACATGACAGCGTCGCGGACAGAAACAGCGGATCGACCTTGGTGGTAGAACGAGAAGATCCGGATGTAGCGGCATTCGAAGAGGTGCGCGGCGTGGATCGCGCGCTCGAGTCGGTCGAGCTCATGTTCTACCGGCATCGAGACGTCGACCTTCCCAATCGGGGAGGCGATCGCCGAGACTGCCATCGAGCAATCTGTGTAGACCGACTGGAGGTCGGCTAACTGCGCATCGGTCATCTCGACCACATTGATGTTCCACGCAGACCGAAGCTCAAGATGCGAAGCTCCGAGCGCGCTCATCACCGTGGCGTGCACGCGGGGATCAGTGTCGATTTCGTCGGCGAATCCGCTGAGCTTCCACCGGATGGTTTGATCTGGGCATTCGGGCATCGACTGGACGCCCGCGGCCGCAGCAGTGTTAGCAGACATCCGCGAATCCTGGGTTAGTGCCGTACTTTTCCAGAGCGTCGCGGTCCAATGAAATGCCGAGTCCCGGAGTCGTCGTGATTTCGAGTGCGCCGTAGTCGTCGAGCTTCCAGGAGACAGTGGTGAGCTCGTCGACGTACGCGGACCCCGTCTTGTACTCGACGAGATCAGTGTCCGGTAGCGCGGACGCTAGCTGGAGGTCGGCCGCAAGCCCGACCGCGGTGTTCCACCCGTGCGGGATGAGCTTGACGCCGTAGTCGGCGGCCATCCATCCGATCCGGCGTGACTCACTGAGGCCGCCACCCTTCGTGGTGTCGGGCTGCACGATGTCGAACGCCCCCTCCTTGAGGAACGGCAAGAATGATTGCCTCCTCGTTAGAACCTCGCCGCCGCTGATCGGCACCGGCGACTGGCGGCGGAGTGCAACGAAGTCGTCGAGTGCATCCGGCGGCAGCGCCTCCTCAAACCACGCGACGCCATATGCGTCGAGCATGTGCGCTGTCCGTAACGCCCAGTTGAACCGCCCTTGGAAATGCGCGTCCGACCCGCCTGCGTCAACGGCAAGGAGTGCACTGTCGCCGACGGCACTTCGGGCCGCCGAGACCATCCGCTCCTGCGTCGTCCGGTCCATGCGGCCGAAGTCGCCCCAGCCGATCTTGAAGGCACGGAACCCAAGTTCTGCCAGCGCGACAAGCTCATCCGCTAGTGGCTCAGGATCGTCAATCAACAAGGACGCGTAGGGCCGGACGGATTCGCGGTACCGGCCACCGAGAAGTCGACCGACCGGCTGCTGAAGCACCTGCCCGAGCAGGTCCCAAAGCGCAATGTCGATCGCGCTTATGGCATGAGTGATCGAGCCGCCTCGTCCCATCCAGAACGTGTTCTGGTGCAGCTTCTCTGTCACCCGCTCCGGCTCGAGACAGCTTTCGCCGAGTAGCAGCGGACTGAGGACTTCGATGGCTGCGTTGACGAGTGCCTCGCTCGCGAAGGCGCTGCCGATGCCGACCAAACCACCATCGGACTGGATCGCGACGAGGGTGTGGATCACATCGTCGGGTCGGATCTCGTGCGACCATCCGCCCTCCGGTGTTGCGCCCCGAAGGCCCGTGGTGCGGATCGCGGAGATGTTCATGTGCGCTGTCCTTTAGTGGTGGCTGGCGTGACGGTTGCCGGGTCCATCAAGGTGTGCCGTGGGATAGGTGTCGCCACGTTTCTGTTAGCCACGGGGTCGCCTCAGTAGCCGCCCGGAGCGCGTACCACAGCGCCGGCCGTCCTGGACCGCTACTACGCCGTTCACGACGACCACGCTGATGCCCTCGGGGTAGACGGCGGCCCGCGCAAATGTCGAAGCACTGCGCACAGCCTCGGCGTCGAAGAGAACAAGATCAGCGAAGTACCCTTCGCGCACGAGGCCTCTACCGGACAGTGCGAATCGGCGCGCCGGCATCGACGACATCTTGCGGATCGCCTCTTCGAGCTTGAGCGTTCGCTTCTCCCGGACGTGGTGCGCGAGGTACTCCACGTGCCCGCGGTAACACAACGGGTTCGCGGAAATCTCGCCAAGCGGTCCGTGGTCGACGCTGGCGAACGCGTCCACACCGAGGCTGAACAGCGGATGCGCAATCGTCTGTGCCAGGTGTTCCTCGGTGAACAGGTCGCCGACCATCAGCAGGTCGCCCATGGCATCGCCTGCAGCGGACATGAGATCGAAATACGCGTCCCACGAATCCTGGTCACGCAATTTTGCAATCTCGACGAAGGTCAACCCGTTAAGGTCTGCGAACTCGCGGCTGTTACCGAGACGAACCCGATCCCATTGCCCTTTCGCTACGAAGCGCCAGTACCGGTCGCAGTCGGCTCGAAGACGATCGCGTACGTCGCGGTTCCGCAGCATCGTCGCGGCCGCAGCGCTGCCCTCGGCGAGCACCCAGCTCGGCAGGAGCCCGGTCATCACGCCCAGGCCTTGACGGAACGGCGTGGCATCAGCCTGTATGTCGAAGCCCTGTTCCCGTGCCGACACCATGAGATCGACCGCTCGCTCCCAGCCGTGCTCCGGTGCGTTCGTGTCGTGGCGAACGTTCAGGTGCGAGATCTGTCCCGCTGCGTTGCCGTGTTGCACCAGATCGATGAACTCGCCGACAGCATCCAGGATTCCTGCGTCTCGATTGCGGATATGGCTCGCGTAGATGCCGCCGTACCGCCCGACGATGTCGACCAGTGCCTGCAACTCCATCGTCGAGGCACCCGCGCCCGCACCGTATTCAAGACCAGAAGACATACCGAGTGCGCCGGCCTCGAGTGCTTCACGCAACAGATCGCCCAGCATGGATATCTGGTCGGCGGTCGCTGCGGAGCCGCTGACACCGGCGGCTTCCCGAAGGGTGCTATGCCCGACGAGAAAGGCGAGGTTGCGCGCCGTGCCGCCCTGCTCCACGTCGTCCATGTACTCTCCGAACGATCTCCAGCTCACCTGACCGTCGTAGGCGTAGGCCCGCAGGCGGGACGCGACGGTCGGAGCAGACGACTCGCTGACGGGCGCGTTGGTGATGCCGCAGTTGCCGACGACCTCCGTCGTGACGCCCTGTCGAATCACGCTCTCGGCCTCGCGGTTAGAGTGCAAACTCCAGTCGCTGTGGCTGTGCGGGTCTACGAAACCGGGCGCGACAATGAGCCCTGCGGCGTCAATCTCGAGATCGGCTGCTGGAACGGTGCCGACCCTTACGATGCGATCGCCAGCTATTCCGACGTCCGCCTTACGTCGCGGCGCACCGCTCCCGTCGACGAGCCAGCCGTTGCGAACAGCGATCGACAACGTGCTCACTGTTCGCCTCGCCCGAGTACGTCGTGGACGAGATCAACCTCTCGTCCCTCCTCCGCCGACGCGTACGAGGCATAGATCACTTGGACGACGTCACGAGCGAACTCGGCTCCCGAGAGAGGCGTGCTCCCTGTTCGGACTGCGCGAAGGAAGTCCTCGAACTCTCCGCGGTAGCCCTGCAGGACATCCTCTGCGACTGCGGGAAAACTCCAGCCGGCGTTGGTCTCAAGCTTCTCAGCCAACTCTTCGTCGCCGAAGACCGACGGGTCGGGAGCGTATGCCTGCAGTGCCGCACTGCGGTTGAGGTCGCACTGGATTCGCGCGTTGGACGCATAGATGTCCAGGACGTCGCGCATTCCGCCAACGCAGTTGTACGAGGCGGTGACGACACCCTTTGAGCCGTCGTCGAAGGTCAGTATCGAGGTACACCAGTTTTCGACGTCCTCCCAACCGGTGCGGATGTATGCCTTTTCTCTATCGAAGGAGTCTGCCTGGGTCAGGTCGGCGACCTGGGCGAGGACGGAACTTGGGCGAATCGGCTTGCCGTCGCGGTGTAGGCCTTCGGCTCGTTTCAGTTGCAACATTGCGCCGATTGGATGCGCGCCGAGCATCATGAGTGCGCCGCCGCCGCAGTCTTCCCAGCGTCGGGCAGCTCGCGAGTGGGAACCGTGGTGGCTCTCCTCCCCGCGCACTTCGAGGATCGAGCCCCCGGCGCGAGTCACAAGCACTCTGGCACGGTCGATTGCCGGCATGTATGCCCAGTTCTCGGCGTACATCAACTGCACACCAGCCGACCGGCAGGCTGCGATCATGCGGTCGGCACTGTCCGTCGCGATCGTAAGCATCTCCCGCTTTGTGAGGCGGCGTCCGCTGGGGTCATGCGTGACAAAGCAGCCGGTGAGCGGCTTCTCGCAGATCACATGCTTGCCCGACCTGGCTGCGGCGACGGTGAGGCTTTCGTGCGCTGCGTTCGGCACGCACAGATCGACCACGTCGACCTCATCGGACGCAAGAAGATCCTCCGTCCTCGGCCGCACCCGCGGCACGCCATGTCGTGCCGCGAGTGCAGCAGCCGACGCCGGGGTTCTCGACGCGATCGCTGTCACCTTGACGGCGTCCCCGAGCGCGCCATAGACCCTCAGATGCAACTCGGCAACGAACCCTGCTCCGATCACGCCGACGCGTATCGGCTCCATAGAAGCGACTCCCGTGTCTGTAAGCGGTCAGTCAGCCGATGTGCCGGCGCATGAATTCCACGTACTGCGGAAGCGCAACCTCAGGCTCGGCGAGCTCGGGGTGCCACTTCTTCTCCCACTCGTATGACAGCCATCCGTCGAAGCCGTCGTCCGTCAGCCACTTGAGGATGTCCGTGATGGGCACCGCGCCGGTACCGATCTCGACGTACCGCGGTTCGCCGTCGGGCTGCGGGGCCAGGTCCTTGGTGTGGAAATAGAGCAGCCGGGACTTGATCGTCGACCACGTCTGGGCCGGATCTTCCCCTTCGAGATAGGTGTTCCCGAGGTCCCACTGGATGCCGACCCGTTGTGACGGAATGGCTGCGAGGATCAGCGCCGCCATCTGGCTTGAGGTCGTGGACGTATCTGAATCCGGGCTCGTTGCGTTGTGGAGCTCGAGCGCAAGGTTGACACCGTTCTCCTCGGCGTCCGGCAAGAGCGCATGGAGCGTCTCTCGCGCCCATTGCGCGCCTTCTGCGACGGACACGCCCTTGGGACGATCGCCCGGAAAAACCCTCAGATGTTCAGCTCCGAGCAGCCCGGCAATGCGCAGCATTGCGCGGGCCTCGGCAACCACCCCATCCCGTTCGGCCCCCGGTGCAGCAATCAGATGGACGTCGCGTACGCCGGTGT
>Ga0208717_1000855_pt1 | contig 10084 bp, 7 predicted proteins | sample NGESurF53shallow_FD_184489 | JGI IMG/M metagenome (GOLD analysis project Ga0208717, IMG submission 184489) | Arctic peat soil microbial communities from Barrow, Alaska - NGEE Surface sample F53-3 shallow (SPAdes) | ecosystem: Environmental > Terrestrial > Soil > Wetlands > Peat ... | reverse complement strand
CAGGGTGAACAACCACAGAACAGCGCTGTCCGTCACAATAAGTACACACAGGCTGTGGAAATCTCTGTGGATAGCCTTGGGACGAACAGAGGACAACGCGGGGAAAGCGGTGGGAAGCCGAGGGGGAAACTGCCGGAACCAGCCCGCTGTCCCCAGCGCGTCCCCCGCCGCGACCCCGTCAGGCACAGCTACTGTGGACGCGCATTCCGGCTCTGAGCTGGGAAGACGGCCTCTATCCCCAGCGTCCACCGACCCTATTGCGACTACGTACTTCTCACTATCAATGAAAACCACAAAGTAACAGGCAAGTCCCGGGCCGCTCACGCGCCTGCCGCAGCCCGCCCGGCCCAGTCGCCGGAACAGATACCCACGAGGTGGGCAGCTGCAAACCGGTGCCCGGGCCTGAGCCGACAAATCTCCAGAAGGGGAGGCAGCTTCCGGTGAAGATCCAGGTGGAACGCGATGTGCTGGCCGAAGCGGTGGCCTGGACGGCCCGCGCCCTGCCGGCCCGGCCCGCGGTCCCGGTCCTGGCGGGCATCCGCCTGCAGGCGGCCGCGGACCTGACCCTGTCCAGCTTTGACTACGACGTCTCGGCGCAGGCCCGGGTGCCGGTCGAGGCGGAGGAGGAAGGCGAGGTGCTCGTCTCCGGCCGCCTGCTCGCGGAGATCACCCGGAGCCTGCCCGCCCGTCCGGTGGAGATCACCACCGACGGGTCGCGCGCCACGCTGACCTGTGGCAGCGCCACGTTCACCCTGCTGACCATGCCAACCGAGGACTATCCGAGCCTTCCGGAGATGCCGCCCCCGGCGGGCTCCATCGGGAGTGACGCGTTCGCGTCCGCGGTGGGCCAGTCCGCTACCGCCGCGGGGCGGGACGACACGCTGCCCGCGCTCACCGGAGTCCGGATCGAGATCGAGGGCGAGACCCTCACCCTGGTCTCCACCGACCGCTACCGCCTCGCCGTCCGCGAGCTGCGCTGGACCCCGGCGCGGCCCGACCTGTCTGCGGCGGTGCTGGTCCCGGCCCGGGCGCTGGCCGACACGGCCCGGGCGCTGACCGCCGGCGCGGAAGTGTCCATCGCGCTGGCCCTGCCCGGTGAGGAGGGCGCCGGCGGCGAGGGGATGATCGGGTTCGAGGGCGGCGGCCGCCGGACGACCACCCGGCTGCTCGGCGGCGACTTCCCGCGCTATGAGTCCCTCCTGCCCAAGCAGGTGAACGCGGTGGCCGAACTTGCGACCGCGCCGTTCGCCGAGGCCGTGAAGCGGGTCGCCCTGGTCGCCGAGCGCAACACCGCGGTGCGGTTGTCGTTCTCCCCGGGGCAGCTCGTGCTTGAGGCCGGGACGGGCGATGAGGCCCAGGCCGAGGAGGTCATCGACGCGAGTTTCGAAGGCGACGACATCCAGATCGCCTTCAACCCGCAGTATCTGCTGGACGGGCTGACCGCGCTGGATTCCGACATCGCCCGGATCTCGTTCACGGAGTCGGGCAAGCCAGCCCTGATCACCGGCAAGCCCGCGCCGGACGAGCAGCCTGACTTCCGGTACCTGCTCATGCCGATCCGCCTGGGGAGCTGAGTTAGCCCGGGGCGGTGCTAGCCCGGGGCTGACCCCTGTTTCCCGAGTAGCCTGCTGTCGTGCACCTGACCCGCCTCGCGCTCACGGACTTCCGGTCCTACGCGGCGGCGGACCTGGCTCTCGGCCCGGGCGTGAGCACCCTGCTGGGCGCGAACGGCCAGGGCAAGACCAACGTGGTCGAGGCCGCGGGCTACGTCTCCACCCTCGGCAGTCACCGGGTCGGCACCGACGCGCCGCTGGTGCGGCGGGGTGCGGAGCGGGCCATCCTGCGGGCCGCGATTACCTCGGCCGAGCGGGACAGCCTGGTGGAGATCGAGATCAACCCAGGACGGGCCAACCGGGCCAGGGTGAACCGGGTCCCCGCGCCGAGGCCCCGCCAGGTGCTGGGGATCCTGCGTACCGTGCTTTTCGCACCCGAGGATCTGGCCCTGGTCAAGGGTGATCCCGACCAGCGCCGCCGCTACCTCGACGAGCTCCTGGTGGCCCGGGCTCCCCGGTACGCCGGAGTGCGCAGCGACTACGAGCGGGTGGTCCGGCAGCGCACCGCCCTGCTCAAGTCGGCCCGGGCCCGGATGGGGTCACGGCGGTTCGCCCGGGCGGCGCCCCCGTCCGGGACAGACTGGGCCGGGGGGTCCCCCGGCGATGAGGCGGCCAGCCCGGCCGGCATGGGCCTGGCAGGAGCGCTCGACGCGTGGGACGAGCATCTTGCGGTGAAAGGTGCCGAGCTCCTCGCCGGGCGTCTCGAGCTCACCGCGGCGCTGCGGCCGCTGATGACCACGAGCTACGCCGCAGTGTCCGGTGACGATGTGGCCGCCACCATCCAGTACCGCGAGCGTGCCAGCGCGAAGAGCGAGGCCACGGCCGGGGAGGCAACCGGCCAGCGGCCGGAGAACGGCGAGCCGGCGGCCGGCCGCGCACAGCTGGCGCAGGGCCTGCGCGAGGCGCTGGCCCGGTCCCGGCCGGATGAGCTGGAACGCGGGGTCTGCCTGGTCGGCCCGCACCGGGACGACCTGGAGCTGGGCATCGGTGGCCTGCCCGCCCGTGGCTACGCGAGCCACGGCGAGTCCTGGTCGATGGCCCTGGCGCTGCGCCTGTCCGCCTATGAGCTGCTCCGTGCGGGCGGCGACGGCCCGGTCCTCCTGCTCGATGACGTGTTCGCCGAACTGGACACCGGCCGCCGGGACCGGCTGGCCAGCCTGGTGGCCGGGGCGGAGCAGGTCCTGGTCACCGCCGCGGTTCCCGAGGACGTCCCGGCGGCCTTGCGGGGGACACGGTTCCTCGTTGCGGATGGTGCGGTGACCTGTGCCGACTGACGAGCCGGACGGCCCCAGACAGGCCAGCACAGCTCAGCCAGCGTCAACCGGTCCTGGCCAGCCCGGTCCCGCCCAGCCAGGCGCGGGCGAGCCCGGACAGGCCGCACTGAGCTCGGCTCCCTTGACCCCCGCGCAGCTAGCCCGGGAGGCGCTCGCCCGGGCGAAAGCGGCCGCGCGGGCGCGTGGCGACGCTCCCGCCGGGGGGACGGCGCCGCGGGCGGGGGCCCGGGGCGGTGCCGCGGACCAGGCCGGCCGGCCGCGGCGCCCCCGGCGCGACGACCCGCAGCCGCTCACCACGGCTATTCACGGCCTTCTCGGCGATCAGGGGTGGCAGACCGCGGCCGCGGTTGGCTCGGTCTTCGGCCGCTGGCCGCAGATCGTGGGGGCCGACCTCGCCGCGCACACCCGCCCGGACCGGTTCACGGACGGCGAGCTCCTGGTGATTGCCGACTCCACCGCCTGGGCTACCCAGGTCCGGCTGCTGGCCGCCACCCTGGTGCGCAGGCTGAATACCGAGCTCGGTGACGGCACGGTAACCAGGGTCAAAGTCCGCGGCCCAGAGCAGCCACGGCGCCCCGGTGAGTGGCGCGTCCGAGGTGGTCGGGGGCCACGAGATACGTACGGCTGAGACTGAAGGTTCTCCCAGGTAAAATAAGACTGTGCTGCTGGGCAGCTACGCGGGTCAGGCCTGCTGTGGCCCCGGTGGCGCGTTATCTCTTTCAAGAGGAGCTTGCTCTTGTCCTACGACGCACGTTCGATCACGGTCTTGGAGGGCCTTGAGGCGGTACGCAAGCGTCCCGGTATGTACATCGGCTCCACCGGCGAGCGCGGCCTGCACCATCTCGTGTACGAGGTCGTGGACAACGCGGTAGACGAGGCGCTGGCCGGCTATTGCGACCGCATCGACGTTACCCTGCTCGCCGATGGCGGGGTCCGGGTGACCGACAATGGCCGGGGAATCCCCGTCGACGAGCATCCCGTGGAGCACCGCCCGGCGGTGGAAGTGGTGCTGACCACGCTGCACGCGGGCGGGAAGTTCGACGGGAAGTCCTACGCGGTCTCAGGCGGCCTGCACGGGGTGGGTGTCTCCGTCGTGAACGCGCTGTCGCGCCGGCTGGAGGTCGAGATCCGCCGGGACGGCTACGTGTGGCGGCAGACCTATGAGCTCAGCCACCCGGCCACCACGCTGACCCGCGGCGGGCCCACCGACGAGACCGGGACCACCATCACCTTCTGGCCAGACCCGACCATCTTCGAGACCACCGAGTGGGACTGGGAAACGCTGTCCCGGCGGCTTCAGGAAATGGCGTTCCTGAACCGGGCCCTCGAGATCAACATGACCGACGAGCGCCCGGACCACGCCGTGGCCACTGACGACGACGGCGGCGAGCCAGGCCAGCCGCGGTTCGTGCGCTACCGCTACGAGGGCGGTATCGCCGACTTCGTGCGCTACCTGAACGCGTCCAAGGAGCCCGTGCACGCCACGGTGATCGACTTCGGTGACGAGGCCGAGGGGATCTCAGCCGAGATCGCCATGCAGTGGAACAGCACTTACGCGGAATCCGTGCACACCTTCGCCAACACGATCAACACCGCGGAGGGCGGCACCCACGAAGAGGGGTTCCGGTCCGCGCTGACCTCGATCGTGAACCGCTACGCCAAGGAGCAGAAACTGCTCCGTGAGAAGGACGACAACCTCACCGGGGAAGACGTGCGCGAGGGACTCGCCGCGATCATCCACGTCAAGCTGGCCAACCCGCAGTTCGAGGGCCAGACCAAGACGAAGCTGGGCAACACCGAGGCCAAGTCGTTCGTCCAGAAGGTCACCAACGACCATTTGCGGGACTGGTTCGAGCGGAACCCGGGTGAGGCCAAGGACATCATCACCAAGGCGACCCAGGCCGCCCGGGCCCGGATGGCCGCCCGCCAGGCCCGTGACCTGACCCGGCGCAAGGGGCTGCTGGAAAGCAGTTCCCTGCCCGGGAAGCTGTCCGACTGCCAGTCCGGGGACCCTGAGCGCTGCGAGATCTACGTGGTCGAGGGCGACTCGGCCGGCGGCTCGGCCAAGCAGGGCCGGAATCCGGAGTTCCAGGCCATCCTGCCGCTCCGCGGCAAGATCCTCAACGTGGAGAAGTCCCGGATCGACCGGGTGCTGAAGAACAACGAGGTCCAGGCGATGATCACCGCCCTGGGCACCGGCATCCACGATGACTTCGATATCTCCAAGCTCCGCTACTACAAGATCGTCCTGATGGCCGACGCGGACGTGGACGGGCAGCACATCACCACGCTGCTGCTCACCTTGCTCTTCCGGTTCATGAAGCCGCTCATCGAGGCCGGCCACGTGTACCTGGCCCAGCCACCGCTGTACAAGATCAAGTGGGAGGGGCGTGGGGCCGAGCCCGGCTACGCCTACTCCGACCGCGAGCGCGACGCGCTGATCCAGGCGGGCATCGCCGCCGGCCGGCGGGACCCCCGCCCGAAGGACGGCATCCAGCGGTACAAGGGCCTCGGTGAGATGAACGCCGCGGAACTCTGGGAAACCACGATGAACCCCGCGAACCGGGTACTGCGCCAGGTGACGGTCGATGACGCGGCCCAGGCGGACGAGCTGTTCAGCGTGCTGATGGGCGAGGACGTGGAGGCACGCCGGGCGTTCATCCAGCGCAATGCGAAGGACGTCAGGTTCCTGGACATCTAGGCGCCCGGGTGGACCGCGTCCCGCGGATCCGGTGCCCTGGAGGACCTGGCCGACTGCCAATGAATGATGGAAGAGGTTGACACGTGACCGACGTGGACTCGGGAGGCGCTCCGCCGCCGCAGCATGACCGGACCGAGCCGGTCGACATCCAGGTCGAGATGCAGCGCAGCTACATCGACTACGCGATGTCGGTCATCGTCGGACGGGCGCTGCCGGACGTCCGGGACGGCCTCAAGCCTGTGCATACCCGCGTGCTGTGGGCGATGTACGACGGCGGCTACCGGCCCGACCGTGGCTACTCCAAGTGCGCCCGGGTGGTCGGCGACGTGATGGGCAACTACCATCCGCACGGCGACTCCTCGATCTACGACGCGCTGGTCCGGCTGGCCCAGCCGTGGTCGATGCGGATGCCCCTGGTCGACAGCCAGGGCAACTTCGGCTCGCCGGGCAACGACCCGCCCGCCGCCATGCGGTACACGGAGTGCCGACTCGCCCCGCTGGCCATGGAGATGCTCCGGGACATCGACAAGGACACCGTCGACTTCCGGCCCAGCTACGACGGGCGCGGTGGCGAGCCTGTCGTGCTGCCCGCCCGCTTCCCGAACCTGCTGATCAACGGGTCCGAGGGCATCGCGGTCGGGATGGCCACCAGGATCCCGCCGCACAACCTGCGCGAGGTGGCGGCCGGGGTCCAGTGGTACCTGGAGAACTTCGAGTCCTCCGATGAGGAGCTGCTCGAGGCGCTGCTCGAGCGCGTGAAGGGACCTGACTTCCCGACCAGCGCCCTGATCGTCGGGCGCCGCGGCATCGAGGACGCCTACCGGACCGGCCGGGGCTCGATCATCATGCGCGCCGTGGTGGACATCGACGAGGATGCCCGCGGGCGGGCCTGCCTGATCGTCACCGAGCTGCCCTACCAGGTCAATCCGGACAACCTGGCGCTGAAGATCGCCGATCTGGTCCGTGAGGGCCGGGTCAACGGGATCGCTGACGTCCGGGACGAGAGCAGCGGCCGGACCGGCCAGCGGCTGGTCATCGTGCTGAAGCGCGACGCGGTGGCCAAGGTCGTGCTGAACAACCTGTACAAGCACACCCAGCTGCAGGACACATTCGGCGCCAACATGCTCGCCCTGGTCGACGGTGTCCCCCGCACGCTCCGGCTGGACCAGATGATCCGCTACTGGGTTACGCACCAGATCGAGGTCGTCCTCCGGCGCACCCGGTACCTGCTCCGGCAGGCCCAGGAGCGGGCCCACATCGTCAGCGCGCTGCTCAAGGCGATCGACCGGATCGACGAGGTCATCGCGCTGATCCGTGGCAGTGAGTCCGCGGCCGCCGCGCAGCAGGGCCTGATGGACCTGCTGGAGATCGACGAGGCGCAGGCCCGGGCCATCCTCGACATGCAGCTGCGTCGGCTCGCCGCCCTCGAGCGCCAGGCGCTCACGGACGAGTACGAGGACCTGATGGCGAAGATCGCCGACTACGAGGCCATCCTGGCCTCGCCTGAGCGGCAGCGCCAGATCATCAGCGATGAGCTCGGCGAGATCGTCACCAGATACGGCGACGAGCGGCGGACCCGGATCATCCCGTTCGACGGCGACGTGACCGACGAGGACCTCATCGCCGAGGAGGACGTGGTCGTCACGATCACCCGCGGCGGCTACGCCAAGCGCACCAAGACGGACCTGTACCGGGCGCAGCGGCGGGGGGGCAAGGGGGTGCGCGGCGCGCAGCTGCGCACCGACGACATCGTGGACCACTTCTTCGTGACCACGACGCACCGCTGGATCCTGTTCTTCACCAACAAGGGGCGGGTCTACCGGGCCAAGGCCTACGAGCTGCCGGACACGGCCCGGGACGCGCGCGGCCAGCACGTGGCCAACCTGCTCGCGTTCCAGCCGGACGAGCGGATCGCCGAGGTCCTCGCGATCCCGGACTACTCCGTCGCCCCCTACCTGGTCATCGCCACCCGGTCCGGACTAGTCAAGAAGTCGCTGCTGACCGACTACGACTCGGCCCGCGCCGGCGGGATCATCGCGATCAACCTGCGTGAGGACGACGAGGTCATCGCGGCCAGCCTGGTCTCCCCCGAAGACGACCTGCTCCTGGTCAGCCGCCGCGCCCAGGCCATCCGGTTCCACGCCAGAGACGACACCATGCGCCCGATGGGCCGGGCCACCTCGGGCGTCATCGGCATGCGGTTCACCGACGGCGACGTGCTGCTCGACATGCACGTGGTGCGGGAGGGGGCAGACGTGCTGGTGGCCACCGGTGGTGGCTACGCCAAGCGGACGCCCTCGGACCAGTATCCCATTCAGGGCCGCGGTGGCCGGGGCGTGCTGACCGCGCGCATCGTGGATTCCCGCGGTGAGCTGGTGGGGGCCCTGCTGGTGCACCCGGACGACGAGGTGTTCGCGATCACCTCCTCCGGCGGCGTCATCCGGACCTCGGCAGCCGAGGTGAAGCTGTCCGGCCGGCAGACCATGGGCGTGCGGCTGATGAACCTGGCCTCCGGGGACAGCGTGGTGGCCATCGCCCGCAACGCGGAGTCCCTGGCTGATTCTGAGACAGACCCGGACGCGGACCCGGATGCGTACCCGGACCCGGACGCTGAGGTGGCGGCTGCGGTCGCCGTGGACGATCCGGACAGCGCGGACGATCCGGGCAGCGCGGAGCCGGAAACTGGTCCTGAGAGCGCCGGTCCTGAGGACTCAGGGGATGATTCCGGAGCGGCCGGGTAGGCATCCGGGGACGCGCTGGATCGCACTGGAGGTCACGGTGCGATGACGGACCGACTATTGGAGGCAACGTGGGGAGGGTTGGTGACGTCTAATGAGTATCCACTCAGACGACGCTCACGAACCCCGAGTGGGGACGTACCCTCCTTTCGGGGATAACCTCGAAGGAAACCTTCCCGAGGAGGACGGGGTGGAACAACGCGCAGAACCGCCATCGTGGCTGCCCGAAGGTGGGCGCCCACGGACCGGTGCGGCTGCCGACTTGCGAAGCCCCGAGGCTGACGAAGCCACGACGGGGACCCAGGACGGCGACACCGGCTACGACTTTGCCGGGAGCACCTCGTACGCGGACAGTCAGGACACGACCTTCGGCCAGTCTGGAGCGGACGGGGGCGGGTACAGCTACGACGCTGGCCCTGCGGAGGACGCCACCTCGGCTGTCCCGCCGTACCCGGCATCGCTCACCGAGTCGGCCGGCGGCGCGGCCAAGACGAGCACCAGCAAGACCAGCACCGGCAAGGCCAGCCCGGCCAAGAGCCCAGGCGCTGCGGATAGCCTCGCCCCGCCCCCGCCCGAGACGGACGACGGGCGTAATCGCACCACGACGTTCTCGGCCGTGACTCGCGGCCGGTACAAGGGAGGCTCCGGATCCTCAGCGGCCGGTGCCGCAGCGGGCGGTGCCGCCATAGGCGGCGCGGCAGTGGCAGCAGGTGGCACCCAGGCGGCGGCCCGGAAGGGCAGTAAATCCCCGGCCCGGCGGGCCGATCTGGTCATCTCCCGGCTCGAGCCATGGTCGGTGATGAAGTTCAGCTTCCTCATGTCGCTGGTCGCCTGGGTCGTGCTGTTCGTCGCCGTTGCCTTCCTGTACTTCGTGCTGTCCAGCCTGGGCGTGTTCTCGTCTCTCCAGCACACGCTGAGCAGCGTTACCTCGAGTTCGGGATCGTCCGGGACCAACCTCGGGCACTGGTTCTCGGCCTCGCGGGTGCTCGGCTACACGATGCTGCTGGGTGCGGTGAACATCGTCCTGATCACCGCACTGTCCACGGTCGGCGCGATGATCTACAACCTGGTTACCCACCTGGGCGGCGGTATCGAGGTCACCCTGCGGGAGACTGACTGACGGCTTCCCCGCAAAGTGCGATAGCCTTACGCGGCGGCAATTCCCGAGGGGTGTGGCGCGTACACCGTGCCCCGGATGCCGCAGGCAAGGGCCTATAGCTCAGCCGGTTAGAGCGCCGCCCTGATAAGGCGGAGGTCGATGGTTCAAGTCCATCTAGGCCCACCCACGTCGCAGCGTTGTCCCCTCCCCTGAGCCGGGCCGGGAGTCAGCGCTTACAGCAGAAATGACAGGAACGGTCACGGCCTGTCCGGCCTGAGCAGCTGGTTGAGCTTGCCGATCGCATCGCGGCGGCTGCCATCATCGGCCGCGGTGCAGATCTCCATCGTGACAGCGATCCGGGCGTGCCCCAGGATCTCCATCGTGTCCCGAGGCGGCACCCCCAGGTCCTTCACCAGCGTTGCTGTCGTATGACGAAGATCATGGAGACGGATAGGCCGCAGACCAGCAGCATCCCGAAGCCGCTCAAACGACCAGCCCAGGTTCCGCGGCTCCACCGGATGACCGCTGCGCGGGCCACACGCCAAGACGAGCAGGAGCGGGCGATGGCCAGCTCCCAGCAGCCAACCGCGATAACCAGCGCCCCGAGAACCAGGAAGAAGGCTGCCCATCCGTAGACGCCGTACGCGAGGCAAATGAAG
>Ga0208717_1000854_pt1 | contig 10087 bp, 9 predicted proteins | sample NGESurF53shallow_FD_184489 | JGI IMG/M metagenome (GOLD analysis project Ga0208717, IMG submission 184489) | Arctic peat soil microbial communities from Barrow, Alaska - NGEE Surface sample F53-3 shallow (SPAdes) | ecosystem: Environmental > Terrestrial > Soil > Wetlands > Peat ... | reverse complement strand
GAGCTGGGTGAAGTGGACGTGGTCCTGCCCATGCTGCACGGCCCCTTCGGTGAGGACGGCACCATGCAGGGCCTGCTGGAGATGGCGGGCGTCCGCTACGTCGGGGCGGGCGTGCTGGCCAGCGCGGTCAGCATGGACAAGGAGTACATGAAGCTGATCTTCAGGGCGAAAGGGCTGCCGGTGGGCCCGTTCGTCGTGGTCCGTGACCGGGACTGGCCCGAGGCGGACCACAACGGGCAGGCCGGGGTGGCCGTCCGCTCAGGAGACGCACCGGCCGCCGAGACCGAGCGCAAGCGCGTCCTGGACGCGATCGGCGAGCTGGGCTGGCCGGTGTTCGTCAAGCCGGCCCGCGGCGGCTCCAGCATCGGCACGTCCCGGGCGGATGACCTGGCCGGGCTGTACGAGGCGATCGAGACCGCCCGCCGCTACGACCGCAAGATCCTGGTGGAGCGGGCCATCCCCGGAGGGGAGATCGAGTGCGCGGTGCTGGAGGGCCTGGACGGCGCGCCCCCGGACACCAGCATGCCCGGGCAGCTGATGGTGGACGGCGGCGAGGCGTTCTTCGACTTCGAGGCCAAGTACCTGGACGACGCGAACGGGATGGCGATCCCGGCCCCGATTCCCGCCGATCACCTCGAGGAGGTGCGGCGCCTGGCAGCCGCCGCGTTCGAGGCGGTGTCCTGCGAGGGACTGGCCCGGGTGGACTTCTTCTACACGCCGGACGGCGAGATCGTGCTCAACGAGATCAACACGATGCCCGGGATGACCGCAGCCTCCTACTTTCCCAAAATGTGGGCGGCCAGCGGGTTTTCGTTGCGGGATCTTATTGATCGTCTGATCACCACGGCCTTGCGCAAGCCGCCCGGCCTCCGGTAGCGGGCACGGCTCCCGCGCCGGGAGTTCCCGGGACGCGGACCGGGCCCCCGTCGCCAGAGAACCCCGGACATGATCATGGGATTGGTGCCGGCAGAGCGGTACCAATCCCATGATCATGAACCCACGGGCGAATTAGCGCTTCTTCGCGGGCGCAACCTTCTTCTCGCCGTTCACGACCGCCTTGAAGTCCGCTCCCGCGCGGAACTTGGGCACGGACGACTTGGCCACCTTGATGGTGGCACCGGTGGCGGGGTTACGGGCGGTGCGAGCCGGGCGGACAGCCTTTTCAAAGACGCCGAACCCGGTGATCGCGACCTTGTCACCCTTGGCGACGGTGCTCTGAATGGTGTCCAGCACCGCGTTAACCGCCTCAGTCGCGGTCTTCTTATCCCCCAGCCGGCCGGAGATCGCATCGATCAAGTCACGCTTGTTCATGAATCACTCCTGCGGTTCCCCCACGGGAGGTCGCGCGGACAGGGAGCCGTAGCCGCGACCTCTGACCTGCTTGAAATTAGGCGATCCAGCGCTGAGGCACAATCACCCCAGCGTAAAATCACGGCGTGTCGGCCTCTGACCGCCCGAATTTCCTGTCCAGCGGGGGCTTTCAGGACACTGCGTCCGCCGTGGGCAGCCAGTGCGGCCGGCGCTCCTCGAAACTGGTGATCTCATCTGCATAACGCAGGGTGAGTGAGATGTCGTCCAGTCCTTCCATCAGACGCCACCGGGTGTAATCGTCGATATCGAATGGCGCACTGAGTTCCACCGGACCGCCGGGACCGGACACGCGAACTTCACGGTCGGCCAGATCCACGGTGACCTCGGTGTCCGGATTTACCTCCAGCGCGTCCTGCAATGACTCGGCGAATTCCGGCGAAACCCGGACCGGGAGCAGGCCAGCTTTTGTCGCGTTATTGCGGAAAATATCACCGAAGCGGGCGGAGATGACGGCCCGGAAGCCGTAATCGCTGAGCGCCCAGACCGCGTGCTCGCGGGAGGATCCGATCCCGAAATCGGGTCCGGCCACGAGTATCGTCGCGCCGTCCGCGACGGGCTGGTTGAGGATGAATCCGGGATCCGCCCGCCAGGCCGCGAACAGGCCGTCGGCGAATCCGATGCGGCTGACCCGCTTGAGGTATTCCGCGGGGATGATCTGGTCGGTGTCGACATTGCTCCGGCGCAGCGGGATCGCGCGGCCGGTGTGGGTGGTGAAAGGCTCCATGGTCGGTGTTCCCTCCCGGTTAGAGGTCGGCGGGGGCGGTGAGGCGGCCGGTGATGGCGGTGGCTGCGGCCACCTGCGGAGACACCAGGTGAGTCCGCGAGCCCTTGCCCTGGCGGCCTTCGAAGTTGCGGTTAGAGGTGGACGCGCTGCGCTCACCCGGCGCCATCGTGTCCGGGTTCATGCCCAGGCACATGGAGCAGCCCGCGGAGCGCCACTGCGCGCCCGCGGCGGTGAAGACCTCGTCCAGGCCTTCCTGCTCGGCCGCCGCCTTGACGTCCATCGAGCCGGGCACCACCAGCATCCGGACCCCGTCGGCGACCTTCTTGCCGCGCAGCACATCGGCCGCGGCCCGCAGGTCCTCCAGGCGCCCGTTGGTGCACGAGCCGACGAACACCGTGTTCACCTGGATGTCGGTGAGCGGCGTGCCCGCAGTCAGCCCCATGTAGGCCAGCGCGCGCAGCGCCGTCGCCCGGTCCCCCGCATCGTCCATGGCGTCCGGGTCGGGCACCGACGAGGTGAGGGGGGCCGCTTGGCCGGGGTTGGTGCCCCAGGTCACGAACGGCGTCAGGGCGGCCGCGTCCAGCGTGACCTCCTTGTCGAACGTGGCGTCGGTGTCGGTCGGCAGCGACCGCCAGTAGTCCAGGGCGCTCTCCCAGTCGGCGCCGCGCGGCGCGTGCTCCCGGCCTTCCAGGTAGCTGAATGTGGTGTCGTCGGGGGCGATGAGCCCGGCCCGGGCGCCTGCCTCGATCGACATGTTGCAGACGGTCAGCCGCCCCGCCATGGACAGGTTCCGCAGGGCCTCGCCGCGGTACTCGATGACGTGGCCGACTCCGCCGCCGGTGCCGATCTGGGCGATCACGGCCAGGATCAGGTCCTTGGCGGTCACCCCGTAGGGCAGGTCGCCGGTCACGTTCACGGCCATCTGCGCGGGGGGCTGCTGCGGCAGGGTCTGGGTGGCCAGCACGTGCTCGACCTCGCTGGTGCCGATGCCGAACGCGAGCGCGCCGAGGGCGCCGTGCGTGCTGGTGTGCGAGTCACCGCAGACGATCGTCATGCCGGGCTGGGTCAGCCCCTGCTGCGGGCTGATCACGTGCACGATGCCCTGGCCGGCGTCGCCCATCGGGAAGAGCCGGATGCCGAACTCGGCGCAGTTCTTGCGGAGCGTCTCGACCTGGACCCGGGAGATCGGGTCGGTGACCGGGCTGCCCGGGCCGACCAGGGGCAGCCCCGGGCCGGACACGCCCAGCGTGGGGACGTTGTGGTCCTCGGTGGCGACGGTCAGGTCGGGCCGGCGCACGCCGCGCCCGGCCAGCCGGAGGCCGTCGAAGGCCTGCGGGCTGGTCACCTCGTGGATCAGGTGAAGATCGATGTACAGCAGATCGGGCTCACCGTCGGCGCGGTGCACGATGTGCGAATCCCAGATCTTCTGCGCGAGCGTACGTCCCATGCGTGAACCCCTTTCAGCGGGCGCTTCGTCGCGGTCCGTGCAGCTGGGGCCCCTGGTACTCCGTACTCCGAGTGTCACTCCGAGGAGCCCGCTCTCCGATTTGCGTCTCGCATTCCGAGACGGCAATATCGGACCATGGACAACTCTAGCGGAGTCGGCGTGCTGGATAAGACAGCGGCCGTGCTCGGCGCCCTCGAATCGGGCCCGGCCTCGCTCGCCCAGCTGGTCCAGATCACCGGCCTGGCCCGGCCGACCGCCCACCGGATCGCGGTGGCCCTGGAACGGCACCGGCTGCTGGCCCGGGACGCCCAGGGCCGGTTCATCCTGGGCCCCCGGATCGCCGAGCTGGCCACCGCCGCGGGCGAGGACCGGCTGCTCGCCGTGGCCCAGCCAATCCTGGTCGCGCTCCGCGACCTCACCGGGGAGAGCGCGCAGCTCTACCGGCGCCAGGCGGACACCCGGATCTGCGTGGCCGCCGCCGAGCGGGCCACCGGGCTGCGCGACACGGTGCCGGTCGGCACGGCGCTGCCCATGTCCGCCGGGTCAGCCGCCCAGGTGCTGCTGGCCTGGGAGGAGCCCGAGCGGCTGCGCCGGGGGCTGCGCGGGGCCAAGTTCAGCGCGGCGTCCCTGGCCCAGGTGCGGAGGCGGGGCTGGGCGGCCAGCGTGGCCGAGCGTGAGGCCGGGGTTGCCTCGGTCTCCGCCCCGGTCCGGGGGCAGGGCGGCAAGGTCATCGCGGCGGTGTCCGTGTCGGGGCCTATCGAGCGGCTGGGCCGCTCCCCCGGCCGCCTGCACGCCAACGCCGTAGTCACCGCCGGCGACCGCATCACCGCCGCACTCCGCCGCGCCAGCTAGCCCAGGAACCGCAGCCGGCTGTGCTCGTCGTGGCCAGCTCGGCCAGCCGCGCACGCCTGAACACACCAGCATCGTTGATCACATTGATCTTGGGCAGCGCCCCACATTTCACGCGGAACGTTCGCCTTAATCGGACAAATCACCCCGCTATAACGAACGACCCGCGCGTGAAATGTGGGCAGGTGGGGTTAGCGAGGCCAGGGTGACGAACCGTCCCGGCGCTCTCCGTGAGCCGGGACCCGCCCGCACTGCCACCACCGGCCGAGCCCCACCGCGCGGCCCGACCCCCCCACCGCGCGGCCCGACCCCCCACCGCGGCGGGACCCCGCGCCGCCCCACCCCCCACGCGGGCACGAAAATCATGGCTCCCCCGCCTGGGGGAGTCCACGGGTGAGGTGCACGGGCGATACTGGAGTCGGAGGGTGATCTTGTGCGATCATGCCCGGAGGTCCCCGTGCGGCGGGACGGTGGACTCTAACCGCCGAGTCGCATGCGGACGAGGCTACTTTCCGTCCACGTCCCTGACATCGTGAGGTCGTGTCCATGAAGGTAGCTGTCATCAAGGAGTCAGCGCCCGGCGAGCGCCGGGTGGCGCTCGTCCCGGAGATGATCGCGCGGTTGCGCGCCGCCGGGCTCGAGGTGCTCGTGGAATCCGGCGCCGGGGACGGCGCATGGTTCGCGGACAGCACCTACGCGGAGGCCGGAGCGACCGTGGTCAGCCGCGAGGAACTGCTCGCCGGCGCGGACCTGATCCTGACCGTGGGCAAGCCAGACGGGCAGATCCTGGGCGGACTCCGGTCCGGCCAGGCGATCCTGGGCATGCTCAATCCGCTGGCGGACCCGGGACTGGCCGCCACCCTGGCCTCCCGCGGGATCACCGCCATCAGCCTGGACGGCCTGCCCAGGACGCTGTCCAGGGCCCAGGGCATGGACGCGCTGAGCTCGCAGGCCAACGTGGCCGGGTACAAGGCCGCCCTGGTCGGGGCCTCAGCGTTCGGCCGGTTCTTCCCCATGCTGACCACCGCCGCGGGCACCGCACGGCCGGCCAAGGTCCTCATCCTGGGTACGGGGGTGGCGGGCCTGCAGGCGATCGGCACCGCGCGGCGGCTCGGCGCCGTGGTGTCCGCCTACGACGTGCGCCCGCAGACCAGGACTGAGGTGGAATCGCTCGGCGGCACCTTCATCGAGCTCAGCTCGGTCGGCGACGCGGCCGGCGAGGGCGGCTACGCCCGGGCGCTGACCGACGAGGAACGCCAGGCCCAGCAGGCCGAGCTGACCGGGCATATTGCCCGGCACGACGTGATCATCACCACCGCCCAGGTGCCCGGACGCAAACCTCCGCTGCTGATCACCGAGGACGCGCTCAAGGCGATGACTGCAGGCTCGGTCGTGGTGGACATGGGCTCCGGCCCGCTCGGCGGCAACGTCGCGGGCTCGGTGCCGGGCGAGACGGTCGTCACCGGGAACGGGGTCACCATCATCGGCGCCGCGAACCTGGCGACCACCGTGCCCGCTGCCTCTTCCGCCTTCCTGGCCCGCAACATCAGCGCCCTGGTGCTGCACATGGTGGCCGAGGGCGCGCTGGTCATTGATCCCTCCGACGAGATCCAGGCCGGAGTGGTCATCACCCACGACGGCGCGGTCATCCACCCCGCGACGGCCGCCTTGCTCGCGAAGACCCAGCCCGGTGATGACGCACCCGGAGGTGCTACCCCGTGACCACGGTACTGCTCACTGACATAACGATCTTCGTGCTCGCCCTGCTGGTGGGCTTCGAGGTGATCAGCAAGGTGCCTGCCACCCTGCACACGCCGCTGATGTCGGCGGCCAACTCGATCCACGGCATCGTGCTGGCGGGCGCGATGCTCATCGCGGTCACGGCGCACGACGCGCTGGGATACATCCTGGCTTTCGTCGCCGCTGCCTTCGCCGCGATGAACGTGGTCGGCGGCTACGTGGTCACCGGCCGGATGCTCAAGATGTTCCGCCGGTCGCGCACCCCGGTGGCGGACGCCACGGCGCCGGCCGCCGTCAGCGGCAACGGCCAGGCCCCCGCGGCCGGGCAGCGGGGCGGGCAGTCATGAGCGCGTTCGACTGGATCACCCAGCTGCTCTACGTGGCCGCCGCGACGTGCTTCGTGCTCGGCCTGCACCTGATGAACTCCCCCGCCACGGCAAGGCGCGGCAACCAGGTATCCACCGCGGGCATGATCCTCGCCGTGGCGACCACGCTGGCCCTGGTCGCCCACGCGGGCACGGTCACCACCACCGGCTGGATCGTGATGCTCGCCGGCACGCTCGTCGGCAGCGGAGCTGGTCTGTACGCGGCCCGCACGGTCGAGATGACCGCGATGCCGCAGCTGGTCAGCATCTTCAACGCGGTGGGCGGCGGCGCGGCCGCCCTGGTCGGGATCGACGACTACGTCCGGCTCGCCTCGGGGGGCATCGCCGAGTCGACCACGGTCTTCACGATTCTTGACGTGCTCATCGGCGCGGTGACCTTCTCCGGGTCGATCATCGCCGCGGGCAAACTGCAGGGGCTGATCGACGGGTCCCCCATCACCTTCCCCGGCTCGCGCGCCGTCAACGTCGCGGCCGCGGTCATCGCGGTCGGCGGCGGGATCTACATGATCGCCACCCCGAGCGTCGTGGTACTGTTCATCATCATCCTGGCCGCGCTGCTCTTCGGCGTGACCATGGTGCTGCCGATCGGCGGCGCGGACATGCCGGTGGTCATCTCGCTGCTGAACGCGTTCACCGGCACCGCGGTGGCGATGGCGGGGTTCGTGATCGGCAACTGGGCGCTGATCATCGCCGGCGCGCTCGTCGGTGCCTCTGGTGGCATCCTCACCAAGCTGATGGCTGACGCGATGAACCGGTCGATCCGCAACATCATCGTGGGCGGGTTCGGCACCGGCGACAGCGCCCCGGCGGTCGAGGGCCCTGGCGGGGACGTGCGGTCCATCCAGGCCGATGACGCCGCCATCCAGCTCGCCTACGCCCAGAAGGTCATCATCGTGCCCGGCTACGGGCTGGCGGCCGCGCAGGCGCAGCACCAGGTGGCCGAGCTGGCCTCGGTGCTGGAGGAGCGCGGGGTGGAAGTCAGCTACGCGATCCACCCGGTCGCGGGCCGGATGCCCGGGCACATGAACGTGCTGCTCGCGGAGGCCAACGTGCCCTACCCGCAGCTCAAGGAGATGGACGAGATCAACCCGGAGTTCCCGCGGACCGACGTGGCGCTGGTCATCGGGGCCAACGACGTGACCAACCCGGCCGCGCGGCGGCCCGGGAACCCGGTCTCCGGGATGCCCATCCTGGATGTGGACCACGCCAAGAGCATCATCGTGATCAAGCGGTCCATGGGGCACGGCTACGCAGGCATCGACAACGAGCTGTACGTAAACCCGAAGACCAGCATGTTCTTCTCCGACGCGAAGAGCGCGCTGACCGAGCTGACCGCCGCGGTCAAGACCCTGGTCAGCTGAGCCGCCGAAGGAGCGCGGCGCCGACTGGACTGAGGAGCGGGAACGAGCAACCAGGCGCCCCGGAAGCGCGAGGAAACAGAGCCGGCCGAGCTGACCGCCGGGCGGGTGGCCCGGGTCGGGGACATCGAGGTCCGGCGGCTGCTGCCGCTGCGGCACCGGCGCAGCGTCGGCGCCTGGTGCTTCGTGGACCACTACGGCCCGATGTCGGTGGACGGCGTGGCCGGGATGCAGGTGCCGCCTCACCCGCACATCGGATTGCAGACCGTCACGTGGCTGCTGGACGGCAACGTGCTGCACCGGGACAGCCTGGGCAGCGAGCAGATGATCCGGCCCGGCCAGCTCAACCTGATGACCGCGGGACGGGGAATCGCCCACTCCGAGGAATCACCGCAAGAGCATGACCCGGGCCTGCACGGTGTGCAGCTCTGGCTGGCGCTGCCCGGCTCGCAGCGGCAGGTGGTCCCCGCCTTCGAACATCATCCCGAACTGCCGATGGCGGGCCTGGCCGGATTCAAGATCACCGTGTTCGCTGGCTCGCTAGCCGGTGCACAGTCCCCGGCCACCGTCTTTTCCCCGGTCGTGGGGGCTCAGTTGCACGCGGGCCGGGACACCCGCGGTCAGCTCAGCCTGGACCCGGACTATGAACACGTGATCTTCATGGTGGCCGGGACGGCCGAGGCCGACGCTACCGCGCTCGCCCCGGGGGCCCTGCTGTACCTGCCCCCGGGACGGGACCAGGTGACGCTGGCGGCCACAGCGGGCGCCGAGCTGTTCCTGCTCGGCGGGACGCCGCTGGACCAGCCGGTGGTCATGTGGTGGAACTTCGTGGGGACCAGGCCTGAGGACATCATCGATGCGGCGCGCGACTGGAGCCAGGGGACCCGGTTCGGCGAGATCCCGGGCTACCACGGCACGCGCCTCCCGGCGCCCCCACTCGATGCGGTCCGGCTTGTCCCCCGGCCGGACCCCGTCCAGCGGCCCGGCTGACCCCCACGGCCGGACCCCGTCCAGCGGCCCAGCCTGGCCCGTTCAGGCGTCAGGTTCCGCGCCGTCACCTGACTTGGCGCGGGGCAGTTCGATCACGCTCTGCGCATGCGCCACGAGCAGGTCCAGCAGGCCGCCGCCACGCAGGCCGAGCAGTTCCCAGGATCGCGCGATGCCGACCGCGAAGAACACCAGGACCAGGGTGCCCGAAGCCGACTGGGCCGACGCCGCACTGCGCGCGATGATCGCCGCGACGGTCTGCCCCACGTACACCGCGATGATGAACAGCAGCAGATACGGCCACCGCCGGCTGAGCTTCTGCTGCGCCCGGGTCCGCCACAGCCGGATCGCGAGGCCGACGGTGCTGGTCAGGCCGAGCAGGCCGAGGATGAGGTTGGCGCTGGGAAGAGCGTTGCCGGGGCGCAGCCCCACCAGCGAGATCCACAGCGCGTCGACCAGGGCGGTAAAGGCCGTGGCCGCGATGGCCTGCTGCTCGGTGGACGCCTTCGCCCCCATCAGCCGCTCCGGGGCCACGGACAGGGCCACGAACAGCAGGCCCGCCAGGGCGCCTGCCACGGTCGTGCTGCCGACGAAGAAGTTCGTGTAGGACGCCACCCTGCGATGCTGCCTCATTACGGGGGGTAGCACCAGGATGGCAGCACCCTCGGTGCGGCTGACCCGGCCGACCGCTGACAGGAATCGGGGCGGGGGGCGAGGACGGGTCAGGAACCGGTCAGGTGGTGCACCGGCGGGTGCGGGATGTCGTCCACGGCGTAGCTCAGGTAGCTCACCACGTCCACCACCCCGTCGATGGCCCGGCACATGGCCACCGCGAGCGGGATCATGCTCTTCCCCTCGACCACGCCGGCCAGCACCGCCCGGCCGCCGGTGACGTCCACCTGGACCAGGGCCGGATTCGTGCCGAGATAGCGGGTGAACACGTCGCGGATGATCTCGTACTGGATGTCCCGGTCCGGCCGGAGGAATACCCGGCCCAGGTCACCCCAGCTGACGATGCCCACCAGGTACCCGGCGGAATCGGTGACGGGCAGCCAGCTGGTGCGGCCGCGCTCCATGGACCGGGCGGCCGCCGCCACCGAGGCATCCACCGGGATCGCCTCGGCCGACGCCGTCATCACGTCCCGGGCCCGCTGCCCAGCCCCTCCGGCCTGGGTGCTCCGATGGCGACGCCAGCGGTTCAGTTGCGGAAAAGAATGATGACCGG
>Ga0208717_1000853_pt1 | contig 10098 bp, 10 predicted proteins | sample NGESurF53shallow_FD_184489 | JGI IMG/M metagenome (GOLD analysis project Ga0208717, IMG submission 184489) | Arctic peat soil microbial communities from Barrow, Alaska - NGEE Surface sample F53-3 shallow (SPAdes) | ecosystem: Environmental > Terrestrial > Soil > Wetlands > Peat ... | reverse complement strand
GCTCGGTGGCCGCTACTACAAAACCCGCCAGCAGGTCGAGACACGCCTCGCCAGGATCATCGCCCCCAACATCGAGGGGCTGATCACGACCAGGACCAGCACCCGCAACGGCAAGCCGACACTCACCTGGACACGCGACCAGGACGCGATCACCACGGCCGCTCAGACCGACGGGATCTACGCGCTCGCGACCAACCTCCCCGGCAAGCGGCTGACCGCCGGACAGATCCTGCGCGACTACAAAGGCCAACAGATCGTCGAGCGCCGCCACCGCGACTACAAGCAGACCCTCAAAGTCCGCCCGATCTTCCTCCACAACGACGACCGCATCTACGCACTGACCAGCATCATCGGGATCGCGCTACTGATCTTCGGGCTGATCGAAACCGAGACACGCACAGCACTCGGCGAGACCGAGCAGATCCCCGGCCTGCTGCCCGAGAACCGCTCAGCGAAACCCACCGGCCGTAACGTCCTCGGCGTCTTCCAAGGACTCGGCCTCACCTACACCCACGCCGGGATCGAGCTCGACCGCCTCACCCACACCCAACGCCGCGTCCTCGAACTGCTCGCGATCACGCCACCCTGGCCCGAGCAAACACCGGCAACCCTTACCCTCGCCTAGCGCGGAAAATGGGGCTAGCCGTGCTGCCGGGCGAACGGCGACTCGCGCAGCGAGAACTTCGGCCCGTCGACCTTGTCGACCCAGTTGCGGGCGAGCATCACCGCGTAGGCCGGCCAGTAGACGCCGGTGGCGGGAGCCCCCGGCACGCACTGGCCGCCGCTGCCGCCCGGGTTGGAGAACCACAGCAGGCCGTCGGTGTCGGCGTAGTTGGTCTGCTGCGCCACGTCGTTGACCACCGTGAGCGGGCCGAGGCCGCGGCCCGACGGGTTGCACAGGACCTCGTTGCCATGGTGGACCCGGTGCTTGGGGACGAGTGGGCCGCGGCCGTTCTCACCGGTGTTGACGATGAAATGCGTGCCGCCGAGAAGCCGGGAGATCTCCTGGCCGTAGTGGATCTCGGTGCTCGTCCAATCGAAGTGCGTCGAGTTGAGGAAGAAGCCTTGCGCCTGGGAGACGCCGGCCCCCCGCAGGAACGAGGCCATGCGGCGGAACGGAACCGCATCGGCGGCGCCGCCGTCGAGGTAGACGAGAACGTGCGGGTCGGCTTCCAGTGTCGAGATGGCGTAGGTGAGCTCGGCGTCGCGGATCGCCAGCTGCTGATGGGTCAGGCAGGGGGCGGTGATGAGCGAGTCCAGCTCGAGGAAGAACACGACGTGGAAGTCGCCGATCCCTTGGGCCACCTGCCGGATGAAGTCGTCGTACCGGGCCTGCACCGCCGGCGTAGCGGTGGAGCCGCAGTGGTCGTGCACGAGCGTGTACGTGGACAGCATTACCGTCGTCCCCGGGTCCTGCACCTGCGTGCCCTCGAGGTAGTGGGCCACCCGACCGGACACGTTCGCGCCCAAGTTCCACATGTAGAAGCGATGCGCGTCGGGCTCGGAGGCGATGTCACCCAGCAGCGACGACCACTTGGGCTTCGAATGCCGGTAGTGGCGCTCGGCCTCCGCCGCTCCCGAATGCGGATCTACGTAGAACTTGGCGCCGGCCAGCGGGTTGTCGGCGGCGGGCGTGGGGACCTCAAGGGGGTTGCTGGCGGTCCGCGCGTCGAGCGGATCGTCGTGGAGGATCGTGATGAACGAGTTGTTGTTCGGACCGAGCGCGGCGGGCCACGAGCCGTAGAGATAGGCGAGCGCGCGCACCGAGGTGCCGTTGATGCCCTGATCGATGATCGGCACGTTGAACGAGTACGTGCTCTGGCCCGGCGCCATCGTGATGTACGTGTTGGCGATCGGGTCGAAATCGATCCCGGGCTGGGCGTCCTGGCGCTTGACGCCGTAGCCGACGTGCTCCTCCGCGCTCAGATCGCCGCTGCGGACGATCGTGACCGTCAGCGAGCCCTGATTCTCATGAGCGGTGTACGCCGGCTGGTCGAGCTGCACCGTGTCCAGCGGGAGGCCCAGGTCATGGGACACGGCGGCGTGGGCGGCGGATGGGTGCAGGCCGGCGAGGCACAGTCCGGCGGCGACGACGACGGGCGTGAGTAGACGGGTGAAGAGGCTCATGGCTCCGGAGGTGGTACGAGAGAAGGGGGATGCCGGGGCAAATCGGCACTTTCGGCCACGGGTTGCTCGCCGGCGTCGGACGCTGGACGAACAGCCGCTGTGTGATTTCATCGGCGGGGCGCTGGCATCCCTTTAGCCCCACGGGGGCGCGCCGCGCGCGCCGGAGGGCCCGTACGTGCGCGCCCCGAGCCTCAGACCGACGTCAGCTCAGAAGACGACGGTGGTGTGGCCGTGCACGATCACGCGGTCCTCGCAGTGCCATCCCACGGCCCGCTGTAGAACGGTGCGCTCCACGTCCGCGCCAAGGCGGATGAGCTCGGCCTGGGTCTCGCGATGCGAGACGCGCGTCACGTCCTGCTCGATGATCGGTCCCTCGTCCAGATCCTGGGTGGCGTAGTGGGCGGTGGCCCCGATCAGCTTCACGCCGCGGGCCTTGGCCCGCTCATAGGGTCCGGCGCCGGCGAATGCCGGCAGGAACGAGTGATGGATGTTGATGATCGGACAGCCGGCGCCCGCGAGGAAGTCGGCGGACAGGACCTGCATGTAGCGGGCGAGGACGATCAGGTCGTACTGGCCGCCGCCGATCCGCTCCAGCTGAGCGGCCTCGGCCTCCGCCTTGGCCTCCCGGGTGACCGGGATGTGGTGGTAGGGCACCCCGAAACGGTCCACCTCGCCCTCCAGGTCAGTCCAGTTGGAGACGACGCAGCCGACGTCGATGTTCAGCTCGCCGCGGCGCCACCGCCAAAGCAGATCCAGGAGGCAGTGGTCATACCGGGAAACCATCACGGCCACGCGCTTGGGCGCCGAGGCGTCGCGCAGCCAGAACTCCATGCCCAACGGCTCGGCCACCTCGGCGGCGAACTGACCGCGCAGGCCTTCGATGCGGGCGGCGACGTCGCGCACATGCAGCACCATCCGGAGGTAGAAGCTGCCGCCCTCGGGGTCGGTGGAGTACTGATCTGACTGGATGATGTTGATCCCGCGAGCGCGCAGCAGACCGCTCACGGCGGCGATGATGCCGGGCTGGTCGGGGCAGGCGACGAGCAGGTGGGCGGTGTCGGTCCGGTCGGGATGAGCGGGGTTCGCGGTGTCCGAGGGCGTTGGCGGTGGCGGCGGCATCGGCGGGAAGTCTGACAGCGGCGGCAGGAGGCTGACCGTGCGCCGCTGCGGCCGTTACTATCGCGCGGCGGCCCCGACGGCTCACCGCCCGTCGCCGCGGGTATCAGTAGCCGACAGGCCGATGGCGCCCATGCCACTCCTCCAACCGTCCCCATGACGATCGTCGCGCTGTCCGCCGCTTACGGCGCCGCGGGAAGCCAGATCGGCCCGGCGCTGGCCGAGCGGCTGGGGGTCCCGTTCGTCGATCGTGGGATCGCGCTGGCGGTCGCCGAGCGGCTCGAGGTCCCGGTTCGCGAGGCGCTGGCGAACGAGGAACCGCCAGCTGCTGGGTCCAGCAGCCTGCTGGAGCGATTGCTGTCGGGGTTCGTCGGCGCCTACACCGGCGCCCCCGCGCCGCTCCCGGCCGACGCCGTCACGCCCGCGGACTTCCACCAGGCGTCGCGTGAGGCCCTTCTGTCACAGGCGGCCACCGGGCGCGGGGTGATCCTCGGTCGCGGCGCGTGCGCCGCGCTTCGTCACGATCCCCAGGTTCTCCGCATCCGCCTCAGCGGCCCCGAGCACCGCCGCATCGAGCACGCGATGCGCGTCCGCGACATCGATCGCGATACGTCCGAGCGGACGGTTCGCGCCCTGGACCGCGCTCACGCCGACTACCTCCGGCAGTTCTACGACGCCGACATCGACGACCCCGCCCTGTATCACCTCACGATCGACGCCACCGCGTTTGACACCGACGTGTGCGTGGCCATCATCGTGGTGGCGCTCGAGGCGATGATCTCCGCCGGCGGCCCGTCCGGAGCCGCCGCCGGCGGCGCGAGCCCTTAGCCCGGATCCACCGATCCTGGCTTAGCCCGGATTCAGGCTTAGCCCGGTCAGCGAGAGTGGGCGCGAGACGACCGCAGGATCGGCGGATCGAGTCGGTGGTCGGCTCGTCAATGACCTGTCACAGTCCTCACGACTGAGGTCAGCCACCGCCACGACCGAACAGCTCGGAGGACGCCATGATTGGAAAGCCCCGACGCGTGCGGGTCGCCGAGGCGTTTCCCGAGCTCGTCGAGCACCTCGACCCCGATCAGCAGGAACAGGCCCGCCGGCAACTGGTCGCCGACCTGCTGGTGATGAAGGTCGGCGCGTGGACACCGGCGGTCACGACGAGCCAGCCCGGCCACCTGGGCCTGCTCGTGCTCGAGGGGCTGCTCAGCCGTGACGTGATCCTCGACAAGCCGCTGGCGACCGAGCTGGTGGGGCGCGGGGATCTTCTGCGGCCGACCGATCGCGACGGCGAGGACGCTCCGATCCCGTTCGGCGTCTCGTGGACCGTGCTGCACCCGGCCAAGGTCGCCGTCCTGGATCCGTTGTTCGCGCGGGCGCTCGGACAGTGGCCGCCCGCCGTGGAGGCGGTGCTGCGCGGCGCGTGCAATCGGGCTCACTCGCTGGCGATCACGCTGGCCGTCTCCAATCTGCGTCGCGTCGACGTCCGCCTGCTCGTCCTGCTGTGGCACCTGGCCGATCGCTGGGGTCGGGTCACGCCCGACGGGGTCGTGGTGCCCCTCAAGCTGACGCACGAGACGCTGGCCCGCCTCGTGGGGGCCCAGCGGCCATCGGTCACGACGGCGCTGCGCCAGCTCGAGGATGAAGGCCGCCTGCGCCGGACTGCCGATCGGGCCTGGCTCCTCCACGGCGATCCGCCTGACGCGCTGGCGCGACAGGGCGCCGGCCTCGCGCTCGAGTCGTGACCGGCGCGCTCCGGCACGAACGCGGCGCAGCGAGATGGTCGACGCGGTCAGGCTGACGCGAGCCCTGACCGCTTCAACGCGCGGAGCCGACGTTGGCGGCGCCGGCCGACCGCGCCGGCGCCGTCGCCGCATGCGGGGTGGACCGCGGGCCCGTGGCGGCGATGCAGACGATGCAGACGAGCACCGCGGCTGCCAGCCACATGACGCGGGTGAACAGACGGTTCATCCGCCCCCAATCGGCGAACAGCAAGGGATTCATGAGATGCGGCACCGCCTTCGCGCCGCGCCAGCTCGATCTGCCTCAGTCCGGGCCATCAGTCATTCCTGTTGGGGTGCCTGCCTTCAGTTACCCCACCCGTCGCGCCGTCAATCGGCCCGGTGGGTGAGCGAGCTGACACGCTCGGCGTGATCGCGCGGTTTGTTTGCAACCACGCCGGCATGGCGGACCGGGCCGCCGGGTACGGTGGCGTCAAGCCTGCTCGACACGAGCGCGGCAGGTGTGATTCAGGTCATTGCGGCAGGTGATCGCCTCGCGGTCTTCTGACGGGCCCCTGCACGCAGCCCGAAGGAGGATCCACTATGCCCACGAGGTCGTCTTCTGCCGTACGGAGCGGGACACATCCCGACGGCGCTTCCACCAGCGCCCTCGCCGCTCGGTGGCACCACGACGCCGACTTCGCCGCCCGGGACGAGCTGTTTCATCGCTTTCTCCCGCTGGCGCGCAAGCTGGCGAGCCGATATGCGAATCCCCATGAGCCGTTCGAGGACCTCGTCCAGGTCGCCTCGGTTGGTTTGCTCGGCGCGATCGACCGATTCGACCCTGAACGGGGGGTCCGCTTTCCCGCGTTCGCGATCCCGACGATCCTCGGAGAGCTCAAGCGCTACTTCCGCAACACCGGCTGGTCGGCGCACGTGCCACGCGGCGCGCAGGAGATGGCGCTCCGGGTCGAGCGGGCGATACGGCAGATCACGGCTCAGTCTGGGCGCCACCCCCGCGTCAACCAGCTCGCCGAGTACCTGGAGGTGAGTCGGGAGGAGGTCCTGGCCGGACTCGACGCCGGGACCGCGCAGTACGCGGTCTCACTCGACGCGCCCATCACCATCGCCGAGGCCGATGAGCCGGACACGCTCGGCGACACCATCGGACACGACGACGAACGCTACGCGCTGATCGAGACGAGCGCGGCCATGGTGGACGCCGTCGTCCGGCTGCCCTACCTCGAGCGGCGGGCGCTGTCGCTCCGCCTCGAGCGGGACATGAAGCAGACCGAGATCGCGCAGGAGCTGGGGTGCTCGCAGATGCAGGTGTCCCGCCTGTTGCGGCGGGCCGCCGCCAAGCTGCGCGAGATGACCGATCCCGAGCTGGCCCCGGATCCTCACCGCGCGATCGCCGCTCGTGGCGTGTCGCTGGCCTCGGCCGTCGCCGCGCCGCGCGGCGCCGTCGCCGACGGGCCAGGCATCGGCTCCGGGAGCAGCCAACCTCCGTCCTGACGGAGCAGTGCACCGCGGTCGGCGAGGCCGCGGAGCGCCAGCGTGACGGTCGGCCGGCGTGCTCCGATCAGCTCGCCGAGGGCGTCGTGGGTGAGCGTCATTGAGAGCACCGTCCCGCTCGTCGTCACGCGGCCCCATGTCTCGGCGAGGAGCCACATCATCGCCAGGACACGATCCTCGACGCGAGGAAGCTGGCAGATGACGAGCTGGGCGGCGATCCGCTCGTACTGCTCGCCCATCCGCATGTGCAGGCCGGCGATCAGACGGGGAAACCGACGGGCGGTGAGCAGCACCCGATCGTCGAGCATCGCCAGCCTCAGCTCACCGCTGGCGTGATAGCTGGAACGGGCGAGCAGCGCCGACCGGACCTCCCCGGAGCGGGCCAGGATGTCGCCGGGACCCAGTAGCCGCAGGGCGGGCTGGTCGCCGATCGCCAGCCGATGCATGAGCACGCCGTCGACGATCACGGCCGCGAACGCGCCCGCGTCCCCGAGCAACGCCTCCGCCTCGAAGTCCTGCCGACGCAGGATGCGCACCGGTACGGATACGCCGCGCGCCTCATCGCGCTCCTCGGACGTCAGGAACCGGGCCAGGTCAGGCTCGATCTCGAGCAGACGGATCCGCGAATTCCCCGGCGCGGGCGTGTGGTCCACAACGACAGACGGTAGTGCATGCCGGCCACGGCGCGACGCGGCGCGGGGCGGGCGCCTACGCGTCTGTCGCGGAGCCGAGGGTCGGGCTCGGGGGCGCTGCGCCGGGCCCGTCGCGCTCGAGCGGCGGGGGCAGCGTGACCCGGATGCGGGCCGACCGGGCGCAGACACGGTGTACGAGGACGAGGGTCCCGGTGTAGATGATGCAGTCGCCGACGCTGAGCACGTTGGGGAGCGGCCCCGGCCACGGGATGATGTCCCCGAGGAACAGCGCCACCGGATGCGCGAGCGCTGCGGAGTTCTGAAAACCGCTGCCCAAATGGAGGCCGGCGAGCCGCTGTGCGGTGATCGCCGCCGGCATCTGGCCGCCGTTGAGCACGATCGCCAGGGCATTGAGAAACGCGCCCACGCTGATCAGCTTGACTCCCGGCAGCCGCCGGTTGGCCCACAGGAACACGCCGATCAGACCGTAGGTGGCGATGTGGACCGCCTTGTGCAGCGCCGGGTGCCCGGACGGAGCGATCGTCACGATCACGACCTGCAGGGCGAGCGCGACGATCGGGACCCAGGTCCCGCGCAGTCGGACGTCCGCCAGCCGGCTGAGCCGCCCGCCAGTCAGCGGGACGCTCAGCAGGCAGAGACCGGCGAGCACGATGAGGATCATGCCGCCTGTCCGATCGCGCGCTCGAGGCCGGCCATGCTGCGGAAGTCCAGCAGCCACCGGGTGGCGTCTGGGCCAGCCAGCGGGTGGCTGATCGCGTAGCCCTGGGCGGCGTCGCAGCCCAGCGCCTCGAGCTCGGGCAGCATCGACCAGTCCTCCACGCCCTCGGCGACGGCCCGGAGCTGGAGGTGGTGGGCGAGGTCGATCGTCGAGTTGACGATGATCTTCTCGCTGGAGCCGGCGGACATGCGGCTGACGAACGAACGGTCGATCTTGACCTCTGAGACCGGGAGGTCGGCGAGGTAGGCCAGGGACGAGTAGCCGGTACCGAAGTCGTCGATCGAGATCTCGCACCCCAGCGCGTCGAGCTCGCGCAGCACCGTCCGCGCCGTCACCGGATCGGACATCAGCGCGCTCTCGGTCACCTCGAGCTTCAGGCGCTCGGGCGGGACCCCCGCGCGGCGCAGCGCGGTCATCACCTGATCGGTGAACGATTGATCGACCAGCACCTGCGCCGAGATGTTGACGGCGACCGAGAGGTCGAGGCCGAGCGCATGCCAGTCGGCGACCTGGAGCAGCGCGATCTCCATAACCCGCTGGGTGAGCGGCTTGATCAGGTTCGTCGACTCGGCCATGCGCACGAAGCTGCTCGGCGGCAGCACGCCGAGACGTGGGTGGTCCCAGCGCACGAGCGCCTCCACCGCCATCACCTCGCGGGTGCGCAGATCCAGCTCGGGCTGGTAGTACAGGACGATCTCCTCGGTCTCCACGGCGGTCCGCAGCTCCGCGGTGAGCGCCAGCTTGGCCGGGCTGTGATGGTCGTGGCGCTCGTCGTAGAGCGCGACGTCGGTGCGGGTCTCCTTGGCCCGATACATGGCCACGTCCGCCTTCTGCAGCAGCGTCTCGACGCCGCCACCGTGCTCGGGGAACAGCGCGATACCGACGCTGGCCTGGACATCGACCACCATCTCCTCGAGCTCGAACGGATCGCGCAGAGCGTCGGCGATGCGATGGGCGAGGTTGACTGCGGCTCGCGAGTCGCCGCCCGGACTGACCACGGCGAACTCGTCGCCGCCGAGGCGGGCGATGTGGCCGGCGGCGCCGATCACCTCCTTGAAGCGCTGAGCGACCTTCACGAGCAGCAGGTCTCCGTACCGGTGCCCGAGCGTGTCGTTGACCTCCTTGAACCGGTCGAGATCCATCAACAGGATCGCTGCCGGCGCGCGATCGTCGGCGATCGCGGTGCCGAGCGTCTCGTGAAACGCGGTGCGGTTGGGCAGGCCGGTGAGCGAGTCGTGGCGAGCGGCGTGCTCGCTGCGGGCGGTCTGGGAGACCGAGTTGTACATCGCCACCACCGGCGCCAGGCACAGCGGGACCAGGACGACCGTGTACGCGGCCGCGGCCAGCACGATCGGCGCGACCAACAGCACGACGCCGCCGGTGATCATCACGAACGAGACGCTATTGCGGAAGTACCGGAGGATCCGAACCTGCTGGTACATCGCGACGGCGCTGCCGACGATGAACGCGTTGACGAGAAAGAACGCGGCTGCGCCGATCATCATCGCCGGCAGCTGCCCGCTGGCGAAGGGGTGCAACACGTTGAGCCGCGGCGAGACCGAGATCGCCCGGATCAGCCCCCATGCGGCGACCATCGACAGTGCGTACTGGCCGACGTTGAAGCGGACTCGCCAGGCGGGCTTGTGCGAATGGGTGTCCTGTAACGCCGACGCTGCGCATTGGGCGATCAGCGCCGGACCGAGGCCTCCCACCAGGAGCAGGGCCATCGCAAACGCGGCCGACAGGGTGAGCTCCTCGTCGTCGCCGCGGCGCGGGATCTTGATCGGCAGCATCTCGCCGAGCACCACCCCGGCGGCGAGCACGCCGAACGTCAGCGGGTCCTGCGCGATGTAGCCGAGGTGAGCGTCCGGGATCAGCAGCGCGACCGCGAGGCAGCTCGCCGCGAAGATCGCTTCGCAGTAGACCCTGACCCGTGATTGGTTGCGCATGTGCCTCTCACCTAAAGCAGAAAGGAATCGGGCGCGTCCTCATCATCGCTGCGAGGACGCGCCCGCTCGGATCAACCGAACTTGAAACCCGCGCCCGAAGCGATGGCGACGGTGGCGATGGCGGCCAGCGTGGTGCAGACCTGGTACATGCGGAACTTCTTCATGATGTTCCCTCCTTGGAAACAGCCCCGGATTGTTCGGGGCCTGACACGCTGTAGATCGGTTCGCGAATGTGAGGTATTGAGCAGCGTGGACGAAAGATGGACGCATCGTGGGGCACCGACGGGGCGGTGGCGACCGGCGGG
>Ga0208717_1000852_pt1 | contig 10114 bp, 8 predicted proteins | sample NGESurF53shallow_FD_184489 | JGI IMG/M metagenome (GOLD analysis project Ga0208717, IMG submission 184489) | Arctic peat soil microbial communities from Barrow, Alaska - NGEE Surface sample F53-3 shallow (SPAdes) | ecosystem: Environmental > Terrestrial > Soil > Wetlands > Peat ... | reverse complement strand
CGCGGCGGGCGGGTCGGCTCGCCGAACGGATCGCGGCCGGGATTGCCGACCGTCCACAGTCCGAAGGTGAACCTCGGTGCTCTCTGTCCATCGTCGCTCGTCATGCCCAGTGGCTCCCTTAGCGTCGTACCGTGGTTTTGTCTAAGATTAGACAGAATGAGGGATGGGGACTGCAGCGGCCGACGTCGGCCGCGGGCACACACGCGGTGAGCGACACGCGGATCATCGGGATCGACGTCGGGACGACGTCGGCCAAGGGCGTCGCCATCGACGAGTCCGGGGGCGTGCTCGCGCAGGCCGAGCGCTCCTATCCGGTGTCGATGCCGCACCCCGGCTGGTCCGAGCAGGACCCGGAGCACTGGTGGCAGGCCACCGAGGCGGTGCTGGCTCAATTGGGAGCCGACCACGCCCAGGGGATCGGACTGAGCGGGCAGATGCACGGGCTGGTCGTGCTCGGTTCCGACGACCGCCCGCTGCGACCGGCGATCCTGTGGAACGACGGCCGCAGCCAGCCGCAGGCGACGCGGATCGAGTCAGAGCTCGGCGTCGAGCGGCTCGTCGCGCTCAGCGGCAACCGGGCGCTCGCCGGGTTCACCGCGCCCAAGCTCACCTGGCTGGCCGAGCACGAGCCCGACGTCCACCGCCGTATCCGGCGGGTGCTGCTGCCCAAGGACTACGTACGCCTGCGCCTCACCGGAGAGCTGGCCACCGACGTCTCGGACGCGTCCGGCACGCTGCTGCTCGACGTCGCCCACCGCCAGTGGAGCCCGGAGCTGGCCGAGGCGTTCGCCGTCGACACCGGCTGGCTGCCCGCCGTCCACGAATCCCCGTCGGTCACCGGCCGCACGCGGGACGGCGTCCCGGTGGCCGCCGGTGCCGGCGACCAGGCCGCCGGCGCACTCGGGGTCGGGGTGGTCGGTGATGCCAGCCCGGCGTCACTGGTGCTCGGGACGAGCGGCGTCATCTTCGCCGCCCGCAGCGCGTATACGCCGGATCCGCAGGGGCGCCTGCACGCGTTCTGCCACGCGCTGCCGCGGACCTGGCACGTGATGGGCGTCATCCTGTCGGCCGCGGGAGCCCTGGCCTGGCTGGCCGACACGCTGCAGGCCGCGGACGACATCCCGGCGCTGCTCGATGCGGCGGCCGCGTGGGCGCCGGGCGTCGAGGGACTCGCGTTCGCGCCATACCTGTCGGGCGAGCGCACGCCCTATCCCGACAGCGACGTGCGCGGCGCATTCACCGGCCTCGGCCTGCGCCACGACCGTGGGGCGCTGGCGCGGGCGGTGCTCGAGGGCGTCGCCTATGCCCTGCGCGACGGTCTCGATCTGATCGCCGCCGCCGGGCCGGTGCCGGCGTACGCGCGGGTCTCGGGCGGTGGCGCGCGATCGGACCTGTGGCTGCGAATCCTCGCCAGCATTCTCGAGCTGCCCCTGGAGCGGGCCGTTTCCGAGGCGGGCGGCGCCTACGGGGCGGCCATCCTCGGCGGCGTCGCCGGCGGTGTGTTCGCCGATCCCGCAGCCGCCGCCCAGACGGGGTGGCGCGCGGCCTCCCGGGTCGATCCCGATCCCGAGTGGGTCGATCGCTACGCCGCCCACCGCGGCCGCTACCGGGCCCTCTACCCAGCGCTCCACGCGCTCCCGGCATGAACGCCGCGGCGGAGCGGGTGCTCGGGGAGATCGAATGGTGGCGCCCCCGGTTTGAGCGCGGTGAGCTGGTGCCCGCGGCCACCGCCCGCCCGGCGCTGGCGCCCGATGAGCGCTTCGCCGTCCACGTCGGCGCGGTGCGCGCCGCCGGACTCGGCCACCCGTCCGCGCTCGGCGCCCTACATGCCACCGACCGGCGGGCCGTCGTGTTCGGGGAACGGCGGCGGGCGGTGCGCGAGTGGAGCCTGCGTGACCTGGCGTCGGTGAGCGCCCTGGGCAACTGGGGCGGGCTCGCGCTCGTTCACGCCGACGGTGACACCGAGCTGGTGGTGGCGGTTAAGCGCCAGCCCCCAACCTGGCAGGACGCCGCCGGCTGGCTGAAGGTGGAGGCCGCGTTCGCTGCCGCCTCAGGGCGGCTGGGGCAGTGGCTGACGGAGCTGCCCCAGCGCCTGACGCTGTCGGGATCGGCCTGACGATCCGTGGTGTGCAACGCTGTCGGCATGTCCGTGATGGACGTGCCGTCGGTCCCGCGCCCGGAGCCGGCCAGCCTCGATGCCGGCCACCGCGCGCTCGCCGACCTGCTCGGCGCCGATCGGGTCGCCACCGGGGCCGACCAACGGTCACTGCACGGCCACGACGAGTCCTTCCACCCCGAGGCCCAGCCCGACATGGTCGTGTGGCCGCGGGAGGTGCCGGAGGCCGCGGCGATTGTTCGCGTCGCCGCTGAGCACCGCATCCCGCTCATCCCGTTCGGAGCGGGCACGTCGTTGGAGGGCCACGTCGCGGCCCTGGGCGGCGGGATCTGCGTCGACATGCGCGACATGAACGTCATCTCGCCGCCGTCGATCGAGGATCTCGACGTCGTCGTCGGAGCCGGTGTCACGCGGCGGGCGCTCGACACCCGGCTGCGACCCGAGGGGGTGTTTTTCGCCGTCGATCCGGGCGCCGATGCGACGATCGGCGGCATGGTCGCGACCGGCGCCTCGGGGACGACGACCGTCCGCTACGGCGCGATGCGCGAGAACGTCCTCGGGCTCACCGTGATCGACGCCCGCGGGGAGATCGTGCGGACGCACTCCCGGGCGCGCAAGTCATCGGCCGGCTATGACCTCACGCGGCTGATGATCGGCTCGGAGGGGACGCTCGGACTCATCTGCGACGCCACGCTGCGCATCCACCCCACCCCCGAGGCCATCGCGGCGGCGGCGTGCACGTTCCCGTCGGTCGACGCCGCCGTCCGCTGCGTGGTCGAGGTCGGCCAGAACTCCATTCCGGTGGCCCGCATCGAGCTCGCCGACGAGCGGCAGATCGAGGCGATCAACCGCCACGACGACACGTCGTTCGTGATCGCCCCCACGCTGTTCATCGAGTTCCACGGCGGGTCGAGCGCCGACGTGGAAACGCAGGCGCGGGACACCGCCGCGATCGCCGCGCAACACGGCGGCAGCGACTTCGCCTGGGCGTCGGACGAGGCCGAGCGACGGACGCTGTGGCACGCCCGCCACCGCGCGATGGAGGCGACGCGGGCGATGCGTCCGGGCAGCGGCGCGCTCACCACCGACGTCTGCGTTCCCATCTCCGCGCTCGCCGACTGCATCGCCGCCACCCAGGCCGACATCGCGCAGCACGCCCTGGTCGCGTCGATCGTCGGCCACGTCGGTGACGGCAACTTCCACGTCATCGTCCTGGTCGACCCCGACGACCCGGCGGACATCGCCCGTGGCGAGGAGTTCCACGCCCGGCTGGTCCGGCGCGCGCTCGAGCGCGAGGGGACCTGCACCGGCGAGCACGGCGTCGGCTACGGCAAGACGCGCTTCCTGGTGGAGGAGCACGGGATGGCGGCGGTGGAGATGATGCGCGCGATCAAGCACGCGCTGGACCCCGACGGGATCTTCAACCCCGGCAAGGTCATCTCGGCCTAGGATCACGAGCGTCGCGCCGGCTCAGGGCTCACTCGGCCCCGGCCCCGGCCCCGGCTCCGGCCCCGGCCCCGGCCCCGAGCACGAGCGCGACGTACCCGTCAGCAATCTGCTCGGGGGTCAGCTCGCCCCGTGGCCGGTACCACTGGGCGGTGTGGTTGACCATTCCCAGCAGCGCCAGCAGGGCCAGCCGAGCGTCTCCGCGCGGGTGGGCTCGCTCGAGCCCGTCGGCCACCAGGCGCTCGAACGCCTTGCGGCTGGCGCGGACCTTGCGCCACTGGTCGCCGGACTCGATCACGTGGCGCTCCTGCTGGAAGACGAGCATGTGGTCGCGGTGCGCGACCACGTGGGCGACCCAGAGCCGCACGAGCGTCCGCAGCTGCCGGTCGGCCGGCGCCTCATCGGCCAGCACCTCGGTGGCCTGCTCGAGCAGGGGCTCCATCAGCTGGTCGCAGATCGCCGCCAGCAGCGTCTCCTTGCCGCCGAAGTAGTGATACAGGGCACCGGTGGCCAACCCCATCGTGGCCGCCAGCTCCTGCATGGTGGTCTGGTCATACCCCTGCCGAGCGAACGCCCGGGCGGCCTGGTAGACGACCTCCTGGCGCCGGCGGTCATAGCGCTCGCGCAGCGCCGGGCGGGTGGGACGGGCGGCCATGCCGCGCCATTATACCGTGGAACTCCGAATCTCCATTCGAACTTTGAACCTTCGTTCGCTATGATGCGCGAAAGCTGATGGATTTCGGACTCGACGATCAGACCGAGCTGCTGCAACGGACGGTCCGCGACTTCGCCCGGGCCGAGGTGGCCCCGGCAGCCGCCGAGCTCGATCGCACCAAGTCCTTCCCCTACGAGATCGTCGCCGCGATGGGATCGCTGGGCTGGATGGGGATCCCGTTCCCCGAGGAGGTCGGCGGCGCCGGCGGCACGAGCCTCCAGTACGCGATCGCCGTCGAGGAGCTCACCCGGGTCGACTCGAGCGTCGCCATCACGCTGTGCGCCCACACCTCGCTGGGCACGCAGCCGATCTACCTGTTCGGCTCCGACGAGCAGCGCGACGAGTGGCTGCCCAAGCTGTGCAGCGGGGAGATCCTCGGCGCCTTCGGGCTCACCGAGCCCGAAGCCGGCTCCGACGCCGGCAACACCCGCACGCGCGCCCGGCTCGAGGACGGCGAGTGGGTCATCGACGGCGCCAAGCAGTTCATCACCAACGCCGGCACCGAGATCTCTGGCGTCGTGTGCATCACCGCCCGTACCGCCGAGGATGAGATCTCCAATCTCATCGTCCCCAACGGCACCCCCGGCTACGAGCAGGCCGCGCCCTACCGGAAGATGGGCTGGCACGCATCCGACACGCGGCCCCTCACCTTCACCGACTGCCGGGTGCCCGAGGAGAACCTGCTCGGACCGCGCGGCCAGGGCTTCCATCAGTTCCTCAACGTGCTCGACATCGGCCGGATCGGCGTCGCCGCGATGGGCGTCGGGCTCGCCCAGGGCGCGCTCGACGAGGCGCTCGCCTACGCCAAGGAGCGCCGCGCTTTCGGCAAGCCGATCTCAAAGTTCCAATCGATTCAGGCCAAGCTCGCCGACCTCTCCACCGAGATCGCCGCGGCGCGGCTGCTCGTCTACCACTCGGCGTGGCTCAAGGACCAGGGCAAGCCCTTCTCCCTCGTCGCCGCCCAGGCCAAGCTCAAGACCGGCCGGCTCGCGGTCAAGGCCGCCGACGAGGCGGTGCAGATCCACGGCGGCTACGGCTACATCGAGGAGTACCCGGTCTGTCGCTTCTACCGCGACGCGAAGATCCTCACCATCGGTGAGGGCACCGACGAGGTTCAGCAGATGGTGATCGCCCGCGCCCTGGGGGCGTGACCGCCGTGATCCCGTCCGCGGCACGGATTCGGGAGGTCGGGCCACGGGACGGCTTTCAGAACGAGCCCGAGGTCATTCCGACCGCCACCAAGGTCAAGCTCATCAACGCGCTCGCCCAGACCGGCCTGCGCCGGCTCGAGGTCACGAGCTTCGTCTCACCGCGTGTCATCCCCCAGCTGGCCGACGCCGCCGCGGTCCTGGAATCCATCGACGTGCCCGACACCGTCAGCCGCTCGGTGCTCGTTCCCAACGAGCGGGGGCTGGACCGCGCGTTGGCGCTGCGTGACCACGTCGACGAGGTCAACGTCTTCCTGTCGGCGACCGAGACCCACAACCTGCGCAACGTCAACCGTGGAGTGGAGGAGTCGCTCGCCGGGCTCGAGCGGGTGCTCGGGCGCGCGCGCGAGGCGGAGTTGCGCTGCGAGGCGGTGATCAGCGTCTCCTTCGGCTGTCCGTATGAGGGGCGGGTCGACCCCGACCGGGTGTTCGGAATCGCCACGCGGCTCGCCGCGGCGGGCGCGCAGGAGATCGGCTTCGGCGACACCACCGGCATGGCCAACCCCGTGCAGGTGGGGGAGTTCTTCACCGCCGCCCGTGAGCAGCTGGGCGGAGTCGAGCTGACCGCCCACTTCCACAACACCCGCGGCCAGGGCCTGGCCAATGTCTACGCGGCGCTCGAGGCCGGCGTCGACTCGTTTGAATCGAGCTTCGGCGAGCTGGGCGGCTGCCCGGTCCCCGCCGGCGCGACCGGCAATGTCGCCACCGAGGACCTTGTCTCGATGCTTCACGAGATGGGCGTCCAGACCGGCATCGACCTGCCGGCGCTGCTCGCCTGCGCCCGCGCGGTCCAGTACCACCTCGGGCGGCCGCTCGGCAGTCACACGCTGGTGGCCGGTCCGGTGGACTGGCAGCAGCAATGGCAGCGCGCCCAGGCGTGATGTTCGAGACCGTCCTGATCGCCAACCGCGGGGAGATCGCCCGACGGGTTATCCGCACGCTCGATCGCCTCGGCATCCGATCGGTCGCCGTCTACTCCCCGGCTGACCGCCACGCCCCGCACGTCCGGGAGGCCGACGAGGCGGTCGCCGTCGGCTCCTACCTGGACATCGACGAGATCGTCACCGCCTGCCGCCGTGCCGGCGCCCAAGCGCTCCATCCCGGGTACGGCTTCCTGTCAGAGAATCCGGCCCTCGCCCGCGCCTGCGCCACTGCGGGCGTCGTGTTCGTCGGGCCGCCGCCCGAGGCCGGCGAGTTGATGGGCGACAAGCTCCGCGCCAAGGAGTTGGCGATGGCCGCGGGCCTCCCGGTGGTACCGACGTTCACGGAAACGCAGGCCCGGACGGCGCCGTATCCCCTGCTCGTCAAGGCCGCGGCCGGCGGTGGCGGACGCGGCATGCGGGTGGTGCACCGCGCTGCGGACCTCGACGCCGCGCTGGCTTCGGCTCGGCGCGAGGCACACGCCGGCTTCGGCGATGACCGCGTCTTCATCGAGCGCTTCCTGCCCCGCGCGCGGCACCTCGAGGTGCAGGTGATCGCCGATGCCCACGGCACCGTGCTGCATCTCGGTGAGCGCGAATGCTCGCTGCAGCGCCGCCACCAGAAGGTGATGGAGGAGTCCCCCTCCCCCGCCGTGTCGCCGCCGCTGCGCGCCACGCTCGGCGACGAGGCGGTCGCCCTGGCCCGCGCGGCCGGGTACGTCAACGCCGGGACGGTCGAGTTCATCGCCGACTTCGACGATCTCGCCGAGCATTACTTCCTGGAGTGCAACGCCCGGCTTCAGGTGGAGCACCCAGTGACCGAGATGGTGACCGGCCTGGATCTCGTCGAGCTCCAACTCCGCGTCGCCGGCGGCGAGCCGCTGGGGCTGTCCCAGGACGAGATCCGCTTCGCCGGCCACGCGATCGAAGCCCGGGTCAACGCCGAGGACGCGGCGCGTGACTTCCTGCCGTCAGCGGGGCGCGTGCTCGCCTACCGGCGGCCGGCCGGACCCGGCATGGCCGGGGTCCGCGTCGATGACGCGATCGAGCCGTTCACGGAGATCGACACCGCCTACGACTCGCTCGTGGCGAAGGTGATCGCGCACGGCGCCGACCGGGCGGCGGCGCTGGCGCGGCTCGATCACGCCCTCGCCCGCATGACCCTGCTCGGCGTCACGACCACCGCCGGCTACCTGCGCGGGCTGCTGGCCACCGACGAGGTCCGCTCCGGACAGATCGACACCGGCCTGATCGAACGCCTCGAGCTGCCGGTGGCGCCGTTCTCCGACGAGCAGATCGCCCAGGCAGCCGCGCTGATGACGCTGGCGGCGCGACACGACGAGCGCAGCGATGATCCGTTCGATCGCGCCGACGGGTGGCGGCTCGCCGGCCGCCGAGCGCCGTCCTGGTGGCCGCTGAGCGTCGGCGGCGGCGCGCCCGTGGAGCTGCGCCTGGATGACCTCGGCCTGCACGAAATCGAGCGGACCGGGGATGGCAGCTGGGCGATCACCTCCGCCGGTGAGCGACGCGAGTGGTCCTATGCCGTCGACGGCGACCTCATCTGGGTCGGGTGCGACGGCCACGCGTGGTCGGTGCGCCGGAGCGCCGCGGCTGCCGCGCAGGCGGCCGGCGCGGACGGCGACCTGCGCGCGCCCATGCCCGGTCAGGTGTTGCTCGTCCACGCCGCGGCCGGTGACCAGGTCCGGGCGGGCGACCCGGTCGTGGTGCTCGAGTCCATGAAGATGGAGCTCGTGCTGGCGGCGCCAATGGACGGCGAGGTGACCGAGCTCAACGTCGCCGTCGGCGACCGGGTAGCACTCGACCAGCCGCTGGCTCGGGTGGTGGCCCCGTCATGAGCGTGCTGCGATCCCACGCCAACCCGGGCGCCGACGAGTTTCAGGAGAACCTACGCGCGAACCAACGTCTGGTCGCCGATCTACGCGGCCACTTGGACCGCGTCGCCCAGGGCGGCGGCGCGTTCGCACGCGAGCGCCACACCGGTCGCGGCAAGCTGCTCCCGCGCGAGCGCGTCGACCGCGTGCTCGATCCCGGAGCGCCGTTGCTGGAGTGCTCGGCGCTCGCCGCGTACGGGCTGTATGACGACGAGGCCCCCGGCGCCGGCATCATCACCGGGATCGGTCGCGTGTCCGGGCGCGAGTGCGTGATCGTCGCCAACGACGCGACCGTCAAGGGCGGCACCTACTACCCGATGACGGTCAAGAAGCACCTGCGGGCGCAGGAGATCGCGCTCCAGAACCATCTGCCGTGCATCTACCTGGTCGACTCCGGCGGCGCGTTCCTGCCACGCCAGGACGAGGTCTTTCCCGATCGCGACCACTTCGGCCGCATCTTCTTCAACCAGGCGACGATGTCGGCTCAGGGGATCCCGCAGATTGCGGCGGTGATGGGGTCGTGCACCGCCGGCGGCGCCTACGTCCCGGCGATGAGCGACGAGACGGTGATCGTCCGCGACCAGGGCACGATCTTCCTCGGCGGACCGCCGCTGGTGAAGGCCGCCACCGGCGAGGAGGTCACCGCCGAGGAGCTCGGCGGCGGCGAGCTGCACTCGCGGACGTCGGGGGTGACCGACCATCTCGCCTCCGACGACGCCGACGCGCTGCAGATCGTCCGGGACATCGTGTCCACGCTCGCCCCCCGAGCTGCGTGTCCGTGGGACCGTCGCCCCGTCGAGCCGCCCGCCGTCGACATCGAGTCGCTGCTCGGAGTCGTCGCCGCCGACCTGCGCAAGCCCTACGACGCCCGGGAGATCATCGCGCGCATCGTCGACGGATCCCGGTTTCACGAGTTCAAGGAGCTGTACGGGCCGACGCTGGTGACGGGGTTCGCCCACATCCACGGCCACCCGGTCGGGATCCTCGCCAACAACGGCATCCTGTTCTCCGAGAGCGCCTTGAAGGGCGCGCACTTCATCGAACTGTGCGACCAGCGGCGGATCCCGCTCGTGTTCCTGCAGAACATCACCGGGTTCATGGTCGGGCGCGACTACGAGGCGGGCGGCATCGCCAAGCACGGGGCCAAGCTGGTCACCGCCGTGTCCACGGCCAGAGTGCCGAAGCTGACGGTCATCGTCGGCGGTTCCTTCGGCGCCGGTAACTACGGGATGTGCGGCCGCGCGTACTCGCCGCGCCTGCTGTGGATGTGGCCGGGAGCCCGGATCTCGGTGATGGGCGGCGAGCAGGCGGCGACGGTGATGACCGAGGTCGGCCAGTCGGAGGTCGGCGCCGAGTTGCGCGAACAGTACGAGCGCCAGGGTCATCCCTACTACGCCACCGCGCGGCTGTGGGACGACGGCGTGATCGATCCGCGCGACACCCGTGATGTGCTCGGGCTGGCGCTGTCCGCGGCCGGCAACGCCCCGCTCGCCGACGTCCGCTACGGCGTGTTCAGGATGTGAGGGATGAAACGGGCCGGGCCGGCCTCACGCCGCGGCGCCCGCCCCCGCCTCATCGCTCGGGGCCACCGGAGCGCCGCCCGCGGCCGGGGCGCCACTCGCGGCCCCGCCGCCCGACCGGGCGGCCGATGCCTCGAAGTCCTGGCTGCGGATGAGCACGAGCGTGAGGACCGACGCGACGCCGGCCAGGATCGCACCGACGAGGAACACCTCGTTGAGCCCGGCGACGAAGCCCGCACGGATGGCGTGCGCGGCGACCGGCCGGGCTCGGGCCGGCAGCGAGGCCAGCCCATCGGC
>Ga0208717_1000851_pt1 | contig 10126 bp, 14 predicted proteins | sample NGESurF53shallow_FD_184489 | JGI IMG/M metagenome (GOLD analysis project Ga0208717, IMG submission 184489) | Arctic peat soil microbial communities from Barrow, Alaska - NGEE Surface sample F53-3 shallow (SPAdes) | ecosystem: Environmental > Terrestrial > Soil > Wetlands > Peat ... | reverse complement strand
GTGCATAATTAGCATACTGCCCCAGGTCGCTTTTGCCTTCATCCAGTTTCCATTCGCCTGAAAAATCTGCCCGGTCAGGCAAAGCCTTAAATGATAAAAGGGTAATTGCTGCAATTACAACTGCTGATAATGTTTTTGAAATAGTGTTCATACAAAAAATATTTTTTAAAGCGGTAAATTCATTCGCTGTTTGTCAAATATAATTAGTTCAGGTGGATGTATCACACTTCATGGTTTTATTTGGTGAATTGTGGCTGTAAAAAAATAAGTTCTATCAATTTCACAATAGGATTTCCTTTGAATCTGCATACTGTAATTTATCGTCCCAACTAAATATTTGAAAAAATTGTTTCGTGTGCCATGAAGGCTTGGGTTTTAAGTAGCTATACTAACGGACGCTGATGCTAAGAGGGCGATAACAGTTTTTTATTAAATGGAAAATATTGCAGCATTTCTATGCGTTTATAATTAAACTCTACCCATGGCCAAATTTCTTAATCGGTTTGAATCTACCGATGCGTTAACAAGAATAATTCTGGATGCTGAGCGCCAATTGATTTTAATATCTCCCTATATAAAATTAAACTTCGATTTAAAAAATGCATTAAATACGCATTTAAACAAACCAGAACTTGAAATGATAATCGTATATGGGAAAAATGAAGAAGATAATAGGAAAAGTATAAGTGAAGAAGATTTTAAGTATTTCCAAAGTTTCTCTAACGTTAGTATCAGATACCATAAAAGATTACATGCAAAAATGTATGCTAATGATGAACAATGCCTAATTACTTCTATGAACCTTCATAACTATTCGCTAAAAGAGAATATCGAAACCGGAATTCTCACTGAATATAAAATAGTTAATTCGTTATTATCATTAGTTGCTCCTAAAGTATTTAGCGATCCTTTGGATTCGCAAGCCATTCATTTCGCAGACTATATTATTGAAAAAAGCACTCCTCAGTTTGAAAGAAAAGGTAAAAAGGAAAGTTCTTTCTTCGGTTTATTTAATTCCTATTCTGAAGGGGAAGTAACTGTGAACAAGTCAAGAACCGGCTACTGTATTAGAACGAAACAGCAAATTCCACTTAACGTTAATCATCCTTATTCCAGAGAAGCCTATGAAAGCTGGTCTTCGCATGGGAGTAATAAAACTTATCTTGAAAAATTCTGTCATCAATGTGGCGGAAAAAATGCCTCAAGTTTTGCAAAACCGGTTTGTATTGATTGTTATAGGTTAAACAAAAGAAGGTAATATCAGTAGTTAGCAATTATTTTACATTCTTCTATTGCGTTGTCCTCTCTTACCTTTCGGCTGACTTTGATCAATAATTTTAATTCCTTTATTAAATAATATCTGCTCAATGATCTGATTGTTACAATCGAATTGCAGTGCCAAATCTTTAATTGAAACCCCCTTTAGATATCTTTCAACAACTGACTTTTGTTTATCTTCATTAAAATACGATTTGTCTTTAGTTGAATAAAAAGTATCAATTGCTTTTTGATAAATTTGAAGAATAGAAATAATATCTGATAGAACGGAAAAATTAATTTTCAATTCCTGTTTAATATCAATTCCTTCAATTGTTTGTTGAATATTTATATACCCTTGCCCTGAATGATGTTTAGTTAGATCAATGAGAAAAGTGCTCTTCTCATATTGAAGTAGTGTTGATTTTAGAATCTCTTTCATTGAACTATTTGTTAGGAGTTAAAATTAAAAATCATATTTGAACAAAGCACCCTTATTTATTGCCTCCACTATTAAGGTTTCATCTGCTAACTGAGTTTCACTAAGATCATCTTGATAGGAATCATCAATTTCATTAATAACACTGAATGTTTCTGATTCTTCGTCGTATAGAATTCTTTTACTACTTCTTAAATTAAAATTTAGTGTGATGAAAAAGTCTGAATAGTCTCCATTTTTATTCGAAGCTTCCTTTTTAAAATCCTCTATAGAAGTAATTGGTTTCATATCTGTTTTTATAAATAAAGTTAATAAAAGAATTGGTATGACCCTTAAAGTCCGTTGACTTAAAAGCCACATACTGTTAGCTTGTGGAATGAATATTAAAGAAAAGATTGGGCGACGCATTCGCTATCTCCGGAAAGAACTTAACCTTTCTCAAGAAGCATTAGCACTTAAATCAGAAGTTGATAGAACCTATATGACCGATGTGGAAAATGGTCGTAGAAATGTTTCAATAGAAATATTGGAAAAGATTATCCGGGCATTAGAAGTCTCATTTCCTGAGTTTTTTAATACAAAGGAGTTTAAGAAGTGATTCGAATATTAATTCCGTAAACATAGAGCTAATTAATTTAAATAGAGTGCCTGGAAAATATCAAAATAAAATATTAGAATTCTTAAAAGAATACAACGAAACTGTAATAGGACATTTAGCAATTGGTGTTAAAAACCATCAATTGTTAATGCAACAAAGAACATCTTGGAATCATCAGGTAACTTTTTTAAAATGGTGTCACGGCGGGGTTTTCACAGTATAAACTATAAATTAGTAAGAACCAGATGTGAAACCCCGACAAAGAAAGAACTCTCCACCCGTTTGCGGCCAAACTTCAAAGTAATATGGATTTGCAAAGTTTACAACCCGGCAAGAGTGGGCTTATCAAATTGGGAGGGGTATTCAGCATCGGGGTTTCCGGCAAGATTACTTTACATCCGAAGCCTGTGCACGGAAAACCCCGCTGAGACCCAAAGTCGGGCGTTGCTCGGAAACCAGACGCCGGCTCTCTCGGGTGATTGAAGTGCGCTTATAAAAGAAAGGGGACACCTACCTACGTTGGCTGAATTTATTTTTAATAAACCACAACAACTTCCGAGGTATTGTTTATCGGATAACATGCCATGCTTACTACGCGATATCCCTTAAGGGTTTGAGTTTCCAAATCATTTTTAAAGATGGACGGAGAGCTATATTCTTGCACAAATTGTGTAGATACTGGATCTTTTCTAAATGACATTATTGTAAATAATAAACAAGTAATAAATATTACTATAACGATATTTTTAAAGTTTTGAACGAAAGTTAAAATTTTCATTTTTTTCATTTTAATTATAAATAAATTTTATGTATTCAGCTCTAGAAGTTCTAAATAAATATAACAAACTCTATTATTAATTGCAAATAGCGTCTTTATAGTCCTCGTTTCAAACGAGGACTAATTGAGGGATAAAAGAATTTAGTTGGCTGACCCACTTTAATGATTAACTAACAAAATGTTGACGAGGAAGCCAACGTCAGCAGGGATTGGTACAAGCATGGCTAACGCACAAGGCTACACTACCAAGCTTGCGCCACGCAACTGTAAACGATTTTAGAAAGAGCTTTAGAAGACAGGAGTAGCGAATGCCGGTGCTAACTGGTGGACAAAAAATTGTTAAACGATTAAATTTTATTTCAATAATTACCCTTACTGTTTATATTTACATCTAATGTTGAATAGCGATAATCATATTTCCAAGCTTCCTAACGCTCCGCTTCAGGAAGTAATTTTTGAACTTAGATGGAAGTTAGATTTTGATCCCGAATCTCAAAGCCAGACTGATAAAGATTTCCAATTTGCATTTGCAAATTTTTCTGCCCTATCATCAACTAAATTGAAACATAAAATAATTCTGAAACCTTCTGCTGTTCCGGATATTTTATTTGTGAATCGTCCTATATATCAATTTTGGGCTGCAGAAAATCAATACCCCGTTTTTCAATTAGGTCCAGGGGTATTCACAGTTAATGAAACTGAAAAAAACTATGAGTGGCAAAATTTTAGAAGCCTGATTTTAGAAGGAGTAGATTGGCTAAATAAGTCATATTCAAATAAACTGGATTTCTCGGTTGTAGAATTAAGATATATAGATGCTATTGAAGTTGGTGATGATAATCAAAAAGATTTGATTAAATTTATAGCAGATAATCTACAAATCGAAATTAGTAATAAAAATGTTGATGCAAAGCTTAGTGATATTCAGCTTCATCAGAGATTTAAAATTGATGATGAAAATTATTTAAGTCTGTTGATAGCAAATGGAATAAAAAATATCAAACAGTCAAAAGCAATTATTTTGCAGACCTCATTCAATAAAACTTCCAATATCTCGTTGGAAAATCTGATAGCATGGATAGATATGGCACATGATACTTGTTCTTCATTATTTCAAAAAATGATTTCAAAAAATTTATATGAGCAATTCATTAAAACAGATTAGCCCTTCAGACATTGTTTTCAAATCGATGCCTCCAGTAACTAACCAGGAATATTCACCGGAAAATCAGTTTATGCTTGTAGATAAGTATGTTATTTTTGGAACAAGTACTTCTGTTAGTAAACCAACGGATCAAATGGGTGAACAGGCGTTATTTGAAGTAAATAAACTCCATTCCTTTTTGCATCTTCCTGAGAATTGGGATTCATATAATGCTGCTAAGCCTTCTAAAGTTGCAGTTGAAAATGCGATTGATTTTACTTTGCGATTAACTCAACGCCAGCAATTTCCTTTTTTTGTGGCACCATCTCCCAATGGAGATATTTTGATTGAATTGAAAGACAACAATGTTACTCTCGAGTTCATCTTTGGTGAAGACGGTACAAACCGGATTTTTGGTTTAGTGAATAAAGAAGAAATATTTGAAAAAGAACTGAACGAAACAAATGAATATTGTTCACTAAGATGGTTGTACTGCCCTTATGGAGATTGTTCAAATTGGGAATGAAGATTTTTTATTACGAAGAATTCCGATTTCTCCCTCTTACATTAAGCCTGACGGTTCTATTTCAAGTTTTGCTTTCACCTTAAAGAAAGGTGAAGATGGCATTTCAACAGACCTGGAAAGATTAGCTGATAAGGATAAATCGGTACTGGATAGAACAAAATATCGCTTAGCAAAAATAAATGCAGGGATAATAAGAAATGATATTAATGATGGATTAGATTGCAAACACAACCCACTTCCGGACAATTATGCGCATTCTCTGATTACTTCACAAAGCGGTAAAATCTCCGATTCCAAATCTCGTGCTATGTCAAGAAGCGCGGTTATTGTTTAATTTTCACATACTTTTCTGCTCGTATTAACCCACCTGTAAATAAAATTGGGAGGTAAACTCTGCATCGGGCTTTCCGGCAAGATTACTTTACATCCGAAGCCTGTGCACGGAAAACCCCGCTGAGACACAAAGTACTTTTATAAATGTTTTTATAGAACCATCCCGGAATTACAGCCGTTTATATTTTTTGTTTCTTGCTGTTGTATTAATGTATTGTGGAATTTTGTTATTAAAAACTTTATTACCTAACTGAGCGGGGTAAACGATTTTAAAAAATTTGCCCAAAGTCGTTCCAGTGGGCGCTCTTGTTAACAGGGGACTAACGCAATAGCGTATACGATTTAATTTGCCGGGATATAAGCTTTATGTACACGCTTTATTGCTTTTAAAAAATAAACCTTGCCCCAAGCGATACCTGTGTAAAAACCTCCATATATTGGTCAGTGCCATCTTTTTCAATATAGGGGCCTATCCCGTTAAACTCAATAGCAATGGCATGCAAACCTGCCGGAAACGTATATCCCATTCTTATTGCCGGTGTCAGGGTTGTGCGTGAAACATCAAGATTACTCAAATTGCTTTTAAAATGATCTGAATAGAACTGAACTGCCATGCCAAGACCAATAAAAAATCCCTTGTACCAACCCGCTCCCGGATTTACCTGGATAAGGGAAGCAACTGTAAAAGTTTTGAATCGTCCCAGCGAAGATACTCCCGTATTATCTGTATTATCCACTTTTCCATGGTAATACTGAATGTAAGTACTGAACAGTAATCTTCGGGTTACGTTAGCATCAAAGCCAGCCTCAAAAGAAGGACCGGCATAATATAATTCTGCATCACTGGATATATGCAGGCCACCGTATGGATGCCATTTGCTGTGGTTTCTTATAATAAAAAAACTATCTTCTTCATTCTTAAATGCATGTTGCGATTGTGCCTGTATGCGAAAGGGCTGCAATAATATGAAGAATAATAAAACAGGAACCGGTATTAATCTGTACGAAAGATAGCTTCTGTGCACTCTTGTCATACCGCAATTTACATTAATGAACCCGTTACTTTAAAAATGCGAAAAGGACCGATGCGAAAAAATGAAACAGTCACCCTGTTTATATTTTTTGTTTCTTGCTGCTGTTTTAATTTCTTGTAGAGTTTTGTTATTAAAAATTGTATTGCATAACTGAGCGGGGTAAACGATTTGGAAAGGATTATGCAAAGCCATTCCCGGTGGGCGCTGGCGGCAACAGGGCGGGTACCTGCAGCATTAGAAACAAAAAAACCGGACGTTAATCCGGCTTTCATTTTAGTTGCCTGGTTTTTATTTTTTATAAATTCCCTTTGCCTGTATGTCTCCAAATGTTGATGATGAATTGTTTTGTGATACAAGCGTTGCACCCTCATCCGCTAACATCCAAACCTCAGTTCCTTTTATTTCTGTGTTTTGTCCATTAAAATCAAGCATAAGATCATAGGTAATGGTAAGCGCTTTTCCATCATCAGACCATTTTGCCGAAGCCGTTCTTGTGGAAGTACCAAAAAGGGTTGACTTGGTTTGGTTGCCGTCATAACTCAGCGTTTCTGTACTGGTAACATCATCACCATTCATCCCCGGTGCTGTTTTTGAGATGGTAACAGAGTCGGCTGTTTGTGTAATTTTTATAACACGTGGTGCATAATTAGCATACTGCCCCAGGTCGCTTTTGCCTTCATCCAGTTTCCATTCGCCTGAAAAATCTGCCCGGTCAGGCAAAGCCTTAAATGATAAAAGGGTAATTGCTGCAATTACAACTGCCGATAATGTTTTTGAAATAGTGTTCATACAAAAAATATTTTTTAAAGCGGTAAATTCATTCACTGTTTGTTAAAGATAATTAGTTCAGGTGGATGTATCACACCTCATGGTTTTATTTGGTGAATAGTGGCTGTAAAAAAATAAGTTCTATCAATTTCACAATAGGATTTCCTTTGGATCTGCATACTGTAATTTACCGTCCCAACTAAATATTTGAAAAAATTGTTTCGTGTGCCTCGAACCAGGGCTTGGAGTTTATTTGGAGTGTGTTGTAAAATATTGAAAATGGAATTACGTTCAATATTTTATAAAATTATTTCTATGACCGAAGGCGAAGAATTTATCGAAGAATATTTTGTAGCTAATAAAATAAAATATAAGCCTCAACAAGCCATTAACGGGCTAAATAACGATACGAAAAATCATCGTGTTGCAGATTTCTTTTTACCGGAATATAATGTTTACGTCGAGTTTTTCGGGCAGTGGAATATTGATATTCATAAAGAGCGGTATCGGGAAAAGAAGAGGGTTTACTACAATAATCAGATTCCATGTATTCTTTTGTACCCTGAAAATCTTGGCCTAATAGAATTTATTTTTGAAAAAAGGCTGATAAGTACTTTAAAATACTATAAGTACGAATCAGAATTACGTAAGTATAGATATAAATTACTTTTTCAAAACAAGTTGCAAAATCTTATTCTTGTTGCATTTGGAATTTTATGCATATTCGGTTCGTATCCATGGACAAAAGATAGGTTATGGCTCTTAGCAGGATTTTGTATTATCAGTTATCAGGTTTTTTTATTTGTAAATAATTATAAAAGTATTTTCAAAGATTAACTTTCTCTCTTTTTAGTTAACATCAATTCCGTCAATGATACAGTAAATGGCAATCTCCCCGGCTGCTGTTGGCGTCCCGCCGAAAGCCCTGTAATAAACTTTTAAAAGCATAATATATTTGTGTTCATCTGCAAATTTTTTATGAAGCGGGAATAAAAGAATTTAGCTGATTTACAAACTTTAATGATTAACTAACAAAATGTTGGCGGTGACGCCAACATTAGCAGGGTATTAAGAATTGGCTCGTGCAGACATGAGTGAAGGTGTAGGAATAAGATGTAGTTATAATATCTTTCAATTCATTTTATTGTCGCAAGAAAATCAGAACTTTGTACAAGCGAAGTTTCCAATATATATTGAAAATGATTGTATCCGAAAACTTTTCGATTTTCATCAGAAGTTTTTATAACCTCATCACAAATCTCAGTAATCGACAGGTTTGCTTTTCTGACCTTAATTGAATTTGCTAATTCCGTCACATATTTTACAGATGTTATCTTCATTCTTTGGAAAAGGTTTAGCATTTCATAATGACTTTTTATTATTGCAAAAAGATCCTTATCGATGAAGCTTCGATTTTCAATCGTGAAATTCCAAACCAAATCATCACTAATATCTCGTTTTATACTAACAAACAAATATTGCTCCTGTGGCAAGTTATCTAGGTAAAGGTTTAGGAATTTTCGATTTCCATTCTTTGCAAATGCATTACTTTTATAATTGTTGCATTCTGAGCAGGACGGAAAAAGATTTATCGGATTAACAATAAATTCAGGAAATTTTTTTTGACTTAAAACGTGATCCATTGTATTTACTGAGTTTATCGTACAATTTTGGCAGGTGTTGCTTATAACGCTTAATTGTGTATTATCGATTTTCTTTTTTAAGTCCCTTATTACCTTATTCCTGAATGAATATAAACTGAGAAGATCATCAATGTTTTTTTTGCAAGAAGGATTAGGGATAAGTAATTCTAATTTATTTTTATCAAAGTGCTCTTTATAGAGCTTATAACAGCTCAATATTTCTGGAGAAACTTCCTCCAATCGAAGTTTTAAGGCAGGATCTTTCTTTCGAGAAACAGCCTCTGCAAATACATTATAGGGCTCAACTACGTAAGGTTTAAGATTGTGCATTAGATCCGGATATCAAACTTTTTAGATAAAGCCTTGTATTTAAATTGACGGGAAGACCTTCGTATTGAAAAATTGAAGCTATTTCATCAAAAGATTTGCCCTCAGCAACTAACTTTTTCATTAATTCAAGATGATATTTATTTACGTCACGATTGTTAAATATTTCTTCGGTTATTACAGTTAGATTTTCGCCAAAAGAATCCTTATTCATTTTTTTAACCAGTAGTTCATTGTCCTCTCTTTTTAGAATTATAATATCTCTTGCATGAATTTCTTGAATTATTAAAGGTGAATGGGTTGCCAGAATACAAAATGATCTAAATCGATTAACTAAATCGAAAAGTGTATTCATCAAGTTGCTGATGGCATTCGGATGCAAGTGTGTTTCAGGTTCATCGTAAAGTATCAAGGAATCGAACCTAATTTCACTAATAATCTTCGTAAGGATAAATAATATAATACTTTCACCAGAACTGAATTGACGCCGAATTCTAATGAATTCGCTTTCTTTGAAGGCCAATATTTTACCAGGTAACAAAATATCGGTTTCTACAAATATTAAATTTAATTGCTCGACCGGGAGGAAATTGAGTAACATCTGATACCAATCAGTTATTAGGCTTCTCTCATCTATTTTTTTTACGCAACTCAAAAAGCTTTCTATTTGTTCCTCTTCAGTTAATATACTTCCATCTTTCTTTTTTAATCCGCAATAAATATAATTGAAACTTGCGTTTTTTTCGGGGATTTCAAAGCTGTCAAAAAAACTGTAAGAAACTGTAAAATATTTGCTGTGCAGGGGTTTAACTGGGGATATGAACTCGGGATTTTGCAAAGACAATTCTTTTGCTAATGTAGAAAGTATACTCGTTTTCCCTGCTCCATTCTTTCCAATCATGGCATATATCCGATGAGGTAGGGCTTGCTCATAATTAAAATCAAAATGAATTATTACCCTTTTTTCGGAATAAGGTGGCTTGTAGTTGTAGCTAAATTGAAAATATTCTTTGAGACCACCTTGCAACTCAAAACGAACAGTTCTTGCCAACTGTTCAGCATCGTTATTTCTTGTAAGAGATTTAATGTAACAATAATCATTTTCAAATTCCTCAAGTATTTTTGGAAACAATGCCGCATCACGTATTGCTAATAAAACACTTTGGTAACTATTTGGTAAGATTGTTTTTAAATTAATATAGTATTCCTCTGATTGGCCCAATGAGCAAAAATCTTTCGATAATTCCGTAAATTTTGTCGATAATACATCTCTTGTAAT
>Ga0208717_1000850_pt1 | contig 10126 bp, 8 predicted proteins | sample NGESurF53shallow_FD_184489 | JGI IMG/M metagenome (GOLD analysis project Ga0208717, IMG submission 184489) | Arctic peat soil microbial communities from Barrow, Alaska - NGEE Surface sample F53-3 shallow (SPAdes) | ecosystem: Environmental > Terrestrial > Soil > Wetlands > Peat ... | reverse complement strand
CCGGTATCGGCGGGGCGGCCGCCGATACGTCGAAGAAGTCCGGCGGGATCTCTGCGGCGTAGCCGCGGATGATCGCCAGCCAGAGGGCGAACGCGTATGACATTCCCGCGCCGGATGGGTCCTGGAGGCGGACCGCGAGCCGGCAGGCTTCCCAGGACCGGTCCCGTGCGATTGCGAGCTGGCCGACCAGGGCGGCCCGGGAGGCCTGTTGGCGCAGCAGGTGCCAGCGGGCCAGCGGCAGCCGGGTCGATTCGGCCAGCCGGGCGATCTGGCTGATCTCCGCGTCCACGGCCTCCAGATTGAGCAGCTGGTAGGCGGCATCGATCCGCCAGGCATGGGCGAGCACAGCGGCGAGAGGCTGGCCGGCCACGGTGGCAAGCTCAAGGGCGCGAGTGCCCAGCTGCAGCCGCTCGACACGGTGCTGCGGCGCCGAGAGCGCGGCAACCCGGGCCCGGATGGCATCAAGCTCCGCGGTCGGGTCATTGGTGGCGGCCGCAGCAGTCATCGCCGCCGCGGATTCCAGGGCGGCAGCTTCCAGATCGCCGAGCTCGGCCAGGGCGGAAGCCCGCTGGGCGAGCAGCCGCGCCCGCCGCGCGGGGGTGCACCCGGAATCGGCAAGCGCCCGGTCGCACAGCCCGAGCAGCGTCGCCGCGACCGGCTGGTGCCCGATGCCGCGCACCACGAGCGCTGCGCTGGCGACGAGGTCAAGCCGCCGGTCCCGTTCGGCGGCATCGGCGGCGGCAGCGGCGTGCTGCAGGCTCGTGGCGAGCTGACCTGCCCGGTACTCCGCGGTGGCCAGCTCGATGAGCAGCTCCGCGCGGTCCGTATCGCTGGCGCCTGCGCTTTCCGCCGCGGCAAGCGCAGTGGCCAGGTACCGGGCGGCGTCCTCGAAAGCAAGTGCGGCCGTCGCCGCCGTGGCAGCAGCAACTGACCAATCGGCCGCCCGCCGGAGCACGGCCCGGTCCGGTGCCGCCCGGAGCAGGTGCGCCGCGACCTCACCACCCCGTTCCGGCGCTTCGCGGGCCAGTGCCTCCAGCGCCACCGCGGCGCGGGCGTGCAAGGCGATCCGCTGGTCCTCGCTGAGGCTGGCGTAGATGCCGTCACGGATCAGCGCGTGCGTGAACCGCCAGCTGCCCGGGCGGTCCGGCCGCCGGGTGACGAGCCCGGTGGCTTCGGCGGCCGACAGCACGCGAGTCACGTCTTGGCTGGTCTCGCAGACCTCGGCTGCCAGGGTGGCGCCGAAGTCCGTCCCGAGCACGCTCGCCGCCGCCAGCAAGCCGCAGCCGCTGTCATCAACGTCGCGCAGCAGCGACGAGACCAGGCGGCTGATCTCAGCGCTGCCGCCCGCGATCTGGGCCACCGCATCGGCGTCAGGTGCGATGCCCGGCCTTGTGGCCAGCACCCGGGCCAGCGTGGCCACATATAGTGGGTTGCCTTCCGAGCGGGCGTGCACGGCCCGCGCCAACTCGGTGTCCATGGCAATCCCGGCTGCATGCAGGATATCGGCCACCGCAGCCTCGTTCAGCGGCGCCAGCCGAAGCACTTGCAAGCCGGGCAGCCTGGCCAGGTCTCCCAGCGAGGCCCGCCACTGATCAGCAGCGGTGTCCCGGCAGGTAACCAGCACCAGCAGGCGCGACCCGGGCAGCTCGGCCGCGAGCTCGCGGAGCAGGAACAGCGACGCATGATCGGCCCACTGCATATCTTCCAGCACAACGAGCAGGTCGGCGGCACCCGCTGCCGCGGTCACAGCGTCGGCCGCCGCAGCTGCCGCACGGAACCTGGCCGCGGCCAGATCGTCAGAGCGGGCGCTGTCGGCTGCCCCGCTGCCGACCAGCCCGGCGCCTTCGTCAACGCCGCCGACAGCGCTCAGTATTCGCCTCCATGGCCACAACGGCGGCGCGCCCTGCTCCTCCACGGCACGCCCCCACAGAACCCGCTGCCCGCTACGGCGCGCGCCGTCAGCCAGCTCCTCCGCTAGCCGGGTCTTGCCGATCCCCGGCGGACCGCTCAGCACGACGAGCCGCCCGTGGCCAGCCAGTGCCTCAGCCAGCCACTGCCGCAGCGCAGCCAGCTCCTGGCCGCGCCCTGCCAGCCTGCCCGAGCCGGGCGCCGCATCAGCCACGCGGCAATCCTCCCGCACCGGGTGAAGCGCCGTCCAGGCGGCCGTGGCCCAAGTCAGGTGGCGACCCGCGTACTAGCACGCATGCGCGAGGCTCCCACCCTGGCCGACAGTCGGATCAGATTCCCGGTTGAGAAGGAGCTCGATATGTACGCGCGCATGGATCACCTCACAGGTCAGCCCGGTCACGAGCAAGACGGCCCAGATATGGCGGCCCCCAGCGCCGGCGTGGCTAGCCTGCCCGGCCTGTACGGGAGCATTACCTTCCGGCAGCTTGCCGGGCCGGCTGCTGTCTTCCTCACCTTGTGGGACACCGAGGACAGCGCAACCAGATTCCCCGGACCACGCCCCGGGCCAGCTGGCCTGCCTGGTCACATCTACGAAGTCGCCGAAGTCCAGCAAGGGCCGGCCGTCGCGCAGGCACCGGCCTATGCGCGGCTGCTGTACCTCGACGGCCCGGAGATGCCCGAGCAGGCCGCCGCGGCGGAACTGGCCGGGCGGCAGCGGATATGGCCGGCGATTCGCGGCCTCAGCGGGCTGGCCGGTGTCTACGTACTCCGCAGACGCGACCTCGGATCTGTGGTCATCACCCTCGCGACGTCGATAGCGACCCTGGACGCCGCCGAGCGCGCAGTGATGAGCACCGAGCTGCTACCTGGCGAGGACCCCGCGCTGCTGCCCGGGCCGGACCGCATCGAAATCCACCACGTCACTGGCTACCACGTGCCCACCGCCAGCCCGGCGGCCGGCGGGAAAGGACGCTGAGATGACAACCCACACTGAAGCCGGGGGCGGCACGTCACCCCAGGGCGCCGGCATGACTACCGCGACGGTGAGCGAGCGGGGCCGGCTGACGGCACTGCGGGCCGCGTGGCTGTTCGATGGCACCAGCTCCGCGCTGAGCCCCGATCCGGTGGTGGTGATCGAGGGCACCACGATCCTCGGCGTCGACTCCGGCGGCAAGGCCCCCGAGGGCGCGGCCGTGATCGATCTCGCCGGTGCGACCCTGCTGCCCGGGCTGGTCGACACCCATGTCCATCTGGCCTTCGACGCCAGCGCTGACCCGGTCGGCAACCTGGGCCGCCGCCCCGACAGCGAGGTCGCAGAGGCGATGGCACACGCCGGCCGGGCCGCGCTGCGCGGCGGCGTCACCACCGTCCGCGACCTTGGTGACCGCGGCTACCTGTCACTCGGCCTGCGCGGCAGGACGGACCTGCCGACGATCGTCGCTGCCGGGCCACCGATCACCACTCCTGGCGGGCACTGCCACTACCTAGGCGGCGCCGCGGCGCCAACCATCGAGGGCGTGCAGGCCGCAGTGCGCGAGCATGCTGCACGGGGCGTGGACGTCATCAAGATCATGGCCAGCGGCGGGACCCTGACACCCGGCTCCCGCCAGGACCTCGCCCAGTTCCCACCCGAGGTGCTGCGCGCGGCCGTCCATGAAGCACACCGGCTCGGGCTGGAGGTGACCGCGCACGCCCACGCCGTCAGCGCGATCGCCGACGCGGTGACCGCCCGCGTGGACGGGCTGGAACACGTGACGTTCTGGACCAAAGACGGCGTAGACGCACCCGGCCACCTGATCCAGCTGATCGCCGGCCAGCGGATCATCGTCGGGGCCACCATCGGCATGGTGCCCGTGCCCGGCATGACGCCGCCACCCCCGATGGCCACCCGCATTCCCGGCATCCTCGCCAACACACGGCAGCTGTATCAGGCCGGGGCAGCAATGGTCGCGGGCACCGATGCTGGCATCGCGCCCGTCAAGCCGCACGACGTAGTCCGGCACGCACCGGCCATGCTGCGCCAGCTGGGATTCGGCCAGGCCGAAGCGCTGCGCACGATCACCTCCGTCGCGGCCGCCGTCTGCGGGCTGGGACAGCGCAAGGGGCGCCTCGCGCCCGGGTTCGACGCCGACATCCTCGCCGTCGACGGCGACCCAATCGCCAACCCGGACGCGCTGCACCGCATCCGGGCGGTCTATGCCCACGGCGCCGCCGTGCCGGGCGCGGGGACCTGACAGCCGGCCTCGCCCGGCGCAGTCCGGCGCGCCGGCATACCTTTGCCGTCAGAGAATCACCCACGAGTAACCGTGGTCCGCGCGCAGCTGCTCCGCGAGCGATGCCCATAATTAGCCGATATGGGCACAGTGGCGACGTCTGCGCCTTATAAGCGTCAAGCGCATAGTCGGTGATGAGGATGCTGTAGGGGGCACGCTTCTCTCTACGCTGCGTACTCAGCCCGCGCCTCGGGCGGGGCGGCACCATGGACTACAGCAAGTCCCTGATCCTTCATCGGAACGGCAAGACCTGGAAGCAGGTGTCCAGCCCTAGCCCGGCATCCAGCAGCTACCTGTTCGGCGTGGCCGCCGCCTCTGCCCGCAACGGCTGGGCGGCCGGCGCCACCTACCACAACGGCCGCTCCAGGACGCTGATCATGCACTGGAACGGCACAAGGCGGCCTCGACGTGACAGGTCTTGGCACGTTCCGTAGCTCAGAGACCACAGCTTAGAAGGCACTCGGCCTCGACTATCCCAGTTCGGCCTGGAATGCGTGGCAGGTGGAGCAAGCTGGTGACGCCGCGCCACGCGCCGATGCCGACGCGCAGCGGTTGGGCCAGCACCCCTCGTTGAGCGACCTCCGCCTGGCCGCCTGGGATGAGTAGGGCTGCTGCCGCGGCTCACACCCAGCTTGCATAGTTATGCACGACCGCCCGGCGACGTAATGCACGGTTCTGCCGCGCCCGGTACAGGGTCTTGCGACCTTGTCGACGAGGTGAAGCGGCCGCAGTGTCAGGGCATGCTGAACTTCAACGACCTGGCCTTCGTCTCCTCCGATTCCCCTGTGCCGCGCGCTGATCCGCTGCGGCTGGCAGTGGCTGCCTACCTGGCCCGCTTTACAGGCTCCTCCCGCGAGCACACCGAATCTGAGTGACAGGTGTAGCGAGAGCGCGTTGCCGGCTGCGGTGCGCTCAATCGGAGGGCTTGGCGCCGGCAGCCCACCGCCTCCCGATGTTCGGCTTTATCTGGAGCCGGACGCCGAAGTTCCTGCCGTGCCCACCGCCGACAATGAGAGCACTGCAGACCAGATGTCGAGAAACCCCACGATGTTGCCGTCGATCAGCACCCCAACGGCCGCCGGCTTACCCGGATCTCGCATGCGGCCAGGGCCCCAGGCGCCGGTACAGCGGCTACACGTCCTGTCCCCTGGTCACCTCGCGCAACAGGATGCGCTGCTCGCCGAGTTCGACTACGACTTCAAGCGCACCCCCGCATCCCGTCATCAACACTCTCAAGCCGCGTTATGAAATGTGGCTGCTCAAGCGCTACGCGCTGCCCGGCATGTACTGGAACCTGATGGTGAAGGACCGCGCCTGACCCCGCCGGACAGCACGCCCGGGAACCGCTGCCCTGCCCGTTGGGGGTGGCCGTGGTGCTGCCTAGCCTTCCGGAGATGATGGGCCCGGCCGGCGCTGTGCGGGTTGGCGTTAACAAGCGGGCTGAAACGGGCAAAGCCTTGACCTGGGATGCTGAGCTGGCCGGAACCGCAGTTAGCCTGATTTGGGGCTGTTCGACTGCGCGTGACGGGCCTGGACGCCCGCAGTTGGCCCGAGTCCAATGGCAGATCACCCGCGATCAGGAGGAATGGCAGGTTATGCAGGACGATCACCCGCCGCGACGGCCCCATGGCGGAGCCCACCGGGCGGGCGAGGCGGGCGGTGACTGGCCGGGAACGGGTCAGCGGGCCGGCACGCCGTGGGAGCAGCCGGAGCCGGAATGGGCCTGGCGTGACCCTGCAGGCCGCCACGGCTGGCCCGACGAGACGCGGGTGCCGCCCGGCCAGTACCCGCGCCAGGGCAACGGTAACGGGCACGGGCTGGCCAACGGGTATGGCGCGGGAGCTGGCTACGGCGCTGATAACGGGGACGACACGGACACCGGCTACTGGGTGGCCGACCTGGACCATGACCCCAGGATGCGTCCGCCGGCCGCGGCTGGCCGACCGCAGAAGCCGCAGAGCCGCCGGGTCAGGCGCCGGGAGATCCGCCGTGCCCGCCGGACAGTCATTGGGCGGCACCCGTTCCTGGCGGCCCTCTGCGCGGTCGTCCTGCTGCTCACTCCGGTGTGGTACTCGCTGGGCAGCGCGCTCAGCAATCCCGGCCTGGGGTCATCGGCGGCCGCCCGCGGCGCGGAATGGTTCCGGGAGCACGGCGGCAGCTCGATCGTGAACTGGGCCGAGAACGTGTGGTACTCCCACCATGCGCCACCGGTTGGCGGCAAGCCGGCCCAGTCCGCGATCCCCAGCCTGGGCGGCACGGCCGGGGCGAGCGGCCAGGGGCGGCGGGGTGTCGCACACCTGGCGATCCCGGCCCGGATGACCTCGCCCGCCGGTCACCGGCTGCCCGGGGAAGGCGTCTGGCATCCTGCCGGGCGGCGGGTCGGCGGCTATCCGGCGGTCTATCAGACGTGGGTGCGGCCGGACGCGGTGCACACCAGCCTGGTCGTCGGAGTGGCCTGGATGGACACCCGGCTGCTGCGGGCGGCGCTCTACTCCGGGAGCACGATTCCCGGCGGCGGCCCGTACCGGTACACCGCGCCCATCTCGCGGACCGCGTCCAGGAGCCTCGTGGCGGCCTTCAACGCGGGCTTCCTGATGAACAACGCCAACGGCGGCTACTACACCGATGGCAAGACAATCCTCCCACTGCACAAGGGCGCCGCGTCGTTCGTCATCTACCGCAACGGCTCGGCCAACATCGTCGCCTGGGGCCATGGCGCAACCCTCACCCCGGACGTCGTCTCCGTGCGGCAGAACCTCGACCTGCTGGTCAGCAACGGGAAAGCCGTGCCCGGCCTCAACCCCAATGACACGACCCAGTGGGGCCTCACCCTCGGGAACGCCGTCTACGTCTGGCGGTCAGCCGTCGGCATCACCGCCAACGGGGCCCTGGTCTACGTCGGCGGCCCCGGGCTCAACATCACCACGCTGGCGGACATCCTGGTCCGGGCGGGCGCCGTCCGCGGCATGGAACTGGACATCAACACCGACTGGGTGAACTTCGCCTCGTACGACCCGAAAGGCGCCAGCGCCCGGGCCGCCCCCGCCAACGGGAAAGACCTGCTGCCGGGCATGTACGGCGCACCCAACCGATATTTCGAGCCCTGGTGGCCACGTGACTTCTTCACCATGTCCGCCCGCCCCGTCACTTCCACCAGCTCCCGGAAGGCAGCCGGCTGACCACCCTGACGGGCACGCGCCATCTCCAGGGAGGGCCAGGGTGATCAGGACGAACATCACCATCGCGGCCCGAGATGAGGCTGGGCAGCTTATACGGACGGTGAAAGCCAATACCTGCGCTTCTCGGCGGCAGCTGGGCCACGGACCTGAACGTCGGTGCGTCCGAGTCGCCTTGCCTGGCGTTCATCGCCGGCATGCACGTGGCGACCGCGATCGCGCTGCTGATCTACTTCTGGCGCGAGTGGACGCGGATCATCGGCGGGTTCTCTCTCGCTTCGGCACTTCACCTGCCCTTCGCCCGGGACCCGGCGCCGGCAGCTACCATCCGCTGACCAGAGACTGGCCTGTCTGATTGTCCTGGCCGCCATCCCGGTCGGCCTGCTCTACGAGCACGAGTTCCGGGTCATCACCGGCCACGCGATCATTGCCGCGTACTTCCTGACCGCCAACGGCCTGATCCTTTACGCGGCGAGCGTTTCCGCCGACCGGCCTCGGTTCGGGCGGATCGCGAGCAGGTGCCGGCCCGGCCGCGGCCCGCGCCGGTGCGGGAGCCGGCCCTCATCGGTGCCGGAGACGCGCGGCAGGCCGAAGGGGTGCCCGCAGCCTGTGGGGTGCCAGAAGTCTGCCCGGCCTGTGAGCTGCAGCGACGTGCCACGGGTCAGCTGTAGGCGATGATGATCGTCCGTGTCCTTGCGTCTGCTCTACTCATCTTCATTCGTGTCTGCGGCTGGCTGGTCCTACTCGGCCGCTCATCTGCGTCGAAAAACGCGGAACTGCTGGTGCTGCGGCACGAGGTCGCCGTGCTCCGCCGCGCCGCTCCGCGGCCCCGGCTGGACTGGGCCGACCGCGCGGTCCTCGCCACGCTGATCCGGCTCCTGCCCCGGAGCCTGCGGACACACCGGCTGGTCACCCCCGGTACCGTGCTTCGCTGGCACCGTGCTTCGCTGGCACCGCCGCCTCGTCGCCCGCAAGTGGACCTATCCGCACCGGACGGGACGGCCGCCGGTCAGCACCGAGATCGCCGTGCTGATCGAGCGGCTCGCCCGCGAGAATCACGGCTGGGGCTACCAGCGGATCCAGGGCGAGTTGCTCAAGCTCGGCTTCCGGGTCAGCGCGTCCACGATCCGCCGGGTTCTCAAGGCACTGCGTATTCCGCCCGCGCCGGAACGGCACACCGACACGACCTGGCGGCAGTTCCTGCACACCCAGGCGGCGACCATGCTCGCCGCCGATTCTTCCACGTCGACTGCGCGGTGACGCTGCAGCGCCTGTACTGCCTGTTCGTCATCGAAGCCGGCTCCCGCTATGTTCATGTCCTCGGGGTCACCGCCCATCCAGACAGCCAGTGGACGACCCAGCAGATCCGCAACCTCCTGATGGACCTCGGGGACCGCGCCGCAGACTTCCGCTTCTTGGTCCGCGACCGCGCCGGGCAGTTCACCGATGCGTTCGACGCGGTCCTCGCCGCCACCGGTATCCAGGCCGTGAAGATCCCGCCCCGAAGTCCGCGAGCGAAAGCCTTTGCGGAACGGTTCGTGCTCACCGCCCGGACCGAGATCACCGACCGGATGCGAGCGACACCTGCGGGCGATCCTGGCCGGGTACGAGGCCCACTACAACGGACGCCGCCCCCATCGCAGCCGCCAGCTGCACCAGCCCCGGCCCGACCAGCCTGTCGCTGATCTCTCCCAGGAGCGGATCAGGCGCCGGCCCGTCCTCGGCGGCCTCATCAACGAATACGAGCGGACCGCATAGAGACCCAGGTCAGGGCCGGTGGCCGACTTCTGGAACCCCGCAGGTTGAACCGCCGGCCCTCTGACCCGACACGGAATTGGCCAATATGCGCATCACCAGCAATGCGTCCGCCTGACAGGCCTTGCGTACAGACTCGGCAGGGATGCGCCGCCGGTTACCTCGGGATGCGTCGGGCGCCGTAACACTGTGTCACAGACGGCGACCAGGGCTACAGCTCGCTGAGGCCAGGACGATGCAGCGGCGCAGACCTGCCGCCCGGCGTTCCTGGATGACCGGGACTCATCGTGACGGCCGGGGGAACCCGGGTGCCAGCCACGGGCAGGGCCCTTGGGTGTTCAACAAGAGCCTTCGCCGCGCCGGACCGGCGTGTCATCGAGAGTCAGTCCGTGCGACTGAGTGCCAACTCTATACGCCCAGAACGACGGTCAACTGACGGTCAGGTGATCTTGAAGCGAACCTCAGGCCGATCAGAAAACCAGCCTGACCTGCTGTTCTGTGGAGCCCCCTTACGGAATCGAACCGTAGACCTTCTCCTTACCATCCACACTTCCCTGGGTTCACTGCCCGGCAAGCACTTCCCGCAGGCTGCCGGCAAGCGCCGATCTGGCTCTTGCCCCGGCCTGCGGCATCTGCGATCGCTCAGGCCATCGCGCCTGCAGCCGAGCAGTAGTTGGCACGGGTCCATGCCCAGCGTGCGCAGCGCCCGCCCGCGCCTGGTCTGCCATTCAAGCCTGGCCTCTGGGGCTGCATGCCGGCCAGCCACGTCCACTCCGACGGTCAAAGGACGGTCAGACGATCTTTCCTATCCCGCCCGCCCAGGGCCCGAAGATCACGCTGAGCAGGCGTTTCCCCATCGCCAGGAAAAATTTGAACCAGTGCCCTTATCTGCACCTCGCATGAAAGCCACCGGGGGCAGCCCAGGAGTCCTGCCGAGCGCAAGATCACACCGCGGAACATGTAGAGGCACAGAGCCAGGCGGCCTGGCCGCCAGAGCGTGTCCCCCGGCATTCC
>Ga0208717_1000849_pt1 | contig 10147 bp, 6 predicted proteins | sample NGESurF53shallow_FD_184489 | JGI IMG/M metagenome (GOLD analysis project Ga0208717, IMG submission 184489) | Arctic peat soil microbial communities from Barrow, Alaska - NGEE Surface sample F53-3 shallow (SPAdes) | ecosystem: Environmental > Terrestrial > Soil > Wetlands > Peat ... | reverse complement strand
AGCCGCCGCCGTTGGCGCTGACCGCGGCGTCGAGGAGGACCGGCAGCTGCGCTCCGACCGGCCCGATGAAGCCGGGGGGTCCGAGCCGCTCCGCGACCTCCTCGGGCCGCGCCGCCCGGAACGGCTGCCCGAGCGTGTTCTGCAGCTTGACCTCGTTGACGCGGTGATCGCCGCGAACCATGACGAGCTTGAGCTCGCCGCTGTCGAGCACCACCGGGAACGCCTTGAGCAGCGCGCCCGCCGGGACGCCGAGCGCGGCGACGAGCGCGTCGATGGTGGCGGCCCCGGGGGTCTGGACCACCGTGGGGGCACCGTCCGCCGCCGGAAGCGCCACCGGCTGCGGGTCGGCACTGGCCACCTCGACGTTGGCGGCGTATCCCGTCGCCACCGCGACGTCGTTCTCCCCCGCCGCGCACGGCGCCATGTACTCGTCGGCGCCGTGGCCGCCCATCATGCCGACGTCGGCCTTGACCCGGTACCACTCCAGGCCGAGCCGGTCGCACATCCGGTCATACGCGACCACGTGCTTGTCGTAGGCGATGTCCAGGCCCTCGGCGTCACGATCGAACGTGTAGGCGTCCTTCATCACGAACTCGCGGGTGCGCAGCACTCCGGCGCGCGGGCGCGCCTCGTCGCGTTCCTTGACCTGGAAGTGGTACAGGATGAGGGGCAGGTCGCGATAGGACTTGACCGCCGCCGCGACGTGCCCGGTGACGATCTCCTCGTGGGTCAGCGCCAGCACCATGTCGGCACCCTTGCGGTCCTTGAGCTTGAACAGCTCGTCGATGTCGTAGCGGCCCGTCCGTCGCCACGGCTCGGCTGGCTGCATGACCGGCATCAGCATCTCCTGACCGCCGATCGCGTTCATCTCCTCGCGGATGATCTGGACGATCCGCTGGTGCACGCGGTAGCCGGCGGGCAGCCAGGACCACAGGCCCGATCCGACCTGCCGGATGAGCCCGGCACGGACCATGAGCTTGTGGGAGACCGCCTCGGCGTCGGCCGGCGGCTCGCGCTCCGTGGGCAGGAAATAGGTGGAGAGAAGCGTCATCGATCGGGAGGCTCGGCACTAGCGTACCCGCCGGGATCGTCCCCGAGCGTGCGGCTATGTTCTGATAGAACGCAGGCACTTTCAGCAGCGAAAAGGAGAAGCGAAATGGCGTATACGGTTCCGCCCCTTCCCTACGAGTACAACGCGCTCGAGCCTCATATCGACGAGGCAACCATGCGCGTGCACCACGACAAGCACCATCAGGCCTACGTGGACAAGGCGAACGCCGCACTCGAGGGCACCGAGTGGGCCGACAAGGACGTGGTCGAGGTGCTGAAGAGCCTCAGCTCCCTGCCGTCCGACAAGCAGGGGCCTGTCCGCAACAACGGCGGCGGTCACTACAACCACTCGCTGTTCTGGACGTGGATGGCACCGGGCGCCGGCGGCGCTCCCGAAGGCGCGCTGGCTCAGGCGATCGACTCGACGTTCGGCTCCTTCGACGACTTCAAGGCGAAGTTCAAGGACGCCGGCGTCAACCGCTTCGGCTCCGGCTGGTCATGGCTCGTCCACGACGGCTCAGGCCTCGCGGTGGTGTCCACCGCCAACCAGGACAACCCGGTATCGGACGGCAAGACCCCGCTGCTCGGGATCGACGTCTGGGAGCACGCCTACTACCTCAAGTACCAGAACAAGCGCCCGGACTACATCGACGCCTGGTGGAACGTCGTCAACTGGCCGGTGGTCGCCGCCGGTTTCGACGCGGCCGGCTAGCGCGTCGCTGCCGTGCTGCGGCGGCGGGGTCCTCGCTCCGTCGCCGCTCCACCGCGGCCCCGCCCGCCTTTTCGGCGCCCTCGGTACCCATCCCGTGGAAAACTCGCCGCGGTGGCGGCGGTTTTCCATGATCCGTCCTCGAGGCGCCCGGTTGATGGAAGATCGGCCCGGAGGGCACGGATTTTCCATCGAACGGCACCGCCGCGGTCCGGGGCACGGAGCGGACGGCCCAGACGGCCCCAACGGCCCAGACGGCCCAGACGGCCCGGAGCGTCAGGCGCGGGTGAAGCGGCGCCCGGCCACCGGGGACTGCGCCTCGTCGAGCGCCGACGGGGGCGTCGGCTCGACCACCTGCAGGATCCCCGGGCTCTCCTCGCCCGCGGCGGCAGCGGCCATCGCGGCCAGGCGCTCGGGGGTCATCGCGGAGGCGTCCTCGTTCGCGGCCAGCCATTGCTCGGCCTCGGCGGCGGCCCGCTCGTCACGGACGACGCGCTTGCCCGCCGCGTAGTACTTGTCGATCTCGGCGAACAGCTCGTCGACGAGATTCTCGGTGCGGACGATGCGCAGCATCTCGCCCTTCGAGTAGATCGCGCCGGCGTCCTTGGCCCCGGTGATCCCGAAGTCCGCGTGCCGAGCCTCGCCGATCCCGTTGACCGCGCAGCCGAGGACCGAGACTTCGATCGGGTCGTCGTAGTCCTGGAGGCGCCGCTCGACCTCGGCCACGACCGTGTCCATGTCGAACTGGAGCCGCCCGCACGTCGGGCACGCGATCAGCACCGGTCCGCGCTCGCGCAGCTTGAGCGCCTTGAGGATCTCCCACGCCACCTTGACCTCCTCCTCGGCGTGGAAGGTCGACAGCGAGATGCGGATGGTGTCGCCGATCCCGTCGGCCAGCAGCGTGCCGAGCCCGACCGCCGACTTCAGCGAGCCGGACCACTTGGTGCCGGCTTCGGTGACGCCGAGGTGCAGCGGATACGGGATCCGCTCTGACAGCAGCCGGTTGGCGGCGATCGTGTTCGGCACCGACGTGGACTTCATCGACACCTTGAAGTTGGTGAACTTCAGGCGCTCCATCAGCTCGACGGTCTCGACCGCGGCGGTGACGAGCGCCTCGACCGGGTTGTCGTACTCGAGCTGGCGCAGGTGCTCGGGCAGCGATCCGGAGTTGACCCCGACGCGCAGCGGGGTGCCGAGCTCCATGGCCCGCGCCGTGACCTCGGCGACCTTGTCCGGCGGACCGATGTTGCCGGGATTGAGCCGCACGCAGTGCGCGCCGGCGTCGAGGGCCTTGAGCGCCAGGGTGTGGTTGAAGTGGATGTCGGCGATGACCGGAATCGGCGACTCGCGCACGATCGTCCGCAGCGCCTCGGCGTCCCGCTCACGGGGAACGGCGACCCGGACGATGTCGGCGCCGGCCTCGGCGACGCGGCGGATCTGGTCCATGGTGGCGGTCAGGTCGGCCGTTTCGGTCTTGGTCATGGTCTGCACGGCGACCGGCGCACCGCCGCCGATCGGTACGCCGCCGACGTGGATCTGGCGCTGTGAGGACATGCAACGAGTGTAGAGCGGCCGCCCGAGAGCTATAGCGCGTCGCCGGCCGCGGGGCTGCCGGGCTCGCCAGGCTCGTCGCCCGGACCGCCGGTTCCGTCACCCCGGTCGACCGGCCCCTCACCGCCGTCCTGCCGGCGCCGGATCGCGAGCGCGCCGAACGTCACCGCCGCCAGGATCAGCACCACCAGGATCACGATCACCGGCGTCGGCAGGAACGATCCGCCGGAGCCGCCCCCTGAGCCGCCCGAGCCGCCGGTGCGCTTGTGCTGCTGGAGGGCGTGCTCGATGACGTCGGGGCAGTCGGTGTACTCCTTGACCGACGCCGGCATCACCGCGAGCGCGTGCTGCAGCTGTGCGACCGTGTAGTTATGGCTGAGCTGCCCGTTGGAGCTGGATTGGCAGTCGTTGATGATCGCGTTGCCGCCGGCGGCGAACGCCAACGGCAGTCCGGCGCTCCCCACCGCGACAGCGGCAACGGCGCAGGCCAGCGCGATCAGGCTCGTGGAGCGTCTCATCGGCGAGTAGCTTAGGGCTCGGGTCTGACCTGGGCCCTTAGGCCGGAGACCGTTGGATCATCACGGTGGGCGGTGGGACCGACGCCGCCAACCCCGGCGTGAGCAGGTGCAGCGCGCGACTGGCGAGCGTCGTCGGGGTGACCCCGCGCAACGGCGAGCGCAGCGCGAACCGGTCGACGACGTGTCCGTCCACCAAGCGCTCGCCGATGCGGCGCATCCCCCCCGGCAGCCGGCCCAGCGTCTGCGAGCTGTCCCGGACGAGGTCGAGCTCGGAGATCGTGGCCGGCGCCTGATCAGCGTCGGGCGCGTGCCCGGGACCGAGCCACGGGATGCCCGGCAGGTAGAAGGACAGCGGCGCGGTCGCGAACTCCCCGTCAAACGCGGCGACTGCGCGCGTCCCCGGAGACGTCCCGAGCGCCCTGGCGACGCCCCGCCAGTTCGGACGTTGGAAGGAAGCATCGGACTCGATCTTGATCCCCGCCCAGGCGAATGTGGCCACGAGCACGACAACGAGGGTCGCGCCACAAAGTTGCGCCGGGCGACCGGCACGGCGCCCGGTGCAGGCGGCGCCGATCACGATCGCCAGTGGCGGCCAGGCCGGCATCAATCCGCGGGCGATGTAGTCGTCGTGTCCCACCAGGGCCAGCGCCAGCGGGATGAACAGGACCGCGCCGGCGAGCGCGGCCGCCACCCCCGCGCCGCGCAGCTCCCGGCCGTCGGCGCCGACGATCAGCAGCACGATGACGATCGCCGCCAGCGCGGCCGCGCCGAGCAGGCCGTAGCGGACCCCGGGGCTCTGATAGAGCGTGTTGAGCCCGAACGCGACCGGGACCTGCTGCAGCCGCGTCACCAGACCCTGGCTGGTGATGAACGTCGACCTGCTCTGCAGACGCGGGATGACGTGCGGGATCAACGGCGCCAGCACCACCAGCTGGGCGCCGCAGGCGACCACGACGAGCCGGTTACGGAGGCGATACAGGAGCAGCGCCCCCTCGGCCGCGATCAGGAATCCGGCGAAGTACTGGGTGAGCAGCGCGAGGGCTGACAGCACGCCCCACCACACCACCGCCCGCGCCGACCCCGTCCGCCACGCCCGGGCGAAGCACAGCATCGCCGCGGCGCAGAGCACGACGAGCAACATGTACTCGCGGGCCTCCTGCGAGTACCAGATGAGGAACGGGTTCACCGCCGCCAGCGCCGCCGCGACGAGGCCGGCGCGCCGGGAGACGAGCTCGCGGCCGCCCAGGTACAGCAGCGGAACAAGGCCGGTGCCGAGGATCGCCGACAGCGACCGCAGCCCGACTTGGCCGGTGCCGAACACGTGCGCCCACGGCCACGCGATGATCAGATACAGCGGCGGGTTCCACTCCGCCGAATTCCAGGCACCGAGCATCGACCCGAACGACAGGCTCAGCTCGTGCGCGGCCTGTGACTCGTCGAGCCAGTAGCTCTGACTGCTGATGTCAACGAAGCGCAGGACCGCGGCGAGGACGGTGAGTCCGACCAGGATCCGGGTCTCGGGGGCGGACCTCACAGACGTCGGCCATCGACCCGGGCGCGCCCTCGTCGACGCGCCCGTACGGGCCTGGAGGACCATGCGGCGGCAGTGTACATCCGGCCGGCGCGGCACCCGCCAGCGGAACTTCCCGCCCGAGCTGACGTTATTGTCACCCGCTTGTCCGCAACCCCCCCACCCGCCCAGCGCCATCCCCGCCGGCCCCTGTGGCCGATCCTGGCGGGGATCGCTGTCCTCGTCGTCATCGCCGTGGTCGTGGTGGTGATCGCCGGCGGCGGCAGCAGCAGCAGCAGCAGCGGCAGCTCCAAACCCGCCGCGCTGCCGCCGCTCTATCCCCACCGGGCGGGCCCGGAGACGATGTTCACCGCCGGCTCGGTGGGCGCCGACACGCCAGCGGCGCTCGATACGCTCAAGGCGCTCGGCGTCAACCGCGTCCATGTCTACCTGCACTGGGCCGACATCGCGCCCGATCCCAGCTCGAAGACCAAGCCGGCGTTCGACGCCAGCAACCCCGGCGCGTATCCGGCCGCTGGCTGGGCCCTGTACGACGCGCTGGACCGCAACCTGGCCGCCCGGCACATGGGCATCGACCTCGATCTCGTGCCGCCACCGCCGCTGTGGGCGCAGGGCAAGGGCGCACCCCCCAGTAAGCAGCCCCAACCCGAGTGGAAGCCGTCAGCGGCGGAGTTCGGCCGGTTCATTCACGCGGTGGGCGTCCGCTACAGCGGCCACTACACCCCGCCCGGTCCGTCCACGCCGTTGCCCCGCGTGTCGTTCTGGTCGATCTGGAACGAGCCTGACCTCGGGACTCAGTTGGCCCCCGAGGCGATCGACAACCACCAGGTCGAGGTTGCCCCGCGCCTGTATCGGGGGCTCGTCGATGCGGCGTGGTCCGCGTTCACCGCGACCGGCCATGGTCACGACACCATCCTCATCGGCGAGATCGCGCCCGCGGGCGTGCTCGCTGGGGTCGGCAACTTCAACCAGATGCAGCCGCTGCGCTTCCTGCGCGCCCTGTACTGCGTCGGCGCGGACTACCAGCCACTGCGCGGCTCGGCGGCCACGCTGCGGGGATGCCCGGCCACCGCCGCCGGCTCGGCGCGCTTCGCCGCGGCCCATCCCGGCCTGTTCCACGCCTCGGGCTTCGCCGACCATCCCTATCCCCAAGGCCTGGCGCCCAACGTGGCCACGCCGAACGAGCCCGACTACGCCGAGTTGGCCGCAATCGGCAAGCTCGAGCACGTGCTCGACACGATGCAGCGCGTGTACGGCTCATCCACCGCATTCCCGATCTGGTCGACCGAGTTCGGCTATCAGACGACGCCACCCGATGTCGAGGCCGGCACGGTCACCCCGGCGAAGGCGGCGTACTACCTCAACTGGGCCGAGTACCTCACGTGGCTCGACCCGCGGTTGCGCTCGTATGACCAGTACCTGCTCCAGGACCCGCCGGGCCCGGATTTCGACAGCGGGCTGGAAACCGCGGCCGGGATGCCCAAACCTGGCTACTACGCGTTCCAGCTGCCGCTCTATCTGCCGGTCACGAGCACTGCCGCCGGACATCCGCTCGATGTCTGGGGCTGCATCCGCCCGGCGCCGGAAGCGCACCGGCTCACGCATTCGACCCAATTCGCGCAGATTCAATACAGCGCCGGCCAGGGCGGGGCGTTCCGCACCGTGAGCCGCGTGGCGATCACCGGCAAGCACGGCTACTTCGAGGTGCATCAGACGTTCCCGGGCAGCGGCGCGGTGCGCCTGGCCTGGACGCCGCGCCACGGTCCGACGCAGTTCAGTCGGACAGTCGACATCACGCTCCGCTAGCCTGACCCGCGGTCGACCGCCCGGACGTCGCGTCCCGGCACCGGCCTGCGCCCGACCCGCGTGTGAACCCTCGACCGCGGCCCCGCCGGCCGCGCGCGGCCGCAACTCTGTCCGCCTGGAGCTGTTATCGACACCATGCCCCATTTCTCCTCCGCAACCATCAAGCCCCTCACCCGCCGCTGGGCGCAGGTCGCGCTCGGCGCCACCGCCGCCGTGGCCGGAGCGGCCTTCCTTCCTGCGACCGCCCTGGCCAGCCACTCGCAGGTCGCGATCATCCAGGACGCGAGTGACCTCGGCAACGCGCCGGCGGCGATGCAGCAGTTCCGTCAGCTCGGAGCCAGCACCGTTCGGGTCGTCGTCCCGTGGCAGCAGGTCGCACCGAGCGCGAACTCGAAGAAGAAGCCGCGGTTCAACGCCACCGATCCGAACGCCTATCCCGCCGCCAACTGGGCGCCGTTCGACAACGTCGTGCGCGCCGCCCAGCAGGACGGCCTCAAGATCGATTTCACGGTCACCGGAGGCGCCCCCCGGTGGGCCGAGGCCAATCCCCCCAAGGCGGCGAATGCCAACGCGGCGTTCTTCGCCTGGAAGCCCAACGACGCCGACTACGGTCAGTTCGTGCGGGCGGTTGGAACCCGCTACGACGGGCACTTCAAGCCCAAGGGCGCGTCCACGACGCTGCCCGCCGTCCGCTTCTGGGCGATCTTCAACGAGCCGAACTTCGGCCAGGACCTCGGTCCGCAGGCGAGCAACGACTCGACGGTGGCGACCGGGCCGATGCTGTACCGAGGCCTCGTCAACGCCGGATGGAGCGCGCTGCGGGCCAGTGGGCATCGCCACGACACGATCCTCATCGGTGAGTTCGCCGCCCAGGGCTTCGAGCCCGGGCGATACCCCAAGAAGTCCGGGGGCCTGCCCGGCAACTTCGGCCAGACGAGGCCGTTGCTGTTCATCCGTGACCTGTACTGCGTGGATTCCAGCTATCACGAGCTGCGCGGCGCCACGGCCAGGGCCATCGGCTGCCCGACCACCGCTGCCGCGTCGCGCCGGTTCCGCAGCCAGAATCCCGGGCTGTTCAACGCCAGCGGCGTTTCGGATCATCCCTATCCCCAGGCTGAGTCGCCGGTGAGCCGGGCGGGTAACAAGGTCGACTATGCCAAGTTCCAGGACCTCGGCAACCTCGAGCGGACGCTCGATCGCGTCAACGGGGCCTATGGCTCGCGCAAGCACTACGTCGTCTACAACACCGAGTACGGCTACATCACGAATCCTCCCCACCGGGGCTATGTTTCGCCCGCGACGGCGGCCTCCTACATCAACTGGGCCGAGTACCTGAGCTGGAAGCAGTCCAGGGTGGCGAGCACGATGCAGTACCTGCTCGACGACCCGCCGGCGAGCACGGGCGTGTACGCCGGCTTTGCCAGCGGGCTGTACTTCTCGGATGGCCAGCCGAAGGCGACGCTGGGCGCGTACGAGATGCCGCTGTACCTCCCGAAGACCTCGCTGCGCCACGGCCAGTCGGCCGAGGTGTGGGGCGAGGCGCGGCCCGCCCGCGCGATGGCCGCGGACAGCCATCAGCGGCAATCGGTGCAGATCCAGTTCCAGCGGTCCGGGCGTGGCGCTTGGCAGACCGTGAGCACGCAGCACAACAACGGGTACTTCGACACCCACGTCAGGTTCCCGACCGGCGGCAACGTACGGCTGGCGTACACGTATCCGACCACCGACCCGTTCCTGCCGGTCGGCGTCGGCGGCACAACGCTCTACAGCCGCACGGTGAAGATCTCGTAATCGGGAATACTGGTGGGAGATGCCGTCCGGCTCACCCGCCCTCATCTCCCGCCTGCAGGAGATCTGCGGTCGCGAGTTCGTGTTGACCCATCAGCACGAGCTCGCGACCTACCGTTCCGACGGACTGCTCCACTACCGGCAGGTGCCGATCGCTGCGGTCCTGCCCGGCACCGCCGACGAGGTCCGCCGGACGGTGAAGGCGTGCCACGACGACGGAGTGCCGTGGGTGGCTCGCGGCTCGGGCACCGGCCTGTCAGGCGGCGCGCTCCCGGTGGCCGAGGGCGTGCTCATCGTGCTGTCGCGGCTGCGGCGCATCCTGTCCGTGGAGCTCGACGACTCGCGCGTCGTCGTCGAGCCCGGCGTGACCAACGTGGCGGTCTCGCGCGCGGTCGCGCCCACCCATTTCTACCCCCCCGACCCGTCGAGCCAGATCGTCTGCTCGATCGGCGGCAACATCGCCGAGAACTCGGGCGGCGCGCACTGCTTCAAGTATGGGTTCACCACGAATTACGTGGTCGGGCTCGAGGTCGTGCTCAGTGACGGCTCGATGGTCACCCTTGACCGCGACACGCCCGGCTATGACCTGCTCGGAGCGTTCGTCGGCTCGGAGGGAACCCTCGGCGTGGCCACCAAGATCGCGCTCCGGGTGATCCCGGCGCCCGAGAGCGTCCGGACGATGCTGGCGTTCTTCGCTGACACCAGCGATGCCGGAGACGCGGTGACCGCGATCATCGACGCCGGGATCGTGCCCGGGGCGATCGAGATGATGGACCGGCTCTCGATCGAGGCGGCCGAGCAATCGACCGGCGCCGGGTACCGCCTCGACGCCGGGGCCGCGCTCATCGTCGAGCTCGACGGCCCGCGCGAGGAGTGCCTCACCGGACTGGAGCGGCTCACCGAGCTGTGCAGCTCCGCCGGCGCGCTCGATGTGCGGATCGCCCAGTCAGACGCCGAGCGCGACCTCATCTGGCGCACGCGCAAGGCGGCGTTCGCGTCGATGGGCCGGATCGCGCCCGCGTATTACGTGCAGGACGGCGTCATCCCGCGCACGCGCCTGTCGGCGGTGCTGCGCCAGATCGACGCACTCGCCGACGAGTACGGCCTGCGCGTGGCCAACGTCTTTCACGCGGGTGACGGCAACCTCCACCCGCTCGTCTGCTACGACTCGGGCACGGAGGGCGAGGCGGCCCG
>Ga0208717_1000848_pt1 | contig 10154 bp, 11 predicted proteins | sample NGESurF53shallow_FD_184489 | JGI IMG/M metagenome (GOLD analysis project Ga0208717, IMG submission 184489) | Arctic peat soil microbial communities from Barrow, Alaska - NGEE Surface sample F53-3 shallow (SPAdes) | ecosystem: Environmental > Terrestrial > Soil > Wetlands > Peat ... | reverse complement strand
TCCGTCTCGCTGTGCCCGCGGGGCTCGGGCGGCGCATCGTCGCGCTGCTGTGCGTCGGTCACCCGCGAAGCGTAACAACTGTGGCACTGCGCGTTGGTCCACCCGCAGGCCAGGACACATTGGTACACTGCGAGTCAGAACTTGGAATGGAATGCGGCAACCTCCTGCCGTGTTTACCTATCAGTAAGGCTCATGGCTAGCCGGGCGCGCAAGTGCCGACGATGGCAGGACACCGCGTTGGCAGGACCCAGCGGCGAGACCGCCAGCGCAGGGCCGGCTTGATGCCTTACTGCGCTGGCGGGCGACGCTCGCTGGTGGAGCCGATAGCCAGGTCCGCAGTGGCAAGGACACGCGTATAGGGCGTGCCCAGACAGCGGGCCACTGATGGAAGCTGATTCAACTGACAACCACACTGACATCGTCCGTAGCAGAACCGCCGGCTGAGGATAACCCGGCAGCAGGTTCTCCGGACGTAACGCAAACGTTCCGTGACCTCGGCGTTGATGAGCAGATTTGCGCGGCCCTGGAGGTCGCCGGCATTACCACGCCCTTCCCCATCCAGAGCCTGGCCCTGCCCATCGGGCTGAGCGGGCACGACATCATCGGCCAGGCCCGCACCGGCACCGGCAAGACGCTCGCGTTCGGCATCCCGCTGCTTCAGCATGTGGCGGAGGCGCCGGCCACCAAGCCTTCCGCGCCCGTGTCCCTGGTCGTGGTACCGACCCGCGAACTCGCTGGCCAGGTTGCCGAGGACCTGCGCGTGGCAGGCAGGCTCGGGGGCGCGCGGGTGGTGACCGTTTACGGCGGGCGCGCCTACGAGCCCCAGATCGACGCCCTGCGTGCGACGGTGGACATCGTGGTCGGCACCCCCGGACGGCTGCTCGACCTGGCCGGCCAGCGGCACCTGGACCTGTCCGGGCTGCGCTCCCTCGTCCTGGACGAGGCGGACAAGATGCTGGACCTCGGGTTCCTGCCCGACGTCGAGCGGATCCTGGAGCTCACCCCGCCGTCCCGGCAGACCATGCTGTTCTCGGCCACCATGCCGGGCGACGTGGTCCAGCTGGCCCGGCGGCACCTGCGCCAGCCGCTGCACGTCCGCGCCGAGCATGGCGACGAGCCTGACCTGGTCCCGCTGACCGTGCAGCACGTGTTCCGTGCGCACCAGATGGACAAGATTGAGATGCTGGCCCGCATCCTGCAGGCCAACGGCCGCGGCCTGAGCATGGTCTTCTGCCGGACCAAGCGGTCCGCGGACCAGGTGGCCGAGGCGCTGACCACCCGCGGCTTCGCGGCCGCGGCGGTGCACGGCGACCTGGGCCAGGGCCAGCGGGAACGGGCTATGCGCGCGTTCCGCAACGGCAAGATCGACGTGCTGGTCGCGACCGACGTCGCGTCCCGCGGTCTCGACGTGGACGACGTCACCCACGTGATCAACTACGAGTGCCCGGAAGACGACAAGGCCTACCTGCACCGCACCGGGCGCACCGGCCGGGCCGGGCGCGACGGTATCGCCGTCACGTTCGTGGACTGGCGGGACATGCCCCGCTGGAAGCTCATCAACGAGGCCCTCGGCATGGGCCAGCCGGAGCCACTCGAGACTTACTCCACTTCCGAGCACCTGTTCACCCAACTGGACATCCCGGCCGGCGTGAAGGGCAGCCTGCCCCGCGCCGAGCGGGGCCGGGCCGGCCTCGAAGCGGAAGAGCTCGAGGACGTGGGCGAGACCGGGAAGGCCCGCACCCCGCGGCGGCCGGCCCCCCGTGGCGACCGCGACCAGGGGCCACGCACGGATCAGCCGCGCAAGACCCGGGTCCGCAAGCGCACCAGGTCCGGCGTGACGGTGCGCGGCACCGACACCGCTCAGCCGGGCCAGGCGGCCCCGGCCAAGGCCGAGGGCTCAGCGGAGCCGGGACAGCCCCGCCGCCGCCGGCGCCGGTCGGGCCGTGGCCGGAAGGGCAGCACGGCTAGTTAGCCGTTTTCATGCGGGCTTCCAGGAATCGTCAAGGCTGGGTAAGGCGTAGCCGGAGCATCCCTGGGTAGGCTGGCCGCCTGTGAGTACACCAAAAGCGCTGCAATTGCCCTCGGGGGTGCGGCGGCTGACCATCGAGACCAGCCGCGGCAAGTTCGCGGCGCTCGAAGCGCTCCCGCCCAGCGGGGTACACGAGCGGCAGCCTGCGCTGCTCGTCCCGGGATACACCGGCAGCAAAGAGGACTTTCTGCTGATCCTCCAGGCCCTGGCGGCCGCTGGGCGCCAGGTGGTCGCGATCGACATGCGCGGCCAGTTCGAGACGCCCGGCGCAGACGACGCGGCCGCCTACCAGCTGGGTGCGCTCGCCGCTGACGTGGCCACGGTCGCCGACTGGCTCGGTGAGGGGTACGACAGCGCGCCGGGCTCGCCCGGCGTTTCCGGCGCGCCGGGCAGCCGGGGCATCCACCTGCTCGGCCACTCCCTCGGCGGGCTGGTGACCCGGGAGGTACTGCTGGCCCGGGCCGCCCAGATCAGTTCGCTGACCCTGCTGAGTTCCGGTCCCGGGGCGCTGACCGGCCCGCGGGCCCAGATCCTGCAGGGCCTGCTGGCCGAGCTGGACGGCACCGCCCCGGAGGCGCTGGGCGCGGAGGTCGAGCGCATCTGGCAGACCCGGATGGAGCCGGAGGCCACGATGGGTGGCGTCCCCCCGATGATCGTCGACTTCCTGCGTACCCGGCTGCTGAGCAGTTCCCCCACCGGGCTGCGCGCGATGGCTGAGGCCCTGCTCACCTGCCCGGACCGGACCACGGCCCTGGCCAAGCTGGACGCAGTCCCGGTGATGGTCCTTTACGGCGAGAACGATGACGCCTGGGAACCAGCCGCGCAGGAGGACATGGCGGCCCGGCTGCGCGCCCAGCGGGTCTGCATCCCGGCCGCCGCGCACTCCCCCGCGGTCGAGGCGCCGGAGACCACGGCCAGCACCCTGACCAGCTTCTGGAACGCGACCGAGTGCCGCCGGGCCCGCCCGTCACGCCAGGCCTGATCCCACGCCACCGTTACGGCCTGATCCAGGCAGCGGTTAGTCTCCGGTGAGTTCGCCCAGGCCGTCCCAGGGTCGGCGGGCGGGGGTGGCGGCGGCACCTTCCGGGCAGACCGCACGGAAGTCACACCAGCCACAGCCCGGACCGGGGCTAGGCGGGAATACATCGTCCAGGCCTGCGGGCGGCAGCCCGTCCCGGTAGCGCTGGTCGGCGGCCGCGCACTCCGCGGCGATGTCCTCAGCCCGGCCCAGGTGCCGGTCCAGGGTGGCCTGCGTATGGTCCCAGGCGTGCACCGTTCCCGTGGGCAGATGGTGCAGTTCCACCCGGTGGCAGGGCCGGCGGAGGACCCGGCCGGCGGCGATCGCGTACAGCGCCAGCGGCAGCGAGGCCCGGGCATCGTCGGTGCTCAGCGGGCGGCGGCCGGTCTTGTAGTCGACCACGGCCAGTTCGCGGTCGCCGGCCCCGGACCGCCGGTCGTCCAGCCGGTCGATCCGGCCGGAGAACGTGATCCGTTCGGTCCGGGCGCCTACCGTCCGCTCCACCCCGGCCGGCTCGTCGGCTGGGTCCAGCCCGGCGACATACTTCTCGACCATGCCGCGGGCCCGCTCCCGGGCGGCCGCGGACTGCGCGTCGCTGGCGAACCCCTCGTTGATCCAGCCCCGTTGCAGTAACCCATCGGCCGCGGGCACGGTCCGCTGCGCCTGCGGCAGGCGCCACCACCCAGCCAGCGCGTTGTGCACGCTGGCGCCCACGCTGTTGTGCGCCCAGGGCGGCCCCTTGCGCGGGGCGGGCCGGTCCAGGTAACTCATCCGGTACAGCCGCCGGCAGTTCAGCCACGTACTCAGCCGGGTGGGAGTGCACGCGTACAGGCGGCTGGGCATCCCGTCCAGCCCGAGCTGCTCGTCGGTGCCCACCGGGTCAGTCCGGGAGGGGAAGCGGGCCCGCGGTCACCCACGAATCGAACCGCTTCTGGGCCGCCGACACGGTGGTCTCCTCGCCGTGCCCAGGCAGCACCCGGGTCGTTCCCGGCAGGGTCAGCACGTGCTCCCCGATCGCGCTGAGCTGCGCGGGAAAGTCGGGATACTCGTCATGGTGCGGAACCGGGCCGCTGGCCATCAGGACATCGCCCGCGAACACGGCCTCGAGTTCCTCGCTGTAGAGGCACACCGAGCCGGGGGTGTGGCCCGGGGCGTGGATCACTTCCAGCGAGACGTCGGCGACCTCGAAGATCCCCCCGTCTTCCATCTCGATGTCCGGGGCGCCCTCCCGGTGCGCTTCCCGCCACGCCAGCCGGTCCCGGGAGTGCAGCGCGACCGGGGCCTCGTCACGCGCCGCTACCGCAGGGGCCGCCGCGACGTGGGTGGCGTGCCCGTGGGTGCAGATGACGGCGAGGATCTCCCGGTCGCCGACGGCGGCCAGCACTGCCTTGTCGTCGCGGCCCGGGTCGACCACGATGACCTCCTCGTTGTCGCCGACGATCCAGGCGTTGGCTTCGGGCGTGTCCGCGTCTCCCGGTGACGCCACCCGCTCTATCCGCGCCTCCATGGCAGGCCTTCCTTCCTTATCCTTGTTTCACGAACGCCCGGATGGCCTCCGCCACCAGCTGGACCGCGATCGCGGACAGCAGCAGGCCCGAGATCCGGGTGAGCAACTCAACGCCGCTGTCCCGCAGGACACGCTTGACCAGCCCGCAGAATCGCATGGCGAGCCAGAGCACTACGATCACGGCACACAGGGCGAGCCCGAAAGCGGCCACCTGTGCCCCATTATGGATCCGCTGGACGAACACCATGCTCGCAACGATCGCGCCCGGGCCGGCCAGCAGCGGGGTGCCCAGCGGGACGAACGCCACGTTGATCTGCTCGCACTCCGCCTCGGTGGGCTCGGAGGATTTACCGGTCAGCAGTTCGAGCGCCACCAGCAGGAGCAGCAGGCCGCCGGCTCCTTGCAGGGCCGGCAGCTCCACGCCCAGGTAGACCAGGACCTCCCGGCCGAACAGCGCGAAGGCGAGGATCACCCCGAACGCGACCAGCGCCGCCTGCCAGGCCAGCCGATGCCGCTCCCGGGGCTCCTTGCCGCGGGTCAGCGCGATGAACAGCGGAACGGTCCCCGCCGGGTCCATGATCACCAGCAGGGTGATGAAGACTTCCCAGAAGAACTTCATGACCTGTCCCTGTCCGGCGGATCAGTGCTGTGCTTCATTGCCTGGGGGCGCTTCCCTGGTCTGCGATCCGCTTGGGCCACGGCTACGATATCGGCCCCCGCCGTCAGTCAGGCGGACCCGGCCGTGTGCCGCACGGCATGCTCTGTGCGGGCTTCCCGTCTGGCTGGGATGCTTCTCGCGTGGATGGGGCGCGCACGGCGGATCGGCTGCATGACGCTCTCCGTTCGGCGGGAGCCGGGCGCGGAGCCATCGCCTGCCGCCGGCCCGGATCCCTGCCAGCGGTCCGCGTCTGGGGGCAGCTCTCGAGCGCATCAGTATTTGAGGCGGGCTCGGTCACCAAGGTGGTGACCGGCCTGCTGCTGGCCCTGGCCATCGAGGCCGGTGAAGTAGCCAGCTCTGACCGGCTGCAGCGGTTCCTGCCCGGCACCGGACGGGCCGGGGAGGCCACCCTGGCGGAGCTGGCCACTCACTCCAGCGGCCTGCCGCGCCTCCCGATGTCCACGCTGATCCGGTCCTTGGCGCATCCCAGCGATCCTTACCGCCACTCGTCGCTGCGACGTCTGATCCGGGATACGCACCGGGTGCGCCGCGGCCGGCCGGGAGCAACTGATTACAGCAATCTGGGGGTGGCCCTCCTCGGGCAAGCCCTCGCCGCCGCGGCAACCCTTCCGTACTGGGACCTCGCCCGAATCCGGGTGCTCTCCCCACTTCGCATGACCAGCAGCGGGAACGTGCCGGAGTCTGCGCTAGTCGTGGCGGGGAAGGCATGGGAGATGGGAGCGTTCGCGCCAGCAGGCGGTTTGAGAGCCACGGTCGATGATCTGCTGCGATTGGCCTGGGTCGCGGCCCGCCCTGGCGAATCACCGTTTCCCGCCGCTGCCCTGGACACTCTGACCCCGCGTGCCGCAAGGGCAAACGGATACATCGGCTGGTGCTGGATGCTGGGACCACGCAGCCGTCGGCCCTGCGCCTGGCACAACGGCGCCACCGGGGCCAGCTGGGCTTTCATCGGCGCCAACGACTCGTGTGCCATCGCTGCCTGCGTAGCGGCCCCTCACCAGGCGACGTGGGACACCGCGGCGCTAATGACGCTTGCTGGCCCTCCTACCCAGGACGACTGACGCGCTGACCCTGGCGGAGCCGACGCCTGGGTGACCACCCAGAGTGCCGGCTCACCGAGCGAAAACTGACATTGGCCAGATCACCAGCGCCGCGTTGGTCATACGGGCGGATAGTTACGTTCACCGCGCCCACGACTCATCCGCCCCGGGGACCCGGGGCCCCGCCGGCCCGGGCCATCAGCGATTCGAACGCGGCGGGACTGGTCGTCTCGACGCCAAGCCGGTGCCCGGTAAGGTCGCCGTGGTCATCGCTGCCACCAGTGGTCACCAGGCCCAGGCCGACCGCGAGAGCCCGGAGCCGGGCCCGTTCCGCCTCGTCGTGATCGGGGTGGTCCACCTCCAGGCCGGCCAAGCCGGCGTCGGCCAGGACGCCGATGGCTTCATCAGGGATCCGCCAGCCCCGGGAGATCGCCCCGGGGTGGGCCAGCACCACCGCCCCGCCACTCCCGCGGACCAGTGCGATCGCCCGGACTGGCTCCAGCGCGTACCGGCTTACGTAGGCGCGGCCGCCCGCCCCGATCCAGTCCGGCCCGAACGCCTCGCGCGGTGTGGCGATCGCGCCCGCCGCGACCATGGCGCGGGCGATGTGCGGGCGGCCCACGCTCCCCCCGGCCGCGAGCGCCGCCACCTGTTCCCAGGTGACGCCCACGCCGAGGTCCTGGAGCCGCTGCACCATGGCCTGGCCGCGGCGCACCCGGTCGTCGCGGATCGCCTCGCACTCGGCCGCAAGTTCCGGGCTCGCGCCATTAGGGAGATAGCTGAGCATGTGGACGCTGTGCCCATCCAGCCGGGCGGACAGTTCCATGCCGCTGACCAGGGTCAGGCCCTCTGGAAGGGCCCGGCGGGCCTCGTCCTGCCCGGCCAGGGTGTCGTGGTCGGTCAGGGCGATCACGTCGAGACCCGCGGCCCGGGCACGGCGCATCACCTCGGCGGGCGGGTCGGTGCCGTCCGACGCGGTGGAGTGGGAGTGAAGGTCGATGCGCACGACGGCTCATCGTACGGGGCGGCGACGGCCGCCGGGCTGGCTCTGCTCTGGAGCGTCGGGCTGGGCCGGTCAGCCGGGCAGCCGCGGTGAGAGCGCACCGAACGGGACGCCCCAGTCCTGCCCGGGGCCGCGCAGATCCCGCAGGGACAAGGTCTCCAGCAGGAGAGTGCCAGCCGTGTCTGGCCACAGGATGATCCACAGCCAGTTGGCCAGCACCTCCCCGGCGAAAACCGCCGTCCCCGGCGATTCCACGCTCCATAGCGGGAACTCGTGGTGGCCGAACTGGACCAGGGCGTGCGGCGGGCCAGCCGCGAAGCCATCACCGGGGTCCGGGCCAGCCAGGCCCGCCAGGCCCGCCCCCAGGCCCAGCCCCGGCTCCTCGGAGACGATCAGCATCTCCCCCAGGCCACCCACCGGGTTCGGCCCGGACAGGGCGACCACGCAGCCACGGGTTCCGCTGCGCTCATCACCCGCGCCGGTGAACCCCGTCACCAGCCAGCCCAGCGGGATCGGCCACGGCAGCCAGACCGGCACCGCGGCCACCTTCAGCAGGGCCTGCAGCCCCTCCGCGGAGGGGACGTGTGCGGGCCGGAGCGGTTGCACGGCACCGTGCCGGGCGCACTGCCATGAGCTGTGCCAGGCGCTCGGCTCGCTGAGCTCACCCTGGCAGCGCGGGCAGATCGGAACCTTCATCATGACTAATGACGTTGATGTTCAGCCGCGCTCACGTCAAGCACCTGACGACCCCAATCACCTGGCCTTTCGCCGGCGCCAACCGTGGTCCGCCGGCACTAGTTGAGTCCTCCCGCCCCGGCCGCGATACTGGCCGCGTGCCAGCGCCGAGGGTTCCCTGCGTAGGAGCGATCATCAAGGACGAGGCCGGACGACTTCTGCTGATCCAGCGGGGCCACGAACCCGAGGCCGGCCGGTGGTCGCTGCCCGGCGGGCGGATCGAGCCGGGGGAAAGCGACGAGCAGGCGGTCGTCCGGGAGACTCTGGAGGAAACCGGGCTCCGGGTGACGTGCGGTGCGCTCGTCGGGTCGGTGGAACGGCCGGGCCGCCGCGGCGCGGTGGTGGACATCCGGGACTACGCGGTCACGGTAACCGGGGGCACGCTCACGGCGGGCGATGACGCCGCCGACGCGCGCTGGGTGAGCCCGGCCGACCTGGCGGCCCTACCCCTGACCAGTGGCCTGGCCGAGACCCTCACCGCCTGGGGAGTGCTCAGCTGAGGCCCCGGCGGCACCGGGATCGAAGGCCTGGGTGCGGGCCAGCCCGGCCGCGCGTCCCTTGGCCGCGGTGACCAGGGCCAGCTTGCGGGACGCCTCGTCGATCATCTCGTCGCCGAGCATCACCGCGCCCGTCTGGCGGACATCGGTGGCGTGCGCGTACGCGTCCAGGATCAGTTCGGCCCGGTCGTAGGCCTCCTGGTCCGGGGCGAAGACCTGGTTCACCGGTTCCACCTGCCCGGGATGCAGTACCCACTTGCCGTCGTAGCCCAGGGCTGCGGCGCTGGCCGCATCCTTGTGCAGCCCGTCGAGGTCGCGGATGGCCAGGTACGGACCGTCGATGGCGGCAATCCCGCGGCTGCGTGCGGCGACCAGGATCCGCATCCGGGGGTAGTGATACGCGTCACCGCGGGTGTACCCGGCTGGCTGGGCCCCGACCTGGAGAGACCGCATGCCGATGCTGGCCATGAAGTCCGCCGGGCCGAACACCAGGGCCTCTAGCCGGTCCGAGGCGGCGGCGATGGCCGCCACGTCGGCCAGGCCGCGGGCGTCCTCGATCTGGGCTTCAATGCCGATCCGGCCCCGCTCCAGCCCGGTGGCCTGCTCCAGCTGGGACAGCAGCAGGTCCAGCCAGCTGACCTGGGCCGGCTCGCTGGCCTTGGGCAGGATAATCACATCCAGGTTCGGCCCGGCCCCCTCCACCACTTCGATCACGTCACGGTAAGCCCAGGGGGTGGTGGCGTCGTTGATCCGGACCGCACGGATCTTGCCTTCCCAGCCGCCGCCGTTCAGCGCCGCGACCACGGCCCCCCGGGCCGCGGGCTTCGCGCCCGGCGCGACCGCATCCTCCAGGTCGAGGAAGACCTCATCCACCGGCAGGCCGCGGGCCTTCTCCAGGAAGCGGGAACTGCTGCCCGGCACGGCCAGGCAGGTCCGCCGGGGGCGGTACGACGGCGCCATTCGGTCACAGCCTCCTGATGTCCATGGCACGCTGGCTGCGTGAGCGACACCCAGCCGGAGGCCGGGCAGGCCCAGCCGGACACCCGCCCGCTCGCCCTCATCGCGGAGGCTACCAAGCGGGCCGGCCTGATCTGGATCACGGTCCCTGGCCAGGGCCGGGCCGGGCAGGACCGGCCACGGCCGGTATGGCACGTCTGGCGGGACGCCGCGTACGTGCTCACCGGACCGGGCGAGCAGGACGTTCCCGGGCTCGCCGACGCCGCCCAGGTCACCGTCACGGTGGCTAGCAAGGACACGGGAGGCCTGCTGGTGCACTGGACGGCCCGGGTGAGCCGGGTCGAACCCGGTTCCGCGGAGTGGCCGGGGATCATCGGCGCGCTGCTGGCCGGGCGGCTGAATGAGCCGGCCAGCGTCGGGGCGGCCGCTCCCGCGGAGCGCTGGGCGCAGACGGGAAATGTTTACCGCCTCACCCCCGATGAGAATACAGACATGGGCGCGGCCAGCGCTTAGCCCCTGCTGATTACTCCGGTAATCCGCGACAATTCATCTTTTGCCTTCGGGGGATCTTATGCGCACGTCTGCCCGGAACTTCCTGGCTACTGCCGCCGCCGCGGCCTTGCTCCCTGCCACGATGGCCGCCACGGTTTCACCAGCCCAGAAAGCCAACGTCAGCACCCCGCGCACCG
>Ga0208717_1000847_pt1 | contig 10166 bp, 10 predicted proteins | sample NGESurF53shallow_FD_184489 | JGI IMG/M metagenome (GOLD analysis project Ga0208717, IMG submission 184489) | Arctic peat soil microbial communities from Barrow, Alaska - NGEE Surface sample F53-3 shallow (SPAdes) | ecosystem: Environmental > Terrestrial > Soil > Wetlands > Peat ... | reverse complement strand
AAGGCTGCGTCGTCCGCGCCGGCCAAGGCTGCGTCGTCCCCGTCCGCCAAGGCCACCGCGTCCGCTCCCGCCAAGGCCGAGCCGGCCGCTGCGGCAAAGGCGGCGCCATCGCCGCCGGCCGACGCCGAGCCCCGTGGCGCCGCCCCCGCACCGCCTGGCGCCGAGGCGAGCGCGCCGGCGCCCGATGGCGGCAACGGTCAGAACGCCGGCGATGCGCACAAGCGTCCGACCCGTGACTCCCTCCAGGGCGAGCGCACCCCCGGCAACGCCGGCGGCCGCCGGCGCGTCGTGATCGACTCTCAGGCATCGCGCCGGGCTCAGGGCGGCGGGCCCCAGTCCAATCAGCCTCCGCGCCGGCAACGCCGCGGACGCCGGCGCCGCGGCGTCTACGACGAGGCGGCCGAGTCGCGTCCGAGCCGGACAGCGGTGGTGGACAACGCGGCGATCCAGATCAACTCCGGCTCGACGGTCAAGGACGTCGCCGAATATCTGGATGTCCCGGTGCCCGAAGTCATGAAGAAGCTGATCGCGCTGGGCGAGATGAAGACCATCACCCAGACGCTGTCTGACGAGTCGATCCAGGTCCTGGCCGGCGAGCTCGACAAGGAAGTGGAGATCGTCCACTCCGAGGACGAGGAGATCGCCGAGCCGGTGTTCAACGACGCCGCCGAGGACCTTGTCGAGCGCGCGCCGGTTGTCACGATCATGGGCCACGTCGATCACGGCAAGACGTCGCTGCTCGACGCCATCCGCGAGACCCAGGTGGCCGCCGGCGAGGCCGGCGGGATCACCCAGCACATCGGCGCCTACCAGGTCCGCCACGACGACCATCCCGTGACGTTCCTGGACACCCCGGGCCACGAGGCGTTCACCGCCATGCGCGCCCGCGGCGCCAAGGTCACCGATATCGCCGTGATCGTGGTCGCCGCCGACGATGGCGTCAAGCCGCAGACCCAGGAGGCCGTCGACCACGCCAAGGACGCCGGCGTCCCGATGCTGGTGGCGGTCAACAAGGTCGACAAGGAGGGCGCACAGCCCGACCGTGTCCGCACCGAGATGACCCAGCTGGGATTGCAGCCGGTCGAATGGGGCGGCGACACCGAGTTCGTCAACGTCTCGGCCAAGACCCGGGAGGGCCTCGACGACCTGCTGGACACGATCATCGTCATGGCCGAAGTCGAGGAGCTCAAGGCCAACCCCGACGCCGCCGCCTCGGGCACCGTGATCGAGTCAAAGCTCGACCCCGGGCGCGGTCCGGTGGTCACGATCCTGGTCAGCCGCGGCACGCTGGAGGTCGGCGATGCGCTGGTCGCCGGCGCCCAGTGGGGGCGGGTCCGCGCGATGCACGACTTCCTCGGCAAGCGGATCGGCCAGGCGTTGCCCGGTGAGCCGGTCGAGGTGCTCGGCTTCGATGGCGTCCCGGAGGCCGGCGAGCACGTCCGCGTCGTCGAGCATGAGCGCCGCGCCCGCCAGCTGGCGGGCGAGCGAGCGACGCGCCTGAAGGCGGAGTCGCTGGCCCGCCAGAGCGGCAAGCGCGTGTCGCTGGAGAACATCTTCGGGTCCGACCTGCAGGAGCTCAACCTGCTGCTCAAGGCCGACGTGGCGGGATCGCTGGAGGCGATCGAGGACGAGATCGCCAAGCTGCCCCAGGACGAGGTCTCGGTCAACGTGATCCGCCGCGCCGTCGGCGCCGTGACCGAGTCCGACGTGATGCTGGCCGCCGCCTCCCAGGCGGTCATCCTGGCGTTCAACGTCCGCCCGGTCGGTGACGCCCGCGCCGTCGCCGAGCGCGAGGGCGTGGAGATCCGCCACTACTCGGTCATCTATCGCGCCATCGACGAGCTGCGCAGCGCCATGCAGGGAATGCTCGTCCCCGAGGAGGTCGAGGACGCGCTCGGCTCCGCCGAGGTCCGCCAGATCTTCCGCGCCTCCCGGGTCGGGACGATCGCCGGCTCACACGTCACCGAAGGCAAGATCACCCGCGGCTCCAAGGTCCGGCTGGTCCGCGACGGAACGGTCATCTGGGACGGCGAGATCCTCAGCCTGCGGCGGTTCAACGAGGACGCCCGCGAGGTGGCCGCCGGCTTCGATTGCGGGATCGTGCTGCGCGACTATGCCGACGTCAAGGACGGCGACGTGCTCGAGACCTACACCACTCGTCAGGTCGAGCGCGAGCTCGCCTGAGCATCCGTGACCTCACCGACCGCCGGGGCGCATCACACGAACCGCTGATGTCCGCCGGAGGTTTCGTCGCGGTCCTTGTGATCGAACTGCACTTCCCCGATGCCGGCAGCCTCAAGGGCAAGCGCAAGGAGCTGAGCTCGATCAAGGCGCAACTGCACGGGCGACTGGGAGTGACCGTCGCCGAGACCGGGTACCAGGATCTGTGGCAGCGCGCGACGCTCACCGCGGCCCTCACCGGTGGATCGCTGCGCCGGGTATCAGACGCGGCCGACCGCGTGGAGCGGTGGATCCTGGCCCGCTGCCCGGAGGGAGCCCACGTCGAGCGGCTGTTGGCCTCGGTCGAGGATTTGCGTGGATAACGTGGGCCGGAGGATGACGCAGCGCGAACGAGTGTGCGGAGGCCGGTGGGCCGCGCCGAAACGCTCCCCGGAGAGCGACTAGGATGCGCGGAGGCCGCATGCGCCGCGTCGACCAGGCTATGAAAGCCGTTCTGTCGGACGCGATCGCCACAGATCTCAAGGACCCACGTGTAGGTTTCGTGACCGTGACCGGAGTCAAGACAAGCCCCGACCTGCGACACGCTCGCGTCTACGTGAGCGTTCTCGGCGACGAGCCCGAACGCGAGGCCAGCATGGACGGGCTCCGTTCCGCCCACGGCTTCCTGCAGCACCGGCTGGCGTCTGAGCTGACGCTCAGGCACACGCCGTCGTTGACCTTCGAGTACGACGAAACCGTCGACCAGGGCATGCGCATCTCGAGCCTGCTCGAGCGCAACGCCGCCACCGAACGGGAGCGCACGCGTGACCACTAACGGCGACCGCTCGAACCGGGATCACGTCCTGGACGAGCTGCGCGCGGCCGAGAAGCTCGTGGTCGTCGCGCACGAGAATCCGGATGGGGACGCACTCGGGTCGCTCGTGGCCATGCAGGGCATCCTGTCGGCGATCGGCAAGGACTGCCTCATGTTCATCGACGCCCGCGAGCTCCCGCTGCCCCAGGAGTACCGGTTCCTGCCGCTGCAGGGCCTCGTCTCCGAGCCGCCCGCCGACGTGCGCGACCGGACGATCGTGTTCCTGGACTGCGGCAACATCGATCGCAATCCGGCCGAGGCGTTCCGACGTCCGGGGGCGCACATCCTCAACCTCGATCACCACCACGACAATACCCACTTCGGGACCGTCAACCTCGTCGTCCCCGCGGCGTCCTGCACGGCGGAGATCATCTGGGACCTGATGAAGGCGCTTGAGGTCACGCCGACGCGCACCGTCGCCGACGCGCTGTACATCGGGCTCATCACCGACACCGGCCGCTTCATGTACGAGAACACCGGCGTGCGCGCCCACCTGATGGCCGCCGACCTGATCGAGGCCGGGGTCGAGGTCCACCAGATCTACCGCCAGGTCTATGAGGGCGTGCCGTACGGCAAGTTGGCGCTGCTGGCGCGCGGCCTGGCCAATGTCGAGCGCTACGACGACGGCCGGCTCACCATCACCGAGCTGACCGCCGGGGACTTCACCGAGTCAGACGCCGAGGAGAGCTACTCCGAGGGGGTCGTTGATCACCTGCGGGCCGTCCAGGGCACCCGGATCGCCGCGCTCGTGCGCGAGCGGCTCGGCGGGGCTGGTCGACCGTCGTCCGGCGGTCCGTGGAAGGTGTCCCTGCGGGCCGGTGACGACGGGATCGACGTATCGGCCATCGCCCGCGCCCAGGGCGGCGGCGGGCACAAGCAGGCGGCCGGCTTCAGCACCGAGCTGTCCCACGACGAGCTGGTCGATTTCCTGCGCGCGCAGCTCGCCGCGCAGTCCTAGTGCCCGCGGACCGCTAGTGCCCTCGGACTACGTCCTGCTGTGCGACAAGCCGGCGGGGATCACCTCCCATGACGTGGTGGCATCGGTGAGACGCACCCTCCCGCGCAAGACGCGAGTCGGCCACGCCGGAACGCTCGACCCGTTCGCCACCGGCCTGCTGCTCGTCCTCGTCGGCCGCGCCACGCGGGCCCAGCGCTTCCTGATGGCGCTACGCAAGCGCTATGAGGTCGTCGCCCGGTTCGGGGCGACGTCGAGCACCGGAGACCCCGAGGGGGAGATCGTGGAGACCGGCCGCGTGCCGGACGGCGCCGTCCCGCTGCCCGCGGGACGCATCAGACAGCGGCCGCCGGCGTTCTCAGCGGTGAAGGTCGGCGGCCGGCGCGCCTATGAACTGGCGCGTCGCGGCGAGGCGGTGGAGTTGGCCGAGCGCGACGTGGAAGTGTACCGCTTCGAGGAGCGGTGGCACCGCGCCGACCGGCGCGCGTTCGTCATCGAGTGCTCGTCGGGCACCTACGTCCGCAGCCTGATCGCCGACCTCGGCGACGCCTACTGCGAGGAGCTACGCCGCACCCGCATCGGCGAGTTCGATGTCGCCGACGCTCACCCCGAGCGACCGGTGGCGCTGGTGCAGGCGCTGGATTTCCTGCCCGAGGTGAGGCTCGCCGGCGAGCTCGCCCGGCGCGCCACCCACGGGGCCCGGGTCGAGGTGGCCGCTCCGGCGGACAGCGAGATCGTCCGGCTCACCGACGACGCGGGGCTCATCGCCCTCGCCCACCCCGTCGACGGCGGGACGGCGCTCAAGCCCGCGGTCGGATTTCGTGAATAGGCTTGCCCGATGCAGGTGACGATGCTCACGGACGTCCAGCCGCGACAGCGGCGCGTGGCCGTCGGCGAGTTCGACGGCGTCCACCTCGGACACCGCGAGGTGATCGCCGGCAGCGACACGGTGCTGACGTTCGAGCCCCATCCGCTGGCCATCATCCGCCCCGAGGCGTCGCCCCGGCTGCTCACGAGCCTGGACGCGAAGGTCGAGCTGATCGCGGGGCTGGGAGTGCAGGAGCTCGTCGTGATCGGGTTCGACGACCGGTTCGCGGCTCAGACCCCGGCCGAGTTCATCGAGCAGGTTCTCGTCGGCACGCTGCAGGCCACGCACGTGTCGGTAGGGGAGAACTTCCGGTTCGGCCACGGCGCCGCCGGCGACACCGCGATGCTCGGCGCCGACCCGCGATTTCAGACGCGCGTGGTCGAGCTGGTGGAGGTCGATGGCGAGGTCGTGTCCTCGAGCCACATCCGGGCGCTGGTGTCGGCCGGTGACGTCGCGCACGCCGCCCGCTTCCTGGGCGCTCCGTTCCAGATGCGCGGGGAGGTGGTCCACGGCGACCAGCGTGGGCGGCTGCTCGGCTTCCCGACCGCCAACATCGTCCCCGATGAGGAGCTCGTCTGTCCGGGACACGGCGTGTACGCCGCCGAGGCCGACGGCGCCTGCGCGGCGGTCAACGTCGGCGTGCGCCCGACGTTCGGCACCGGGCGCGCGGTGCTGGTCGAGGCCTTCCTGCTCGACCGCGACGAGGATCTCTACGGCCGCGTGCTGCGGGTTGACTTCGTCGCCCGTCTGCGCGGCGAGCGGCGCTTTGACACCGTCGAGGCGCTGGTGGAGCAGATGCGGATCGACGTCGTCCAGACGCGGGATCGATGCCGGTAGCGCGCGCGGGCGTCGGCCGCCGGCGCACGTGCGAGCGGCGCGCACTCTGCTAGCCTCACCGGCCGCATGACGATGACCCAGGAACGCAAGCAGGAGCTGGTCACCAAGTTCGGTGACAACGCCGCCGACACCGGCAAGACCGAGGTCCAGGTCGCGCTGCTCACCGAGCGCATCAACGAGCTCACCGAGCACCTGCGCGCCCACGGCAAGGACCATCATTCCCGGCGCGGCCTGCTGATGCTGGTCGGCCGCCGCCGTCGCTTCCTGGATTATCTGCAGCGCGACGATCTCGAGCGCTACCGCGCCGTGATCCGCGAGCTCGGCCTGCGCCGGTGATCCCTGCCGGGAGCTCCGCGCCTGAGTTCACCCTCAAGCGCGGCGATGGCTCGGACTTCACCTCCGCCGATCTCGAGGGCCAGACGACGGTCCTCGTCTTCTATCCGTTCGCGTTCAGTCCGGTCTGCACCGATCAGCTCAACCTCTATGAAGAGGTGCTCGAGGACTTTCGGGCCAAGGGGGCGACGCTGTACGGCGTCTCCTGCGACGCCACCTACTCGCAGACGGCCTTCGCCGAGAAGCTCGGCGTGACGATCGAGCAGCTCTCTGACTTCGAGCCCAAGGGCGCGGTGTGCCGAGCGTTCGACGCGTATCACGAGGGCGGGTTCGCCCAGCGGGCGCTCGCAGTCATCGGCCCCGACAAGGTCGTGCGCTGGAGCTACCAGGCGCCCTCGCCGGGCGATCTGCCCGGCGCCAACCTCATCTTCGACGCGCTGGAGTCCTGAGCGCCTGAGGGCTCGACGCCCTCCGGGCACGGCCGGCCGATGAGTGAGCTCGGCTCCGCGCCGGTCCCCGAGCCCGATGACGGCGATCACCGTCGCGGCGGGTGGCCGGGGTCCGATTCACCGATCGTCATCGCCTACGCGGACTTCGAGTGCCCGTACTGCGCCGCGCAGGAGCAGCGGCTGCGCGAGCTGGCGATCGAGGTGGTCTTCCGCCACTTCCCGGTTCGCTCCAGCCACCCGCGCGCCTGGCCCGCCGCCGGCGCCGCCGAGGCCGCCGGGTGCGAGGGCCGCTTCTGGGAGATGCACGACCTCTTGTTCGGCGATCAGGCGCGGCTCGAGGACCCGCATCTGTGGGCCCGAGCGCAGACGCTCGGGCTCGACCTGGAGCGGTTCGACGCCGATCGCCGCAGCGACGAGGTGCGCGACCGGATCACGCGCGATTTCCGCTCCGGCGTGCGCGCCGGGGTGGTGACGACGCCGACCCTGTTTGCGTGGGTGGACGGGCGCCCCGAGCCGGTGGACCTGACGGAGCTGGAGCGCCGACTCGGAGGCGGGTAGGACCCGCTCGCGCGCCGCGCCGCCGCCGCTCGATCCGGCGGCTCGGTCAGGCGACCGGGATCGGGCGCAACGACTCGGCCGGGGGGAGCGCAACGCTGTCCTCGAGATCCTCGATCGCCGGCGGCCGGCCCCGCAGCGGCCGCAGATCAGCGTGGGCACTGATCGCCGCTCGGACCAGGTCGATCTGGCGCAGGGCGACGTCGGGGTTGACGTGCGAGAACGCCGCCGCCGACTCGCACACCCCTTTGATCATCATGACCACATCGACGGCGCTGACATCGCCGCGCACGGCGCCCGCCTCCTGCGCGCGCCGGATCAGCGCATCGAGGACGCCCAGCAGCTCGGCGTGCGCCGCCCGGATCTCCTCGTTGGCCAGCCAGGTGTCGGCGAGCGCGTCAAACAGCGCCCGATCGGTCTGGGTGCGGCCGACCGACTGATCGATCAGGTCAAACAGCGCCTCACCCGGATCGCAGGCCGCCAGCGCCGCCCGTCCCCGGGTGATCGACTCCCGCAGGCGCTCGACCAGGATCGCCGCGATCAGGTGCTCCTTGGAGGGGAAGTTGCGAAACAGCGTTCCGCGTCCGACCCCGGCCCGATGCGCGATCTCGGCGACGCCGACGTCAATGCCCTGCTCGCCGAACATCTCGGTGGCGGCCTCGAGCAGCCGGCTCCGGTTGCGCTCGGCGTCGGCTCGCATGGTGCGGCGCTGGACTTGCTCCTCCATCGGCGGGGGATTCTGCCACTTAGGCCGCGACGGGCGCGGCACCGCCGGCGGCGAGTTCGTGCTCGATCTCCCGGACATGCGAGCGACGCAACCCGAAGGTCATCAGGCCGGCCGCCACCGCCAGCATGATCGCCGCCGCCAGGAAGGCGACGTGATAGCCCGACACGCGGGCGGCCGTCGCCGCGGTGATACCGCGGGCGCCGCCATGCAGCAGGCTGGTCGTCTGGCTGGCCGCCAGTGACGAGAGGATCGCCAGCCCGAGTGAGCCGCCGACCTGTTGGGCGGTGTTGAACAGCCCCGAGGCGAGACCGGCGTCCTGGGCCTGGACGCCGCTCGTCCCCAGCAGGGTGATCGGGACGAACGTGAGACCCATGCCGATGCTGAGCGGCAGCAGCCCGACGAGCAGGTTGCCGGCATAGCTGCCGTGGACCGGCAGCTGCGTGAGCACGAGCATCCCGGCGGTCGCCAGCGAGATCCCGGCGATCGAGACGACGCGGACGCCCAGGCGCTTGATCAGCTGCTGCGACAGGCCGGCGCCGACCATGATGCCGGCGCTCACCGGCAGGAACGCCAGCCCGGCGCGCAGCGGGCTGTAGCCGAGGATCTCCTGCACGTACAGCGAGGCGAAGAAGAACATCCCGAACATCGCCGAGGCCACCAGCAGCAGCGACGAGTCGGCCACCGACAGCGTGCGGATCCGGAAGATGCTGAGGCGCATGAGCGGCGCCTGGCTGCGGCTCTCGATGACGAGGAACGCCGCCAGCAGGGCGATCGCGATCGCGCCGAGTCCGAGCGTGCGCGACGAGCCCCAGCCGTAAGCCTGGGCCTTGACGATCGCGTAGACGAGCACGACCAGGCCGCTGGTCACGGTCACGGCGCCGGCGATGTCATACGAGCGCCGGGCGACATCCATCCGTGACTCGGCCACGTAGCGCAGCGCCAGCACCACGGTGGCGATGCCGACCGGCACGTTGACGAAGAACACCCACCGCCAGGAGGCGACGTCGGTGAGGATGCCGCCGACGAGCAGGCCCACCGCCGCGCCGCTGGCCGCGATCGCGCTCCACACGCCGAGCGCCTTGGTGCGCTGCTCACCGTCGCGGAACGTCGTCGTGACGATCGACAGCGCCGCCGGCGAGACGAGCGCCCCGCCGAGGCCCTGCAGGCCGCGCCCGACGATCAGCATGCCGGAGGTCTGCGCGAGCCCGTTGAGCAGTGACGCGGCCGAGAACAGCACCACCCCGGCGACGAACAGCCGCTTGCGGCCGAGGAGGTCGGCGGCGCGACCGCCGAGCAGCAGGAAGCCGCCGAAGATGAGCGTGTACCCGTTGACGACCCATTGGAGGTTCGCGGCGGAGAAGTGCAGTCCGCGCTGGACCGACGGCAGCGCGATGTTCACCACGGTGGCGTCGAGCACGACCATGAACTGGGCGAGACACGCGACCACGAGCACGAGCCAGGGGTTGACGGCCCGACGCCCGGGCTCGACGATGGTGGGGTTGGGGACGGCGGTTGCGCTCATCGCGGTGCTCCTGGGGACGTGGCTCAGTCGAAGTGGACCTCTCGGTCCGCTTACCGTACCACAAGCGGACTAGGAGGTCCGTTTACGTCGTGTGAACGGCGGCGGCATGAGTCGGGGTCGGCGGCAACCCGCTAGCATCGAGGGCGTTCGGACGAATAGAGAAACGAAGAACTCCGCCGACCGAAGGGCGGAGCAGAAGGGAATTACATATATGTCTGACGCCGTCACGCGCGTCTCCGTCGAGATCGAGGGCAAAGAGATCTCGTTCGAGACCGGCAAGCTGGCCAAGCAGGCCTCCGGCGCAGTTGTCGTCCAGGCGGGCGACACGATGGTCCTCTGTACCGCCACCGCGGGCAACCTCCGCGACGTGGACTTCCTCCCGCTCACCGTCGATGTCGAAGAGCGGATGTACGCCGCCGGGAAGATCCCCGGCTCATTCTTCAAGCGTGAGGGTCGCGCCGGCGAGAAGGCGACGCTGACCGCGCGCCTGATCGATCGCCCGATCCGGCCGCTGTTCCCCAAGGGCTGGCGTCATGAGACCCAGCTGGTGGCGCTGCCGATGTCGGTTGACCACGTCAACCCGTACGACATGCTGGCGCTGAACGGCGCGTCCGCGGCACTGATGGTGTCCAACATCCCGTTCCCGTCGCCGGTCGGCGCGGTCCGCGTCGGCAAGATCGACGGCAACTTCGTCGTCAATCCCGACGAGGAGCTGCTGCTCCAGAACACCGATCTCGACTTGATCGTGGCCGGTACCGAAGACGCCATCCTCATGGTCGAGGCCGGCGCCAACGAGATCCCCGAGGCCGAGATCCTCGACGCGCTCGACATCGCGCACGAGAACATCAAGAAGCTGTGCGCCGCCCAGCGAGAGCTGGCCGAGAAG
>Ga0208717_1000845_pt1 | contig 10179 bp, 9 predicted proteins | sample NGESurF53shallow_FD_184489 | JGI IMG/M metagenome (GOLD analysis project Ga0208717, IMG submission 184489) | Arctic peat soil microbial communities from Barrow, Alaska - NGEE Surface sample F53-3 shallow (SPAdes) | ecosystem: Environmental > Terrestrial > Soil > Wetlands > Peat ... | reverse complement strand
CCGCACTCCCACGACAACGAGCACAAGTTCGACGTCCCACATGATCGGCTGCATGTCGGCGGTAAGCCCATCCACGTGCAGAGTGTTCTTTTCGTTGTCACCGCGGCGGATGCGCGTCACTGTCGTGTCGGTGTGCACGGTGACGCCGCGCCGTGCGAGCTCAGCGTGAACTACGGCCCCCAACTCGCGGTCAACGGTCGGCAACACCTCGGGCAGCATTTCGACTTGAACTACCTCGATGCCCCGCGTGGTAAGACCTTCAGCCATTTCCAGACCGACATAGCCGCCGCCCACGGTGAGCGCGGTGCGTGGCTGGCGCGAGGTCAGGCTCTGCTCGAGCGCGAAGGTGTCCCCCATGGTGTGCAGCAGGTGAACACCGTCGTCAGGCCCGAGGTCGCCTAGGCCGTCGATCGGCGGACGCACTGGAACCGCGCCCGTGCCGACGACCAGTTCGTCGTAGCCGAGACTCGAGACAACGCCCTCGCGGTTTCGCACAAGGATGCGCTGGCCCGCGACGTCAATGGCCGTGACGAGCGTGTCGAGGCGAAGGTTCATGCCTGTCGCCTCGAGGTCGGCGTAGGTGCGGTGCGCAAGGTTTCGCCAGTGCGCGACCTCACCGGAGATGTAGTAGGGGATGCCACAGATCGAGAAGTTCGGATAGGCATCGGCAACCACGACGGTAACGGTGACGCTGGAGTCGAGCTCTCTCGCCCGCAGAGCCGCGCTGATACCCGCATCGCTACCACCGATGACGACCAGCTCCATGGCTTTGGCTCCGTTCATTTCGCGGACGTGGTGGCGATGAGTGGGTCATCGTGCGGCACGACAACGTCGTTGGCCGATGAACCTGCGTTCGGGTACAGCAGCATGACCAGCCCGGCTCCGACGCCGGCGCCGACGAGCTGGGCGAAGACAAACGCCGGGACGGAACCCGGCGCGATGCCCGCAAAGCTGTTCGAGAACATCCGTCCGACAGTCACCGCAGGATTCGCAAACGATGTCGAGCTGGTGAACCAGTAGGCGGATCCGATGTATGCGCCGACCGCGGGGGCAGCGAGCGAGCCGCGGTGTGTGCGTGCGAGAGCGAAAATCAGCAACACCAGCCCGGTGGTCGCGACGACCTCCCCGACGAAGTGACCACCGGAGGCTCGATGCTTGGTGGCCAAGTGCGGGCCAAGACCGAACATCACATTGGCCAGTAAGGCGCCTGCTACGGCGCCCGCACACTGCGCGGCGGCGTACACGGCCGTATCTCGGGCACCGAGGCCCGTACCTGTTCTGCGACCCAGAACCCAGTCGACGATTGAGACGACCGGGTTGAAGTGCGCACCTGATACTGGGCCGAGCATGAGGATCAAGATGGTGAGCCCAAAGACGGTTGCAGTGCTGTTTTCCAGCAGCTGCAAACCGACGTCGGTGGGTGACAACCGCTCGGCCGCGATCCCTGAGCCGACGACAACCGTCACGAGAAGCCCGGAGCCAAGAAATTCCGCAAGAATCCGGCGCCGCAGGGCCGCGGCCACAGTCGCCGCAGATGGCGAAACTCCTGTCACTGCGCCATCTTGACGGAATATCAATAACTCAGTCAAGATTGAGACAATGAACGCTGAGCAAACTAGGCAGCTAGAACGCCGTGCGGCGATCTTTGGAGCGCTGGCCGATCCGGCGCGGTTGCAGATCGTCGACATCTTGAGCACGAGCGATGCATCGCCGTCTGAACTAGCCAACAGGCTCGGGATGCCGTCCAACTTGCTCGCACACCACCTCAACGTGCTCGAAACGCAGCGGCTCGTTGTACGCCGTCGATCACAGGGCGATCAACGCCGCACATATATCCACCTGGTCGATGAAGCGTTGGCAAAACTCACACCCGGCGGCGGTCGCAGAGCCGCTCGAGTGTTGTTCGTCTGCACTGCGAACTCCGCTCGCTCACACCTCGCGGCAGCGCTGTGGCGCCGAGCAAGTGACGTTCCGTCGATTTCGGCCGGCACGCACCCTGCGGAACGCATCGACCCGCGGGCGGTCGCCGCTGCAAAGCGTCATCGGCTGCCACTGCGGCGAACGAATCCGCAGCAGCTGCGTGATGTCGAGCTACGCGGTGACCTGATCATCACCGTCTGCGACCTCGCTCACGAGGAACTCGGTGATCACGCCGCGCTGCACTGGTCAATTCCCGACCCGGTGCGGGTCGGGAACGACGCGGCCTTCGACGAAGCGCTCGCCAGCATCGCACGACGCGTTCGGGAGTTGGCTCCACATGTTGTTGGGTCGTGAGAGTGGGGGCTTTGGCGCCGCGTTCTGGCGCTGATCGATGAGCTGAAGCTACTGCCAAGGCCCTGACAGATCGCCCTAGGCTGTGGCCCGTGCCGTCGTCTCGCGGAGCCGCGCTCGCCCAGGTCGCCCGCTGGTCGGCGTCCAACCCTGCTGCGGGCATCACCGACGCGACCCGCACGCTCGGCGAGACCGGTGACGTCGAGCGGCACCACGAGTGGGCGTCGGTCACCAAACTCATCACGACGCTGTGCGTCCTGCGGCTGGTCGATCAAGGCGAGATCGCGCTCGACGAGCCGGTCGGACCTCCCGAGTCGACCGTGCGCCATCTGCTCGCGCATGCCTCGGGCCTCGGCTTCGACGAGGGCGCCGCGATTTCGAAGCCGGAGCGTCGCCGGGTCTACTCCAACGCTGGCTTTGATCTGCTCGGTGCGCTGGTCAGCGAGCGCAGCGGCACGCCGTTCGCCCGCTACGTCGCCGAGGCGGTGTTCGAGCCTCTAGGGATGCAAGCTTCACGCATCGAGGGGACGCCGTCGGCGGGCGGTGTTGGACCACTGGTCGACCTGTTGAGGTTCGCTCGCGAACTGCTGCTGCCGACGCTGATCGCGCCGGCGACACTTGCGCTCGCGACGGCGATCGCCTTTCCCGGCCTCGACGGCGTCCTGCCGGGCTACGGACGTTGCACACCGAACGACTGGGGCTTGGGTTTTGAGCTTCGCGACGCGAAGGATCCGCATTGGACTGGGCGCCACAACTCGGCGTCCACCTTTGGGCATTTCGGTCGGGCCGGCAGCTTCCTGTGGATCGACCCGACGCTGGGCCTTGGCTGCGTCGCGCTGGCGGACACCGCCTTCGGGCCCTGGGCGATCGAAGCGTGGCCAGTCTTCTCCGACGCCGTGATCGCGGAGTACAGCTAGCGCCCAACGCTCCGGAAGTGCCGCCTGCCGAAAGGTTCGGTGACCGGTGTACTTTGGTGGGCAGCCAACGGACGGAGAGCGTTGCGCGAATATCTGCCCAGCCCGTCGCAAGGGGTATGGCATCTGGGGCCGCTGCCGATTCGCGCGTACGCGTTGTGCCTTCTCGCCGGCATCTTCGTCGCAATCTTTGTGACCCGTCGCCGCTGGATCGCGCGCGGACGAAATCCCGACGATGTGTCGGCGATCGCGACGTGGGCGGTGCCGTTCGGCATCGTCGGCGGTCGGCTTTACCACGTGATCACCGACCCGGAGTTGTACTTCAAGAAGGGCGAGCACCCGATCCAGGCGCTCTACATCTGGCGGGGCGGCCTGGGCATCTGGGGCGCGGTCGCGCTCGGCGCGGTCGGGGCGTGGATCGGCTGCCGGCGACGAGGGGTACGGCTGCAAGATTTCGCCGACGCACTCGCCCCAGGGTTGGTACTCGCCCAGGGGATCGGGCGCTGGGGAAACTACTTCAACCAAGAACTTTTCGGTCGGCCCTCCGGACTGCCGTGGGCGCTGCGTATTGATCCGGCGAACCGTCCGCCAGCCACCCCGACGATCGCGCTCTACCAGCCGACCTTCCTTTATGAGTCGCTGTGGGACATCGGTGTCGCACTGCTGCTGGTGTGGGCCGACCGGCGGTTGTCGTTGCGCCGCGGCCGACTATTCGCCCTCTACGTACTCGCCTACACCGCCGGCCGCGCGTGGGTCGAATACCTGCGCGTTGACCACGCCAACCACATCGCCGGACTCCGGCTCAACGACTGGACATCGATCCTGGTCTTCCTCGGCGGCGCGATCTATCTCTTCATGACCCGCCCCGACCGCGCCGACCGCGCCGACCGCAAGGCGGTGCGCGAGGCCAACGGGTCGCCGATCGGCGACCAGTGGGATTCGATGTTCGGATCGTTCGAGCCCGACGTTGTCGTCATCCCACCGTCGCAACCGGGCGCCCCTGCGCCGCGGTCACCCTCTCGCGACGACGATCTCCCCGATCCGTGACCGGCACCGAACCGACAGACCCGCCGCGCGGCTGGGCACGGCTGTTGGTCGAGCCACGGCGGCCACTCGCGATCCGCAACAGGCGTAATGCGCCTTGGCTCGTGGTCGCGACCGTCAGCATCGGCGCCTTCCTGGGGCAACTCGACGCCTCGATCGTGACCCTCGCACTCCCCACGCTGCAGCAGCAGTTCCACACCAGCCTCGCCGCTGTCGAATGGGTCGCGCTCAGCTATCTACTGACGCTGGTCGCCACCGTTACCGCCGTCGGCCGCCTCGCCGACATGATCGGTCGCAAGCTGCTGTACACCTACGGATTCGGCGTCTTCACCCTCGCCTCCATCGGCTGCGGCCTGTCGCCCAACCTCGGCGTGTTGATCGGCTGCCGCGTTGTACAGGCGATCGGCGCCGCGATGCTGCAAGCCAACTCGGTCGCCCTGATCGCCACCGCGATACCCAGGTCGAGTTTGGGGCGCGCGATCGGGATCCAAGGTGGTGCGCAAGCTGTCGGTCTCGCGCTCGGTCCCAGCGTCGGCGGTTTGCTGATCGGCGTCGCCGGCTGGCGCTGGATCTTCTTCCTCAATGGCCCGGTCGGGCTGATCGGCATGACGCTGGCCTGGTTCCTGTTACCCCGCTCCCGAAACCTCGCCGCGCGAACCACATTCGACTGGACCGGGCTGGCCCTATTCGGGCCAGGCATCGTGGCGTTCCTGCTCGCGCTCAACATCGCCGGCAGCACCGGACTGACCCATCCGACGCCATTGCTGCTGCTTGCTGCGTCGGCAGGTCTCGCCGTGCTGTTCTTGCGGCGGGAAATGCGCACCCCGGGACCGATGATCGACCTCGACCTGTTCCGCAGACTCGACTTCACCGCCGGCATCGCGGCCGGGTTACTCAGCTACCTAGTGCTGTTCGGTGTGCTGTTCGTCGTCCCATTTTTCCTCGAACACGCCCAACATCTGTCCGCCATCCGTGCAGGTCTCGAACTTGGGGTGCTGCCGGTCGCGCTCGGGCTGGTTGCTCCGTTCGCCGGCCGAGCCCGAGACAGCATCGGCGCCCGACTGCCCACTGTGGCAGGCATGCTCCTCACGGCCGCCATGCTCGGGTGCCTAGCGGCTGAAGCCCGCGACCGAATAACCGTCGTCGTATTGCTCGCGGGCATCGGCGTAGGGCTGGGTGCATTCACGCCCGCGAACAACGCCGCCATCATGGCCGCCGTACCGACTCACCACTCGGGCATGGCCGGCGGAGTCCTCAACCTCACCCGCGGCCTGGGGACCTCGCTGGGTGTCGCCGTCACCGGGCTGGTCCTCGGACTACGCAATGCCCAACAACCTGGCGCGTCAGAACACGCCGTGACCGCCGGATTCCAAACCTGCGCGACCGTGCTCGCCGCTCTCGCGGTTCTCGCCGCAGCAATCGCATGGCTGCGCACACCACCAGCTCCTGCTCTGTGACATGAGGGCTCGCGTTTGATCGCGATCCCCGAGGGCCTTTCGGCGTCGGTTTCGGCCGCCGGGCGTCTCATGGGGAGCTGCGTCCGGGGCGGCGTCCCGTCGCGGCCATCGCTGCGGCATCGGGCTCCGGCTGGCTGAGTTTGTCGACCAGGACAGTCAACGCCGGCAGGGCTGCGCGAACGGCGGCGCGTTGAGACACCGACAGTTGTTTCAAGGCGGCGCCTAGGCGGCGTTCGTGGGCTTGTTGCCATTCCAGCAGTTGTTTCCTGCCCGCGGTGGTGATGCGGACGACGGCGACCCGGCGGTCCTCCGGCACTGGGTGGCGCCCCGCGGTGCCCGCTTCTACGAGCTGTTGCACGAGCCCGCTGGTAGTAGCTGGAGCCAAGTGCAGCTCGACGGAAATGTCGCCGATGCGGATCCCATCGGGGTCGTGATCGCGTAAGCACTGCAGCAATTCGATCTGGGCCATCGGCAAGGTTTCCCACGGATAGTCAGTGCGGATCCCGGCTCGAAGCACCCGCCGTAGTCGGTTGACGACTTCGGTGAGCTGCTCGGCGTCACCGGACGGCGCTGGCCTGGGTCGTGGAGTCGGCATCAGCCCACTGTACGGCGAAAGTGCCGTCTCCCGAAAGGTTCGGTCACCGATGTACTTTGTCTGCAGCCAACGGAACGAAGAGGAATTCGGCGGGTCAGCCGGTGCGGCCGGTGATGTAGTCCTCGGTGCGCTTGTCTGCGGGCACGGAGAAAATGCGGCTCGTCGCGTCGTACTCGACCAGCACCCCCGGTTGCCCGGCACCGGCGAGGGTAAAGAAGCCAGTCGTCTCGCTGACCCGGCTCGCCTGCTGCATGTTGTGCGTCACGATCACGATCGTGTAGCGGTCCTTGAGTTCGGCGATGAGGTCCTCGATCGCCAGCGTCGAGATCGGGTCGAGAGCCGAGCAGGGCTCGTCCATCAGCAACACTTCAGGCTCAACGGCGATCGCGCGCGCGATGCACAGCCGCTGCTGCTGGCCACCGGAGAGTGCGAGCGCCGGCTTCTTCAGCCGATCCTTGACTTCGGCCCACAAGTGAGCACCGGTAAGGGCGCGCTCGACCACGACATCGAGGTCTTTCCCCTTGGTACCGCCCAATTTCAGCCCGGCCGCGACGTTGTCGTAGATCGACATCGTGGGGAACGGGTTCGGCCGCTGAAACACCATGCCGACGCTGCGCCGCAACGCCACCGGATCGACGCCAGGCGCATAGATGTCGTGGTCGTCAAGGAGAACCTGACCGGTGATGTAGGCGCCAGGAATCACCTCGTGCAGCCGGTTAAGGCTGCGCAGGAACGTCGATTTGCCGCACCCCGAGGGGCCGATCAGGGCAGTGACGGCCTTGGGCTCGATCACCATCGTGACGTTCTCTACAGCCTTGTGTTTGCCGTAGTAGCACGAAAGACCGAGCGCCTCGATCCGCTTAGCCATGGGACCGCTCACCTCCGGGTGGCGTCACGGCGCGTCAGAAGCCGCGCGATCACGTAGAGCAGGACAACCATAAGTATCAGAGTAAGTGCCGCCGACCACGCGCGGTTGACATCTGCAGGAGTTCCACCCGCGGCCGAGCTGAAGACGTACAACGGAAGCGCTTCCTGCTGGCCGTGGAATGGGTTGTTGTTGACGAACAAGGTGCCCGCTGCTGTTAGCAGTAGCGGCGCAGTCTCACCCGTTACGCGCGCGACAGCAAGCATGATGCCGGTCGTGATTCCGGTGCGCGCGGCTGGCAGGATGACCGAGATAATCACGCGCCACTTGGGGATCCCGAGGGCATACCCGGCCTCGCGTAAGGAGTTCGGAACCAGCCTCAGCATCTCTTCGGACGACCGCGTGACGACAGGCAGCATCAGGATCGACAGCGCCATCGAACCAGCAAAGCCGGAATACCCCTCGTGTAGACCGAGTACCCAGAACGCCAGTACGAACAGGCCGGCCACGATGGACGGGATACCGGTCATGACGTCGACCAGGAGCCTGACAACGGTAGAGAAGCCCTTGGCGCCGTACTCGTTCAGGTAGATCGCAACGAGGAGTCCCAGCGGCACCGATATCGCTGCCGCTATGAGCAGCTGCTCGACTGTCCCGGTTATCGCGTGGTATATACCCCCGGTGACGTCATTGGGACCGACGCCTGCCATCGAATGCGTGAGGAACGACCAGCTGAACCGCGTCAAACCCTTGCCGACCGTGTACCAAATCACCAACGCAAGAGGTATGACGGCAACAAGGAACGCCAAATACATCGCGCCGGTCATGAGGCGGTTGACTATCGCGCGCCGTCCGCGCAACTTCCAAACCTGTGATGTCGCTGCGGCTCCCGGGCCCGCCATCGCGCTCGCAGCGCTCATCGCAGACCACCCTGCTTAACCGCGGAACGGTAGATAACCGTACGGGCAATGAGGTTGACGCCGAGCGTCATGACGAACAGCACCAAGCCGGTCGCGATCAGCGCGGAGCGTCCTGTGTCGCCGGCCTCACCGAAATAGTTGGCGATGTTCGCCGCGATCGTGTTGCCGCCCGGTTGCAGGACGTGGAGGCTCACGGCGAAGCTCGTGCCGAGGACCAACGCGATCGCGATGGTTTCACCGAGAGCGCGCCCTAGCCCCAACATGATGCCCCCAATGATGCCTGGGCAGCTCGGTGGCAGCAACGCCGTGCGCACCATTTCCCACCGGGTGGCCCCTAATGCGAGAGCGGCTTCCTTCAGGCTGGGGTCCACCTGGCGCAGTACCTCGCGCGCGATGGCAGCAATCACCGGCAGCACCATGATGGCGAGCACGATCGACGCGACAAAGATCGAGCGGCTGGCTACCGACGTCCGATTGTTGGGATCGGCAAATATCGGTATCCAGCCGAATGTCGTGGCCAGAAAATGCTGGAACCCTCTGATGTGAGGGACGAGAAACAGCAGCCCCCAGAGGCCGTACACGACTGATGGCACAGTCGCCAACATATCGATGAGGTACCCGAGCCAGGTTGCGAGCCGGCGCGGCGCGTACTCGACCACGAAGATGGCGACGCCGAGGGCGACCGGCACCGCAAGCACGAGGGCGAGCACGCTGGAAAGAACTGTGCCGTACACCAGGACGGCGATACCGAACACGGGTGGGTCCGCATCGGGGCTCCACGACTTGGTGGTGAAGAAGTTTTTCTTGTCGTGGCTCAGCGATGGGATTGCCTTGATGATCAGGAATACCGCGATGGCGCCGAGGATGAGAAGAACGAGCACCGACGCGGCAAAGGTGATGCCCCGGAAGGGCTCGAAACGTCGAGCCCTTCGAGGCGTCCCTGCCGGGGTCGAGTCGTGCTCGACCCCGGCCGTGCTTTGCGTCACGAGATGGCCGAGATGCTTGCTTCGTCCTTTGCGGCCAAGTCAGTCGGCAGCGGTGCGTACCCCAGCCCATCGGCCGCGGCCTGACCCTTGCTCACGACGTAGTACAGGTAGGACTTGACCAGGGAACCCTTGGCCGCGTCCTTGTACTTCGTGCAGGCGATCGCGTAAGAGACGGTCGAAATCGGGTAGCCGTCGGTCATCTTCGTGTAGTCCATCTTGCCAGCAAGGTCGTTGCCCGTGCCAACGATCGTGAAGCCTTCGCCGGTCGCCGTCGAGACGTCGGCCGTCGTCGGAAGTGTGAAGCTACTTCCGGCACCCTTGACCATCGCCGTCGGAAGGCTCTGCGCCTTCGCGTAGGACTCCTCGTCGTAGGTGATTCCGCCTTCCGTCTGGGTTACCCCAGCCGCCACGCCTGCCGAACCCTTGGCGCCCTGGGCGCCGGTAAAGAACGTGATGGTCTTGCTACTACCCAGTGTCCAAGCGCTGCCCGCCACCTGCTGCAGGAAGGACGTGAACACCGACGTCGTGCCGGAGCTGTCGTTGCGGTAGAAGACGCTGATGGGCGTCGACGGCAACGTGGTACCAGCGTTGTCAGCGACGATCGCGGGGTCGTTCCACTTGGTGATCTTGCCGTCAAAGATGCCGGCGATAGTGGGCGTCGAAAGCTTCAAGCCCGTCACACCCTTGAGGTTGTAGATCATTGCCACGCCACCGACCGTAATCGGAATGGTAATCGCCGTGCTACCGCACGCGGCGTTCGCCTTGGTTTGGTCAGCAGCCGCCATGGTGACGTCGGAGCCAGCGAAATCCGCCGTGCCGTTGCCGATCGCGGTGATTCCGGCACCCGACCCGGTGCCCTGGTAGTTGATTTTGGCGCCGGAACACAAGGCACCGAAGTCCTTGCTCCATTGCGTCTCCATGTTGGCCTGGAATGTAGAGCCCTGCGCGGCCAACGAGCCGGTGACACACGCGGGCGCGCTGCCGGCCGCTGCCGGGGCGCTTGATGCAGCGGTCGACGCAGCGGCCGTGGTCGCCGGGGCTGCAGGTGCGGACGAAGCCGCTGTGGTTGGCGCTGGTGCCGCGCTAGTGGGCGAACTGGTGGTCTTCTTGCTGCTGCTACATGAGAT